>Ga0335070_10010032_pt1 | contig 11075 bp, 10 predicted proteins | sample Lox_Sample_13_FD_206722 | JGI IMG/M metagenome (GOLD analysis project Ga0335070, IMG submission 206722) | Soil microbial communities from Loxahatchee National Wildlife Refuge, Florida, United States - Lox_Sample_1.3 | ecosystem: Environmental > Terrestrial > Soil > Wetlands | place: USA... | reverse complement strand
CCAGCAGATCGCCGAACGCATCAACGGCCTCTGGGGTAGTCTGCCCCAAGGCGTCGAGGGCGGCATCGCGCCCATGACCACACCGCTGGGCGAGATGTTCATGTTCACCGTCGAAGGCGGCGATTTGCCCCTGATGGAACGCCGCAATCTGCTCGACTGGGTGATCCGGCCGGCGCTGCGCACCGTGAAGGGCGTCGCCGACGTCAACACCCTGGGAGGGATGGCGCGCAGCTACGAGGTGATTCCGGACAACGGTAGGATGTCGGCTCGCGGCATCTCCATGCAGATGCTGGTCGAGGCGCTCCGATCCAATAACCGCAACGACGGCGCGGGACGCATCCCCGAAGGCGAGGAATCGCTGCTGGTAAGGGTCGAGGGACGCATCAGGGATATGGAGGACGTGCGTTCGATCGTCATAACCACCCAGCAGGGGGTGGCCATCACCGTGGGCGACGTGGCGGAGGTGCGCATCGGTGCGCTGACCCGCTACGGCGCGGTCAGTCAGAACGGCACCGGCGAGGTCGCAGAAGGACTGGTGCTGAGCCTGCGCGGGGCCAATGCCCGCCAGGTGGTGGAGGGGGTCGAGCGGAAAATCGAGGAACTCAAGCCGGCCCTGCCCGAGGGCGTCAAGATCGATGTCTTCTACAATCGCGGCCACCTGGTGGAACGGGCGGTGCACACCGTGACCAAGGCGCTGGTGGAAGCGGTCGTGCTGGTGCTGGTCTTGCTGATGCTTTTTTTGGGAGAGTGGCGCGCGGCACTGACCGTGGCCTGTTCCCTGCCGCTGGCGGCGCTGTTCACCTTCATCATGATGCGATGGTTCGGCATGAGCGCCAATCTGATGAGCCTGGGCGGGCTGGCGATCGCCATCGGCATGCTGGTGGACGCCGCCGTGGTGGTGGTGGAAAACATCGCCACCCACCTGGCCGCCGAGGACAAGGCCAAGAGGCTGCCCCGCCTGCACCTGATCTATCGCTCAGCGCGCGAGGTGGCGACGCCGGTGACATCGGGCATCCTCATCATCGTCATCGTGTTCCTGCCCTTGCTGACGCTTCGGGATCTGGAAGGCAAGCTGTTCTCGCCCGTGGCCCTGACTATCGTGTTCGCGCTGAGCGGCTCGCTGATTCTGTCGCTGACGGTGATTCCGGTGCTGGCCTCGTTCCTCCTCAAAAAGATGCCGCACGAGGAGCCCTGGTTGCCGCGCACCCTCCACCGGCTGTACGAACCGGCACTGAACTGGTGCCTGGCACACGTTAGAGTGGTGCTGATAGCCGCCGGCGTACTGCTGGCGCTGACCCCCCTGGTCTATATGCAGATCGGCAAGACCTTCATGCCGACCATGGACGAGGGTGACATCATCGTGCAGCTGGAAAAACTGCCCTCGATCACGCTGGATCAGTCGGTACGACTGGACAAGCGCATCCAGAACGCGATTCTGGAACACGTTCCGGAAGTGACCCGCATCGTCGCCCGAGTGGGCGCCGACGAAATCGGCCTGGACCCCATGGGGCTCAACGAAACCGATACTTTTCTGATCCTCAAACCGCGCGAGGAATGGCGCATGGACAGCAAGGAAGCACTCATCGACGAGATTCGCAAGGTGATCGAAACCGTTCCGGGCATCGCCTTCGGTTTCACCCAGCCGATCCAGATGCGGGTGACGGAAATGCTGACCGGGGTCAGAGGGGATGTGGCGGTGAAGCTGTACGGGCCGGAACTGGCCGTGCTCAACGCCAAGGCCGAACAAATCGCCGAGACCTTGCGCAAAGTTCCCGGGGCATCGGACGTCTTCACCATTCGCAACGAGGGCCTGCAATACCTTCAGGTCAAAATCGACCGGCTCGCCGCCGGCCGCATGGGGCTGGACGTGGATTCCCTGGAGCAGATGCTGCGCGCCCAGATCGAAGGGCTCAAGCTCGGGATCGTCCAGGAAGGCATCCGGCGCACGCCGCTACTGCTGCGCGGCTCCGGCGATCCCGCCAGCTTCTCGGCCTTGCAGATCACCCTGCCCAACAGTCAGCGCATTCCGCTGTCGGCGGTGGCCAAGATCGAACGGATCGAAGGCGTCGTATCAGTGGCGCGCGAGCGGGGGCAACGCTTCTCGGTGGTGCGCAGCAACGTCAAGGGGCGCGATCTGGTCGGCTTCGTCGCCGAAGCGCGTGAGGCCGTAGCGAGAGATGTACAGCTGCCGCAAGGCTATTACATCCAGTGGGGCGGCCAGTTCGAGAACCAGCAGCGGGCGGCGGCGCGGCTCGCCCTGGTGATTCCAGTTTCCATCGGCCTGATCTTTTTCTTGCTGTTTTCCACTTTCGGCTCGATCAGGCAGGCGGCGCTCGTTCTGTCCAACATCCCGCTGGCGATGATCGGCGGTGTGTTCGCCCTGTGGATTTCCGGGGAGTATCTTTCGGTGCCGGCCTCGGTGGGCTTCATCGCATTGCTCGGCATCGCGGTGCTCAACGGTGTGGTGATGGTGAGCTACTTTAACCAGCTGCGGACATTCGGCATCGACATGGGCCGGGTGGTCGTGCTGGGTTCCCTGCGCCGGTTGCGGCCGGTATTGATGACCGCCAGTATCGCCGCCTTCGGCCTGATCCCCTTGCTGTTCGCCACCGGGCCGGGCTCGGAGATCCAGCGCCCGCTGGCGGTGGTAGTCATCGGCGGCTTGGTCACTTCGACGCTGCTGACCCTGATCCTGCTGCCCATCCTGTACCGGCGCTTCGGCTGAAATCGTAACTGGTAGGTCGGGTTAGCGGCTCCAACGCGTAACCCGACAAGAGCTTTCTGGAAATTGAGGAAAGGTGATGAATCAACGATATCTGATCACATTGACGGTTTCCCCGGCCATTGAGGAAAGCGTGGTGGATTGGCTTTTGCAGTTCGCGGCGAAGGGCGGATTTACCAGTTTTCCAGTGAACGGCCATTCGAGCCGGCAGGAGGGTCTAACCCCGCCCGAACAGGTGGCGGGCAGAAAGAAACAGATCCGCTTCCAGATGCATGTGCCCGAAGCCGAGTTGACGCCCATCCTGGAACGACTGAAGCAGGATTTCCAGGGAACGGGCCTGCATTACTGGGTATCCCCGATACTCGAGGCCGGGCATATCTAGTCGCCGATTTCGTCTTGGCTGAAGGCCGTCTCCGCGGTCACGTTTGAAAAAGCCAATGCGCTATCCCCTTCGCTCGGTTGCCCCGAGAAAAACCATGATCCCGCGGCCAGCCTTCTCTCTCGACGGCCCCGTGCAATGGAACTTCGAACACACCCACCTGTTGCCGGCCAGCGCCGGCAAGCGTTTCCTTACCCGGCTTTGCCGAGTTCGTCACGCCTGACGCCGTGAAAGCAATCCGCTCCCTCCGTACCGCGCGTTCGAATCTGTAATCCGCGCACGCGGTAATCCGCAAAACTTGCCGTTCAAAACGGCCGCGCGAGATCCACCGAACCACCTCGCCGCAACGCAGTTATTCCATATAGGCATAAACATCTTTCTTAATATTCTTTTTAGCTACTGATTAAGGTCGTTATAGTTCGCCTCAGGAAAGTCGATTTTTGCTCGAACAGGCAATCATACATGTCGAAAACAATTGATCCGCAGCAAGACAAGAAGACGCAAACGCTAACCAGCCAAAAGATACTGGAAGCCCTGCAGGGCATCCGTTACGGGTCCGTCGAAATCATTATCCACGATGGCCGCATCGTGCAGATCGAGCGCAAGGAAAAGCTGCGTTTAGATAACGGCTGTTCCCCCGGCCAGAACTGATCCGACCCGCGCTATCAAGCGTGAGGGCTTTTCTCCACTAGTGGTGCTATCAGCGGGCCCACAGGCCCGCTTTTTTTGCAGCACGGGCGGTACGGAAAGCTATACAGAATCAGGCCGACCGGGCACCTGGAGGCCACAACCATCGATCGATAACACATTGGGAAACTGACCGGACCGCCGGAAGTTCTCTTAAATGAGAGAGAACATCCATGAAAAAACCAAAACTCTTGATTCTCGCGGCGGCCGTGAGCGGTCTCGCAGGCGGCGGCGTCGAAGTCGCCGAGGCGGCCTCATCGAAAGCCAAAGCGTCCTCATCCAAGGATGCGCAAATCGAAGCGCTTACCCGCCGGTTAGAGTTGTTGGAGAGGCGGCTCGAGGAGAGCGAAAACCGTAACCTCCAGTCGGCCGCAACCCAGCCAGCAGCGTCCAAGGCAGCGGATGCTGAAAGCCCGGCAGTCAAGCAGTTGGACCAGAAGGTGAAAGTCATCGAGCGCAAACTCGAAGTCGACAAGGAAGTGGCCGACGCTGCCAAGAAGACGGCGCCGAAATTCGAGGTCGGTTCTTCCGGCTTCAAATGGAGCTCCGCCGATGATGCTTTCCAACTCCGAATCCGGGGATTTTTGCAGGCGGATGGCGATTTTTTCATGGATGATTCTGAGACCAGCACCAATAAGGGCTATCCACTGGGGAGCACCAACTCAGGTACCGGTCAAGATGTGGATAGGTTCACGATCCGCCGCTCCCGCCTGCAGGTGGGCGGCACGCTCTGGAAATATGCCGACTTCCTCATCGCGCCAGATTTCTCCAACGGCGGTACCGTGTCACTCTTCGATGGCTATGTGGACTTGCATTACTTCCCCTTCGCCAGCCTGACCGCGGGCAAACAAAAGGCGCCGGTGGAATTGGAGCGTCTGCAAGCCGCTCCCGCGCTAACCTTCACCGAACGCGCCTACCCGACCCAGTTAGCCCCGAACCGCGATATCGGCATCATGTTGCATGGCGAATTCGCCAAGCCCGGCTATTCGACCCAATATGCCGGCCCGCACAGCTTCAATGATTTCATCACCTATCAGGTGGGCGTATTCAACGGCACGGCAGACAATCAATCACCGGCCAACTCGAACACGGCGAACTGGGACCACAAAGATTTCGAGGGTCGGGTCTTCGCCCATCCGTTTCAGCATTCCGGCATCTCACCATTGGAAGGTTTTGGCCTTGGCTTGGCGGGGACCTATGGATCCCCTCAAAATCAGCAGCCTCTGCCTAACCTGGTTTCCCCCGGACAAAGTACCATCCTGAGCTATCAGAACACCAGTACCCAGAGCGCAATTACCACGCCTTCAGGCGACGCGGTCAGCGCCGTCACCACATCCACCGTTGCCTCAGCAAACGGAGATCGTACGCGCATCGCTCCACAGGCTTACTGGTATTGGGGGCCGTTCGGATTAATGGGTGAGTGGATCAATTCGACCCAGGAGCTCGACGGCCTGAGAACCGATTCAACGCTGGTGCCGGGAAGATCGCGTCCGGTTGTGACCATTCGCGATAGTGCCAACATCAATCAAAGCAACACGGCTTGGCAAGTCACCGGTTCCTATGTGTTGACCGGAGAGGACAATGGCTTCCAGACCATCAAGCCAAGACATCCCTTCAATCCTTTCGACGGCAATTGGGGTGCGTTGCAATTGGTGGCTCGCTGGCACGAACTGGATATCGACAAGGATACGTTCAAAAATTACGGCACCGCCGCAAGGCCCGTTTATCTATTCTCCGATCCCAGAAATTCGGTCCAACACGCGACATCCTGGGGGGTGGGCGCGAACTGGTGGCTAAACAATAACCTCAAGATCATGGCCGATTACGAGCAGACCTATTTCGAGGGCGGCGCAACCAATGCTGCGAGAACGGCGGTACTTAACCGCCAGGACGAAAAGGTCTTCTTCACCCGGTTCCAGGTCGCTTTTTAAACATTCGATCCCATCACAGAGCAAAATCATGAAAACCTTTCGATTCATTTACGCCCTCGTCCTCTTGGTTCTCGGTATCTACACCCTGACCGCTTACGAGGCGCACGCTGCGAGCTTGCTCAACGTGTCCTACGACCCGACCCGCGAGTTTTATCAGGCTTACAACGTAGCCTTCGCCAAGCATTGGCAGGAGAAAACCGGCCAGACCGTCAATATCGATCAATCCCATGGCGGTTCGGGCAAGCAGGCCAGAGCCGTTATCGACGGCCTGGATGCCGATGTGGTGACCCTGGCTCTTGCTTATGACGTGGATCAGCTTTACCAGAAGGCCAAGCTGATTCCGGAAAACTGGCAATCGCGTTTGCCCAATAACAGCGCGCCTTACACTTCCACCGCGGTGTTCGTGGTGCGCAAGGGTAATCCCCACAACATCAAGGATTGGGACGATCTGGCCAAGCCGGGTGTCGCCGTCGTCACACCCAACCCGAAAACCTCCGGCGGCGCGCGCTGGAATTACCTCGCGGCCTGGGGTTACGCGCTGAAAAAATACGGCAATGAAGCCGCTGCCAAGGATTTCATCAAGAAGATTTACAAGAATGCCGCGGTACTGGACTCCGGCGCTCGCGGTTCCACTGTCTCCTTCGCCGAGCGGGAAATCGGCGATGTGTTGATCGCTTGGGAAAACGAAGCCTTCCTGGTGCTCAAGGAATACGGCGAGGACAAGTACGAAATCGTTTCCCCGTCCATCAGTATTTTGGCGGAACCGCCGGTCACGGTAGTCGATAAAGTGGCGAAAAAGCATGGCACCGAAGAAGTAGCCAAGGAATATCTGCAATATCTTTACAGCAAGGAAGGCCAGGAACTGGCGGCGAAGAACTTCTATCGCCCGCGCGATCCGGAAGTCCTGGCGAAATACGGCAAACAATTCAAGAACATCAGTCTGTTCACCATCGATGAAGTGTTCGGTGGCTGGAACAAGGCCCAAGCCACCCATTTTGCTGACGGCGGGGTGTTCGACCAGATCTACGCGCCCTGATCAGTTCAGGGCCAGGAAAGGAATCGCAGGGATGCGCAGGGCGCGTTGACCGCTGGCAGGCCGGATAAAGTCTGCCGTCTCGTCCCAAGCGTCCCTGGCTGAACGCTGAGGCCGAGTCGGGATTACCAAAGCTACGGCCAGATTCCGTCTACGAATCGATGAGGAGGCATTGCCTATGATCGCGCATTCACGATGTTGTACTCCACACATGTGCTTAAACCAGCTTCGCATCCATCGGCGCGTGGAAAAACCGCCCGGATAAAGCGATTACCCAGGAATTCATCAAGAGGACGACGACAATGCCACTGCAAGATTTGGTCGAATATTTCAATCAGCGGATCAGCGAGGAACAAGGTCTACGTGAACCGCCGCTCACCGTACAGGCGGGACAAGTCGAGGGAAGGTTCGGCGGGCTGCGCCTTGCCAGCGAGTTTCATCCGATCCGGCGGGCGGATTCGCCCGAGCACATCGTCGGACATGATGCGCAGCTCCAGGCGTTCCAGCCGGACGACAAACAGGCTACCGCGGCACGGGTCTTTTTCGGCGCCGACGCCGCCAGCATCGTCAGCCTCGATCGGTTGTGCCGCACCATCCACATGTTGAATTATCTGCCGACCGCCCATGAAAATGAATATCTGTTCCTGCAGGTGCATCCACGCCACGTGCTGGGCGTCAAGCGTAACCATGGCGCCTATTTCGAGGAAGTCATTTTTCGTTGCGGCTTATCACCTCGACGCGTGGCCATCACGGTGCTGATTACGCCGGTTTACGGCCTTCAACTCATTTCTTTGCTTGAAGGACTGAAGAACTATCAAACGCGGGGATATGCCACGGCAATCAAGTTCGACGACAAGGCCAGCGAATCCTTCCTCGAACGCTATTGCATCGAGTTCCTGTACCGCATCACGCCGGATTTCGTGCGTCTGGACCCTAGCTTCTTTTCCAGCCTGCCCCGCAGCGAAAAAGAGTATCGACGGAAGACCTCGCTACTTTCGGTGATCCACAGTCTGGATACCGAGTTCCTGGTCGAAGGCATCGAAAATGAAAAAGATGCCATTCTGGCCGAAGTCTTGCGCGCCGACCTGGTGAAGGGAAGCTATTACGAAGCACAGGGAAATGGGGCAAAGCATCGGAAAGCATTGCCCTGATGCTCGGAGCCCATGCGGTTTCCTACAGACTGCTCGTAATGAAAGTAAAGCCACATCGTGACCCCGGCAAGGGATGCCGGGGTTCAGGTCACAGGGACGTAGGCGCCTTGCCATTCTTGGTCTCTGGATTCCGGCAATCCATGCCGGAATCCAGAGACCAAAAGGCTATTTCTTTCTTTACGCGACACATGTACCTTGCTCCGATTATCCTCTACACGGTGTGGTTCCTGAGGCCTTTGACGTCTACCCCGGAACCACATTTGTCGTTTCGGGAACTCGTGGTATTCGGAATCTAAATGCAATCAGCACTGACAGCCTTGGGTGGCGGAATTTTAATCGGTTTGGCCGCAACCATTTTTTTGCTGCTTAATGGCCGTATTGCGGGTATCAGTAATATTGTCGGAGGGCTGTGGACGCCAAGGCAGGGAGATATTTCGTGGCGCCTTTGCTTCATTTTGGGATTGCTGGCTGGTGGGTTGACGCTGGCGATTTTTCATCCCGATGCATTCGGCGAAATTCCTTCACACCCCTTCGGCGTACTGTCGTTAGCGGGTTTCCTGGTCGGTTTCGGTGCGCGTACGGCCAATGGTTGCACAAGCGGTCACGGCGTATGTGGCTTATCGCGACGATCCGTTCGCTCGCTAGCGGCAACGGGTACCTTCATCCTCACCGGCATCGCGACGGTCTACCTGGTCAATCACGTCTTGGTATAGCCCGGAATGAAGCATGTCAGCGCGTTGGTTTGTGGTTGGCTATTCGCCTTGGGCTTGGGGATGGCCGGGATGACCAGGCCGTCGAAGATTGTCGGATTTCTCGACGTAGCAGGTTCCTGGGATCCGACACTCCTGTTTGTCATGGCCGGCGCCGTCGGGGTGGGTTCCTTATTGTTTCCATGGGTTCTGAAGCGACACCAGCCGGTTCTGGAAGATCGGTTCCAGATTCCTGAGAAAAGAGCGATTGATGGCCGCCTTCTGGTGGGTGCCGCCCTGTTCGGCGTCGGCTGGGGGCTTTCAGGGTACTGTCCCGGACCGGCCCTGGTGTCGCTGATCAGCTTTAAGGTCCCGATATGGACATTCGGCCTAGGAATGTTCATCGGCTTAGGGCTGGGGCCGAAGTCCGACTAGCCGATGGGTAGGTCATGGCTGTGATTGATTTATTCACGTCCGGCGCTACGTCGGCGCTTCCGGTTACGCGGAGCGAGCCGATTGAGTGCTCGAACGTTTTGATACTACCCGGGTACGGCGGTTCCGGACCTCGGCATTGGCAGACGCTCTGGGAAACGACTCATCCGCGATTTCGGCGAGTGAACCAGCGCGACTGGCAGTTTCCCGTTTGCCGCGAGTGGGTGGAAACTTTGGAGCGCGAAGTGGCGCGAACCGGCGGTCGCTCCGTGTTGGTCGCCCATAGCCTGGCCTGTCTGACCGTCGCTCACTGGGCGGCAACGTCCGGACTGAAAATCCGGAGCGCCCTACTGGTTGCGCCACCCGATCCGGAAAGTCCTCATTTTCCGCAGCAGGCATCAGGTTTTCACCCCATTCCCCTACGGCCATTTACATTCAAGAGCATCGTTGTGGCCAGTTCCAATGACCCTTACGGAAGCATCGGGTTTGCCCGCCGCCGCGCCGAAGCCTGGGACGCGGAGTTCGTCGACGCGGGGCCGATCGGCCATATCAACTCGGAAAGTCGACTGGGGCATTGGCCCTATGGCTTCTCCTTGCTGAAAATGCTTTTGACCCAAGCCGATTGACGCTGTCTCCAGGAAATTTTCATCATTCATAAGACCTATGATTTTCAGACAACTGTTCGATAGTGAATCCTCTACCTATACCTACCTGATCTCGAGCCGATGGGGTGGCGAGGCCGTGATCATTGATCCGGTGTTGGAGCGCGTCGACCAATACCTGCAATTGTTGGACGAACTGGGCTTAACCCTGGTCAAAGCCATTGACACCCATCTACACGCCGATCACAAATCCGGGCTTGGCGTGCTGCGTGATCGAACCAAGTGCATCACGGTGATGGGCGAGCAAAGTCGCGCCGATGTCGTCGCCCAGCGGGTTTCGGATGGCGATGTCATCACTGCGGAGGGCTTACGTCTTGAGGTGATATACACCCCGGGGCACACTGACGATTCCTACTGTTTTCGGCTGGGAAATCGGCTGTTCACCGGCGATACCTTGTTGATACGCAGGACAGGCCGAACGGATTTCCAGAACGGCGATCCGTGGGCCCAATATGATTCGATTTTCAACAAGTTGCTGCTATTGCCCGATGAGACGCTTATCTACCCTGGTCACGACTACGACGGCAATATCGCGAGCACGATCAGGGAAGAACGACAGTTCAATCCCCGCTTGCAGGTTAACTCCGCTGATGAATACGTCGAACTCATGAACAGCCTCCGTCTTCCCAATCCCAGGATGATGGACATCGCGGTCCCGAACAATCTCAACATTGGCTTGTCGCAACAGGCGCTGGAAGCTCGCGGATTGGGCATCTCAGTCGCCGAGGCTCGAAAATCCCTTGAGCAAGAGCAAGTCTGGCTCATCGACCTCCGCGACAGTGCTGAGCGTCAACGCCACGGTTGGATTCCCGGCTCTATCCATGTCCCTTACCCCTCATTGACGCCGCATCTCAACAAGGGCGGAATCCTCCGCGAATTGATGGCGGCGGGAAACAGCAAACGCCTGTTGTTTTATTGCGCCTATGGTGAGCGTTCCGCGATGGCGGTAGAAGCCGCACAAAGAGTCGGACTATCCAAGGTCTGCCATCTTTCGGGAGGACTGGACCGCTGGAAAAAGCAAGGAGGATCTTTGAGCGACCCGGAAATGCAGTATTTTGGGGAAACGGTTAATTGGCGCGTCCCGGAGCGTCAATCCAAACCGCCCATCCGTCTCCGCGAGCCGAAGCCGTAAAACGAGCGTTGCAAAGCCTCGGGGTGATCGCCAACCGCACCGTTCAGGTACTGTAACGGATTGAGACATTCGGCGTGCCACGACAGGGGAATTCGACGGATACCGTGGCGAACTGACCGGTAGCGAAAATGTCGGCGTGCTGTTTGCGTGGAGCCCCAAACCTGACGACGAACGGCATATCATTAATAAGCCTAAGCAAATTACCTTATATTCTTTTTTTGAGAATTGTCCTATTGGTAACATGTCCGCGAGTTTAG
>Ga0335070_10010030_pt1 | contig 11076 bp, 12 predicted proteins | sample Lox_Sample_13_FD_206722 | JGI IMG/M metagenome (GOLD analysis project Ga0335070, IMG submission 206722) | Soil microbial communities from Loxahatchee National Wildlife Refuge, Florida, United States - Lox_Sample_1.3 | ecosystem: Environmental > Terrestrial > Soil > Wetlands | place: USA... | reverse complement strand
CATGGACGCGGTCCACCCCGATCCCGAGGCGACGACGGCCGACGCCATCACCGCGGCGGCGCGCCAGGTCGCGCACACGATCCGCGCCGATGCCATCGTCACGTTCACGACTTCGGGCTCGACGACCTTGCGCGCCGCGCGCGAGCGGCCGGACGTGCCGGTCCTGTGCCTGACGGCGAGCCTCGCCACCGCGCGGCGCCTGGCGCTGGCTTGGGGCGTGCACTGCGTCCACACCGAGGACGTCCACAGCATCGAGGAAATGGTCAGCCGCTCCTGCGCCGTCGCCGGCGCTCAGGATTTCGCCCGCCCCGGCAGCCGCATCGTCATCACCGCGGGCATGCCCTTCGGCACGCCGGGCGCCACCAACGTCCTGCGCATCGCCTGGCTGCACGACTAGCCAGAAAGGCGTCACCGCAGAGCCTCAAAGAAGAATAAAGTTCACAGGAGGCGGGGAGACGGGGAGAAGAATGAAGGCGCGAAGCGCGCCATGCTTTTCTCCCCGTCTCCCCGCCTCCTGTAAATCTATTTCCTTGTCCCTGCCGTCGGCCCGCTACTGCAGCATGCTGCGCAGCATCCACGCCGTCTTCTCGTGGAGCTGCAGGCGCTGGGTGAGCAGGTCGCAGGTCGACTCGTCGTTGGCCTTCTCGGCGACCGGGAAGACCTCGCGCGCGGTGCGCACGACGGCCTCGTGGCCGGCGACGAGCTGTTTCAGCATCCCCTTCGCGTTCGGCACCTTGGGCTCCTCCTTGATCGAGGAGAGCTTGCCGATCTGCTGATAGCTGCCGGGCGCGTAAACGCCGAGCGAGCGGATGCGCTCGGCGATCAGGTCGACCGCGGTCCACAGCTCGTTGTACTGCTGCTCGAACATCAGGTGCAGCGTGTTGAACATCGGCCCGGTGACGTTCCAGTGGAAGCCGTGGGTCTTGAGGTAGAGCGTGTAGGTGTCGGCAAGCAGGTGCGACAGCCCCGCCGCGATCTTCTTGCGCTGCGCCTCGGGGATGCCGATGTCGATTTTCACGGCGGTCTGAGCCATGGGATGCCCTCCTCTCGTCACGCGGACCATCGTTTAGAATTGTTCTAAACTATGCCTATGGATATGGCATCCAAGGCCCGTAGATCAAGCGGAATGTGCACGCCCCGGCTGGCCGAGAACCGGGCGGGGTTCGCGAATCAGCAGCATGGACAGGAGGCCGGCCAGCGCGACCGCGGGCAGGGTGGCGAAGGCGAGATCAAAGGCCGCGCGGCTGTAGACGCGGGCGCCGCCCGCCATGGCGCCGTCCCAGTTGAGGTCGAGCAGGAAGCCGACCAGCGGCTGGAACACCGCGCCGGATCCCATGATCACAGTGTTGACCAGGCCGAAGGCGGCGCCGACCTGGCCGGCGCGCCAGCGCTCGCGGATCACCGCGAACACCAGCACCATCGAGCCGGCCATGACCCCGTTCAGGAACAGCAGGACCGCCGCACCGCCGACCGGCAGGCCGGGCAGGTAGAAAACGGCGAGCGTGGTCGCGAGCAGGCCCGCCGCGCCGGCGATCATCGGCCCTCGGCGGCGCCCAGTGCGGTCGGACAGCCAGCCGAAGGCCGGCCCGCCGACCGCCCAGCCGACCATCATCAGCGAGGCATAGAGCGCCGCGCTCGGCGCCGACAGGCCGTAGGCGGCGCGCAGATAGGGCACGCCCCAGAGGCCGGCGAACACCAGGACCGGCGTCGACATCATGCAGCCGGCGAAGGCCGCGACCCAGAGCTGGCCGTCGGTCGCCACGTCGCGCAGGCCGGCGAAGAGGCTCGCCAGCGAGGGCGCCGTGCGCGGCGCGGCCGGGGCGCGCGGCCGGTCGCGCACGACCAGCCACAGCGCGCCGGCCAGGGCCAGCGCGACCAGGCCGATCCCCAGCATGGCGGCGCGCCAGCCGGTCGCCGCGACCAGCGCCGCGAGCGGCGCCTGGCCGGCGATGGCGCCGATCATGCCGGCGAGGGTGCTGAGGCCGGTGGCGAGCGCGAAGCGGCGCGGCGGAAACCACGCCGCGGCGACGGTCAGGCAGCCGATCCAGGTGAAGGACGAGCCGGCGCCGATCAGAAAGCGGCCGAGATTGGCCGCGCCGACGCCGCCGGCCATGGCGAACAGTACGCCGCCGAGCGCGGTGAGCAGCGCCGCCGCGGTCATCATGCGCCGCGCGCCCCAGCGGTCGAGCATAAGCCCGACGGGCATCTGTAGCCCTGCATAGGCGTAGAAATAAAACGCCGAGACGCTGCCGAGGGTCGCCGCGTTGACCTCGAACTCCGCCATGAGGTTGGGGACCATGACCGCCGGCGCCACGCGCTGGAGCGCGCCATAGGCGTAGAACAGCGCGACCAGCCCCCACACCGCCCAGGCCATCGGCGTAATGCGCGCGCCGGGCGCGGCGTCGGTCATGGATATTCCCTGAGGAGGCTTCTGATCGTCGGGGGCGTCACCCTAGGGGGCTCGCCGCGGCGCGGTCAAGGCGAGGGCGCCGCTTCATGGTGCGGTTGACGCCGCGACATGGCTCGACCGCGCTATGGCGACGGCTTCCATTCGTCGCGCCGCGCGACCTCGGGCGTCATGCCGAAACGCTCGCGGAAGCGGCGGTGGAAGTAGGACAGGTCGTTGAAGCCGGCGGCGAAGGCGATCTGCGCTACGGTCTCGCCGCGACGCGCCGGATCCGCGAGCGCGCGGCGACAGGCGAGCAGGCGTTGCTCGCGCAGATAGCCGCCGAAGGTCGTGCCGGCGCCCTCGAACAGGCCGTGCAGGGTGCGCACCGAGCAGCGGAAATGACGCGCCACCGCCGCCGGGTCGAGGTCCGGATCGGCGCTCATCGTGCGGATGTGCGCCATCACTGCCTGGCGCTGCGCGGCGCGCAGGGCCTTTGGGCCGCGCTCGAGCAAGTGCGGCGCGGCGCCAGCAGCGATGCCGATCAGATCGCACAGATTTTCCGCGACGGCCTCACACTGTGCCCGAGGAATATCGGCGATGCCATCACCGACCGCGGAGAGATAGCTGCGCAGCAGGGCGCCGACGCCGGGCGTGTCGCCGAGCGGCAGGCAGGTGCGGCCTTCGAGCCGGCCGAGCCGCGCCGCGAGCAGCCGGCGCGGCACCTGGACGCAGACGAGCTGCATGTCGTCGAGGAACAGGAGGTCGAAGCGCCGCGTGCCGTCGACGAAGGCGGCGTCGCCCGCGTGCATGATCAGCTCGCGTCCGTCCTGGCGCATGACACACCGCCCGCGCAGCTGAAGATTAACGAACACCTGATCGTCGACCGTGCGCGCCACACCGGACTTCGTGCGCAGAACGTCGTGCGCGTCCGAGCGTACGGCCGTGAAGGTGACGGCGCCGAGCGCATGAGACCGGATTGCGCCTTCGAATGCGTCGCCGCGCGGTCGCTCGGTGGCGACGGTCAGGAAGGCGTCGCACACCGCGTCGTGCCAATAGGAAAACTGCTCGCGCGGCCGCAGCGCCGTGGTCGACCAGCTCAACGATGTCATCGGCGCCTCCCTCTCGATCGCCGGATCCGTGAATTCTAGCCGCCGGCGACGCCGGGTCAAACCGCAGCCGACGCCACTTCGCCCTGCACGCGAGTCCACGCCGCGCGGTCCGGTCGCACGCTAGCCTGACCGACATCTGACACAGACTGGGAGAATTCGATGTCCACTTTTGTTCTGGTTCATGGCTCCTGGCATGACGGCGGCGCCTGGGCGCCGGTCATCAAGCACCTACAGAAGCTCGGCCATGCGGCGTTCGGACCAACGGTCGCCGGCCACGGCAAGGGCGTACCGAAGAACGTCAACCACGCCCAATGCACGCAGTCGATCGTGGACTACATCCTCAAGAACGATCTCAAGGACTTCGTCCTGGTCGGCCACAGCTATGGCGGAACGATCATCTCGAAGGTCGCCGAGGCAGTGCCGGAACGCATCCGGCGGCTGGTCTTCTGGAACGCCTTCGTGTGCGCCAACGGCCACTCGCTCAACGACGAGGTGCCGCCGCACTACCGCGCGCTGTTCGACCAGATGGCTAAGGCGTCGCCCGACAACACGGTGATGCTGCCCTATCCGATCTGGCGCGAGGCCTTCATCAACGACGCCGACGAGAAACTGGCGCGCGCGTCCTACGAAACGCTGTCGCCCGAGCCCTACCAGCCCTTCGTCGACAAGCTCGACCTGACCAAGTTCTACGGCCTGCAGATCCCGAAGAGCTATCTCAACTGCACCGAGGACACCGCGCTGCCGCACGGCGAATGGACCTGGCACCCGCGCATGTCGAGCCGACTCGGCCTGTTTCGGCTGGTGCAGATGCCGGGAAGCCATGAGGCGATCTTCAGCAACCCGACGCTGCTCGCCGAGAAGTTCATCGAGGCCGGCCGCGATTGAGCGGGCGCCCGTCTGGGCGAGCCGACCGTCAGCGCCGGCTGGCGCGATGGGCCAGGAAGATGCCGGTGAGCACGACCGCGCCGCCCACGGCCTGGACCGGGCCGACCGCCTCGTCGAGCAGCGCCCAGGCGTAGAGCGCGGCGGCGACCGGCTGGATCAGGAGGGCGACCGAGGAGAACGACGCCGGCAGATGCGCCAGCGCCTGGGCGATCATGCCCTGCCCCGCGACCTGCGAGACGAAGGCGAACAGCACGAGCAGCGCCCAGCCGCCCGCGGTGAGCGCGAGCATGCGATCGCCCGAGAGCAGCGCGATCGGCAGGAGCGCGAGCGCGGTCACGGCGCTGCTCCAGCCCATGACGACGCGCGCGGGCAGGCGCCGGCGCAGCCGCGCGACGGTCAGGAGATAGCCGCTGTAGAACACCGCGGTGACCAGGCCGAGCGCGTCGCCCAGCAGATGGCCGCCGCCGAGCGACACGCTGCCGCCCATCAGGACGATGGCGCCGGCGAGTGCTGTCGCGAGCCCGACCAGGAACGCGCGCGTCACCGTCTGGCCGAACATCAGCCAGGCGGCGAGCGTGACGAAGACCGGCGTGAAATTGGCGAACAGCGTCGAATTGGCGACCGTGGTCAGCAGCAGCGACCAGTGCCAGGAGGCGAGGTCGCCGGCGAAGAACAGGCCGGCCAGCAGCAGCGTGCCATAGTCGCGCCGCTCCAGCCGCGCTCCGGCGCCCGCCGGCGGCGCCGGCGCGGCCGCGATCCACAGCGCGAACATCGGCACGGCGAAGGCGACGCGGTAGAATGCCGAGGCGACCGGGCCGACCTCGGCCAGACGCACGAAGATGCCCGAGAAGCCGATGGCGAGCGCGCCTGCGAGCAGGATCGGCAGGGCGAATCGGACGGCGAAGGGCGCCGGCGCGGCGCGGGCGGTGTCGGCGGGCATGGCCGCCTTATACGCGAGCGGCGGCGGAGCGCAAAGCCGCGACGAAGGCGGGAACCGGGGAGCGCGCGGTGGTGTTTAGTCTTTCCAGCCCAAGGTCTCGCCCTGCGGAAGGAACCGTCGCGATCATGCCGTCGCCCAGACCCTATTGGACCGGCCAGCTCCGGCTCTCGCTGGTGTCGATTCCGGTCGAGCTCTACACCGCGACCAAGAGCGCCGCCAAGATCCACTTCAACCAGGTGCACAAGCCGAGCGGCAAGCGCGTCCGCTACGAGAAGGTGGTGACCGGCATCGGGCCGGTCGACGCGGACGACATCCTCAAGGGCTTCGAGTACGAGAAGGGCCACTACGTTCTGCTGACCGACGACGAGATCGACGCGGTCAAGCTCGAGACGCGCAAGACCCTGGAGCTCACCCAGTTCGTCGATGCCTGCGAGATCGATCCGATCTATTTCGACCGGCCATATTTCGTCGTGCCCCAGGACGAGCTGGCCGAGGACGCGTTCCGCGTGGTGCGCGACGCGCTGCGCAAGTCGAAGAAGATCGGGCTCGGCCAGCTCGCGCTACGCGGCCCTGAATACATCGTCGCCGTCAAGCCGTGCGGCAACGGGCTTCTGATGGAGACGCTGCGCTACGAGGACGAGATCCGGAAGGCCGCGCCCTACTTCAAGGGCATCAGCGGCAAGCCGGCCGACAAGGAGCTGATGGAGCTGGCCGAGCAGCTGATCGAGCGCAAGACCGCGCCGTTCGACGCCGGCGCCTTCGAGGACCACTATGCCGAGGCGCTGCGCGGGCTGATCGACCGCCGGCGCAAGACCGGCAATCGCAAGGTCGACGTCGAGGAGGAAGCGCCCGAGCGGCCGCGCGGCGAGAACGTCGTCGACCTGATGTCGGCGCTCAAGCAGAGCCTGGCCAAGCGCCGCTCCGCGCCGGCCAAGGCCGGCAAGAAAACCAGGCGCGCCAAGCCCGCGCGCCAGCGGAGGGCCGGATGACCCGGCGCGCCGGGACGCGGCGTGTGCCGGTCGGCCGGGCGCTCCGCACCTATCGCGCCAAGCGCGACTTCACCGCGACCGCGGAGCCGCGCGGCGGGCGGCGCCGCGCCGACGGACGCGGTTTCGTCGTACAGCGCCATGACGCGCGCCGCTTGCACTATGATTTCCGCCTGGAGCTCGACGGCGTGCTCAAGAGCTGGGCGGTGACCAAGGAACCGAGCGACGATCCGGCCGACAAGCGCCTCGCGGTGCGCACCGAGGATCATCCGCTCGACTATGCGGGCTTCGAGGGCACCATTCCCAAGGGCCATTACGGCGCGGGACGGGTCAAGATCTGGGACCGCGGCGAATGGCTGCCGCTCGAGGACCCGCGCGACGGCCTCAAGCGCGGCAAGCTGAGCTTCGTGCTCAACGGTCGGCGCATGAAAGGCGGCTGGGCGCTGGTCCGGCTGAGCCGCCGCCCGCGCGAGACGAGGGAGAGTTGGCTGCTGATCAAGATGCGCGACGACCAGGCGCGCCGCGCGGCAAAGGACTAGCCGCCATGGCGCAGCACGGGACGCGCGCACGGCCGCGCCGCACCGAGGCGGCGCCCCCACCCTTCGTCGAGCCCGAGCTCGCGACATTGGTCGACGCGCCGCCCGAGGGCGCGGCCTGGATCCACGAGACCAAATACGACGGCTATCGCTGCCTCCTGGCGATCGGCGGTGGCGACGTGATCTGCTACACGCGGCGGGGGCACGACTGGACCGACCGCTTCGCCTCGCTGGTCGAGCCGGCGCGCAAGCTGCCGGTCGAGAGCGCACTCATCGACGGCGAGGTCATGGTGCTCGACGAGGCCGGCCGGTCGAATTTCGCGCTGATGCAGAACGCGCTCAAGACCGGCGCGCCGCTCGTCTATGTCGCTTTCGACCTTCTGTGGCTCGACGGCGAAGACCTGAGAGACCTGCCGCTCATCGAGCGCAAGCGCCGCCTGCGCGCCGTCCTCGGCCGCCGGCGCAACGGTCCGCTGCGCTTCAGCGAGCATCTCGAGGGCCGGAGCGCCGACATCCTCGAGCGGCTGTGCGCCGCCGGCTACGAGGGCATCGTCTCCAAGCGCAAGAACGCGCCCTATCGGTCCGGCCGCGGCCAGCACTGGCTCAAGATCAAATGCACCAAGCGCCAGGAGTTCGTCGTCGGCGGCTGGTCGCCCTCGCGGCACGGCCGCAGCTTCGGCTCGCTGCTCATCGGCTATTTCGAGCGCGGCCGGCTGGTCTATGCCGGGCGCGTCGGCACCGGCTTCGACGAAGCGCGCCTCGCCTCGCTCGGCGCCGAGCTTGCGCGATTGGCGAGCGCCGAATGCCCGTTCGAGGCGGTGCCGCGATCGGTCGCGCGCAGCGCGCACTGGGTCGAGCCCAAACTGGTCGCCGAGATCGACTTCGCCGAGCTCACGCGCGACGGCCTGGTGCGCCAGGGCGTCTTCGTCGGCCTGCGTAGCGACAAGCCGGCGCGCTCGGTGCGCTTCGAGCGGCCGCGCCGCGTCGCCGGGAGATGAGAGCATGGACGACGTAGTAAAGTTCGACGGCGTGCGCGTCACCCATCCGGACCGGGTGCTGTTCCCGGACATGGGCCTGACCAAGCGCGACCTCATCGCCTATTACGAGGCGGTGCGCGAGAGCATGATGCCGCACGTGCTCGATCGGCCGGTCAGCCTCGTGCGCTGTCCGCAAGGCCGCCACCGCAACTGCTTCTTCCAGCGGCACGCCGGCGAAAGCGCGCCCGGCGCCCTGCCCGTCACGCCGATCCGGGAGCAGTCGGGCAGCACCGCCGACTATCTCTACATCGAGGGCCCGGAAAGCCTGATCGCCGGCGTGCAGATTGGCACGCTCGAGTTCCACATCTGGGGCGCCCGCCGCGCGACGATCGAGACGCCCGATCGGCTCGTCTTCGACCTCGATCCCGATCCCTCGGTCGATTTCGCGGCGGTGCGCGCCGCCGCCGTCGAGGTGCGCGATTTCCTCGACGGTCTCGGCCTTGAGACCTTCCCGCTGCTCACCGGCGGCAAGGGCATCCACGTGGTGGCGCCGCTGGTGCCCGATCGCGAATGGCCCGTGATCAAGCGCTTCGCCCGCGCCGTCGCGGAGCGCCTGGCCGAGCGCGCGCCCGAGCGCTACATCGCGACGGCGTCCAAGGCGCGCCGGCGCGGCCGCATCTTCATCGACTATCTGCGCAACGAGCGCGGCGCCTCGGCGGTGGCGCCCTATTCGACCCGCGCGCGCTCGGGCGCGCCGGTCGCAGCGCCGGTGTCCTGGGCGGAGCTCTCGCGCATCGAGCGCGCCAACGCCTATTCGGTCGAAGCCATGCTGCGGCGGATCAAGCGCCTGAAGCGCGACCCGTGGGCGGGCTATGACGGCGTGCGCCAGTCGCTCGGCGACGCCGTGATGGCGCGGCTGGACGCAGTGTGAGGAGACTCAGCGGCGGCCTGACCGCTTCCCCGTCCGGCCCGAGGGTCGCTCGGCGCCGCGCGCCTCGGGCGCGGTCCCGGCGGCGCGACGCTCGCCCTGCCAGCGCTGGAGGTCGTCGGTGAAGGCCTGCTGCTGCGCATCGATCCAGCGCTTGTACTGATCGTCGAGCTGGTGCGACAGCTCGGCGCGCCAGCGCAGGAAAGCGCGGTCGAGCTCCTGAAGCCGCCGCTCGCGCCACTCCAGGAAGCTGTCGCCGTCGCGCGACAGATTGTACGGCGCCCCGCTCACCTGCTCCTCGGCATAGCCGCTGCGCGGCCCCCAGTTGAAGCCGGGCGGATAGCTCGACCCCTGCTCCGCTTTGCCGGCGGCGTGGTAGTGACCCATGTCGTAGCCCTCGGTGCCCTGCATGCGGCCTTCGGCGCGCGCCTTGTCGCGCTCGGCGCGATAGGCGGCTTTCTCGCCGTCATCGAGTTGCGCGGGCGCCGGCGCGGGGCCGGTCCTCCGGCCGGCGCCGTGCTGGTCGGCATGGCGACCGGCGCGGGCGTTCTCTTCGATCTCGGGATCCGGTGTCCGGCGCGCACCGCGCGCCTTGGGCTTGTTGGCCATGACAAGCTCCTGCGTCCCTGCGGAAAGACGTCAAGGAGAACACTCGGTGGAGGGCGCGGTTCCGACCGCCCGACACGAAAGAAGGGGCGCCCTTGGGGGCGCCCCTCTCGGCACTCAACCTCCGCCAGAGGACGCGATGCTTCGCGGGCCCTTATGCGACGGGTCGTTAAGCCGTCGGGTCGCTCGAGGCGCCTCGCGTGGCGAGGACGCCGGGCGCATGCGTCGAAGCCCGCCGCCACGGTAGCCGAAGCGCGGCGGCGCGGCAACGCCGACGGCGATCAGTGGCCGCGGCGCTTGCGCGTGCGCGCGGCCTTGCGGGCCGAGGCGCTGCGCGCCGCCTTCGAGCGCGACGCCGAGGCCCGGCCGCCGATGCGGCCGCCCTTGCGCGACGGCGCCTCGTTGACGCGCTTGCCGCGCCCGGAGCCGCTCCGCTTGCCGCCGCCCGACTCCTTGTTGACGGTCGCCCAGGCGCGCCGCGCGGCTTCGCCCGCGCTGACGCCACGGCGCTTGTAACCCTTCTCGATGTGCCGCGCCTGACGCTTCTGCTTGGTGCTGTAGCTCGACTTGTCGCCGCGGGCCATGCGCACTCTCCTTTCCGGTTGACGACGGTCGACGGGCGGAGCCCGCTTCTCTGTCGTCAATGCGGCCCGGCGGCGCGGGGTTCCCACGCGCGCAGCCGCTTCCCCCGCGATCGGCCGCGGCCTACGATGAGCCCGGCCGCCGCGGTTCCATCGCGGCGCGCCGCACGGAGGGGATTCGCATGGAGCGCCTTGCACTCATGGTCGGGCTCGCCGTCGCGGCATCGCTCGCGCCCGCCGATGCGGCCGATCCGGGCACCGCCAAGGGCGATCTCGTCATCGAGGGCCAGGCGACGCCGCTCATGCATGCCTATGCGTTCGAGCGCGACAATGCCGAGGGCATGATGGACGGCGCCGAGTTGCGCATCCTCCTGACCGACGTCGAGGTGCCGGATGCCGCGCGCCAGCTCGCGCGCTTGGTGCCGAGCTTCGGCCCGCTCGGCCAGCAGGCGAGTGAGGGCAAGCTCAAGGGCGTGCTCATCAAGGTCGATCCGGCCAAGGCCAAGGACGCCGCCTACATCACGGTGCTGATCCAGGGACCGCCGGGCCAGTCGTTCATGACCATCACGCGCTCGCCCGCGCCGTTCGAGCGTTTCGAGATCGCCAACGGTCGCATCAGCGGCGGCGGCGAGATCGGGCCGTTCAAGGGCAGCTTCGACGCGCCGCTCATCAAGATGGCGCCGGTCAAGGAGCACCTGAAGGGCAAGGCCGCCGCCGAGAGCGCGCCCGCCAAGGCGTTCCTCGCGACCGAGCAAGCGATGCGCAAAGGCGACCTCGCGGCGGCGCAGAAGGGCATGACCGCGGCGAAGTGGCACGGCGTCGAGGCGTTCGTCCAGCAGGTCGGCGCCGCCGAGTTCGCCAAGCAGGCCACGCAGTTCTTCCTCGACACCGCGACGCGCACCGGCCAGATCAAGGACGCGGTGCTGCGCGCCGACAGCGCCTTCCTCGTGGTCGACGAGGGCAACGGCAAGCTCGGCGTGCCGCTCGTCCTCGAAGGCGGCCAGTGGAAGCTGGACGAGTGAGGCGCCCTTCGCCGGCCCTGAAAAGCCTTGGGGAAACACCAACTTAGTTTCCAACCTGCAGGTCGGCTACGGCACCGCTTGGCCGCGCCCGCTGGTCGGCTATAGTGCGGCCATGTC
>Ga0335070_10010029_pt1 | contig 11076 bp, 4 predicted proteins | sample Lox_Sample_13_FD_206722 | JGI IMG/M metagenome (GOLD analysis project Ga0335070, IMG submission 206722) | Soil microbial communities from Loxahatchee National Wildlife Refuge, Florida, United States - Lox_Sample_1.3 | ecosystem: Environmental > Terrestrial > Soil > Wetlands | place: USA: Florida... | reverse complement strand
GCAATACTAGAGTGCAGGTGAAATTAATTGCAAAAAACAAGATCGCTAGTAAGACGAATGTTCGCGGCAATGCTGATTCTCTTTGTACTTAGCATTCCATTCATGTCTCAAGTTTCAGCCCCCTATACACCATTAGCCATTCCTGCAGCTACGATATTCCTGACTCCTAATAGAGTTCAGGGAACGGCCGGAGATACTGTAACCATCCATGCCAACATTACCAACGTAAATCAGCTTCTCAACTTCGCTATAGGTCTTTATTGGACCAACACTACAGCGGTTTCATGCTTATCTGTAACCGATGGTGGCTTTCTGACCAACGGCGTTCCACCAGCTTCTGTCTTTACTATCCCGGGGACCATTGACAACAGCACAGGGCAGATTTCGTATTACACGTGGACCTGTCTAGGCGCAAATTACAACAAGACTGGAAGCGGAACACTAGTAAACTTCACTTTCTACATGAAACAAACGGGGTACTCTGATGTTCATGTAACTTCGTTGTACCTATCTAATGCCCTCGGGGATGCCATTTCTTGCAACACTCTTGATTACTTCACGGTCGCCCGCGCAGGTGTTCAATATACCGTTCAGATCAGAGGCAATCCCATAATATCATCTGAAAGCATCCCAGGCGGCTTTGCTGCATTTCAGGTTATGGATGTGAGTCAGGTAATAGGGTCCATAACGTATAATGGTCTGCTGACTTTCAGCATAAACGGCACCGCTTTATTCGGAGACACTTTCGCCTATTTCAACGTTACAATTCCAAAGAACCTGATGAACTGTAGCAACCCGGACAATTGGGTTGTCCAATTAGACAGCACTCTACAAGCCACAAGAACTGTCTCCTCAAATGCCGACAACTCAACAATATCTCTCAGCTTCACCTATCCTGACGCTGATCAAGCGACCCAAATTGTGCAGATTTTCAGCGAAAATGTAGCTGTACCAGAATTCTCTAACGTATTCTTTGCAGTTCTGCTGGTGCTGGCAACCTTTGCTGTTGCGCTTCTCAGTTTAACAACACGGTCTCGCACACGCAAAGGCTAGATCACGGCGAACAAGCGTAACACTTCCACCCTCCCAACAATCACGGGCAACACCTACAAAAAATCGCAAACCCCCTTTTCTTTATCATAATTATGCTAATGCCTGCGCTCTCTTTTCTCCAGTGGCGTGGAACGGCAGGGCCTTCCATCTCTTCATGCGAGATGCAGTCTGGGCAATATCTTGGTATGGCAACTTTGAACATTCTATCTTCTTCTACTAGTATCTGATGGCCATGAATCAAAGGGAATTTGTGTGGGTTGCGATTTTGGCTTTAGAACTCACTTGACAAAGGTCTAGAAGAAAGCATAACAAAAAGGTTAACTCTCTGTTCAATTCTTGTATTATACTTAGAGGGCAGAAAGCATCCTTGAGTGAGGAAGAAGAAAAGTGAAAGCTTTCTTCAAAGATCTATTGGCCGCGACGTTGTTATTCGTTCTAGGAATCTGCCTTCTCTCTCTCTTTTCTATCTCAGCCCAAGGCGACTTAGGCTGGGGAATAGATCTTTTTTGTCAGCATGGCGGCCTTGGAGAAAACGTCGAAAGCAACCCCTTTATTGTCGGGAGTCAAATATTCTTGTCTGCTGTCGTCACTTATAATCAAAAGCCAGTGCAATCCATTCCGGTTACTTTCCAAGTAAACAACCCACATGGTTCTCCATTGCTCACGGCTACAGCGCAGACCAACTCTTCTGGATACGCGACAATTAACTTCACGATCACTAGAAACAACTATCCCTCATTCCCTTCACTGTGGGAATCAATAGCAACAACCTCACCAGCACAGGAAACAATTAGCGACACCATGTCATTTCTCCTTCTTTCACTCGCAGTAGGCGGATTTTCATCGCCAATTCAAGCCTCAGCTATGCACACATTTATAACGGCTCTGTTCATTGAGTTACTAATTGTTTCAGCCTTGAGCCTTTCTGCGAGATGTCGCGGAAGAAGAGTGAACCGATCAGTCGAAATCTTTTGCGGTAGAAACCGTTGACGCAAGTTGTGCCACATGTATTTACGAAACAAGGTGATGCAGGGATAAAAATTCACTCGAAGACGATATACGCATTTACTTCTGACACGTCTGACAAGAAGATTGTCAAAAAAATTTGAGAGGGGGGTAATCCCTCCTTCTTTCCTTTTGGGAAGGCGTCTAGCGCGCTATGGAATCGTTACATGCTGACCCCAATGGGCAGTTACGTAGGCCAAGTCTGCAACGTTTACAGCTCCGTCGCCATTGACATCCGCATTTCCAGGTGCTGGCGGAACTTGCTTGCGCCAACCAGCTGCGATCATACCGAGGTCTACGGGGTTGACGTAACCATCGCCGTTAAGGTCACCTGGGATAGTTATTATCACTGGCGTTGTTTTGTTCGTGAGCCGATTGTTGGTGTCATTCACTTCTCCATAGACTGGTAAGGCATACGCAATAAGAGTGTAGTGTCCGTACGCGAGGTTTGTAGTAGTTCCGGCGAGCCTGACAGTAGTGGTTTGTCCGCCAATTAGTGTTACGTTTTTTGAAGCGATTGCGGTTACAGTAGAACTGGCTGTTGCGTTGACGTACAAAGTGACGGTGAAAGTTTCGGGGAAATACCCTACATTTGTCAAAGTGACATTTGCGGCCATGGGGAGTCCTTTGCCGAAAACTGTCTTTGAAGCACCCTGCGAAGCACTGTCTATGGGAACAACAGCAACCGTTGCGATATCATGACCATTTATTATTGCTGTGTTAGATGTTGCATTAAACCCGAAGGTGTCGATTATAGTAACGTACAACATGTAGTATTTTGTGATGGTTGTCGGCGTAAACATGAACGTCGGAACTGTTGTCTGAACTGCTAGAACGCCATCTACATACCACTGATAAAGGTATTGCGGTGTACCTCCAGTGATTAAAGCGGTAAATGTTTGGTTCTGTCCGAGTGGAATGATAGCGATTGCTGGCGATATTGCCACTGTTGGGTCTGGATTTACGGTTACTGTGACAGTATTAGATGTTACCATTGATCCAAGTGCGTCAGTGACGTTAAGGACTATTGCGTATGTCCCAGCAGACCCTGGAGTGATAGTCAATGTGGCTCCAGTTGAGCTTGCTAGGACACCGTTTACATACCATTGAAAGCTGTACGGCATCATTCCTCCAGATGTAGTGGAAGTCAAAGAAACTGAAAGTCCCAAGTCAATTTCGGTAAACGTAGATGATATGCTGGTCTCAAGCGGTGGGTTAACGATTACAGTGCTGTTAGCGCTTACTATTGAATTTGTTGCGTCTGTAACTCTTAGAGTGACTGTGTGGGTTCCCACGTCTGGCAGTGTTGCGGTGTAGGTCCAACTACTGCTGGTTGCGCCCGTAATAGGTGCAGAGTCCAGATACCACTGGTACGAGTAAGGAGGTGTGCCGTTGACTACCGCTGAAGTGAACAGCTGCGACTGGCCAATATCCAATACTACTGAGTTTGGCGACACGAGTACTGCTAGAGGAGGATTAACGACTGTCGCTGCACCCCAATCGACCTTCACACCGAGACTGTCTCTTACCTCGACATAAATTATGTTGAGTCCAATAGAAACCGGCGTGAATTCGAAGGTGTTGCTGGTTGCGCCTGCGAATGGTACGGCGCCGCTTGGTAGCCATTGGTACCACTGGTACGAATACGGAGGAGTGCCACCTGAAACACTTACAGTATATTGTTGTGACTGTCCAAGGTCTAGTGTTGCCGAAACGGGAGATATCTTGGGATTCAACGCACTGCTTACAGTAACAAGAACTACGTTGCTAGTGCAATGGAAGCCAACAGAGTCTGTAGCGGTCGCGTATACGTTGCGGTCAGCGAGGACGAGAGGCGTGTAAGTCCATGTATAGTTAGTTGCACCTATGACTGGTATGCCATCAATGTACCACTGATAGGCGGAGAACGGTGGGGTGCCACCGGATGTGCTGGCTATAAAAGTCCAAGGTTCGCCGATATCTAGTGCGACTGATGCTGGGCTTACTAGTATCGTCGGGAGCGGGTTCACGGTTACCGTGGCGTTGTTGCTGGAGTGCTCTGCGAGGTTCACCGAGTCGGTTACAACAAGGCTAACCGTGTGGGCTCCTACTGATTGCGGCGTCGTTGGCGTATAGATCCAAATACTATTAGTAGCGCCAGCAATAGGTGCATCGTCGATAAACCACTGATATGTGTACGGCGGGGTGCCATTGACTGCAAACGATGCGAATTGTTGCGACTGACCGACATCCATCACAACTGACGCAGGCGAAATAGACGCTGCCGGTGGTGGATTGACAATCACTGTTGCTCCGCAATCGACCTTAACGCCGAGACTATCCGTTATTTCGACATATAAAATATCAAAGCCGATAGAAGACAAAGATGCCATAAATGTGAAAGTGTCGTCGGTTGCGCCTGCGAATGGTACGGCGCCGCTTGGTAGCCATTGGTACCACTGGTACGAATACGGAGGAGTGCCACCTGAAACTGTTGCAGCAAGCATCTGCGACTGTCCAGCGTCTATTATTGCTGATAGCGGAGAGACCAAAGGATTCATTGCGTTGCTTACAGTGACCGTAACTGTGTTGCTCATGCATTCGATGCCGAGACTGTCGGTGGCAGTAACGTACACTGTTCGGTCAGCAAGGACAAATGGTGTGTAAGTCCAGGTATCTCCAGTTGCATTTATGACTGGCGAGCCATCGATGTACCACTGGTAGGAAAACGGCGGAAAACCGCCAAATGTGCTCGCTGTAAATGTCCAGGGTTCTCCTATATCGAGGGCAACCGATGCTGGAGTCACCAGTACTGTGGGGGACGGACTTACGATCAGCGTAGCGAGGTTTGATACACCTACTGTACCCAAAGCATCTGTTACATTGAGGTAAACATTGTATGTTCCAGCAGACGATGGGATGAATGTCCATTTCGGATTATTAGCCCCCGCTACAGCGGTTCCGTTGAGATACCACTGGTACGAGTACGGGGGATTCCCTCCTGTCACTGAGGAATTGAAGAAGACCGATTGTCCTACCTCTATCAAAAACCCGCTTTGACTTATTGTAACCCCTACAACTGGCGGTGGACTGACTGTGAGTTGTGCGGTGTTTGACTGCGCAGTAATGCCGACAGCGTCAGTTGTCTTCACATAGATTAAGTAAATGCCCGTCGATACAGGCGCAAAGGTCCAAGATGCAGACGTCGCTCCAGACACAGGGCTGCCATCTAAGTACCACTGATAAGAGTAAGGCGGAGAGCCACCGGAAACAATCGAGATGAATTGCTGTGATTGTCCAACGTAACACGCTGCGACAGCTGGAGAAACGCTAACTGAAAGGGTTGGATGTACCGTCACTGGTGCTGTGTTAGATTTGCCTTTTGTTCCAATGCTGTCTGTCGCATTTAAGTAAACGTTATACGAACCAGAAACACTTGGGGTGAAGGTCCAAGTTGAAGCGGTGGCGCCAGATATAGCTACACCGTTTAGGTACCATTGATATGTGTACGGGCCAGTGCCGCCAGTTACAGTTGACGTGAACAGTTGGGACTGACCAAGATCTAATGTTGCAGAACTGGGCGAAATAGAAACTGAAAGCGGCAGTGGTACGGCGATGGTGAATGTACCGTTGTATATGTTTTGCGAGGATGGCGTGATGTCGTCTCCATTGATATTGGAGAGGTAAAGCTGAATGTTCGTGTTCGTTTCGGTCATGTTAGCCATCCACACAGGTGTGCCTGGATACGTGCCGGTGTACGAGCCAGTGAAAGACGGGTTGACTTCGAACCATACCGATGCCAAGTGACCTGATCCGTTCTTGGCATACTGCGCGCCTAAGGCTCCCCATGTGTAGAAGTACACAATACCCGCCGAGTTATCAATGCTACCTGGAAAGTTGACTCTGTTACCAGATGGTACACCATTGGTTATGAAGCCCCCGTCTGTAACGTTCAAGACTTGGAGTACCGTCGCGTTGAAGTAGAATCCAACTGCAGAGACCAGTAATCCCACGACGTTTTGGACATCGACATATTCCTGAAACTTGTAGCCAGGAGTGAGCGGGCCAATCTTGACAACATTTGGCCCTGGAGTGACAGTGACAATGGGGGTAGGTGTGGCGTTAACGCGTTGGGCGATTGGAAAAACCATAAGGGTTCCACTTATCATTAACAGTATTGCGAGAATTGCGCTCATCTTGTTATATTTCATTCTGTTTTCACTTCCTTTCCTTTTCAATCACACTCTAATACCATAACGCGGACCTATTTATTCCTTTTAACTCTTTTACCACTCTTTCGAAAAACTTGAAAGACAAGTTATCGCCAACCCATGTCAGCCGCATTGAATGAAGCCTCGCAATTGAGGTGCCGTCAATCGTCTATAGTACGTCTTCTAACGTATTCAAAGTCTATGTTATGCTAGCATAATAGTTTCAGAATATTTGTGGATTCCTCCGTAACGTTGCCGTATCTGCAGGTGCCCACAGGAAAATTGCAGCCACATAGAATAATTCTTCAGAAACTTTATTACCGTTGACTCTTAAACATAACTTATGCAGCGCGCGAAAAAGTTCCTGTTTTTGGCTTTTGTGACATTCTTTATGTCTCTTTCGGCTGCATCTGCCGGTACATTCAATTTTTTCTCCTTAGGCTGGAGCTATTCAGCGCTAGGCCCAGGAACAATATCACAGCATGCTTTGGATTCTATTGGACAAATCGTCTACTTCGGCTCAAGTAACACTTTTGGTCCTCACAATTATCTTTATGCAGTTAACATTGCGAATGGACAGAAGATATGGGACTACAATACAAGCCTGCCAGTCAATTATGTATCCCACTTCGAATACAACAATAGCGAACACATCATCGTAGGAACAGGTGGTTCTAGTTACATACCCTCACAGAGTTATGTTCTCGCGTTTCGCGGTTCACTGAATAACGAAACGCTTTGGATATCGCCTAATCTTAACTCTACTGTCGAATGTGTAGGTTCGGCGGAAAGTAACCCGCCGGGCACTGAAGATGTGGTTGTTGGGCTCGAGAATGGGACAATTATACGCCTTTCAGGAAACAATGGTTCGAAACAGTGGCAATATAACGGCTTCGTTAATGTTCGCTATACCGACATTGCTCAGTTAAATGACGGAAGCATTTTAGTTGGTACTTCAGATTGGGCGCCTCCCCCTGAAGGTCACATTTACTGCCTTGACAAAAATGGTATCCTTAAGTGGAGCTACAATTCGGCTGCTGGAAACCCACTAACTCTAGTTAGGAAATTTGGAGACATCAACAACGATGGCGTTCCTGATGTGGTTGCCGTTTTTCATGATGGCTTTATCTATGTTCTCGATGGAGCCACTGGCTTAGGCATGAGTGCACCTTGGACGCCTTTCAATGTGGGCGAAATCGTTTCGGACTTGCTCTGTACGCAAGATTATACTGGAGATGACTTTCCAGATATTGTAGTTGGAACAGCCTACGGTGATCTTATGATAATTAACGGCCGTACTGCAACGTCAGTTCTTCCGCTTACGTCAGTAGGCTACGTCGTAAGCTATATCCAGTACATGAATTTCTCCGAGAATGGAGTCTGGTCTTCGAATAAGACCTTTGCTGTAAGTGTTCAGCAGAACTCCTCTGACACGTCGCAATTTATCTACGGCGTCAACGCTTCGGATTTAGCCCCAATGAAGCAATTTCCAGTTCCAGAGAAAATGATTGCAAAAAATCTCTTTGACGTTCGCAATTATACAAGCCCTTACACGGGAGATTTACTCTTCACGGCGAACAACAAAGTGTACCTCCTTTCCGGGGCAGACATTATCGTCCCAGAGTTTCCATCACAAATCATTCTAGTCGTCTTTGCTGTTGCGGTATGGTTTCTGGTGGCGATTTTGCGACGAGAACATTTGCGAATGGATTAATGCTTTATCCGGTCTTCTTATAGTATTTTGCAACGGTTTGTGTGCTTTGTTTTTTTGATATAGAACTTTGTTCCAAAATCTTTATAATTGCAACTCGCGGTATACATTACTGCTGATAAGAGTAAAGGAGACTATCATCTTGAAGCCAGCCCGTATAGTGTTAGTTATACTACTTTCTATGATAATTATGCTTTCTATTTATCCTATACTGCCAGGAAAAGCAGCGAATATCCTGCCCACTGCATCCTTCACTTATTCGCCTGATTATCCTCAGCCGAACGTTCCAGTCACGTTTAATGCCTCTCAAAGCTATGATCCAGATGGCTACATAGTGCTTTATCAGTGGGACTTTGGCGATGGGTTCGCCGCTAACGTCACTTCTCCAGTAGTCACTTACACATACTCAGAAGATGGCACGTACCAAGTCTCCCTATACGTCGTGGACAACAACGGCGGAATAGGTGTAACATGGCAGACTTTGGTAGTGAACTGCAATGTGTGGTTCAGGGTGGTTGATTCTTCTGGGAATCCGATAAGCAACGTCACTGTAACGATGTATTATGCGACTTCTAAAGATAGCACTACTTGGCAGGTAGCTCCTGCCAGTAGCCATGGTGTCGAAATTCTATACGACTATATAACGCCGCCTGGAAACAAATACAGAAACCCAGGAATCACCAAAGCGGCTCTAAAAGATACTAGTAACATAGGCTTTGAAATTCATCAGACAGGCTGGTATGTTTTCTTCAAGTTCCAATGGGGTCCAAATGTCGCCTATTGGCCCAATGAAACAAAGCGTGTTCTTTCCTATGACTATGGTCACATTGATACTCATTATTACAGCGATTATCACAAAGCCTATTTGAATTCTTATGCAGGCACTTACGTCATAAAATCATCTAATATTCCGAGTGATGGCGTATATCCAAAGAGCTACTATCCAATAATTGTTGGCTTTACAGTACCTTCGTTGACAGTTTCAATCAGTCCTTCTTCTACAACAATGGACGTAGGTCAATCTAAACAATTCACCTCCACAGTTCTAGGCGGTTCTCCTCCCTACTCTTATCAGTGGTACCTTAATGGAGCCGCAGTCTCAGGCGCCACAAGCACAACTTGGACGTTCACGCCCACTTCATCAGGCTCGTACACCGTATATCTTAACGTCACAGACAGTACTAGCAAAAGAGTAAAGTCCAATATTGCCACAGTTATTGTTAATCCTGCACTCTCGGTCACTATCTCGCCAACTTCAGCCACGCTGGACGTCGGGCAATCACGAATGTTTAGCTCCTCGGTTTCTGGTGGTACGTCTCCGTTCTCTTATCAGTGGTATCTAAACGGTGCCCCAGTTTCAGGAGCGACATCTGCATCTTGGACCTTTACCCCCTCGTCCTCAGGTTCTTATACTGTCTACCTAAACGTGACCGACAACGTTGGGCTCAGAGCAAAATCGAATACAGCCACAGTTACTGTCAACTCTGCACTTTCTGTTACCATTTCGCCTACTTCTGTCACTTTGGATGTTGGTCAATCTCAGTTGTTTACTTCTAGCGTTTCTGGTGGTACTGGTCCGTACTTTTATCAGTGGTATTTGGATGGTAGTCCAGTCTCTGGTGCGACTAGCGCTTCTTGGACTTACACTCCATCTTCAGCTGGTTCACACACCGTCTACGTAAAGGTTACTGACAGTGCCTCAGTGCCCGTAACAGCTCAGTCTAGCACTGCGATGGTTACCGTTAATGGTGCTCTTTCTGTCAGCATCTCGCCCACATCGCTGACTTTGGATGTTGGTCAATCTCAGTTGTTTACTTCTAGCGTTTCTGGTGGTACTGGCCCGTACTATTATCAGTGGTATCTAAACGGTGCCCCAGTTCCAAGTGCCACAAGCTCTACTTGGACCTTCTCACCAACTTCTGCGGGTTCTTACACAATCTATCTTAGAGTGACTGATAGTTTGGGCACTAATGCTGACTCTAACCCAGCTTACGTTACAGTTAATGCTCAACCGCAAGTCATAATCGCCCCGAGCATCACGACAATTTATCTCGGCCAATCGCAAGCGTACACTTCCTCGGTTTCTGGTGGTACGTCTCCGTTCTCTTACCAGTGGTATCTCAACGGCGCTCCAGTTCCAAGTGCCACTAACCCAACGTGGACGTTCACACCTAGCTCAACTGGAACATACCAGATATGCGTTAAAGTGACCGACAGCGTTTTGGTAGTGGCTCAGTCAAACACTGCACAGCTAACGGTGAATACACCGCCCTCGCTAACGGTGACGATAAGTCCGAATTCTGCAGTCATAGATATAGGGCAATCAGTTCCCTTCACATCCTCAGTAACAGGAGGAACACCACTGTTTTCTTATCAGTGGTATCTTGACGGCGCACCTGTCTCTGGTGAAACCGGCGCTTCTTGGACTTACACTCCATCTTCTACTGGAACCTATCAGGTTTATCTCAAAGTCACTGATAGCCTGAACGTGCAGGGTACTTCGCCCACATCTCCAGTGACGGTTAATCCACTTCCATCAGTGACTATCAGCCCAACCTCTGCGATCATAGATTTGGGGCAATTCAAAACTTTCACTTCCAGCCCGTCTGGTGGTACGTCTCCTTACTCTTATCAGTGGTATCTCAATAGTGCTCCAGTTCCCCTCGCGACTAACCCAACTTGGACATTCACACCAGGTTCTACGGGTGCTTATCAAGTCTATTTAGTAATCACTGACAACGTAGGTAAAACAGCTACTTCTAACACTGCAAACGTGAATGTGAATCCAACGCTTTCTGTTTCTATTTCGCCTATCTCGGTTGTTATGGATGTTGGTCAGTCTCAGTTGTTCACTTCCACCGTCTCTGGTGGCACGAGTCCGTTTTACTATCAGTGGTATCTCAACGGTGTCCCAGTTTCAGGAGCGACCAGCAATACCTGGACGTTTACACCTACCTCGCCAGGTGCCTATTCAGCCTATGTAGAAGTAGTCGACAGCGCAGACGTTGACCCGAGCGCTCAATCTCTTCCAGCCAATATCCTGGTGAATTCAGCCCCTACTGCTACGATAACACCATCTTCTGTAACTATGGATGTTGGTCAGTCTCAGTTGTTCAC
>Ga0335070_10010028_pt1 | contig 11077 bp, 10 predicted proteins | sample Lox_Sample_13_FD_206722 | JGI IMG/M metagenome (GOLD analysis project Ga0335070, IMG submission 206722) | Soil microbial communities from Loxahatchee National Wildlife Refuge, Florida, United States - Lox_Sample_1.3 | ecosystem: Environmental > Terrestrial > Soil > Wetlands | place: USA... | reverse complement strand
TCTTCCGTCTCCTTGCGGGAAGGAGCTGTGAACATCTTGCTGGTCGTGTCGTATTCAATCAATTCGCCCAGGAGAAAGAAGCCGGTGTAATTCGATACTCGTGCGGCCTGCTGCATATTATGCGTGACGATGATGATGGTATAGTCTCTTTTCAGCTCGAAGATCAATTCCTCGATCTTGGCGGTGGAGATGGGATCGAGCGCGGAGGCGGGTTCGTCCATCAGCAGGATTTCCGGCCTGACCGCCAGCGACCGGGCAATACAGAGCCGCTGCTGCTGCCCGCCTGACAGGGACAAAGCCGACCGGTGCAGCCGATCCTTGACTTCGTCCCACAGCGCGGCATCCCGCAGGCTCTTCTCCGCAATCCCCTCCAATTCTGACTTCCTCTTGGCATAGCCGTTGATCTTGACCCCATAGATCACGTTTTCATAAATGGACTTGGGAAACGGATTCGATTTCTGGAAAATCATCCCCACCTTGCGCCGCAACATGATGGGATCGACACCACTGGAATAAATGTCTTCACCATCAATATGGACCTTGCCCTCCAGCCTGGCCCCGGGAATATAGTCGTTCATACGATTCAGGATGCGTAGGAAAGTGGATTTCCCGCAACCGGAAGGACCGATAAAGGCAGTAATCTGCTTCTCCTGAATCTGCATGCTGATGTTCTGGAGCGCCCTCGTTTTGCCATAATAAAAATCGATCCCCTGAGCGACGATTTTGAATGCGGGTTCCCCGGCTACTTCCTTCTTGGATTCCCCGGCATCAACCATTGTTTTTATCTCCAGGTCGACTTTGCCCTGACTGGTCCCGGAACTCATACGGTTCTCCTGAGCCTGGCCCGCATTTGACTGCGGATCAAGATCGCCACAAGGTTTAAAAGGAAAGTCAGAGCAAGGAGTACAAACACGGTCGAATATAAAATGGGCTTTGTCCCCTCCACGTCTGGAGATTGGGTCGAAAGCACATAAATATGATAACCCAATTCCATGAACTGGGAATTCAACTTGGTCGGAAGTTCCGGAAGAAAATAGGCAGCCCCGGTAAACAGGATGGGAGCCACTTCGCCAGCACCCCGACTCACGGCCAGGATCCCGCCTGTTAGAATACCCGTCATGGCTTGCGGCAGAACCATGCGGAGGATGGTCTGTGACTTCGTGGCCCCCAGGGCCATGCTGGCTTCCCGCAGCTCATTCGGGATAGACCGTAAAGTGTCCTCGGTGGTCAGAATTACCACCGGTAGCGTCAAAACAGCCAGAGTCAGCGACGCCCAGAGAATGGCCGGCTGGCCGAAGACCAGCTTCCCGCTATAAAACACCCGGTCGATGTTACCTCCGACAAACTTGACGAAGAAACCCACCCCAAACAACCCAAAGACAATGGAAGGGACACCGGCCAGGTTGCTAACAGCCAGTCGAGTGGATTTGTAGAATAGCGAGGTCTTGGAGCTGTATTCGTGCAGATAGATGGCGACCATAACACCCACCGGCACCACGGCTACTGTCATGAGCAAGACCAGCAACGTCGTCCCATAAATGGCAGGAAATATCCCCCCAGCCGTCATTCCTTGCTCGGGGGCGGCGGTCAGAAACTTCCAGGACAAGTGGCCGTGTCCGTTAATATAAATGTTGCCCAGGATCAGGGCAACCATGAGGACAATGATCAGGCACGCCAGCCCGGTCAGGATCTGGAAAAGTGTTCCGGAAAACTCCCTTCTACTTTTCAGCATCAGGCCCCCATCATCTTGCGCTTTAACCGGCCCACGAACATTTCGCCCAGCATGTTCAGGATAAACGTCACGACGAACAACATGGCCCCCAGCAGAAACAAGACACTGTAATGGGGACTTCCCACGACAACTTCTCCCAACTCGGCAGCAATGGTGGCGGACAGGGTGCGCACAGAGTCGGTGAAGCTCCATGAAGTGATAGCCGCGTTCCCTGAAGCCATTAGAACGATCATGGTCTCTCCAATGGCTCGCCCAAAGCCCAGAACCAAGGCAGCGAAGATCCCAGGGGTGGCCGCAGGCAGGACTACCGACCAGGCCGTCTTCCAGGGGGAAACCCCCAGGGCCAGAGAAGCTTCCCGGTAACTGCGTGGAACGGCAGTTAAGGCGTCTTCGCTGACCGTGTAGATGATGGGAATAATGGCGATTCCTAGAGCCAGCCCGGCATTGATCGCATTGAGCCGGTAGTCAAAATGAAACAAGTCCTGCAGCCAGGACGCCATCACAATCAGGGCCAGGAATCCCAGCACGACCGAAGGAATGCCCGCCAACAATTCGACCACCGGTTTCACAATTTCCCGAACTCTGTAGGAAGAGAATTCTGCGGTGTAAATGGCGGCGGCAATAGCCAAAGGGGCTGCGAAAAACAACGCAACCAGGGTCACTTTCAAGCTTCCCAGAAAGAGAGGGAGGACACTGTATTTGGGGACCTCTGAAACCGGCTGCCAGACGTATGACAGTGGCATATCCTCCCTTCCGTAGTTCTGCGGAGCAAAGAGATTATTGAGGCTGGCTTCTTTCTTTGCCTCCGGGCTATAAAAAATCGGGAGGGCCTCTTTGCCAACATAAATGAAGATCAAAAAGATAATCGCAATCGCCGCGATGGCATTGAGCTGGATCAGCTTGCCAAACAGGAAATCTTTCAGGTGTGCCATTTTCAGATTGCTCGCGAAGAGAGCACGCCTCTTGAGAGCCTGATCTGGCGAGAGGGCAGGATTTTGACTGTTCATGAGGCTAACTCTATATGTTAACTCATAGTGGCGAATGTGGGAGATGAGAAATTACCGACGGTCATGGTTCCCATTCCCATTCGTCGGGCCCAGGGACACCGCTCATCGTGTCCCTGGCTCGACATCTCACTTAAACTCCTTTTTCGTAGCCCCCTTGCCCCTTCCTGGCGGCAGGACATCTTGCGGCCTGGGAGGCTTACGACTTCTTCGGTAGCGGATAATAACCGACTTCTTTAACTATGGCTTGTCCTTCGGGGCTCAAAGCCCAGTCAACCAGTTTCTTAATCTCTCCGGTTGGCTCACCCAATGTGTACCAATAGAGAAAACGACTAATGGGATAAGTCGCGCTTAATACGTTTTCCATGTTGGGCTCGATGGCCGGGCTATTGGCATCTTTCTTGACCAGGGCGTGCTTGATCCCCTTGGCGTAAGCAATGCCGCCATAACCGATGCCGTTGGGATCCTTGGAGACTGAATTCACCACCGCTGCCGTGCCGGAAAGGGTCTGGGTTGTGGGGTGAAAGTCTCCATTGGCCAGAACATGTTCCTTAAAGTAAGCATAAGTCCCGGAGTTGTTTTCGCGGCCATAAAGAATGATTTTAGCATCTTTTCCTCCCACTTCTTTCCAATTGGTGACCTTCGCAGTGTAGATATCCTTGAGTTGTTCCAAGGTGAGTTCCTTGACTGGATTGGAGGTATTGAGATAGATCGCCAGGCCATCGACGGCCACCGGGATTTCTTTGGCCTCCGCACCCCGCTTGGTCTTGACTTCTTCTTTTTCCTTGTCCTTCATGGGGCGGGAAGCTTCACAAATATCCGTGCTGCCATTGATCAAGGCAGCAATCCCCGTTCCGGACCCTCCGCCTGTCACCTGGATACGGGCGCTGGGGTTCTTTTTCATGTAAACTTCCGCCCAGCGCTGTCCCAACAGAACCATGGTGTCGGATCCCTTGATGGTAATGGGGTTTCCCTGCGCCCAGGCCTGGGCAGATCCAAGACCGCTTAGCAGCAACACAGATCCCAAAGTCAGAAGTCTACGTCGGTTCATACTCGTCTCCTTTTCAGTTATTTGGGTGTTGGAAAAATGAGTACACAATCTTCAGTGGTCGGCTCGAACCGATTGGCAATCAACCCCTACTAAGTGACACGCCAAGAAACTAAACCCTGGCAATAAATTCCGTGTTGCAGCGGTGTTAAATCAGTGTTAACAAACCTGAAAATCGAAAGCCCAGGACAGATGCGGAGCGCTCGCGTCTCTACCGGAATGGTCACGTCTCGTTGATTTGCTGTAAGGCGAGGGGCATACCTTTCAGACTGAGTTTGTAACACAAATTTAACTTCACCGTAATCCTGTGTTCACAGGCTTCATCCAATATGACTCTCTCTTCTGTCTCGATTCAGGCTAATGGTTCCTGCAGTTCCACAAGTGAGGTTCAACATTCCATGATGAGGAGGATTGTGATGCAAGCATCGAGAACACTTTTCAGGGTCATCCTAAGCGGCGCGCTTCTGAGTACCCTGACAGTCCCTGCCCTTTCACAGATGACTGACAAATCATCTGCAGCTGGCCCAAGCGTGGGCGATGATGTTTCCCGGCTGAAACAGCAGATTGCAGTCCAGCAGCAGCAGATTGAACAGCTTCACATGATGATGGAGGAGATGAAACAGAGGCTGGATGTAGCATTCAGCAGCCCGAAGGCCGCGTCTGCTGACCCGTCGAATCAGAACCAGGTTGCCAGCATGACTCCAGTGGCGGGTATGATTCCGCCGGTGCCAACAGCAGCGACACCGTCTCTGCCTGCGCAGGCCATGAACCCGGAGAAGAAGACGGAAGAATCGCCTCTTCAATTCAAAATCGGCAGTGCTTCCATTACGCCTGTTGGCTTTATGGATTTTACCGGTGTCTATCGCAGCCATACTGGCGGCAGCGGTATCGGGACCAACTTCGCCAGCATCCCTTACGGCAATACTTTTCAGGATAACCTGAGCGAGTTTCGCTTGAGCATGCAGAACTCCCGCGTCGGTTTTCGCGTGGATGCGATGGTTAAAGGAGCTCACGTGATTGGCTACATGGAGTCTGACTTCCTGGGAAACAACCCTGGAAATGTGGCCGTCAGCAGCAATAGCAACACCATGAGGTCGCGGTTGTACTGGGTGGACGTTCAAAAGGACAAATGGGAGATAATGGGCGGCCAGACCTGGAGCTTGCTGACTCCAGGCCGCAAGGGTATCTCGCCGTTGCCCGGGAATCTCTTTTACACTCAAAACATCGACGTGAATTACCAGGTCGGCTTATTTTGGGGGCGAATCCCGGAATTCCGGTTTGTTTACCATGCTTCTGATAAAGTGGCCTTTGCGGTTGCCATTGATAGTCCCGAACAGTATGTTGGGGGTTCCGCCGGTGGAGGAGCTGTCACCTTCCCCGCAGCTCTAACATCCACTTATCCAGGCGGCGAACTGAATAACGGGGGCACGACTCTGAACGTTCCAAACGTTGCTCCAGATGTGATTTTGAAGTTTGCTGTGGACCCCAATAGCAAGGTTCACTTCGAGGTGGGCGGACTATTCCGGGAGTTCAAGGTCTGGAATCCTACTAACGGGAACCACTATTCCGCGAGTGGCGGCGGGGCCTTCGCGAATCTGGGCTTTGAAGTGTTCAAGGGATTCCGCATACTGACCAACAACTTCTGGAGCGACGGTGGGGGACGTTACATCTTCGGGCAGGCCCCGGATCTCATCGCCCAGGCCGACGGCAGCCCCTCACTCATTCACGCCCATTCTACAGTCTCAGGCATCGAGTACACGCATAAGAACAGCCAGGTCTACGCATACTATGGCGGTGTCTACGTGCAAAAGAACACTGCCATCGACGCCAACGGCAAGTACGTAGGTTATGGATTCCCCGGTTCACCGGCCGGGCAGAATCGCAGCATTCAGGAACCCACCTTTGGCTTTGCGCAGACTTTCTGGAAAGATCCAAAGTATGGGGCACTGACCTTGATGGGCCAGTATTCGTACGTCGTGCGCAATCCCTGGTCAGTTGCCAACGGGCAGCCCGAAGACGCACATCTCCACATGGTGTTCTTCAATCTGCGATACGCACTTCCGGGTTCCGCTCCTGCCATGACCACGAAGTAGCAAGAAGGAAGGATTTGGGGGAATGGTTTCCTTCGACAAAGTACAGGGGGGAGAGCTTCAATCCGAGGTGTCTCCCCCTGAGGAACAGCCCCAAGGATTTCCGGATTCCGATGCGCATCTTGGCAAAAGGAAAACCATCCTGGTTGAGCGTTGCGACCAGATTTTGACAATGCTGCTGGACTACAGGAAGGCATATGTGGCAACGTTGGAGGCTTTGGCGGCCACCAACGAGCAATTAATAGAAGAACTGCAGGAAGAGCTTCTTAGCATGAGATTCCGGTTCTGGACAAGAAGCTCCTCAAGCGGGTCAGGGTAATTGGGACTCTTCGGGACGTATTCAAACACGCCCAGAAAACCAGGGTCAAACCGCACTTAGCGCGAAGAAATGATCTGAATAAGATCGATGATTTTCTGCTCCGCTCGGAGCGGGCTTTGAGTTTCCTCAACAGCAAAAAAAGGCACAAGTCGCTCTAGAAGAATTCTTCGTGGGACAGACCCGAAGGCACTGTCAACTTGGCGTCGTTGGAGTGAGGTTGGCACGGTTAGTGGCTGACCTCCAGATTCACCAGGCACATGTTGCCTCGTGCCAAATCATGCAGAATCGATAGTGAGCCGAACAGCATGGCTGATGATATCAGGCGGAAACAGGTCGCCGCGATAGCTGGGCTTGTTGGTTGTCAAGCACAGCGATTCTGAATTGTTAAGCCATCAACAATAGATTGCAGCAGCACTGATCGTCTTCTTCGCCGGCCCGGTCTCGCACCACCAGTCAGGCCGCTTGTTTGCGAGCGCTGAATGTCAAAGTGGAGCCAGATACTTCGGGCTGGAAGTTATTAAAGCCTGAAGCGGTCAGGTATCGTTCCATCTCAGAAAGATCGAATACATGTAGGCCGTGGTTCCTAAGACTCCACTCACGCACGTGGCGATATTTTAGAATGCCTTCTCGACCTGCTGTGAAAGTGAAGACTGAGAGGATTGCTGCCGGCTTCATGGCGCGAGCGATCTCGCGCAAAGCAATCACGGTATCCGCAAAGAGATGAAGCGAGCCACAACAGAGGGCGGCGTCGAAAAGGCCATCTTCGAATGGAAGAGCCTCCACCCTTGCACGGGCAAAGTGTATATTGGGAACGCCTTCCCTTGCAGTGTAAGCAGCACCTTGCCGAAGCATTCCCATAGATACGTCGATTCCAAACACCTCCTTCGATGGTGAAGCAATCCGCCGGCCAAAGGTGCCGGGGCCGCAAGCGATATCTAGCACGCGGCCTTTGGTCGATTGGATTCTTTGAGACACTGCACTAACCAGTTGTGCAAGAGATGGACTGTGAAATCCAGCGTAGACATTTAGAACGATCGGATACCACAACCTCTTCTCGTAAATGCGTGCCATCCGATCGATGGCAGTCATTCTCCTCAATACAGGGTCCGCACTTCGGGACAGTTCTTCAAGGATGAAGTCGGGAATACCCTCCCTGATTGGGTAGGCTTTGGAACAGGTGGGACAGCGAAGTACATTGTCTTCCTGGCACAAGAGACGCCTACATAAGGGGCACGCGTATATTCCGAATTTGCTTGCTCCGGATCTTTCAGCAGTCATGTTCAGCCTCTTAATTGGAGGGAATGGCACCCAATGCTCTGGGACGTTTCCAACGTGCGACCCAAACAACGGCTGCTAGAATCCCCACTGGGACGCGGCACATAGAGCCATCACAGCAACCCTGTTGGAAGAGAGCGGGGCTTGGTAGGAATGCGGGCTCTTTCCAGCCCTCTTTTCAAAATGTCCCTTGCACGCTATGCGGCGACACCTTTTTACCGACCCTTGGTTCTACTTATATCCTTAAGATCACAGCTCCCACGACCTCCCCGACATGGTCAACTCAGTATTGACTTGGCGCACGATCCCATAGGGGAACAAGAAAGGAAGACGCTATTTTTGCCCGCCTGCGTCTGCGCTTTTGGCAAGCCATTTGTACTCATACCAATTGAGGAGCTGTCGGCTCGGAGCAACCAAGGGCTCGACTTCATCCAGCCATTGGATGATTTCGCTAATGTGGAACGGTTTGAGGAAGACCTTGCAGCCGAACTGCCTGGCGCGCTCGATTTCGGCCTCGGTCCATGCCCCGGAAGTCATTGCGAACCGCGGCTTCCGGCAGCCCTTTCGCATCAGCGCCTCCAGAAAGTCGAGACCGTTCACATTGGGCATTTGTAAGTCTGAAATAACAATATCGGCACACAAGGTGTCATCCGGGCAAGGGCAACGCTGGGCCCCATGGAGCGGGCAGAGGCCAGGGTCAGGGAATGAGAATACTTCGTATCCTCGCTGGTCAAACAAGGTCCACAGTAATTGACGCATCAAGGGTTCATCGTCAAACACAACGGCTCGGCGTCTCATGGTTACTCCTTTTTGTTGTTAAAGTGAGAGGAGATTGAGGACCTTTTGAGATAGGAGAGGTGTTGGGTTGCACCAAGGGCACTTCAGTGACACCCCAATCAGCAGTCATTATAACGCAGTTTTTGGGCGCAGCAAGACGCAGGGCGGAGATGCCTACATTTCGCAAAAAGTCGTGAGTTTCTGAAATCTTCTCCCAGTTTCCCAGCCTGGGTTAAACGTGAGGCAGTTGATGCTACCAGAACCAGGCTCCTCGAATGGCGAACCTGTCATTGTTCGCTCGGAGCTCTTTCAGGCTGCTCTCGGCGATATCCATCTCCCATTCATAACGCATTGGGTGCAGCATTCAATGCAACCTCTCAAGGATGTCGTCTGCAAATGGAATTCATGTAGTGAACAACCCGGCAGAGATCGGTTACTCTTTGAAGGGAAAGAACGCCAAGGATAAAACGTGCTGCAGTACCTGATGTTATGACAGTCTCCAAGCTTTGGATATTATTGTCGGTTCTCGCTGGGCTTTTAATGGTACTCGCAAGCGGCGCGGGCTTGTTTGTCGAAAGCACTTACGCCACGGAGACCGTCAATTGGGCAACCCAAGGGCGGGGCCAGGACTTGGTCAACTTGTTCCTTTCCGCTCCGGCTCTTTTCATTAGCGCATGCCTGTTGAATAAGGGGTCCTTGAGAGCATTCTTGTTGTGGCTGGGCACGCTGGTCTACCTCATCTATTCCTATGTGATCTATGCCTTCTTCATCCACTTCGGGCCGTGGTTCTTGGCCTACGTTGCAATCTTGGGACTGTCCTTTTATTCCTTCGTCGGCAGCTTGATGGGCTTGGACTGGAACGGACTGTCACCGCGTTTCTCCGAGGTGAAGGCTAAGACAGCCAGTGCCTTTCTGATGTTCCTCGCAGTGGCCTTCTATTTCCTTTGGACGAGCGAGGTTGTAAAAGCCCTAGTAGCCCACATGGTGCCTCAAGGGCTCGATGATGCTGGCCTGCCCGTGAATCCTACCCACGTTTTGGACATGGCACTCTTCCTCCCGGCGATGGCAGTTGTTTCTGTCAAGCTCTGGGAAAGGAAAACACTCGGCTTCATCTTTGCCGTTCCGTTTCTCACCTTCGGCGTGCTCATGGGCAGCGCCATCATTTCCATGCTGCTGTTTCTAACCGCCAGGGGCTTCCCCAGTCCTGTTGCAATAGAAGTAGCGATTGCGGTCTCAATCCTGGTCGGTCTCTATCTAACGGTTATGCTCCTCAGCGAGATTAGAGGTGGTGCTTCCATCATCAATTGTTGGTCAGAATAGCATAAAGATTCATTTAACAGTAGGTTACGAGGCAATTTGGCTTCCCCAATCACTGGTTTGCTCCAAATCTGGAGCAACTCCTTTTGCAAGAAGGAGTTGAGGACTAGTTATCAACAGTAGATTGCGGAACCACCGGTGGCCGCTGCGACGACGCGGGAGAATACTCAAGAAACTCAGCGGGATGTCTGTAGAGGTGCGAGAACAGAAGTGAGGTTTGAACAGGCTAAGCTTACACGACCGACATTTGATGACGGAAGCACCGAAAGGCGTCCGCCTGGAAGCTTCGTGTGCTGGTCAGGCGGGCCGTTCACCCTGCTCTCCCCCGCTTTGCGAAACCGCCAGAGGGCGTGCTTCGAGCTACTGTTCCGTGACTGGAACTGAACGGGCCGATGACGACATGACGGCCTCCCGCATTCGGATCATCGAGATACTGGCAACCAAGAACCAGATCGCCGGTGGGAAATTGGCGATGATCACCGGACCCCATCCACCCGCATTGTAGAAACCTCTGTAGTTAACCGCGCCGCCGTACATTGCGGGAATACACGCGACACAGAGCGCCGCGCCGATATAAGCCACCAACCCGGTCCATTTGGGCAACACCCCGGTGGCGAGGGTCGCATAACCCGCAGCGGCGAGAAACATTGCAGTCATGGCGAAGGCCGTGGAACCGTTATAGATGAGGAGGGTGCCCTCGATCAAAGCTCTGACTGCCGAAGAATCAGCCTTGGCGCTCAGCGCGTCCAGAACCGCACCGCCCTCGAGTCCGTCGGCAACAAGGGTAACAGCCATCCAGACCAGAGCGGCGCCAAAGACCAGGGTACCAACCCATTCGTGGTCTGGCCGGGCCCGCCGGATCAAGTGGCGGAAGCCTGCCGCAAACACCATCAAAGCAACGTAAGCGCCCTGGTCGAGCAGTATCCGCGTGAATGCGACATTCTTGATGCTGAACAGATGTTGGCCGAATGCGGCGCCGTCGTAAACGGAAGGCGGACTCCCCATCATGTACAGTGGGAATTGGCTCAACCACAGGACGACGGCCGCCACCCCAAACGCGCCTGTCCAGTGGAACACTTTGAGATCGTTCGTGGGAACCTCCTTCCGTAGTCTGAGCTCAGTAGGCCGTGAAGATTACGAACAGGAATAATTTACAGGCAGCCATTTGTTGTTGCACCCAACGGCGCCGCGGATCAGCCACCACGACAGAAAATCAGATTTATTCCCACTTGTCCTTTGCCTTGGCCGCCGCCTCGGTTTGCCACTGCATGTTCGATGGATCATCAGCCCCGCCCCACTTGAGTGGCTTGATATGATCCACAACATAACCGGGACAGGCCCCCGATTTCTTCCCGGTGGAAGGGCAAGGATGGCTGTACGTGAAGGCATCGCTGGCGGCCGTGCTGCACTTGATGCTTCCATGACTGTACCCTGTGATCCCTTTGGAATAGGTGCTGCGATGATGGCTGCCTGATTTGGAGGACAGATGAGATCTGGGGTTGTTTGACGTCAACT
>Ga0335070_10010027_pt1 | contig 11077 bp, 11 predicted proteins | sample Lox_Sample_13_FD_206722 | JGI IMG/M metagenome (GOLD analysis project Ga0335070, IMG submission 206722) | Soil microbial communities from Loxahatchee National Wildlife Refuge, Florida, United States - Lox_Sample_1.3 | ecosystem: Environmental > Terrestrial > Soil > Wetlands | place: USA... | reverse complement strand
TACATCGACAGCTGGAGGCCGCGTTCGCGCTTGCGGCTCGGCGTGGTCTCGAACCATCTCACCAACCATACGGTCGGCATCGTCACGCTGGGGCTGTTGGAACAGCTCGACCGCGAGCGGTTCGAGCTGGTGCTGCTCCGGCCGCCCGCACCCGACAACGCCTTCCATACGGCGTTCGGGGTGCTTGCCGACAAGGACGTTCCCATCCCCCCAGACCTCGCCGGCGCGCGCAAGGCGATCGCCGAGCAGGCCTGCGACATCCTCTACTACCCCGACATCGGCATGTCGGCCATCACCTACTTCCTCTTGTTCTCACGTTTGGCGCCGGTGCAATGCGTCGGCTGGGGACATCCCGACACGACCGGCATCCCCAATGCCGACTATTGGATGTCCTCGTCGGTCTGGGAGCCGCCAGGCGCCCAGGCACAATACAGCGAGACGCTGGTGCGGCTGGCGGCACCGCCGATCTACTACCGGCCGATGAGCCGCAACGCGCCGGCGCGCAGCCGGAAGCATTTTGGGCTGCCGGAGGATCGCCGTCTCTATCTTTGCGCCATGAGCCTGTTCAAGCTTCATCCCGAGTTCGATCTGATGTTGCGCGATATCCTGCGCCGCGATCCGGGAGGGCTCCTCTTGCTGGCCGAAGGCCACACTTCGGCCTGGAACGAGCCCCTGCGCCGGCGCGTGGCCGGCGGCGACGAACGCCTGTTGCGGCGCATGGTCTTCATGCCGCGCTATTCCCTGGCGGATTTCACGGCCCTTGCCTCGGTCGTCGATTGCCTGCTCGATCCGATCTATTTCGGCGGCGGCCGGACCAGCCTCGACCTGTTCCATACCGGTGCGCCGATTGTGACTTGGCCCGGGCCCTTCATGCGCAGCCGCATCACCGGCGGCTTCTACGCCCGCATGGGCATCGACGAGCTGGTCGCGCGCGACACCCGAGACTATGTGGAGAAAGCCCTTCGGGTCGGGCAGGATGACGATTACCGGCGCGCGGTGAGCAGCCGGATTCGCGAGACGTCGAGTGCGCTCTATGAGACGAAAGAGGCCGTCCGGGAGGTCGAGAACTTCTTCGCGACGGCCGTCGCCGCGGCCGCGGCCGGCTCGGGGCCCGTCGATTGGGGCTGAGCGGCCGCGCGTTGTCGCGCAAAGCAGGGGAAGCCGAGATGCTGTTCATGGTGATCGAGAAGTTCCGCGGTCAGGACGCCAAGGCGGTCTACCGCCATTTCCGCGACAAGGGCCGCATGATGCCCGACGGGCTCTCCTTCGTCGGGAGCTGGGTGACCGCCGATGTCGGGCGCTGCTTCCAGCTCATGGAGTGTGACGACGTCACCCTGCTGCAGCGCTGGGTCGCCGAATGGTCGGCCGTCGTCGAGTTCGAGATCGTGCCCGTGGTCGCGGGCAAGGACACGGCGGCGGCGCTCGCGGGGCAGCTCTAGGCCTCAGCTAGTTGAGCTGAACACGGCGCTGATCGCTCTCAGTTTTGCTGGCTTTCCCGATCCGCCTTCATCTGCTTGAGCAACGTCAGCAGATCGCCGCCTTCGGGATAGCGGAAGTTCACGAAAACCCAGCGGCCGTTCTCGTATGCGAGCTCCGGAACGACACCGGGCTCTTCCGACCGCTTGCCGGACGTCACCGGATAGACATCGACAAGGTAGTCTTTGCCTTCTTGCCTGGCCGACCCGACCTCATAGCGCGCAGCCGGATCCTGGGTATCCAGGAAGGGATCGAAGTCCAACCCGACAATGTCGTCCCCCTTGGCTTGCGCTTGCGCCGCGAGATCGTCCTTCAGGGCCTGGACGAGCTCACCATCAAAATCAGCACTCATCTTGTCGACGGCGAGCCGCCAAGGCGGATTCGGCTGCCCTGCAAGAGCCTTCGGCACATAGGTTTCGTAGAACTTCTGCACGAATTCGCGGCTTGCCGTCAGGGAAGAGTCGCTCGCCTGCGCCGATGAGGCTTGCAGCGCAAGAAGCAGGAGATAGCAGATCGCTGCCATCCCCAGTTTGATCGGCCTCATCGGAGTTCCCCCTGTCATTGCAGCCCTCACGAACGACTTCCCTCGAGGAAGTCGACGGATCGTGCTCGGCGGCACGGTGCCATTACCATAGGGCTGCGATCGCGGGCAAGAAGACGGCGGTCGCGCTGGCGAAACAGCTTCAGGACAACTCGTCACCGCCCAACAGCAGCCGCATGCCGTGATGCTGCGCCGCGAATCCCAGCGCTTCGTAGAAGCGCCTGGCGTCGGTACGGGAGTGGTGGACGAACAGCTCGACCACCGAACAGTTTTGCTGCCGCGCCTGGTCGACGGCCCAATCGAGCAGACGGTGGCCGATGCGGCGATTGCGGAAGCGCTTATCGACCCGCACATCCTCGATCAGCATCCGCCCCGCGCCCTGGTGGCCGAGGCCGGTCATGAAATTGAGCTGCATGCAGCCGATCACGGCTTTGCTGCTGTCCTGCACGACGACCAGCGCGGTGTTCGGGTCGCGCCGCAGCTTGTCGAAAGCTTCCCAGTAGCTCTCGGCCAGGGGCTCGTCCGGCGCCTCGCGGCCGCGCCCCAGATGATCGTCGGCCAGAAGCCGCACGATCGCCGGAACATCGTCGCGCAGCGCCCGGCGGATAGTGATGTCGTCCATGCTACCTCTTGCGGACGGCGAAGCGCGATGCCGCGCGCCCTTCCCGGTTGGCCGCCCCTCAGAACTTGTTCGAGCGCGGGAAGCCCTGCGGCGGCAGGCGGCCGGCTTGGGCGCGCTGGCCGACCCAGTCCTTGAGCCCGGTCTCGGTCCGGCTGCGGTCGCCCGAGCGCCAGGTCAGGCCCTCCTTCAGCTTGAAGCTCTTCACGTCCGAAAGCCCGCCATCCTTGTATTTCTGCAGGATCACGCCGCGTCCACGCGACATCTCCGGCAGCTCCGAGAGCGGGAACAGCAGCAGCTTGCGGTTGGTGCCGATGACGGCGACATGGTCGTCGCCTTCCTCCACCGGCGCATAGGCCGCGGCCTCCTCGCCTTCGGCCAGATTCAGCACCTGCTTGCCGGCGCGGGTCTGGGCGATGACCTCCTCCTCGGGCGCGATGAAGCCGCGGCCCGCGGTCGAGGCCACGATCAGCTTGCGCCCCGGCTTATGGACGAACATGCCGACCGGGTCCTGCTCGCCCAGATCGATCATCAGCTTGAGCGGCTCGCCATAGCCGCGGCCCCCCGGCAGCTTGTCGATGCCGATCGTATAGAAGCGCCCGTTGGTGCCGAGCACGACCAGCTTGTCGGTGGTCTCGGCCTGGATATGGAAGCGCGGCCGGTCGCCCTCCTTGAACTTGATCTCGTCGTCGGCCGCGACATGGCCCTTGAGCGCGCGTACCCAGCCCTTGGCCGAGCAGACCACGGTGACGGGTTCGCGCTCGACCATCGCCTCCATCGGGATCTCGACATCGGCGGGCGCGGTACCCAGCTTGGTGCGACGTTTGCCCAGCGCCGTTTCCGGCCCGAAGCGCTTCCTGATCTCCTCGATCTCGGCGGCGACGCGGTCCCACTGCTTGTCCTCGTCCTTGAGGAGGCCCTTCAAAGTCTTGCGCTCGGCCGTGAGGTCGTCGTTCTCCTTGCGGATCTCGATCTCTTCCAGCTTGCGCAACGCCTTCAACTTCATGTTGAGGATGGCATCGGCCTGGATCTCGGTGAGGTCCCATTTCTTCATCATCTTCGCCTTGGGATCGTCCTCCCGGCGGATGATGCGGATGACCTCATCGATATTGAGATAGGCGATCAGCAGGCCGCCGAGGACCTCCAGGCGGCGCTCGATGTCGGCCAGGCGGAAGCGGCTGCGGCGCAGCAGCACCTCGCGGCGATGATCCAGGAAGGCACGCAAGACCTCCGGCAACGACATGACCCGCGGCGTCTGGTCGGCCCCCAGCACGTTCATGTTGAGGCCGAAGCGGGTCTCGAGATCGGTCTGGCGGAACAGCTGCTCCAGCAGATGCTCGGGCTCGACATTGCGGCTCTTGGGCACGAGCACGATACGGACGTCGGTCGTGGACTCGTCATGGACGTCGTCCAGGAAGGGCAGCTTCTTCTGCTGCAGCAAGTCCGCGATCTTCTCGATCAGCCGCGACTTCGCCACCTGATAGGGGATCTCGGTGATGACCGCCTGCCAGGTCCCGCCCTTGAGCCGCTCGACTTCCCACTTCGCCCGCACGCGGAAGGAGCCGCGGCCGGTCTTGTAGGCTTCGAGAATCGCCGCGGGATCCTCCACCAGGATGCCGCCGGTCGGGAAATCCGGGCCCGGCATGAGCTTGATCAGCGTGGCGACGGTCGCCTTGGGAACCTTGATCAGATGCAGCGCCGCTTTGCAGATCTCGCCAATATTGTGCGGCGGAATCGAGGTCGCCATGCCGACGGCGATGCCTTGGGCGCCGTTGGCCAAGAGATTGGGAAAGGCGCCCGGCAGCACCAGCGGCTCCGAGCCCTCGCCGTCATAGGTCGGGCGGAAATCGACCGCGTCCTCGTTGATGCCCTCGAGCATGAGGGCCGCGACCTCGGTCAGGCGTGCCTCGGTGTAGCGCATGGCCGCGGGATTATCGCCGTCGATATTGCCGAAATTGCCCTGGCCGTCGACCATCGGGTAGCGCTGCGCGAACTCCTGCGCCAGGCGCACCATCGCGTCATAGATCGAGGCGTCGCCATGGGGGTGGAACTTGCCCATGACGTCGCCGACGACGCGCGCCGATTTCTTGAAGCCCGATCCCGGATCGAGATGGAGCTGGCGCATCGCATAGAGCAGCCGGCGATGGACCGGCTTGAGCCCGTCGCGCACATCCGGCAGCGAGCGCGCCATGATCGTGGAGAGCGCATAGGAGAGATAGCGCTCGCTCAACGCATCGGCGAGAGAAACGACATGGATATCGCCACTGGGCGGCGGCGGGGCGGTCTTGATCTTGGCCATTCGAGACTCGGGGGTCCAGGGAATCGCGGGTTATAGTAGGCGGAGGGGGCGACCGGTCAATGCATAGCGGCGGGCGAGCGGGTGAAGAAATGGCGCCATGACACGAACGGCCCACCCCTTTGCAGACAAGGCAATTGCTGCTTCGCTTTCTCCACCTCCCCCCTTGAGGGGGAGGTTGGGGTGGGGGATAGGCTGCAGACTCGCTGCGAGCGGACGCTTGTATGATGGAAGGCCCCTTCAGCGTCTCGTTCTTCGATCACCCCCCACCCTAACCTCCCCCTCAAGGGGGGAGGGAATCGGAGCGCGCTTGGGCCAAATTGTTTTGCACCTCACCAGCGCCGGTCCACCCGATAGGGCTTCATATCGAGCCCGGTATCGCGGCCGGCCATGAGGTCGGCGATCAACCGCCCGGTGATGGCGCCATAGGTCAGGCCGAGATGGCCGTGGCCGTAAGCGAAGAAGCAGTTGGCATAGTCACCGCCGCTGATGACCGGCACGGAATCGGGCACCGACGGGCGGAACCCCATCCATTCCGTCTTGCCCGCTTCCTGGAGACCCGGAAACACGGTGCGGCCGCGCTCGAGCAGCACGCGCGCGCGATCATAGTTGGGCGGCAGATCGAGACCGCCCAGCTCGACGGTGCCGGCGAAGCGCAGGCCATTTTCGAGCGGCGTCGCGACGAAGCCGTAGTCGCCGATATGGATCGGGCGGCGCGGCATGACCGCCGGGTTGGGCAGCATGACGTGATAGCCGCGCTCGGTGTCGAGCGGCACGCGATGGCCCAGCAACTGCGTCAGCCGTTTCGACCAGGCGCCCGCCGCCAGCACGACGGCGTCGATGGCATGCTTGCCGGCCGGGGTCACGATATGGGTCGGGCCTTGCGGTCGCATCTCGAATCCCTGCACCTCCTCCTGGAGGATCCGGCCGCCGCGACCGACGAAATGGCGCGCCAGCTCCTGCACCAGGCGGAAGTTGTTCACGGTGTGCGCATGCTCGGGATAGAGCACGGCATGCTTGAAGTCGGGTGCGAGGCTCGGCTCCATCTGGCGCAGCTCATGCTGGCCCAGGATCTCCATCTTCACGCCGCGCCGGCGTGAAAGTTCCAGCTCGTGCTGCGCGCCGGCGAAGCTCCGGTCGCTGCGATAGACGCTGAGCCAGCCATCCTCGCGCATCATCTCGAGCAGCCCTGCCTCGCGCATCAGCGTCTTGAAGGAGGGCACCGCCTGCCGCGACAGGGCCCAGAGTGCCACCGAGGCCTTCTCGACCCGCGAAGGCGCGCTCGCCGCCACGAACTTCAAGAGCCAGGGCGCCAGCTTCGGCAGGTAGCTCCAACGGATCGCCAGCGGCCCCAGCGGGTCCATCAGCATGCCGGGCACGCGCCAGAGGATGCCGGGCATGGCGACCGGCTCGCAGGAGGCGCCGGCGATGATGGCGGCATTGCCCTTGGAGGTGCCCTCGCCCGGCGGCCCGCGATCGATCACCGTCACGCGGTGCCCGTCCCGCTGCAGATAGAGCGCCGTGCAGATCCCGACAATGCCGGCGCCGATGACGCCGACATGGCGCGGTTTGACGATTTGACTCATGATTGGGTGCCCCCGATGCGGACTACCGGGTAGAGGAAGCGGGCCGGCGAATCAAGCCTCCGGCGGCCGCAGTCGGCCGATTTGGCAGTCGCCAGCAAGCTCTGCGACAATGCCGGCTCGCGGCGCCCGTCGGACGCAAGCCCGCTCGCGAGAGCCTGTCCCATGATGTCGTCCCTCCGCCGAGCCGCCCAACCATGTTCGCTGCTGCTGGCTTTGGCGCTTGCCGCCTGCCTCTCGGCGCCGGACCAGGAAGCCGTCCGGGTGCTGCAGGACATTGCCGCTGGGCCAGGCGCCAGCGCGCTCAAGCAGATGACGCCGGCGCCCGAACGCAGCAGCCTGGCCTTCGTCGTCGATGGCCGCCGGACCGTCGCCGATCTCTACCGGCCGGCCGAGGCGGTCGGCGCGCCGCTGGTGCTGGTTCCGGGCCTCAGCCCCGACGGCAAGGACGATGCCCGGCTGGTGGCCCTGGCGGAGAGCCTGGCGCGGGCGCGCTTTCTGGTGCTGGTGCCCGACCTCGAGGCAGCGCGCCAGCTCAAGATCAGTTTGGCGGATGCGCGCCAGATCGGCGATGCCGCGATCCATCTCGCGGCGATGACGGCGCCCGACCGGTTCACCGGTGTCGGCATCGCCGCCGTCTCCTATGCCGTGGGGCCCGCCATGATCGCGGCGCTCGAGCCGGAGGTCGAGCCGCATGTGAGCTTCGTCCTCGGGCTCGGCGGCTATTACGACAGCACGGCGATGCTCACCTATCTCACCACGGGCAGCTATCGCGTGGCCGGCACCTCGAGCTGGCGCCAGCATCGGGTCGACCCCGGCGGGGTGTGGGTGTTCGTGCTGAGCAATCTTGATCGCGTCGAGAACCTGGCAGACCGTCGGCGCCTGCAGGAGATGGCGGAACGCCGGCTCAGCGACCCGAACGCGCCGATCGAAGATCTCGCCGCCCGGCTAGGACCGGAAGGGCGTTCGATCTATGCGCTCCTCGCCAACCGCGATCCCGACCGCGTGCCGTCCCTGATCGCCGCATTGCCCGCGGGGATCCGCGCCGATCTTGAGGCGCTCTCCTTGAGCGGACGCGACCTCTCGGCCCTCGCGGGGCGCACCATTCTGATCCATGGCGAGGAGGACAGCGTCATCCCCTATACGGAGAGCGAGGCGCTGGCGCAGGCCATCGGCAAGGTCGAGCTGTTCCTGGTGCCGGGCTTCTCGCATGTCGACAGCCGGCCGGTCGGCCCCGAGGGCCAGCGGGTCCTGATCGCCGCCATGCGCGCCCTGCTCGATCGCCGCCGGCTACCATAGCCTGCCGCCTCAGCGCCGCCGCGACAGCCGCTCGACGAACCGCTCGCGCGCCGGCGGCATGCCGCCGCGACCGCCCACGGCGACGAGGGCGTGGCGCTCGAGAAAATGGCCGGTCAGGGCCAAACCCTGCAGCAGCTCCTCGCGCTCCGCCGACCGCGCGGTGTCGGTCAAGAATGCCGGCAGCGGCAGCAATCGATCGCGCCAAGGCTGGGCCGCTTCGCCCGCCACCGCCCGGCCGCTCTTGGGCGACACGAAGGCCAAGCCCTCCGTCACGCCCGTCACGGCGCAGGAGGCAAGATCGAGGCCATAGCCCAGGTCGCCGAGGAGATCCAACTCCCAGCGCACATAAGAAGCGGTCCAGCCGGTGCCGCCGCCCTCCAGCTCCTCGATGAAAGCCGCCAGCCCGTCGAATACGCTCGGGTGAGGCTCGCGTTCCGGCAGGGCGGCTTCGGTGACCGAAAGCGCCGCCGAGAGGCCCGCGAGCCGGTCGGCGTCATCGAGCAGCCGCGCCGCCGGGCAGTCGAGCAGCTCGCAGGTCAGATGCCCCAGATGCTCCGCCAGCCGCGCGCGCCAGACCGCCAGCACCCGGTTGCCCGGCTGATAGCGCCCGCCCGCCGAACGGCTCATGGCTCCCTTCACCAGGCCGGCATGGCGCCCCTGCCCGCGCGTCAAGAGCGAGACCACGGCGCTGCCCTCGCCATGCGCCCGGACCGCCAGCAGGATGCCTTCCTCTTGCCATTCCATGGGGGTTGGTTGGCCTCGTGACGCGCGTTGATTCTCCATTGTCATTCCCGCGAAGGCGGGGATGACGGATGAGGATACCCGCTTTCGCTCGCGAACACCCGCGGGCCATCACGCCTCCCAGTCGAGGCCGAGATCCCTGTAGCGCTCGCGCTCCTCGCTCCAGCCTTCGCGCACCTTGACCGCGAGGAAGAGATGGACGCGGCGTTCCAGCATCGCCTGCAGCTCGGCCTGCGCCGCCTCGCGGACCGCCTTGACCCGGGCCCCGGCCTTGCCGATCACGATCGCCTTCTGGCCCTCGCGCTCGACCAGGATCATCTGCTGGATCTTGACGCTGCCATCTTCGAAATCCTCCCAGCTCTCGGTCTCGACCGTGAGCGCGTAAGGCACTTCCTGATGGAGCTGGCGGAAGAGATGCTCGCGCGTCACCTCGGCCGCCAGCAGGCGCATAGGCATGTCGGTGATCTGGTCCTCGGGGTAGAGCCAGGGACCTGCCGGCAACCGCGAAACCAGCAGGCGCATCAGATCCTCGACGCCGTCGCCCGTCTCGGCCGAGATCATGAAGATGTCGCTGAAGCAGCCCGTGCGGTCCATCTCGGCGGCGAGCGCCAGGAGCCGCTCGCGCTGCTTGACCAGATCGACCTTGTTGAGCGCGAGGATGATCTTTCGATCGGCCCGTTTGAGATCCTCGATGATCCGGGCCGTCTCTTCGTCGGGCTGCTTGTGGCTGGCGTCGATAAGCAGCACGACCAGGTCCGCGTCGCCCGCACCCTGCCAGGCGGCGGCGACCATGGCCCGGTCGAGCCGGCGGCGGGGCGCAAAGATGCCGGGGGTATCGACGAACAGGATCTGGGCGTTATCACGGATGGCAATGCCAAGCACGCGGCTGCGCGTGGTCTGCACCTTGGGCGAGACGATCGAGACCTTGGCTCCCACCAGGCGGTTCACCAGCGTCGACTTTCCGGCATTGGGCGCACCGATGACGGCGATAAAGCCGCAACGCGTGGCCGCCGGGTTGGCCTTCTTCTTCCCGCTCATGGCTTGGCGCCAGGGGCGCCGATCCGCGCGAGGATCGCGGCCGCCGCCGCCTGCTCCGCGGCCCGTTTCGACTTGCCCGTGCCGGTTGCCTTGCCGTGCCCCTCGACCCGGACCTCGACCTCGAAGCGCGGCTCATGCGCCGGCCCCTCGGTCGAAACCAGCGCATAGGCCGGCAAGGCGAGCCCCTGCCCTTGCACCCATTCCTGGAGCGCGGTCTTGGCGTCCTGCGGCGGCTTGATCTCCTCCGCCATGAGCGGGCGCCAGGCCGGCTCCACGAAGCGGCGCGCCGCCTCGAGGCCGCCATCGAGATAGAGCGCCGCGATCACGGCTTCGCCGGCATCGGCCAAGAGCGCGGGGTTGTCGCGCCCACCCGCGCCCGCCTCGCCCACGGCCAGGCGCAGATGACGCCCGAGCCCGATCGCCGCCGACACGCGCGCGATGCTTTCGCGGCGCACCAGCTCGGCGAAGCGTCGCGCCAGGGCCCCCTCGTCTTCCTGCGGAAAGCTGAGGTAGAGCATCTCGGCCACGATCAGCCCCAGCACCCGATCGCCCAGGAACTCGAGCCGCTCATAGGTGCCGAGGCTGCGTCCGCCCTTCAAGCCGGCCAGGCTCGGATGGGTCAGTGCCGCCAGCAGCAGCGATCTGTCGCGAAAGACATGCCCGAGGCGGGATTCGAGCTCGGGAAATTCGGACCCGCTGTGGCCGGGTCCCGCGCTCACCGCACCGCCTGGAACAGGCGATCGTAGCGGATCGCGCCGAACCATTTCCATGGCTCGAGCCAGCCGGCGCTGCCGTCGGTCGAGAAGAACAGGAACTCGGCGCGACCGATCAGGTTCTCGGCGGGAACATAGCCCACGTCGCTCATGACGCGGCTGTCCTGCGAATTGTCGCGATTGTCGCCCATCGCGAAATAATGTCCGGGCGGCACCAGATAGGGCGAGGTGTTGTCGAGGAACTCGTGATCGCTCACCTCGAGGATCGGATGCTTCACGCCGTTGGGGAGCGTCTCGATATAGCGCGTGTAGCTGCGGCCGTCTTCGTCGGTGAAGGGCCCGACCTCCTCGCGCGTGACCGGCGTGCCGTTGATGTTCAGGATCCCGTCGACGACCTGGATGGTGTCGCCCGGAAGCCCGACGATCCGCTTGATATAGTCCGTCTGCCCGTCCGTCGGCTTCTTGAACACCACCACGTCGCCGCGCTGCGGTTCGCTGCCGAAGATGCGCCCGCTGAACAGGTTCGGGCTGAAAGGCAGCGAGAAGTGGCTGTAGCCGTACGAGAACTTGGAGACGAACAGATAATCCCCGATCAGCAAGGTCGGCTTCATCGAGCCCGAGGGAATGTTGAAGGGCTCATAGGCGAAGGTCCGGATCACCACCGCGATCAATACCGCATAGACGACCGTCCTGATGGTCTCGCCGAAGCCACCCGAATTTTTTCGCGCCATCGCCCCTTACGCCGACTCAATATTGCACGCCCCGCCATCC
>Ga0335070_10010026_pt1 | contig 11078 bp, 7 predicted proteins | sample Lox_Sample_13_FD_206722 | JGI IMG/M metagenome (GOLD analysis project Ga0335070, IMG submission 206722) | Soil microbial communities from Loxahatchee National Wildlife Refuge, Florida, United States - Lox_Sample_1.3 | ecosystem: Environmental > Terrestrial > Soil > Wetlands | place: USA: Florida... | reverse complement strand
AGTAGAACTTCGACTTAGGTTTCTTAAACAGCTTCACGAGTTTCCTCCTAGCTGCCCGCACGGAAGCAACTCGCATGTTCTGCACAATGCAATCGTGAGAACGGCTACATCATAGCTCACCGGGACTGAAGGAATGCGTTTCCACGCCAACTGTAGTGCCACAGACAAATAAATGAGCCCCTAGTCTTTCACCAGGTGCTACAGGCGCCCGGTTAGCTTCTGAGCGACTTGTTCCTGCGGCATAGATTGGCGCTTGCAATCTGCGACTAGACCTGCATCTCCCTTGCGTGATCGGAATCACTGACACGCCTGCGATCACAGAGTGAAACTTTTGCTTGCCTACCGCAAGCGCGACAGGAGCAATTTCATAAGAAGCTAAACCATTTATCGGGTCGGACGGTAATTTGCTGCTGTCCGTTTTTCGCATCGGGCGAAAGAAGGTGCATTATGCCGTACCACTCTCCTCAGTGGGACAGCCGATGGAAAGCCCTGTATCGAGCAGCAATCTTCGGACAAAATCTGTCATCTGCCGAGCGACTGATTGCTGAAGCTGAAGCAGCAGCAGCAATCGCGATCCGTGAGAAGGAACTCGCCCAAAGGTCAGGACCTTGGGCCGATGCGGAACGGGAAGGAATGAACGATGCCCTGTACGCTCTAAAGGCACTCAGAACCGCGCAAACAGGCTCCCTTGCCGCTTGAAAAAAGCTTTTTCAGATTTGCGGTTGCCCTGAAGAGTGACGTATCCAAATTGACGAATGCGGTGAAGGTACGAGGCCGGAATGGTTGACAAATGCGCCAATCCCGCATGTTCTGAAAGTTCCGCAGATTATCGGAAGGCAGGGTTTTCGTAATAGAAGTTCAGGCCGATGATCTGAAAAGTCAGAGTGCGCGTCAACTTCAGTATTTTTGGCCCTGCAACTCTTGCTGCCACACCATGACCGTGATGTTGGATCGCGCTAATGGAGTTCTGGTTGTTCCATTGCCAGAATCGGGAACAGCGGCGGCCTCGTAACGGAGGTGCAAGCGGTGCCACTTTCGCGCCCATACAACCGGTCTTTTCAGTCTTGGCTCAGAATTGCGCGCTCGGGCTACCGGTGGTTGTGATGATGAACAGTCGATAGTCCCCGAAGAGGAAGACAGTTCGAAGTTGGAATGTAACCGCAAATCAGGTTTACACAGCGGCTTCGTTACTACAAAAGGATCGGCATAGCGTTCACTCACACCATGATTGTAGGAGCCGAAACACCATCGGTTTTGCAGTCAGGAATAAACCGTTTGTGCAAGAATCTGTCTTTGATGAAATCCTCGACGGTCCGCATCATCTGCTTCCACATCTCGTAGGCGTGCCCTTCCTGGTTGAGGAATGTGGTAGCTTGTTGCCGGCTCACGGAGCAGCCATGTTCATCGGCCAGTCGCAACAGATGACGAAGTGTGATTTCCGCCATCAACCCGATGTCTATCCTTCTTTTGCATCATAGGGTGTGTGTCCCCATTTTGGAAGGTTGCAAAAAGGGCCCACGTTCACTTTGCTCATGCATGACTGCAGCAGAAGTAGTTTTCATGAAGGAGAATCTTCAAGGGCGCCCACATTGGGGCACACTGTCCTAGGCAGGGCATGTCGCCCCAGACGTAGGAATCAAGACGTGCGGAAAATTAGGCAGTAAGGCCGTCCAGATTGGCAAGCCATCTGCACTTGGTCAAGGAGTACGAACGTCAATCGACTGCGAATCGTGCGCCACGTCGCTGAGAATATTGGATGCTCACGGACCGGGATCGATTCGTTTTCGCCCCCGAAGGAGGGATCAGGCTTACTCTGACTCGGTCCTATGGCACACGCAAATTGCATCATCCGGTGTGCGAGGACGCTTATTAAGCCGCATGGCCTTGTATGCTTGGTGTTTTTCTTGCCGATGACGGCTACCGTTGCTGGACAGGGTCTGCCCGTTGCCAGTCCCCACGTAATAAGCGTCTCAGGAGACGTTGAATACACGCATGATCCCTCCATCGCGAAGGATGGGGATACGTGGTACTTATTCTCCACGACGAAAAGACCGAATCGAAAGGGCGAGATCCCGATCCGATGTTCGAGGGATCTTCACCATTGGACGCTGTGTGGCTTTGTGTTCGACCAGATCCCGCAATGGATCAAACAACAGAGCCCGAAGACCAAGGAACTCTGGGCTCCGGACATCTCGTACTTTAACGGCGAATATCATCTCTACTACGCGCTTTCGGTTTTTGGGGAGAATACCTCCGGTATTGCGCTCGTCACGAACAAAACGCTGGACTCTAGAAAACCTGAATTCCACTGGGTGGACCGGGGCCTCGTACTGCGATCTCGCCGCGAAGATGATTTCAATGCGATCGATCCAAGCGTAATTCTGGACGAAAAAGGCGAGCCGTGGCTTTCGTTTGGGAGCTTCTGGACGGGTATCAAGATGCGAAAAATAGATCTGAAGACGGGCTTGCCAACTTCGGAAAACACTAAGCTGTATTCCGTGGCGAAGCGCAAACGTCCTCAGAATCCACCACCTGACCGGGTCGGATTACCTGCCAATTGGCAAGCTATCGAAGCACCTTTCATCGTGCACCACGGCGGATACTATTACCTGTTCGTTTCTCTCGATCTCTGTTGTCGAGGCAAGAAGAGCACCTACAAAACGGTGGTTGGCCGGTCCCGCTCCGTGACTGGTTCTTATGTGGATGAAGGCGGAACTTCAATGCTTGACGGTGGCGGCACGCCCGTGTTGGTTGGAAACGATGCTTGCCGGGGCCCCGGAGGCGCTTCTGTTCTTCAACAAGAAGACGGAGACATCATCGTCTTTCACGCTTACGACAGCACCCAAGGACATCCTTATTTGCAGATTTCGACCATTGCCTGGGTCAATGGGTGGCCCAAAGCAGCCATTGACGGGTGTCACTCTGCGAACAAGTAGATAACGGCGGTTTTCCTGAGATGGCCATCGCTCGACGGCCCCATGGGATGTTCCGTTGACGTGCCTGCGAACGACAAGGTAGGGATGGGTGTTTGCCCTCGCACCCTGGGCAGATATCTCCTCTGACGCCCTTGCTCTCTTCGATGGTAAAAATGCGGTCCACCGCGGGTAGCTTGACCGCTTGCACCGCGCCGCTTGGCCAGTGGATCTCGACGGGATCGATCACGGTTGACTCGCCTAACCCGAAGTGCACCCGGAAGTCATTGGAAGAGAGATAACTACCACCGCTGAGCACGTCGCCACGCTGCCTTATGCCGTTGCTGGTCAGATAGACAGTTGCCCCGACGGCATCGCGCGGACTTCTTGGTCCTCCGATCAGCTTCAGTTCGACCCAGTGATGACGATCTGGATTCACATTGCGCAGCAGCAACGGAACTGAATCGACCGTATTAACAACTACGTCAATCTTGCCGTCGTTGAATAAGTCACCGAAAGCGGCGCCACGAGAGGTGGCCACGACGGCCAGCCCTGTTCCCTCGACTGCAGGCACCAGCTCAAACTTCCCGTTCTCAAGATTGTGGAAGAGCAGGGGGCGCTGCGCGTAGGAGGTGCCCCAGCCCTTGCCGTCCACTTCGGGGTAGACATGGCCGTTCACAATCAGCAAATCTTTCCACCCGTCGTTGTCGTAATCTAGGAAACCATCGCCAAAACCGACGAACGGAAGCGTGTAAGCGCTAACTCCGACTTTAAAGCTAACGTCCGTGAAGTTGCCAGTTCCGTCATTTTGGAAGACCACATCGTAATCGTCGGAGAACGTCGTGTTAACCAGATCCATGTGCCCATTGTTTTCGTAATCGCCCGCGGCGATACCCATGTTCGCCACCTCTCTGCCATCCCCGTTCAGGGCATAGCCACTGGCGTAACTCTGATTGTCGAATGTGCCATCTCCCTTGTTGATGTAGAGGTAGTTTGGGGTGGAGTCATTGGCCACGGCGAGATCCGGCTTGCCGTCGTTATTGACATCCACAAATAACGCACCCAGACCGTAGTAGCGCTCGGGATTACTCACACCCAGTTTTTCGCTGACGTCAGTAAAAGTCCCATCATCGTTGTTGTGGAACAGATGGTGCCGTTCGCCTTGGAGGCCGTGCGGACCACACATTACGGGGACGCCGCGGAACTGACAGGACGCGTAGCCTACGCTTTTGGATCCGGCGATCGGAGGATCGTTGACATCGTAGTGAAGGTACGAGGAAACGAACAGGTCTAGCCTTCCGTCGCCGTCGTAGTCGCCAAAGGTGGCGCCTGTCGACCAGGATCCCAACGCAACGCGCGCCTTTTCGGCTACATCAGTGAATGTGCCATCGTGATTGTTGTGGTAAAGACGGTTCTTCCCATAGTTGGTGACGTAGAGATCGGGCCAGCCGTCGTTATCGTAGTCTCCGACGGCCACGCCGAAGCCCCAGCGGTCGTTGGTAACGCCAGCTTGGGCGGCAACATCGGTAAATGTCCCATCGTGATTATTGTGGAAAAGCGCGGCATGGGGCGGAGTTGTCTTGCCGCTCAACGCATCATAGGTTGATCCGCTGACCAGATAGATGTCGAGCCAACCATCGTTGTCATAGTCTAGCAGCGCCACCCCAGCGCCCTTCGCCTCCAAAATGAACCGCTTATCCGTGGTTCCTGCCGTGTGATGCCAGGTAGTAAGGCCCGCCTCTTTCGCGCGGTCCAAAAGGACCACGGGGCCGCTTTTCACAAACCCTCCCGCCGTGATCGGTTGATGCTCGCTATCAAATTCTGCTTTTTGCGGAGGGCCCGAGGCCATTCCACCTTGTTGAAATGCTTGCTGCTGCGATGCCTCTTGTCTCGGGGAAGACGCAGACACCGCGCCCGACGACACATGCGCTGTCAGGATGCTTGTCCCCAAAAGGCTAACGAACAACACAAGCACGCGCCAGGCTGAACACGCGCACTCGCACCTCCTGACCACCCAGTTGGTCACGCTGTGCGCACAATGCGTCAAGATGCTCAGTCCTCGCACAATCTCCCTGCCAGCACAAATGAGGCGAACTCAACTCTGCTAAGGAGGGTCGGTAGTTGGGATTGCTTCTTGCCGGGGCAATTGATCGCGCCGCCGGCCCTGCTCTTCGAGCCTGCTCGCCTGGCGCTGATCCCGTGCGGTCTTCATTTGTCGAAAGGCGGCGAGCGCCTCGGCCGCTTCTTGGCTGCGATGAAGATTGCGATAGAGAATGGCGAGCTGATACCACGACATGATCCTAAGTTCTTCGTCGCCGCGTGAATCTGTGGCCAAGCGAAGATGTTCGATGGCCATATCGTCTTTGCCCAGCGCCGTGTAGCCCTTTCCCAGATAGTAGTGCGCATTAGTAAGGGCCGAATCCAGGGTCAGCGCTCGATCGAGCAGCGGAACTCCGCTGGCGGCATCGCTGCGAGTCACGCGCAGACTGCCCAGTTTGTAATGCGCTATCGCGTTGGAAGGGTCATTCTTAATCTCTTCTGCGTAGGCTTTGTCAGCGTCTTTCAATTTACCGGCAGTCCAGCAAGCGTCTCCCAGTTCTTCATTTAGCCCCGGCTCATGCGGGGCCGCGCGAATTGCCAAGCGGAATTCGCTGATCGCGTCGTCTACCCGGAAGGCTTCAGCATCCGCCTGCCCCAACACTTCGTGAACGCGCCAGGAGTCCGGACTCAGCTTGAACATGGCGGCGTAGCTCTGCTTCGAGACCAGCAGATGTGCCCGGCCTCGGTGGTAGAGAATGTCGAGGTTGCTTGGATCGAGCGCAGCGGCTCTGTCCAAAGCCGCTGCAGCGGATTCGGCCTTGTTTTGAGCCAGTTCCACCACGCCCAGCCACATCCATGCCGCGGAGTTCTTCGGTTCAGATTGCGTCGCGTGGGCGAGCTCACTGTGTGCCTCGACGAGACGATTCAGCTTGTAATCAACGATGCCTATAAAGAGATGGGCGCCTCGCATACCCGGTTGCAGGGATGCCGCCTTGCGTAGCGCATCGAGTGCGGGAGCCAGCTTGCCAATGGATTGCAGTGCCAAACCCAGATTGAAATACCCTTCCGCTGACTTGGGTTCGAGCCGGACAAATTGCCGAAATTCCTCCACCGCCTCGGCGGCGTCGCCTCTTCGCAAGGCACTGTTGCCGCGGTTGAACAGTAGCTGCGCATCCTTGGTTGGACTTTGCGCATGGGCTAGCTGGCACGACAGGATAACCAGGGTAATCGTGAGGGGACCAAGAAGGAGGAAACGCGGCACGTCCATTAGAATATCCCCACCGCAAAACGGAATGGCCGGCGCTGTATGCTTGCGATCGGACACCTGCAGCCTTTCAAGGAAACGGGCGGCGCATCGCACCCGCAAGCGACCTCACACAGATGCCTCGCAAGTGATTCTTAGAAGCTCAGGCTCCGACATCACCGTCTACTCAAAAGCTAATTCTGAGCACAAATTGGCCGTTGCGTGGTCCAAGAAGAGTACCGCTAACTTGGCCGAAATTGGTGTCTTGAACGCCGGAGTCGGGCTTGTTGAACACGTGCCGGTTGAATGCGTTGAACAATTCTCCGCGGAATTCCGCTTTCACCCGTTCGGTGATTGCGAAGGTCTTGGCAATGCCAATATCCTCTTCGTAGAAGGCAAAAGAGCGTATATCAGAAGAGTTACGTGGCATGTTGCCGAATACGTAGGGAACGTAGGGCCCCGGATTGGGGTTGGGATCCGCAAACGCGCTACAGTTCCAATAGCCGGTGGTACAGGCGCCGGAGGCGTGATCGTAGCCGGTGTTCCCATCGTTCACGAAGTTGAAGGGATTGAAGGCGCCCGAGCGGCGCACCGATTGACTAGGCACACGGTTCGGACGAATGCCAGTATCAAAGCCCGGAATGCCATTGGCTCCCCAGAAGCTGATCGGTTGTCCGCTCATGTAGCGATGTACGCCGCTGATTCGCCAGCCCCCGACGATCGCGTTTACTAGACCAGTAGCGCTCCCGAGGAAGCGCTTGCCCCGGCCAACCGGCAACTCGTAGATATAGCTCGCGACAAAGTTGTTGGGAATGTCCTGATTACTTACCGCCTTTTCGGCCTTGAGGTCATAAGGATTCTGAGTTCCGCCCTGGCTTTGCAGCGTGCTGTAGTAGGGTTGAATGCTGTCGGCATCGGTTAGAGTCTTAGAGAAGGTGTAGGAGACAAGCAGATTGAAACCGTTATGAAAACGCCGCTCCAGCTTGGCTGTCAAGGCCTCATAGCTGGACTGCCCCACGTTCTGCAGGTAACTATCCTCGTTGATGTAGGCGACCTGCGGGAATGGGCGCAGTGCCTGTTGGGTCGTCATGGTGTTGTCGTAGGTGAAACCGGGTCCTGCACCATATAGGTTGGGATAGGTCTCCGGCGGAGGGGGACATCCTGCGATCGGAGATTGTACCGATGCATTGAGGCAGGTGCCCAATGAGAGACGGCTCAGCGGTATGTCGTTCGGAAAGTTCAGCAGTCCGTGTAAGTGTGTAGCGTGATTGCCGATGTATCCGAGCGAGAAATACAGATCGGGTGCAATCTCCTTTTGGACTTCAAGATTCCACGAACTCACCATCGCTGGACGCCCGAAGGACGGTGCTACATGGTCTACACTTTGTCCATTCGACTGGGTTGGATCTAAGTCGGGAGTGTCCGGCAGTGCGGGAAGTCCGGCATCGACTTGCGGACCAGAGAGAGGATCTGCCGAGAAGAAAGTCTGGTTCGGTACGAACCCTTGCAGTGTGCCCTGGCCGAAGTCGGCATACACCAGCGGGCCATAGTAGATGCCTGCACTGCCGCGAAGCACGAGCCCATCGTGCAGGAACGACGGAGACCAGGCAAATCCGACTCGCGGCTCGAAGTCCTTGTAGTAGGCATTAGCCCATGTCTCTCCCACATTGCCGTTGCGGCCAGCGCCCTTGCCTGCAAATACCAGAGCACCAGGGTAATTCGAGGCTGCCGCGTTGGGAGTGGTCGGGCTGAAGATGCTCGTGTTCCCCTCCGCCTCGTGTCGCGGCGTGTCAAAGCTCCATCGCAATCCCAAATTCAGGGTCAGGTTGTGCCGCAGTTTCCAATCGTCTTGCACGAAAAGTGCGGTGGTGTGAGCGATCCAGCGTGGTGCGTGTATTTGCTTCAGCACGTTTGCCGTGCCGGCCTGGCCAATGAGGAACGCAGCGAAGGAATTGCCATCGCGTCCCGCATACGTAATGTCAGACGCGGTCTGGTTGGGCGAAAAGGTGAAGCACCCGGACGTTCCACTGCATGTGCCGCCGATGCGGCTGATGAACGAATACTGGTGATACTGCGCCTCACCCCCGAAGCTCAAGCTGTGCGCGCCACGCTGCCAGTGAACGATGTCGTTCAGCGCAATCGTGTTGTCCACATCCTGGGCGCCATTGTTCTCGCCGAAGGCGTAGCCGGGAGCAAAATAGGGGCTGCTATTGAACACGAATCCGGGGAAAACTGGACCGGAGCCGTTGGCGATCCCGAGTGTGCTGTCCCAGTCGGTGTGCATATCCACCGCCTGCGATTTGTTGTAGTTGTTGGAACGGTTCGTGCCAATGGTCACGGAGTTGAGGATCGTCGGGGATATGAACCAGTCCCATCCGAAGCGAGACAGCTTGCCATACTGATCGTATGCGCCACCACCTGCGGAAGTGAGGGGAGGAGGCAGGTTGGCACCGTTGCCGTGGTCCACGTTCTCTCTTGCACTATAGAAACCCCAGATCTTGTGCTTCTGGCCTATGTTGTGATCAATCCGCAGGTCCCAAACTGTTTGCGACAAGCTGTCGGTGCTTTTGTACACAAAATTGTTAGGCCCCGCCCCGCCCAGGTTCGGCGACGGCAGATACTTCAAAACGGCTTTGGCGACTGCGCTCTCCCGGTTTATCGGAATCTTGTTGAGCACTCCGTTGGCGTCCTTGAAGGGGACAGTCCTGCAGCCATTGCTCTCATGCGCCGGATCGAAGATTTCACCATAGTAGAGGGGGGTGACGCCGTCGCAGGCATACGCCTGCGTTCCGTTTGAGTTCAGGATCGGGCCGCCAAGAGTGGATGAGAAATCGAAGTATTGTCCATCGCTGCCGAGCTCGGACGGCGTTGGAATAAGCGATGTCGAAGAACTACCCGTGTGATACAGCAACTGCTCGTAGCTGAAAAAAAAGAATGTCTTGTCGTGGCCCTCATACAGATGTGGTATGCGCAACGCCCCCCCGAGAGAGATACCGTAATCGTTCTTGGTGTCGGGCGGCCGCACGAGCAATGCACGCGTGGCCGGATCGGTTGTCGTTGCCAAATAGCCGTTGTTGAACCAGTTGTTGCCGTCAAACACGGCGTTCTTGTAGTAATCGAAGACTGCTCCGTGGTAGTCGTTGCTGCCCGAGCGCGTTTTGTAGTTGGCCAATCCGCCGGTTGTTCTGCCGAACTGCGCCGACATTCCCGAGATGTCAACATGAAACTCCTGAATCGCTTCCACGGATGGGGCAATAATGTCAAACGAGCCCGAACCGTTCTGCATGCGGTTGGTCGTGATGCCGTCCACCAGGTAGTCGGTACCCTCGGTCTGCCCCCCCGCGATTTTGATCATTTGGAAGGGCGACCCACCTGGAGATGTTCCGGGACCGACGGTGCCCGGCACTAGGAATTCGAGTGTAGAAATCGAACGCAAGCTACCGGTCACGGCCAAGGGTAGGCTGTAGACCTGGTCCCTGGTGATCGTGGCACCGATGTTCGAACTTTCGGTTTCCAATGTCAGCCTGTCTGCTGTGACAGTAGTCATCTCTGACGCACTCCCGACCGCCAGCGCGACGTCTCGACCCACGTGTGAAGCCACCGTCACGACAACGCCTGCGTAAACTGCGGTCCTGAAGCCGGGGGCCTCCACTTTCAATTCATATGTGCCTGTTCGGATAGAGGGCAGGACGTAATATCCTGAACTGGAACTGGTCGTGCTGTAAGCGGTACCCGTACTCGTCTCGCGCACACTGATTGCGGCATCTTTGATCACGCTTCCCGTAGGATCTAGAACGACGCCGCTAATCGACCCCGTGTCCAATTGCGCAAGCGCGGGCGTAGCGAGAACCAGAGCGACCAACGCCGTGCCCATGGGATAAAAGGATGAGCGAATCACCGTCCTCGCGAACAGTTTAATTGCGCCAATCATTGGAGCCTCTAGGAAGCCCAAAAAATACTGCTGTTCTGGACTCAACTCAAGTTCAATTTCGTCCTGGTCTGGTCACGTCTCACCTTCTGAGTCGGCAAGATGACTATCGGGGCGCGAGACCGAAGGACTGGATGAGATCCTGGAAGGGAGGATCGGAACGAAGGGGATCCTGGCACGGATGAAGTTTCAAGTGTAGCAGGCCGACATGCTGGGCGCGAAAGCCTTCTTCCAGGCCAATTGAACGCTTCCATCTTTTGCCCCATCCCGCGCTCAGATTGTCGCCTCAAGCTTTAAAGAGGCATTATGGAGGACATCAAAGAACCAATGCCATACGACTCGGAGCTGCAGCGCCTGTCTACAATTTGGCCTCCGTTCAGCTCCTCCAGTGCGTCGCTTGCGAATGCGCTCACCGCCATCACTGAAGCTGGCCAAGCGCTGGTGCTACACTTTGGGCGGACAACCAATCGACGGTAGCTTCGCATGATCACCATCCGCCGAAACAAAGCGCGGGCCTTGCGGGCTGCGAGCCAGGTTTTGCTTCTCTGCATTGTTTACGTTGTACATGCACAGCCGCCTCAACGCCGCCCAGCCAAGAGCGCAACCGCCGAAGCCAGCAACATGCGCTTCGCCCGCGCAGTAACGAAAGCTTGGGGCCGTGGCGACCTCACAGGGAGAGCTGACTCATCTGTCCGCGAGTTTGCGAATTTTGACACTGAGGGCGGCCATGCTCCGATAAGGGACCTCAAATTCACCCACCTAACGACCAGCGATGGGCTATCCCAAAGCAATGTTACTGAAATTCTGCAGGATCGCCGGGGATTCATGTGGTTTGCCACCCGAGATGGCCTCAATCGCTACGATGGTAATACCTTCGTCGTATACAAGCACAACCCCAATGACCCTGCAAGCTTAAGCGCCAATTACATCTGGGATCTGACGGAAGACGATCACG
>Ga0335070_10010025_pt1 | contig 11079 bp, 8 predicted proteins | sample Lox_Sample_13_FD_206722 | JGI IMG/M metagenome (GOLD analysis project Ga0335070, IMG submission 206722) | Soil microbial communities from Loxahatchee National Wildlife Refuge, Florida, United States - Lox_Sample_1.3 | ecosystem: Environmental > Terrestrial > Soil > Wetlands | place: USA: Florida... | reverse complement strand
AGAATGCCAATCCCTAACAACGCGAGACCGTTGCGGTCTTTTTGAAGCCACGAAGTGCGAATTCGCCGGTGGTTCATTGTGGATCTTCTTTGAGATTGGCGAATGAATGTTACCGCACTGAGTGGTGTCAGCTTTTTGATCATGGAACGGCGACGATTGAGTGGAAGGCTTTCCTCCTCTTGATGATCCGATTCGTTGTGATGAGCGCTAACGGTCCGATATGGGAGATGGCTCCACAGTTTCTTCCAAACTGGGGCCCGGCGATTCGTATTCCCTGACTGCAAAGGAGAGAAGCCCGCTGGTTCCTTTTGCCAGCGCTAACCAAAGCAAGCTGGCTTGTAGCCGGTTTCGAACAACACGTTCATGACGCGGTTGTTGAACTTGTCGGACCGGGTCACGGCAAACGCATCGCAAAGGCCTTGCTTTCCCCCCCTCGCCCATCATCCATTGCAGCGAAACGCTGGCGATGGGCACGGCTTTATCGTGTCCATCGATTATTCCAATTCTGGTGGGCAAACAAAGAGACTTTTGCCCACCCTACAGGACTGACCGGAACGTTTGAAGGCCGCGACGGGTTACAAAACGTGAGTGACGGAATTACAAACCCCGTCACGCTTCGGTCCGGATATTTCATCCCCGGGCATTAAAATCATCTTTCCTTCCTCAATTCTTGCAATGCCTTCTCAACCGTGTGCGCTGGCTCGGAAAGGCCCGCCAATAATTTTTGCCCCTGCCTTTCGCCGTCTTCCATGAGCTTGTGGATGAGGCCAGGTTCGCGGGACAGTTTGCTGGGATAGTCCAGGCTGTCCTGGACTTCCCTGGACATGTGCACGAATCGGATCTTGACCCACTTATCCAGGCTGTAACCGTACTCTTTCATAACGTCTTCCGAAAATCCCTTCTTCTCCAATACTCTTTCAAATATCGCAAGGGTTTCCAGGTCCTGCAGCACGGAGACATTGCCGATCATTTGATTGCGCCGGTCCACGATCTCGTTGGGCTGGGTCGGTACGGTTTCACACGTGATCGGATTGATGAGGATGATCCAGATTTCTTCGGGGATATTATCCTTACCCACGAACCTGTACTGAATGAGTTCGTCCACCGGCGGGTTGGCGGAAAACAGGCCATCCCAATAATAATGCTCGCCGACCTGCACGGCGGGAAAAATATTGGGGATGCAGGCTGAGGCCAGGATCGCCTCCACAGTGAATTCGCCGTTTTTGGAGCAGAAGATTTTCAGGTTACCCTGCTTGACATTCGCTGCTCCAATGAGCAGAACCGGACTGTCGGGTTTTAGCAGACTTTCGATTTGATTAAACCCGATGTGGTCTTCCAGTAGACCTTTGAAATTGGTGAACCGTTCTCGGGGCAGGAATTTGGCCAGGGTGGATTGCATCCATTGCATCCAGGGATTAGAGGGGCTGATTTCAAACATGGGCAAAGTTCCCGCGCTGACCTTGCGTAAAGCGTCCGTCGCGGCTTGGTCCAAAAAAAGTTCCAGCGGATGTTGGGCCTTCAAATCTTCCCAAAAATCGGCGATCCGTTTGCCAATCGGCGTCGTATCGCCCTTGGCGGTTTTCAACAGGCCATACCACGCCAGAGCGGCATTCAGAGCGCCCCCCGAGGTTCCCGTTAAACCGACGATCTGTTTTTCGTGGTGAATGTTGTTGTCGAAAAAGGCTTTCAACACGCCTGCGGTAAACGCGGTTTGACTTCCCCCGCCCTGGCAGGCGATGGCAATTTTTGGCTTGCTCATTTTTCGATCTCCTGGGTTATTTATTGTTGTTGGGCCGGGAACTCGACGATGGGCGCGTTTTTCAGCAGTTTCTGAGCCACGGCCATCATCGGCGCGGAATTTTTTTGAGAAAGGACAAAAAGGTAGTATATCCGCGATGGAAAGGGGGGACGTCTTCAGGACTCAGGAAGATGAGGATGTGATGGAGATCAATGCGCTGCTCGCTGCGATCGCAGCGTTGAGAGTCGGCGGCCCTGATGTGGCCCGGGCCAAGGCCGAATCTGCGGCCAGGGCAGCCGCAGAAGGGGACTTCGGTCTCTCCGCCACGGACATTGTGAGAATCGCGGAGAAACTCCCCCCTGACCACTCAGCGACCATCGTCCTCTTCGAAAATCCCTGGGTGAGAAAATTCAAAGAGGTCGCCAGGAAGCACGATGGAACGGTCATCGACCAGAGAATCATCCCCTCGGATACCCTCGGCAGTCTAGTCTAGGGATTGGCCGCGACCGGCAGGGCAGAGGGGGACCCTGTCTCGAGCCGAGAACAATGACTCAGGCAAAGGCCCTTGGCTTCGGCGCGACTGGATAAGATTCAGACGGAGGCGGCAGGGGAAGACGCCACCGACTGTTCCGTTGCCTCAGAAAACGGCAAAGAAGTCGGAGACTACTTCATGAACCGAACATCGCCCTTTCCAGCATGGCGTCGCGGCCGTAGACGTCGGGGCGGAAGCGGAGGATTTCATCCTCTCCGATCACCACCGTACGATACAGAATGTTGACGGCTATTGGCCTTTCGAGTCGAACGGTCGACGACTTTCCGCTAGCCACAGTCGCCTTGACACGCCCGAGGTTCCAACCGGAACGTTCCCCATCCAGTACCCAAGTCGCGAGTTCATGGGGCCGGCTCACCCGAATGCATCCATGGCTGAACGTTCGCTGATGTTCAGCAAAGAACTTAGGCTGAGCCGTGTCATGCAGGTAGACGTTATACCGGTTAGGGAACATGAATTTGACCGTGCCCAAGGCATTCCAGGGCCCTGGATCCTGACGGAGGGTATAGCGACCCATCATCGCCGGGGTCACTTGCTTCCAGTTGATGCGCTGCGGATTCACCTCCGAGGCACTGTTCCCGGATCCTTCGAGAATCCGAATATGTTTGCGCATCAGGCTAGCAGGATTTTTCCTCAGTTCCGGGAGATACTCGTTGGCGGCGATCGACGGGGGAACCGTCCAAGTCGGGTTGAAGTCAACGTACGTCATCCGCTCGTTGAATACTGGCGTCTGGTGGTAGGTCTTTCCCACGACCACGGGCATGATCAACTCGATGTGGCCATCCTGCATGCCGACCAAGTTGAAGCCAGCGATATTGGCGAAGATCTGTTTACCGGACAAATCGCGCGAAACCCAGCGCCACCGTTCCAGGTTAATGATCATCTGCCTGATGCGTTTCTCAATGGGTACATTCATGGCAGCGAGGGTACCTGCGCTGACCGTACCATCCTGCGTCAAATAATGCCGCATTTGAAAATTTCGCACAGCCGCTTCCAGTTCGCGATCGAACATACTCGATGAGAAGTTCTTGCTCGCAAGATCGCCGGTGACGGCGAGGCGCTGGCGTAAGAGGGGGATTCGTGGGTCGGCGTTGCCAACCTTCAAGGTGGGGCCCGGCGGTATCGACTTCCAACCGCCCCGCTGCGCGATGGCGCGATAGTGCTGGAGGCTGTTCTTCAATTCCTGATAGTACGGGTGCTGAGGCTCCTGGCGCCGGAGAAAGCTCGTCAGATCCGGTGCCTCAATGCCCCTTCGGACCACTGCAGCCACGTCGACTTTGACATCCCGGGCATCCGCAAAATGCTTTTGATCGAGCAGTCGCATATCGACCCGCCCCTCGTTGTTGTCCGCGACGTATCGGACGAATCCAAGGGTCAAGAGGAGTTCCAGTTCGGCGCGACTGCGCTCGTTGGTCTGCCCCCACAGCCTTGCCAGATCCTTCACCCGGTAATCTTCGGGTTCCAGTCCTGCGTCCGCGGAAGAATCGAGAAAGCTCTTCAGCGTGGCGGCCCGTTGCGTCGGTTTTCCAGCCGCCAACCAGATCGGCTGGAATGCCCGATCGCGATAGAAACGCAGGATTCCCGCATTGACCTGCTCCGCCGTAAAACCATGTCGACCTTTCCCGGCCTGGTTGACGGGGCCTGCTGCCAGCAACTGCTCCAGTTCGCCTTGGATGCCAACAAGCGCTCCGTCGGTAGCGAAAATCGAGGAAGAAAATCCTATCAACAAGCCCATAAAAAACGCACGCCCTAGCTTCCAACGGATGAAAACCCTTCCCTGGTGCTCTAGCTTCATGTCCAAGTGTTTTGCCTTTGAATGTGAATTAACGCGGCTTCGCTCCAAGCAGGGACTCGGCAGAGCACCTCAAGTAGCGTGGCGGAAGTACCATCCAACCGAATTGCATCGGCGTTGAAAAATGATAACAGACGGACATGGCCGAGGATAAACGAACATGGACATGTTGTGCCCCGCGTATTTTCTGCTGTCATGTCTCAGCCCTGCGAGGTCCAATTCTCACATCGCTGATCGCTTGACGGCTTTTCGTTCCAAGGGCATTTTTGCAGATGCGATGGACAATTACGCCCAATGATTTCTAATACCTGCCGACGGCCTGCAGTATCGCTGCATGTCCCGGCTCAATGTTGAAACATGCCCGTCGGAATACAGAACGGCCAATTGGAGGCGCCATGACCAACGATAGAGCAGACGGATGGGTGGCTGGCCGGGCATCGGCCCGCTGCGTCTTGGCGACATTGGCGTCGAGCCTGTGCACGGCTGCAGCGCTGGCCGGAGAGGCGGGACCTGGATTCCGCTGGGACCTGGGTTGGGTCGGGGGCGTGCTGCATTTCCTCGGCGCGCAACCGTTCGTGCTGCTGTTCCTCACGCTGGCGTTGGGGACCATGGTGGGGCGACGCAAGCTGGCATTCATCTCGCTGGGCTCCACCGCCGGCACCCTGCTCGCGGCCATCCTCGTCAGTCTATGGGCCTGGCTCGGCTACGGGATCAAGTACGAAGTGCCGTCGCTGCTCACCACGGTCGCGCTCAACCTGTTCATGTTCGCGGTGGGCCTGAAGGTCGGACCGCAGTTCTTCGCGGGCCTGCGCCTGGATGGGATCAAGTTCGTGGCCATCGCGCTGGTCGTGGTGTGCCTCAACTTCGCCATCATCTTCGGGTCGGCGAAGCTGCTTGGGCTCCAGCCCGGCTTCGCGACCGGCCTGATCTCCGGCAGCATGACGGACACGGCGGTGATTGGAGCGGCCACCGGTGCCGTCGAAAGCGGGTCCTATCGCCCGCCGCAAGGGGTGACGCCTGCGGAGGTCATCGGCAACGTCGCCGCTGGCTACGCCATCAACTACCTGTTCTCCCTCATAGGGATAATAGTCCTGGTGCGCTACCTGCCGCGGCTGTCCGGCGTCGATGCCAAAGCCTCGGCACGCGCGGCGGAGGAAAGCTACGGAGGCGGCGCGGACAAGACCGTTGCGCTGGGCGCAGACGTGGCACACACACTGCCCAGGCTTGGGGTGGACGTGCGCGCGTATCGCGTGAACAACGAGCAACTCGTGGGTGGGCGGCTGAATGCACTGGCAGCCAAAGCGGACCTGCCCATCTTTCAGCTCCTGCGTGGGGAGCTGGTGGTGGACCTCGACACCGATCCGGTCCTGCAGAAGGGCGACATCGTCACCCTGGTAGCGGCCATGGAACGCCTGGTCGAGCAAGCATCCAGCAAGATCGGACCGGAAGTGGCAGACCAGCGGGCCCGCGACGTCGATCTCGAGGTGGCCGATCTGATCGTGACCAACAAGGCCCTGGTCGGGCTCACCCTCAAAGAGGCCGTCAACGGCCTGCGGCATGCGGTATTCCCGGACGCCGATGAAGTCGGACGGCTGGTGCAGTTGGTAAGTTTGACCCGCACCGGAGAGCTGCTGCCGGTTTATCCCAATACACGAGTCGAGCGTGGGGACGTCGCGCGGGTAGTCGGCCCGAAATCGCGGATCGATGCGATGGGCAAGCACGTCGGGTCCGTGGTGCGCACCACGACGGGGTCCGACATCCTCACACTCGCGCTGGGGCTTGCCTTCGGTTACATCATCGGCTATCTGAGTTTCCAGGTGGGAGGGATACCCATCAGCCTGGGCACGCCCGCCGGGGTCATGCTGGCGGGCATCGCCATCAGCACGCTGCGTTCGCGCTACCCATTGTTTGGCGGTCCGGTGTCTGAGGGCGCGCGCAGCTTGCTTCAAGACCTGGGGCTGGACTTGTTCATCGCAGTCGTGGGACTGAATACTGCGCCCAACGTCGCCGGGGCGTTCGCGAACGGCGGCGCGCTCAGCATCCTGGCCGTAGGCATCGTGGCGAGCCTCGTGCCGCCGGTAGTAGCGTGGGCCGTCGGGCTCAAGCTGCTTAAGCTCAATCCGGCCGTGCTGACAGGCGCGCTGTGCGGTGCGCGCTTTTCCACGCCCGCGCTACGCGCGGCGCAGGAAGAGTCGGACAGCGCGATTCCTGCGGTGGGCTACCCGGTCCCCTATGCAGTGACCGCGGTACTCGTGCTGGTAGCCGGCTATCTGGCGCTGTTTCTGTGAACAGACCTGCCGAGAAAGCTCTGACCGGGGGACGTGAAGACATTGCTGCGGGCAAGCTTACGTGACCGCCTGGAGCGTCTGGTCGTTATCAGGCCAATCGGGGACAATCAACATGCCGGTGGGAAGTACATACGGTTCATCATTGATCGGTGCTTCGTCGATGGGCCAATGCGGGCTAAAAATCGAACTCGAAACGGGTTTCGAAGACGTGGAGATCACCCTCCCTCGGGCCGCCGCTGGCGTGGCTGAACACTTAGGTGAAGGGGATCTTGGAATGGTCATGAAGATACCGGTTCACGCCTGCCGTTACCCCGCGCAGGATGCCTCCCTGAACGGACCCATCGTTCACATCCAGGTAGGAAAAACCTCACAGCAGTTTCCAATGCACCGTAGCCTTCTCCTCCCAAAGAAAAATTTCATTCGGGTTTCAAACGGCCGAATATGCCTTTGCGCCTATCGTGCTGACGGCTCTCGCCGGTCAGAAAGTAACTGCTGTAAACGTAAAAGCCGCCAACGCTATTTGTCTGGTCGCCAGACACGAAGTTATTCAGGTATTCGCCCTGGAATGACCAGGGTCCATTCACCCAAGCCGCCTCGATTCCGAAGCTCTTCATGTCCTCAGCCGCAATGTATCCTGTGTCGGCCAGAAAGGGTGCGAGACGGCTTTCAGGACGCCTTCGCCGGCCGGTAAGGGCAAGGCACCGAGGTTTCCAATCCTCATTGATGTCCACTATGATACACGCACGCACTTCACCGGCCGAGGTGGCGTTATCTAAAATGGATACCCTTGTTAGTCCTGACTTCAATCTGGCACCGAGCACTCGGCCTTGAACGGATGGACTTGCGCTCGGTCGCGCGCCGCTTTCATGGCATTTCAAACCTGCCTTTAGCTCCATGCCAGCCCGGTTGACAACGCCTCGCCGGGGCGCACTGTTTGAATGAATGACGCGTTGGATTCCACCCCTTTTATAGCCCCGCCATGTCACCCACAGAGGAAGTCAGTCGACTAAAAAAGCTTTATGAGCTCAGCATGACCTTGTCGGGCGACCCCATGGATATTTTTGTCCATGTCGCGCGCGTGATCGGGGAACTGCTGGACGTTAAGGTTGTTTGCCTATCCGAGATCCGCGGGCGCGAACTCTATTTCTTGAGTGTGTACGTTCAAGGAAAGACCTTTTTGAATGCAGGCAACTGTCCGCTGGAGATCACGCCCTGTGCGACTGTAGAAGCATCCAGGGATATCCAAATTTATGATCGCGTCACGGATCGCTTTCCTCAGGCTACCTTTCTCAAGGAGCATAACGCGTATTCCTACTGTGGTTTCCCCTCGCTGGACAACAACGGGAAGGTTGTCGCAGTCACTTGTCTCCTCGATGATAGGCCTCACGAATTTACAACCGACGACCAAGAGATCTTACGCATTTTTGGCCAACGCATCGGTTTAGAAATAGAACGTAAACACCTGTACGATGAACGCCAAGCGGCTCTCATTGCACTAAAAGAAAATGAGGAGCGACTCAGGTTAATTACGGAATCGATTGCCGAAGTATTTTGGATGACAGATGTATTAGTTGAGAGAATGTATTACGTCAGCCCAAGTTATGAGCGAGTTTGGAAACGGCCTTGCAAGGATTTGTATGAAAATCCGCGTTCCTTTCTCGAAGCGGTTCACCCAGATGACCGGGCGCGGGTGGTGGCCGACTTTGCCGTCCAACAAAGTGGACAGCCATTTGATTATGAGTATCGAATTATTTGGCCGGACGGAACGATCCGATGGATCTGGGATCGCGGTTTTCCCATTCACGATGCGACTGGGTTAGTCACCCGTTATGCAGGCGTCGCACAGGACATTACCAAGCGCAAGCAGGCGGAAAAGTCTCTACGGGACAGCGAGCAGCGGTTGGAGCTCGCCCTCATGGGGGCCGACCTTGGCCTTTGGGACTGGAATATCGAGACTGGGGCGGCCTTCTTCAATGATCGTTGGGCCAATATGCTGGGGTACACGCTGGCCGAGGTGGAGCCCCACTACGATGGCTGGGCGCGGCTGGTGCACCCGGACGATATGCCTCACGTCACAGACGTGCTGGACGCCCATTTGGAAGGGAAAACACTGTTCTACGAGGTCGAACATCGTCTTCTGACCAAAACGGGCGAATGGAAGTGGGTACTTAGCCGTGGCAAGGTATTTGAGCGTGACAGCCATGGCAAGGCGGTGCGAGCAGCGGGTACTCATATGGATATCAGTGAACGCAAGGCGCTAGAGGAACGGCTGAGTCAACAGCAGGAACAGCTCTGCCATGCTCAACGTCTGACCACCGCCGGGGAACTGGCCGCCACCATGGCCCACGAGCTCAATCAGCCACTGGCTGCCATCACGAATTACGTGGGGGCCGCAACCCTGGGGTTTTCCGACCTTTTGGCGGCTCAGCCAGCGCTGCAGGAAATGATGGATGAAGTGTTACGACTCTCGATGCGCGCCGCTGAAGTGGTCCAGGGTATTCGAAATTTGGTGCGTAAGCAGGAGTCAAAACCGCAATGGGTAAGGCTCCACATCATCCTCGATGAAATCCTTTCCCTAGTCCGCACCGAATTAACTCGCAAACAGATTGGGCTAGTCCTGAAAATTCAAACGACTTTGCCGCAAATTTGGGGACACCGGGTTCAGTTGCAACAGTTGTTGCTCAACCTGATTCTGAACGCCATGGATGCGATGGATGCGCCTGAAGTATCTCGACGCACGTTGACCCTGCGGGCCAAGCTGAAGCGCGAGCATGAAATTGCAATCAGCATCAGCGATACCGGCCCGGGCATTGCGCCGGAGATCGCCACGCGGCTGTTTAAACCGTTCGTGACTACCAAGCCGGGTGGAATCGGATTGGGGTTGCCCATTTGCCGCACGATCGCGGAAACACACGGAGGGCGCATATCGGCACACTCGGTGGCCGGCAGAGGTGCGACCTTCGATGTGTTTTTACCTGTCGGGGAAGGAGTAGAGCGCCGTGACAGCTAACTCAAAGGTCATAGTGGTCGATGATGACGCAGATTTACGTAATTCGCTCAGATGCCTCTTTCAAACCGTGGGCTTGAACGTTGAAGTATTCGGAACCGCAGAAGCTTTCGTGGAATCAGACCAGACTAAGCAGCCAGGCTGCCTGCTCTTGGACGTGCGGATGCCCGGGATGGGGGGGCTTCAATTGTTGGAATACCTGCAGACGGTCAACGGTCACCTACCCGTCGTCGTGTTCACCGGTCATGGCGACGTACCGATGGTATTGCAAGCCATGAAGTCCGGCGCCTTCGCTTTCCTAGAAAAGCCGGCCACTCACCAAGAGATACTAGATTGCGTGCAGAAGGCGCTAGCGTTCGATCAGGATAGAAGACGCCGCGACCTAGAAAGGACTAATGTGGAAAAATTGCTAGCTCAATTATCGCCGCGAGAGCTTGAAGTGATGGACCGACTCGTCGCAGGTATGCCTAACAAAAAAATCGCCATGGATCTAGCCATTAGCGAGCGAACATTGGAAAAACATCGCAAGAACATCATGCTTAAGATGGAACTTGGGTCGCTAGCCGAATTGATTAAACTGATTGTCCTTTATAAGGAACATATTGCGCCTCCCGAAAGTCAATAGGTAAACTCCCCTATATCCATGGGTAATTTTCCCTATTGCAGTCCTCTGAAGTTATTCATACTCTGTAACCAGAAATTGCTCAGCCTATAGTGAAATCTCGGATGTAGCGCCATAGGTCACTGGGAAGAATGGTAGTCTAAGCAACACCAACGAGCGAATTCTGGCTCATGATCGCATAGCATGAGCAGGACCGAAACGCGAATCTTCGCTTAATGAGAAGCGCTCCGTTTCACTCTTGAATTTAGAGCGTCCCTCCTAGTGGGGTGAATACCCTGCATCCGAAAACGCAAGCACAGTTGAGTTGTGCTATGCGTGTCACAATGAGCTCCTAAGCATCCAACAGGAAATCGGTTTGTCGAATCCTGCGTAAGCTGTCGTTCCGGCATGGATTGCCGGAATCCAAAGCCAAGGATGGCATCCAGATCACATCCCTGTGTTTTGGATTCCGCCACGCCTGGTGGAATGACAACGATGACAAACGAATTTCATGCAATCTGCTTAAAGTAACGAGCAATCGGTAGTTAACTTTCGAAGAAGCACCACCCAAGAACTTGTCTTGTTCAATATCAATAGGGTACCGATAAACAACTGTCATTGTAGGTACTTGTTAATAAGTTAAAGGAGACTGGAGCCATGGATAATCATAGTAGTCATTACTTAGACGAATTAGTTCAGAAAGTAAGCTCTGCACAGAAACGCTACAGCTTATATTCACAGAATCAAGTTGACCACATTTTCAAAAAGGCAGCGTTAGCTGCGAATTCGGCAAGAATTCCGCTTGCCCAACTGGCCGTTAGAGAAACCGGCATGGGTATTGTCGAAGATAAGGTCATTAAAAACCATTTTGCCTCGGAATATATTTATAATAAGTATAAAAACCTTCAAACTTGCGGCATCATCTCTGAGAACAAGTCTTTTGGCGTTGAGACTATAGCCGAACCGGTTGGTTTATTGGCTGGGATTGTGCCAGTCACCAATCCAACTTCAACCGCGATTTTTAAGGCACTGATCTCGTTAAAAACGCGCAATGGCATCATATTTTCGCCTCATCCGCGAGCCAAAGAGTGCACGATGGAGGC
>Ga0335070_10010024_pt1 | contig 11079 bp, 16 predicted proteins | sample Lox_Sample_13_FD_206722 | JGI IMG/M metagenome (GOLD analysis project Ga0335070, IMG submission 206722) | Soil microbial communities from Loxahatchee National Wildlife Refuge, Florida, United States - Lox_Sample_1.3 | ecosystem: Environmental > Terrestrial > Soil > Wetlands | place: USA... | reverse complement strand
TTGCGCCAGTCGCCGCTGGTCAGCGCGCCGAAATACAGCGCGCCGCGGCAGACCGCGGCCAGTTTCGCGATCGCCTCGCGCGCCGAGGGGGTATCGAGGTATTGCAGCACGTCGTAGCAGATCACCAGTTCGTAGCGCGCGCGGTCATCGAGCGTCTGCAGCGTGCCGTGCTGCCAGCCGTAGCGGCGGCACAGGTATTCGCTCGATTCGAGCCCGGTGTACTGCGCGCGCGGCAGCAGCCGGCGGAGCGGTGCGCGCATCAGCCCCACGCCGCAGCCTGCGTCGAGGATGCGGCTCACCGGCAAGCCGATGTAACGCACCGTCGCGGCGATCATCCCGGCGCGATCGCGCATCTCCGCGCGCGAGGTCACCGCGGTGCGCGGATCGTGGTAATAGCGGCGGTAATAGGCTTCGTCGAATGCCATGCCGTCCGCCCACGAACCGGCCGGGCCCGCGGGCAGTCTCCAGATGTTAAGATGAGCCTTTAATTGTACCGGACGCGCCGCCCGCCGGCCCGATCTCCCATGGCTCCAGCCCCGACCACCGCACCTGCAGGCCGCGGCCGCGCGCGCAAGCCGCCGCGCGGCGCGCCGCCGGCCGTGGGATTCGTGAGCCTCGGGTGCCCGAAGGCGCTGGTCGATTCCGAGCGCATCATCACGGAACTCCGCCTGCGCGGCTACGAGATCGCACCGGAATACCGCGGCGCTGACCTCGTCGTCGTCAACACCTGCGGCTTCATCGAATCGGCGATCGACGAATCGCTGTCGGCCATCGGCGAGGCGCTCGAGGAGAACGGCCGGGTCGTCGTCACCGGGTGCCTGGGCATGCACCCGGACAAGATCCGCGCGCGCCACCCGAAGGTGCTGGCGATCACCGGCCCGCACGCCACGGAGGAGGTGCTCGCGGCCGTCAACACGCACCTGCCGCAGCCGCACGACCCGCACCTCGACCTGCTGCCGCCGCAGGGCGTGCGCCTCACGCCGCGCCACTACGCCTACCTGAAGATCTCGGAGGGCTGCAACAACAAGTGCAGCTTCTGCATCATTCCCTCGCTCCGCGGGCTGCTCGACAGCCGGCCAATCGATGACGTGCTGCGCGAGGCGGAGACGCTGGTGCGCGGCGGCGTGCGCGAACTGCTGGTGATTTCGCAAGACACGAGCGCCTACGGGAGCGACCTGCGCTACCGCGCGGTCGAGTGGCGCGGCCGCACGATCGACACGCGCTTCATCGACCTGGCGCGCGAGCTCGGGAGCCTGGGCGCCTGGGTGCGGCTGCACTACGTGTACCCGTATCCGCACGTCGATGCGGTGATTCCGCTGATGGCGGAGGGCAAGGTGCTGCCCTACCTCGACATTCCGTTCCAGCACGCGAGCCCGGCGGTGCTCAGGCGCATGCGGCGGCCCGCGCACGCCGAGAACACGCTCGCGCGCATCCACGGCTGGCGGCGCGACTGCCCGGAACTGACACTGCGCAGCACCTTCATCGTCGGCTTTCCCGGCGAGACCGCCGCCGACTTCGATCTGCTGCTGCAATGGCTCGATGAAGCGCAGCTCGATCGCGTGGGCTGCTTCAAGTACTCGCCGGTCGAAGGCGCCGCGGCGAATGCGCTCGACGGCGCCGTGCCGGAGGACATCCAGGACGAGCGCTACGCGCGCTTCATGGAGCGGGCCGCCGCCATCAGCTCAGGAAGGCTCGCGCGGCGCGTCGGCCAGCGCACGCGCGTGCTCGTCGATCGCGTCGAGGACGGCATCGCGATCGCGCGCACCAGTGGCGATGCGCCCGAGATCGACGGTGTCGTGCGCATCAAGGCATCGGCGGCGACGCGGCCCGGCGAATTCATCGAGGTCGAGATCACCGGCGCCGACACCTACGACCTCGAGGCACGCGCCATCCCGCTGCCCGCGTAGTCCCGAGCCGGCGTCGTCCGCTCGCGGCGCTGCGCCCTGTCAGGACAGCAGGCGCGCGAAGCTGCTGCGCTGCCACCACGCGCGCAGGCTCAAGGCCAGGCCGATCGCCGCACCGATGGCCGGCAACGCGTACACGCCGCGCTCGCCGTAATGCGCCTTGAGCCACGGCAGCGCGAAATTCAGCAACAGGCCCGCGGCAAAGGCCGCCCCGATCAGCGTGCCGAGCGTGCGCTGGCGCAATCGAACGTAACCGCTGCGCAGCTCGGCGAGCTGCGCGGCATGTTCGCGCTCCGCCGCGGCGAGCCGCTGGGCGCGAGTCGCGCTGGTGTCTCCCGCCCGCGCCACCGCCGCCCGCAACTGCTGCCGGAACCCGGCCGGCAATGCCGGCGCGAGGAGAGCCCGGGCCAACGCGGCATCGAGCGCGCGCTCGAGCGCTGCGTCATCCGACGGATCCTGCGGCCTGTTCATGCGGATTCCTCCAGCCAATGCTTCACATCGCCCAGCCCCAGCGCGCGCACGCGCTCGAGCAGCAGCGCGCGGGCGCGATGCAGGTGCGTCTTGATCGTGCCCTCGGGCTGCCCGAGCATCGCCGCCACGTCGGCAACCGAGCGCTCCTCATAGTAGAACAGGGTCAGCGCGCGCCGGTAATGCTCCGGCAGCGCATCGACCAGCCCGCGCAGCAGCGCCAGCTGGTCCGGCGCGGGTTCCGCCGGTCCGGCTGAGGCCCCCCGGGCGGCGCCGGCCGCCTCGGCCGCCTGTTCGACCGCCGGGTCACTCATCGATTCGTGCTCGCGCCGCCGCTCGAGCGCCGTGAGGCAACGGTTGCGCGTGATGGTGTAGATCCAGGTCGACAGCGAGGCGCGCTCGTCGAAGTCCGGCAGGGCCTTCCAGACCCGCAGCAGGCTCTCCTGCGCCGCGTCGGCGGCCTGGTCCGGGTCGCGCATGATCGAACAACATAGCCGGTACACCTTGCGTTCATAGCGTTCCGCCAGCCGCTCGAAAGCGGCCTCGTTGCGCCCGCCTCGCAGCAGTTCCACAATATCCAGGTCGCGTTGCCCGGCTTCGGACAGGGCTGATTGCTGCAAGGGCCTCTCCCAGTGGCCTTTTCTACCCAGGGCCCCGCCCGCCGGTTTCAGCCCGGCGGGATCGGCAGGGGGGCTGGCCGCTGAAACCGGCTGGCGGGTGGCCGGGTATCAAGGGCCGTTCGAGCGGTTCACTCAAAGGAAAAATTGCCATGAATCCTGCCAATCTGGGCGTCCTCATTCCGATCATCGCCATCGTCCTGGGCATCAGCACCGGCATGTTGGCGCTGGTGCTCGACTACCGCAAGAAACAGGAGATGTTCGCGCTGCACCACAAGGAGCGGCTGGCGGCCATCGAGAAAGGCATGGAAGTGCCCCCGCTGCCGCCCGAGTTCTTCCAGGATGGCCGGGGCAGGCGCAGCCGCCACCCGAGCGATTACCTGCGGCGCGGCCTGGTGCTGCTGTTCGTGGGCGCAGCCATTTCGCTCGCGCTCTACCAGAACCAGCGCGACGCGTACCTGTGGGGCCTGGTGCCCGCGGCCGTCGGCGTCGCACAACTGCTGTTCTATTTCCTGGTCGGCCGCAAGACGCCTGACAGCAACGGCTGAGGGCGTCGCTTCAGGCCGATCCCGGCAGCGCCGCATCCGCAGGGAGCGATTCGAGCCACCTGCGGATGCGCTGCGCATCGGCGACGCGCGTGTACTTGCCGAAGGAATCGAGCAGCACGATGATCGTGGCGCGGCCGCGGATCAGCGCCTTCATGACCAGGCACTTGCCGGCCTCGGTGATGTAGCCGGTCTTCTGCACGATGATGTTCCAGGCGGGGTTGCGCACCAGCAGGTCGGTGTTGCGGAACTCGAGCATCCGGCGGCCAACGCGCACCGCGTGCAGTTGATCGGTCGAGTACTGCTGGATCGTCGGCTCGTGCGAGGCCGCGATCACCAGCTTCGACAGGTCGGCGGGGCTGGCGACGTCCTCGCTCGACAGTCCGGTGGGATCGACGAAGCGCGCATTGCGCATGCCGAGCGCGCGCGCCTTCGCGTTCATCGCCGCGACGAAGGCCGGCAGCCCACCCGGATAGTTGCGGCCGAGCGCGTGCGCGGCGCGGTTCTCGGATGACATCAGCGCCACGTGCAGCAGGTCGCCGCGGCTCAGGCGCGTGCCGATCGCGAGGCGCGAATACGCGCCGCGGCCGTGCTCGCGGTCCTCGTCGGTGATCTGCAGCATCTCGTCGAGCGGCTGCTTCGCATCCAGCACGACCAGCGCGGTCATCAGCTTGGTGATCGAGGCGATCGGCGTGGCCACGTCCGCCTGCCGGGCCAGCAGCACCTTCGAGCTGGCCTCATCCAGCACCAGCACGGCGCTGGAGCGGATCTGCGGATCGCCGCCCCTGGCCGGGGCGTGCCGCGCCTCGACGGCCGCGCTGCAGAACATCAGCGCCAGGACCAGGAACTTACTCGAGCGCAAGCCGTCTCCATGTCGAAGCAGGCAACCGGGGTATGCGGCGCGCGAAAGTGTAGCAGTTGTGCCCGTCGCCGGCGCGGCCGCGGTTCCGGCGCGCCCGTCGGGCAGGCATACTAGCCGCTTGCAAGGAGGCCGAACGCCTATGGAACTCCGTACGCCGCCGCCGACGCACTACACGCGCACCGCGGTCGCGCTGCACTGGGGCATCGCCGCACTGGTCATCATCCTGATCGCGGCGGGCTGGATCATGACCGACATGCCCGGGAGCCCGGCCAAGCTGCAGGTGGTCACCTGGCACAAGTGGGGCGGCATCACGGTGCTCGCGCTGTTCTTCGTGCGCGGCCTGTGGCGCCTCACGCATCCGGCGCCACCACCCGTGGCAGCACCCGTGTGGCAGCAGCGCTCGGCGCAGGCCATGCATGCGCTGCTCTACGCGATGCTGCTGCTGCAACCCCTGAGCGGCTGGCTGTTCAGCAGCGCCGCGGGGCGGCAAGTCGTCTACCTCAATCTCATCCCGCTGCCCAACCTCGTGGCCCGCAATCCGCCGCTGGGAGCCGTGTTCAAGGAGTTGCACGGCGCGGGCGGCACGCTGCTCGCCGTGATCATCGCGCTGCATGCCCTGGCCGCGCTGAAGCATCATTTCGTCGATCGCGACGACACGCTGCGGCGCATGCTGCGCTGGCGCGCGGGGTAGGCCTCGTGCGCAGCCGCCGGAGCCGCCGCCGCGTTCCGGCCACCGCCGCCGCCTGCCTCGCGATCGCCGCCGTCGCGGCCACCGCCGACAAACCGGCTGCGCCGCAGCCGGTCGATGCGGCGAGCAGCACGCTGGTGGCCAGCTTCCGGCAGCAGGGCGTAACCGTGGATGCGCCGTTCAAGCGCTTCGCGGGCAGCATCCAGTACGACCCGGCGCGGCCGGCGGAAACGCGCGCAACGCTGCAGGTCGACATGGGCAGCCTCGATGTGGGCGACGAGGATTCCGACGCGGAAGTGCGCGGCGCCGCGTGGTTCGACAGCGCGCAGTATCCACAGGCGAGCTTCCAGGCCACGCGGGTCGAGCCCGGTGACGCCCGGCATTTCGAGGCCACCGGCGAACTGCGCATCAAGGGCCACGCGCGGCAGATCACCGTGGCCGTCAGCGTGCAACCGGCGGGGCGCGGCCATTCATACGACGGCAGCTTCGACCTGTCGCGGCGCGAGTTCGGGATCGGTGATCCTTCCTGGGACGCCGTGCTCGACGACCAGGTGCGCGTGCGCTTCCACCTGGTGGCGCCGGCGCCCTAGCGGCCGCTACAGCGTGCAGGTCATGAACACGCTGTACGGATCGGGCACGTAGTTCGCGAACGGTTCGCAGAAGACGAAACCCTTGCTCGCGTACAGCGCGTGCGCCGGCGCAAAGGCGGGGTGCGATCCCGTTTCCAGGCTGAGCCGCTCATAACCGCGCCGCCGCGCCTCGTCGATGACGTGCTCGAGCATGACGCGCGCGACGCCTTTGCGCCGATGCGCCTCGGCGGTGCGCATCGACTTGACCTCGCCATGCCGGCGGTCGAGTTCCTGCAGCGCGCCGCAGCCGAGCAGCTCCTCGCCCTGCCACGCCGACCAGAACGTCACCTCCGGCCGGCGCAGCGCCTCGAGATCGAGCGCGTGGATGCTTCCGGGCGGCGAGTACAGCGTCATGCTCTGCAGGTGTTCCCGCAGCAGCGCCTGCACTCGCGCGTCGCGCAGGTCATCCGGCCTGATCTGCACGGGCGTGACTAGGGCTTGGCGCTCGCGGCCGGCTGGGCATCTGCTGCGGGCTTGGCGGCATCCACCGGTTTCGGCGCCAGCTTCGCTCCGGTGAACGGGCTGTAGATGTAGTTCCCGGGGAAGGCCTCGCCCGATTGCGCATCGTATTGCGGCGGCAGCAGGCTGCCGAGCGGCAGACGCCACGCGTATTTCCCGCCGTCGTAGTTGATCGTCACCAGCCCCGCGTGCGTCGGGTCGAGCAGGTGCACGCCGCGGTCGTCCAGGCCCTTGAAGAACACGAACTCCATGCTGTTGCCGAACTGCCCCATCAGGTTGCCCAGCACCGGTTTCATCATCGAGAACAGGTTCTTGGCATCGCCGCTCACTTCGCTGTCGGCCAAGGGCTTCAGCGGCGCGGTGGCGCCGGCCGTCAGCGTGATCTTCGAGAGGATCACATCGCGCGTGCTGGCGCTCAGGCTGCCGAGCATCGAGGTCTTCGCGTCGATCACCGCGACCACGACATAGTCGTTGACGACCTTGTAGAACTCCTGCCGCTGCGCCTCGGTCATGTTGGGCTGGCTCTTGAACGACTGCTCCCAGTACTCGGTGGGAATCCACCAGATGAGGCGGAACAGGTTGTCGTCCCGATCGAACTTCATCGTCTCCTGCACGAGGTTCTGCACGCCCTGGCCGCCGGCCACCGCGTGCCCGGCCCACGTCAGGCATGCGATCACTGCCATCACGATGCTTCGGCTCTTCATGTTGTCTGCTCCCTAGGATTTGGAATCACGCGCGCGGCCCTGCAAGGCGCGCAGTTCGGCCATCGCCATCTCGGCGTGGCCGGCGGCCACGAACAGGTGATCGTGCCGCGTGCCGGCCACGACGTTGCAGCCGATGCCCGCCCGCGCCAGCGCACCGGACACGGCGGCGGTCAGGCCGACGCTCTGCAGGTCCGAGTGCACCATCAGCGTGATCCACGCATACATCGGCGACGGGGCGAATCCAGCCGCAGCGGCGGCGCCGGCCTCGATGATCACCGAGGTGCCCTCGGGCTCGTTGATCGTGGCCACGACTCCGGATGCGTCGAGTTCCTCGCCCCCGTCGAGCGTGACGAAGACGTACACGCCGGCGTTCAACCGCGGGTTGAGTTCGCGCTGTTGCCGCAACGGATCGGAAATCGGTCGGTCGGTCATGTCTCGGGCAATGTCCTGCGGGCGCGCCTCATGCCGCATGCTCGCCATGGCCGCTCCGGATCCGCTGAATCAATGCCACCGCCCCGGCCTGGTGCCGTGCCGGCACATAGCCGTGCTCGCAGTTGGCGTGCGCATATCCGCCATAGCGCATGCCCAGGTACTCGAACGTGTCGACGAACGTGCTGATGAACGAAGCCGGCGGCTCCTCGCAGATCGAGGTGCAGACGATGTAGGCGTGCTTGCCGCGCAGCCGCCGGCCTTCGTCGAGCAGATCGGGCAGGTCCAGGTAGTCGGACAGGCGATCCAGGAACAGCTTCATCGTCGCGGTGACCGTGTACCAATACACCGGTGATGCGAACACCAGCTGATCGTGGTCCAGCACATGTCGCATCAAGGGCTCGAAGCCGTCGTGGCGATTGCGGTGCTCGTAGTCGAATGGCGACAGGGCCACCGACGCCAGGTCAATCGTCTCGATGCCGAGTTCTCCAGCGACGAAATCGATGAACTGCCCGGTGTTGCCGTGCCGCCTCGCGCTGGAGAACACTGCGATCGATCGATGCCCGGGTGCCGCTGTCCCCACGCTGCTCATGGGTCCTGCTTGCGCGCCTGTTCGACGAGCGCCGCCATTTCCCGCGGGGCCGCGTCCGCAAGCGCCGCGAGCGCCCCGACGACCCCCGCGCGATCGGCCGGGCTGCGGTTCTGGCTGGCTTTCCACTTGCCGGTGAGGCTCGTGATGGTGATCTCGAATCCGACGATCGCGGCCAGCATCTGCTGGATGTAGGCCTCCGGCGCATCGCCCAGCTTCCAGGGTGCGGCCTGCCCGCGCTCATGATGGTCGGTGAGCGCTGCGACGAGTTCGCGCAGCCGCGGCTTGTCGTGGTGCCACGCGATGAGGCCGCGCGCATGCACGACGGCGTAGTTCCACGTCGGCACCACCTTGCCATGCTCGCGCTTGGAGGGATACCAGTTCGGGGACACGTACTGGCTCGGCCCCTGGAAGATCGCCAGCACCTCGGAGCCGGCGGGCACGTCCTGCCACATCGTGTTGGCCCGCGCGACATGTCCCCTGAGCATGCCGGCGCCCGCGCCGCCGGAGGCCAGCATCAGGGGAATGTGGTTGGCGATGATTCCCTTCGCCGTCGCCGCGACGATGACGGCCAGCGGATGCCGCTCGATGAAACCATGCAGGACGGCGGTACGGCTTTCATCGAAGTGCGCTGGCGTGTACATCGGTCTCCGGCAACGCAGCTCAGGCCGGGTCCTTGTCGAAGGTCACGACGCCTGCGGGCAGCTGGACCCAGTGATGGCGGCGGCAATCGTACACCGACACGCGCGGCGGGGAGAAGGCGGGATCGGCGAAGGCGCCCACGGCCACGCTGACGCGGCTGGAATCGCCTTCCTCGGTGTGAAAGACGTTGCTCCCGCATACCGGGCAAAACCTGAACCGGAAACGCGATCCCTGGTCCCCGGCGCGCACGTACTCGGCCGCGGCTCCCGTCATCGTGTACGGCGTCCTGAAGCTTGCGAGCGACGCGAATACGCTGCCCGTGCGCCGTTGGCACGCCAGGCAGTGGCACACGCCCACGCCGAGCGGCTCGCCCTGCACCTCCAGCCTGAGCTGCCCGCACGAGCAGCTTGCGGTGCGCGACGACATCGGCGGCTGGGCGCGCGCCGGCGAGCGCTCAGCCGCGGTAACGGATCACCATGTAGATCATGAGCAGCATTCCGAGCAGCACCGCGATCGACGACGCCGCCAGGATCGGCTCGATGGTCGGCGCGGGCACCTTGTTCGCGAACATCAGGAACAGGCCACCGGTCATCGTGGCCGCCGACAACTGGTGCAGAACGAACTGCAGGTTGGCGATGCCCCGGCCCGGTGCGACCAGCCACAGCCTGTGGATGGTGGCATAGATGAACGACACCGCGAAACCCACCAGCAGGATGTGCGCGTGCGTGATGAATTCGGCGTGGTCATGCGAAGCCGCCATGTAGATGCCGAGCACCATGCCCAGTACGGCGTAGCAGAGCGCGAACATGAGATATCTTCTGTCGACGTTCATTTGTCCCCCTGGTCGACCCGTTGCGCCAGTTGCGCGAGATCCGCGAGATTGTCCCACTCGGCCCAGCACGCGGCAACGAGCCCGTCCCGCACCTCGTACAGCGCGATGTACACCGACTGCACGCGCCGGCCCGTCGGCGCATGGGCGCCGAGCGCGCCGAGCTGCGTGCCGGAAAAGGAATGGCGCGCCGCGATCTTCGGTCCATCGCTGAACAGATCGAGGATGTCTTCCCGCGCATCGGGATAGGTGACGCGCTCCTGCTGCAGGAACCGCAGGAAGGCGGCGGCGTCTTCCACGCCGGCACCGCCCGCCGCCGAGCTGTAGCGGCGAAATCCCGGATGCAGCAGCGCAGCCACGCCCGCCCAGTCGCCACGGTTGATCGCCGCGATGAGCTGCCGGACCACCGCGCCAGGATCCGCGCCACCGACAGGATACTCGACCCGCGCGATCCAGTTGCGCTGGCGTCGCTCGAGTCGCGTTCCCTCCCCCTCGCCCTCGAAACTGGCCGGCATCCGCTGCAGGAGCGATGCCTCGACCGCCTCGAAGGCATTCACGTTCACCACCGCGTAGACCCGCCCATCGATGCGCGAAGTGGCGACCGGCACCACGCCGCAGCGGGCGCAGACGTGGAATTCGGCCGTCTTCGTGCCGAACGCGTAGCGATGGACGAGCGCCGCGTCGTTGACCCGCACGGTCAGCGCGCCGTCCGGGGTTGAGGTCCACACGCCACCGTGCTTGACGCAGAACGAGCAGGAGCAGACGCGCGCCGGAATGCTGGCTGGATCGGGTTCCCACGCCAGCGTGAAGGCGATGTTCCCGCAATGGCACTGGCCCCGGATCAGCATGCATGGTTCCGCGTCGCGCGCAAGGCGCTAGCGCCTGAGCGCCAGCAGCAGCACGCCCGCGGCCACGAGCCCGATGCCGAGCCAGTCGCGCGCCGCCGGCCGCTCGCCCAGGAAAACGACGGCGAAAACCGCCACCAGCACGACGCTGAATTTGTCCACCGGCGCCACGCGCGAGGCATCGCCGATCTGCAGCGCGCGGAAGTAGCACACCCACGAGGCGCCGGTGGCCAGCGCGGACAACCCCAGGAACGCCAGCGTCCGGGCCGGCAGCGCGCGCGGGTCGCTCCACTTGCCCGCCCAGCCGACGAAGGCCGCGAGTACCACGACGATGAAGATGGTGCGGACCAACGTCGCGAAATCCGCATCGACCCCACGGATGCCGATCTTGGCCAGGATTGCCGTCAGTGCCGCGAAGCAGGCCGACAGCGCCGCCCAGAAGAACCAACCCTGTGTCGAGGCGATCACCTGCTTCTTCCCGTGTCGCGAGCCCGCGCGTTCCGCCGGCTACGGATTTGATGGGTGCCCGCCATCACTACAATTCCCGGATCGCGGCCTGGCACGAACCTGCGCCGCCGTCGATGACGACACCGACTTCGTAGTGGCCGCCGGCCGCCGCATCCAGGGCCATGTCGCGCGTCTTGCGCAGCGATCCATACCGGCACGTCACGGTCAGCGTATGGTGGCCGGGCGCCACGAGCACCTTGGATGTGCTTGCCCTGGTCGCCTGCCCATCCACGCTGTCGATCGACACCACCGGCGACATGGCATCGGGGATCTTTCCCCAGATGCGCGCCGACGCCGTGATCGTGGCGGCATCGCCGCTCGCGCCCGGATCGGTGGCGCCGAGCGTTTCGGTTGCGCACCCC
>Ga0335070_10010023_pt1 | contig 11080 bp, 10 predicted proteins | sample Lox_Sample_13_FD_206722 | JGI IMG/M metagenome (GOLD analysis project Ga0335070, IMG submission 206722) | Soil microbial communities from Loxahatchee National Wildlife Refuge, Florida, United States - Lox_Sample_1.3 | ecosystem: Environmental > Terrestrial > Soil > Wetlands | place: USA... | reverse complement strand
CACCCGCGCGAGCAGCGCCCGCACGATGGCGAGCGTCGCCGGCAGCCGGACGGTGAAGGTGGTGCCCGCACCCACCTCGGACTGCAGCTCCACCGAGCCGCCGAGCGCGCGCACGGCCGAGGCCACCGCGTCGATCCCCACCCCGCGCCCCGACACGTCGGTCACGTGCTCCGCCGTGGTGAAGCCGGCCTGCGCGATCAGGTGGAACAGCAGCTCGTCCCCCACCTGTTCGATTCCCTCGCCGGCGTCGCCCAGCCCCAGCTCGCGGCTGCGCCGCAGCACCGCGGCGCGGTCGATCCCGCGCCCGTCGTCGCGGACGCTGATCGCCACCGACGAGCGCTCCCGCACCGCCGCCAGCACCAGCTGGCCGACCGCCGGCTTCCCGCTCGCCGCCCGCGCCGCCGGCGGCTCGATGCCGTGGTCCACCGCGTTGCGCAGCAGGTGCACCAGCGGCTCGGCGATCTCATCGAGGATCGCCCGGTCCAGCTCGATTTCCTTCCCCTCCACCCGGAACGCGACCTCGCGGCCCATCTGCCGCGCCAGGTCCCGCACCATCCGGGGGAAGCGGTCGAACACCTGCCAGACCGGCACCATCCGCGCCTGGATGATCTCGTGCTGCAGCGATCCACTCAGGCGCTCGACGGCGCGGGTCACGTCGTCCAGATCCGGGTCGCCGAGCCGATGCGCCAGCGCCGCCAGGCGCCCGCGGGCGAGGACCAGCTCGCCGATCAGGTTCATCAGGGCGTCGAGCCGGCGCAGGTCCACGCGGATGTGGCGGAAGCGCGCCTCCGCCGGCGCGCCTTCCTGCCCGACTTCGACCTGCTCGACGTCCCCCGCCGCCCGCACCGCCGCTTCGATCTCGGCGGACGGCGCAGCCGTGTCGAGCCGGAAGCTGAACCGCCCGTCGAACTCGTCGCCCTCGAACGCCGCCGGGGCCGGGACGGCCGCCTGGACGGCCCCGAGGGCCTCCGCGCGCCGCAGCACCAGCGTCGCCCTGGCGCCCTTGAGCGGCGCGTCGGCGCGCAGCACCACCCGCACCACGGGGCCCTTGGCCGGCCCGGCGCCGGGGAGCACGACCGGCAGCGACGGCCGCGAGGCGCGCCGCCGCTCCTGCGCCGCCGGCTCCGTCCGCGCCACCTCGGCGTCCAGCTCCGTGCTCAGCGCCGCCGCGGCCGGGTCCGCCGGATGCCCGGCGACCGCCGCGGCGACCGCCCGCTCGAGCGTGTCGGCGGCGCGGAACAGCAGCTCCAGCTGCGGCTCCGTCACCGGCGCGGCGCTGCGCCGCAGCACGTCGAGCAGGTTCTCGGTCCGGTGCGCCAGCTCGGCGACACCCGCGTACCCCATCGTCGCCGCCATCCCCTTCACCGAGTGCACCGCACGGAACAGCCCGTCCACGGGCTCCGCGGACTGCGGATCGCGCTCCCACGCCAGCAACAGGTGGTTGAACGCCGTGAGATGCTCGCGGCTCTCGCTGACGAAGAGATCCGCGTAGCGGCCGACGTCCATCCTACCCGAGCACTCGCTGCACCGCCTCCAGCACGCGCGACGGCTGGAACGGCTTCACGACGAAGTCCTTCGCCCCGGCCTGGATCGCTTCGACCACCAGCGCCTGCTGGCCCATGGCGCTGCACATCAGGATCTTGGCGTTCGCATCCTCCTTGACGATCTCGCGAACCGCGTCGATGCCTCCCATGTCGGGCATGACGATGTCCATCGTCACCAGGTCCGGGCGCAGGGTGCGGTAGCGCTCGATCGCCTGCACCCCCGTCTCCGCTTCGCCGACCACCTCGAAGCCGGCCCCGGCGAGGATGTCGCTGATCATGGTTCGCATGAAGATCGCGTCGTCGCACACGAGGACTCGCTGAGCCACACCCACCTCCTACGCCAGCAAAGGCTCCAGTAACACGTCGGTCGCCAGCTGCGCGAACCGCTCCCCACCGGCCGTGCCGGTCGCCGCCACCACGCCGGGCCGCACGCCGGGGACGGCCCCGCCGGCCGCGAGCGCCGCGTCGCCGGCCGTCACAAGATCGAGGACCTCGTCCACGATGAGGCCGATGGGATGGGACGCCAGATCCATCAGCACCAGCGTGTGCCCCGCGTCACCGTCGCGGCCGCCACCCGGGGCGCTCCCGGCCCCCAAGCCGATGGCGAGGGCGGCGTCCACGACGGTGACCAAGGTCCCGCGCACGTTGACGAGACCGCGCACGGCGTCCGGCGAGCCGGGGATGCGCGTGGGCGGCGTGGCCGGGAGGATCTCGCGAACCGTACCGGCATCGACCGCGAAGACCCGGCCCCGGGCCCGGAACAGGAGCAGTTTACGGGCGCTCATCCCACGCCCCGAAAGCGAACAAGCCAAGATACTCCAAGGGTTTAGGCACGGCAAGCAAACTCGGGTCGCCGAGCGCCACGGCGAGTGAGCGCCTGAGGTCCGCCGGCCACTCCGACCGCAGCTCCAGGCGCTCCCCGGTGGCAGGATGGGCGAACGCCAGGTATGCCGCGTGGAGGGCCTGCCGCGGGGTGTCCCTGGCGAGCGCCGCTGCCTCGCGGGCGGTACGGTCGGAGCGCTGTGGCACGAGCGGGCCGTACACGGCGTCGCCCACCACCGGGTGCCCAATGGAGGCGAGGTGCACGCGGATCTGGTGGGTCCGCCCGGTCAGCAGCCCCGCGAGGGCGAGATCGGCCGCCGCGCCGCGCGCCACCGTCCGGACCCGCGTGAGCGCGGCGCGCCCGGTGGCGGAGACGGCCATCTTCTTGCGGTCGCCGGCCGCGCGCGCCAGCGGCGCGTCGATGCGCCGCACCCCGGCTCCCAGGTGTCCCCACGCCAGCAGCGCGTAGCGCCGCTCGATGCGCCGGGCGGCGAGCGCGGCCGCGAGCCGCTCGTGGGCTCGCTCCGTCTTGGCCACCACCAGGAGCCCCGAGGTGTCCTTGTCGAGCCGGTGGACGATTCCGGGGCGCAGCGCGCCGGGGGCGCCGCCGAGCCGGATCCCGCGCGCCACCAGCGCGTTCACCAGCGTGTCCTCCCAGTGGCCGGGGGCCGGGTGAACGACGAGCCCCGCGGGCTTGTCCACCACGGCGAGCTCGTCGTCTTCGTACGCGATCTGGAGGGGGATGTCGGCGGGCGCGAGGCGGCGCGGCGCCTGCTCCGGGAACCGCACGGAGATCTCGGCGCCCTGCGCCGGCTCGGCCGAGGGTCGCGCGGGCTCGCCGTCGAGGAGCACGGCGCCGTCCGCGATCAGGCGCGCGGCAGCGGTCCGGGAGAGCTGGAGCTGGTCGGCGAGAAACCGGTCGAGACGCTCGGCGCGGGCAACCGCGACGGAGAACCGCGTCGCCGGCGGCAGCGGCACAGGCGCTACACGCTCGGCGGCGGCGCCGCGCCGGACCCCCGCCGGCTACTCACCGGCGCGGTCGTCGCGCCGCGCGCCGGGTCCGGCCCGGACGCGAGTGCCACCGCGCCCGGCGACGGCGCGTGTGCGGCGCCCTTCCTGCCCTCGCCCCACAGCGAGAGCGCGAGCGCCACGGCCCCGCAGGTCACGGCCATGTCGGCGACGTTGAAGGTCGGCCAGCGCAGGGCGCCCAGCCCGATGTCGAGGAAATCCACCACGCCGCGCGGCGAACGGATGCGGTCGATCAGGTTGCCGAGCGCGCCGGCGCAGATCGCGGCGAGGGCGTAGAAGCGCAGCCGGTCCTCGGGCCGCGTGGAGCGCAGCATCGAGCCCAGCACGACGATCGCGGTGACCGAGAGCCCCATGAAGATCCAGCGGGACTGCTGGCCCACGTTGAGGCCGAACGCGGCGCCCTCGTTGAAGACGAGGCGGAGCTGCACGGCGTCGCCGAAGACCGGAACGCCGGTGGTGTGGGGCAGCACCCGCTCCGCGACGAGCTTGGTGAGGAGGTCGAGCGCCACGACGGCCCCGACCACCGCGGCGAAACGGCGGCGCTCAGGCCGGCTGCCGCTTGCCATTCTCCTCCTTCTCCTTGCAGCTGATGCACAGGCGCGCGTGCGGCAGCGCGTCGAGCCGCTCGAACGCGATCTCCTGGCCGCAGCTCTCGCACTTGCCGTACTTGTCGGGCGTCTCGTACAGGCGGCGCAGCGCCTGGTTCAGGTGCCAGAGGAACCGGCCTTCCTTGGACGCCATCAAGAACGCCTTCTCGCGCTCCATTGCGTCGGTGCCCTGATCGGCCATGTGGAACGAGTACGACGACAGGTCGCCGTCCGCGGCCTGCAGCGTCGCGTTGAAGCTCTCGTCGTAGTGCCCGATCTCCTTGATCGCGCGGGCACGCTCCTCGAGCAGCCGCTTCTCGAAGTGCGCGAGTTGTTTCTTGTTCATGCGTCCTCTCCAGATGTCCCGTGCCGCCTCACTCCGCGCGCCGCACCCCGAGGCGCGCCCGCATCCCGTCCAGGTCCACGTCCTGGACCAGGTCGGCAGCCGGCGCCCCACTGCCGACGCTCACCTCGCGCGCCAGCACCTCACCCGCAATGTAGTCGGCGTGGTACCGGGTCGCCTCTTCCACGGCCGCATCGCCGCTCACCCAGACCACGATGCGGTCGGTCACCCGGTAGCCCGCGTCGCGCCGCAGCCGCTGCACGCGACTCACCACTTCGCGGGCCAACCCCTCCTGCTTGAGCGCGTCGGTGAGGGCCGGATCGATCGCGGCGACCACCGCCCCGTCGCTTCGGACCACCACGCCGCCGCGCGCCTGCCGCTGCACCACCAGGTCGTCCGGCTCGAGCGCGTGGACCGCGCCGGAGACCTCGATCGTCACGCGCTCCCCCGCCTCGAACCGGGACACCGCCTCCGCCGGGAGCTTCCGGATCGCCTCCGCCGCCTCGGGCGTGGCCTTGCCGAACCGCTTTCCGAGGGCACGAAAGCTAGGGCGCGCCTCCAGCGAAACAAGGTCCGCGCCGCCTTTCACCACTTCGACCCGCTTGACATTGACTTCCGCCGCGAGTAGGGGCAGCAGCGCCTCGAACGCGGCCCGGTCCACGTCGGGGGGCACCGCCACCAGCAACCGCGCCAGCGGTTGCCGCACCCGGATGCCCACGTCCTCGCGGGCGCTCCGCGCCAGCGACGCCAGCCGCCGCACCACGTCCATCGCGCGCGCGAGCTCCGGGTCCTCCACCTCCGCCGCCGCGGTAAGCGCCACCGGGAACGGCGCCAGGTGCACCGACGTCCCCATCAGGCAGCGGTGCAGCGCGTCGGACAGGAACGGTGCGGCGGGCGCCAGCAGCCGCGCGGTGACCGTGAGCACTTCGCTCAGCGTCGCCAGCGCTGCGGGGTCGGCCGTGCCTCCCGGCACCCAGAAGCGTGCCCGGCTGAGCCGCACCCACCAGTTGGACAGGTCGTCCACGACGAAGTTGAGGATCGCCCGCGAGCCGGCGGTCACGTCGTACGCGTCCCACGCGTCGGTGACCGTGCGCACCGTGGCCGCCAGGCGCCCCAACAGCCATCGGTCGGCGAGCGGCCGCGCGCGCCGCGGCGGGTCGGCCGCGGACGGCCGCCATCCCTCAGCGTACAGGGGAAAGAGGCTGTAGGTGTGCCGCAGCTTCTCCAGCGCCGCGCCGGCCACGTCACGGATCGCGCTCTCGTCGAACCGCTTGGGCAGCCAGACCTGGCTCGCCGACAGGAGATAGAGCCGCACCGCGTCTGCGCCGTGCCGCGCGATGACCGCCGAGGGCTCCACCACGTTGCCGCGGCTCTTGGACATCTTCTGGCCTGACGCGTCCAGCACCAACTCGTTCACGATCACGTTCCGGTACGCCGTCTGGTCGAACACCCCCGCGGCGATGGCGAGAAGCGAATAGAACCAGCCCCGCGTCTGGTCCACGCCCTCGGCGATCAGGTCCGCCGGGAACTGGCTCCGGAACTCCGCCTCGTGCTCGAACGGATAATGCCACTGCGCCACCGGCATCGAGCCCGAGTCGAACCAGGCGTCGATCACCTCGCTCACCCGCCGCATCGTCCCACCGCAGGAGGCGCACGTCCAGGCGAACGTGTCGATGCCGGGCTTGTGCGGGTCGAAGTCCGCAGGCAGCGCCCCGCCCCACCGCCGCGCCAGCTCCGCGAACGAGCCGACGACCTCGCGGTGCCCGTCGTCGCGGTCGCACACCCACACCGGGAGCGGCGTCCCCCAGAATCGGTCGCGCGACAGCGCCCAGTCGACGTTGTTCTCGAGCCACTCGCCGAACCGCCCCGTGCCGATCTCGGGCGGGTGCCAGGCGATCTCGCGGTTCAACTCGAGCAGCCGCCGCTTGATCCGGCTCGTCTGCACGAACCACGACTCGCGCGGGTAGTAGAGCAGTGGCGTGTCGCAGCGCCAGCAGAACGGATAGGTATGCTCGATCGTCTCGCGGCGGAGGAGGTGCCCCTCGTCCTTGAGCCGCTGGATGATCGCGGCGTCGGCGTCTTTGACGAACACCCCCTCGATCGCCGGCCACGTCGTGCCCCTGAACTTCCCCGCCGTGTCCACCGGCACCGTGTATGCGAAGCCGTGCGTCTGCGCGACCGTGAAGTCGTCCGCGCCGAACGCCGCCATGTGCACCAGCCCGGTGCCGTCCTCCGCCGTGACGAACGTGCCCGCCACGACCTCACACTGCCTTCCCGGGACCGGCGGCACGACGTCGAGCGGGCGCCGGTACTTGAGGCCCACCAGCTCGCGCCCCTTGAACCGCCGCAGCACCGGCTTCGCGGCGAGCGGCTCCGCCTCTCCGCCCGGCACGACATAGCGGGCGCGGGCCTCGGCCAGGACGAGCCGCCGCCCGCGGTGCTCGACCTCCACGTAATCCAGGTCGGGGTTCACGGCGACCGCGAAGTTGGCGATCAGCGTCCAGGGGGTCGTGGTCCACACGAGGAGGTAGCGGTCCGCCTCCCCCTCCACCGGGAACAGCACCGTGACCGCGGGGTCCTTCGCGGTGTCGTAGCCGAGCGCCAGCTCATGGCTCGAGAGCGTGGTGCCGCAGCGCGGGCAGTACGGCAGGACCTTGTGGCCGCGGACCAGCAGGCCCTTCTCGTGCAGGCGGCTCAGCAGCCACCATACCGACTCGATGTACTCCTTCGTGTAGGTGACGTACGGGCGGTCGTAGTCCAGCCAGTAGCCGATGCGCGCCGAGAGCGACTCCCACTCGGCCTTGTACTTCCAGACGCTTTCGCGGCACAGCCGGTTGAACTCCGCGACGGACACCTTGGCGCCGGGGCCGTCCCCGATGTCCATCTTCCCGGAGAGCCCGAGCTGGCGCTCCACCTCGATCTCGACCGGGAGGCCGTGGGTGTCCCAGCCGGCCATGCGCCCGACCCGGTGGCCGCGCATCGTCTGGAAGCGGCACACCAGGTCCTTGATCGTCCGCGCGACGACGTGGTGGATGCCGGGCCGGCCGTTCGCCGTGGGCGGCCCCTCGTAGAAGACGAACGGCGTGCCTTGGCTTGTCTGGCGCTGGGTCTCGTGGAACAGGTCCTCCGCCTTCCAGCGCTGGAGCAGCTCCCGCTCCAGCGCGTCGGGCGTGGCGGACGACGACAGCGGCGGATAGCGCGCGGTGGTACTCGCGCCCGGGCCGGATCGAGCGGGCGGCGCATCGGAAGTATCGTGCCCGCTTCGGCGACCGTCCGGCGCGCTCATGCGGCGAGGCGCTCCACGACGTCCCGGATCACGGCGGTGAGCCTGGGCTCTGCGTCGGTCGCGACGCGGATGATGCGCTGGACGTCGGCGGGCTCCAGCGCGTCGGGGAGGCACTGGTCCGTGATGATGGAGATGCCGAGGACCCGCATGCCGCAGTGCACGGCGGCGATGACCTCGGGCACCGTGCTCATGCCGACCACGTCGGCGCCGATGGCCCGCAGCCACCGGTACTCGGCGCGGGTCTCGAGGTTGGGCCCGGTCACCGCGGCGTAGACCCCCTCGCGGAGCGGGATCCGCCGCGCCAGCGCGGCCTCGCGCGCGAGCTGCCGGAGCGCCGGATCGTACGGCTCGGACATGTCGGGGAACCGCGGGCCCACCGCGGCGTCGTTCGCTCCCACCAGCGGATTGTCCCCCAGCAGGTTGATGTGGTCGGTGATCAGCACCAGGTCGCCCGGCGCCCAGAGCGGATGCATCCCGCCGCAGGCGTTGGAGACGATCAGCACCTGCGCGCCGAGTGCGCGCAGGACGCGCACCGGGAAGGCGATCTCGCGGAGGGTGTAGCCCTCGTAGTGGTGGAACCGTCCCGCCATCGCCGCGACTGGCCGCCCCGCGAGCGTGCCGCAGATCAGCCTGCCCGCGTGCGACTCGACCGTCGCCGCCGGGAAGCCCGGGATGTCGCGGTACGGAACCTCCGTCTCGATCGCGATGTCGCGCGCGAGGTTCCCGAGCCCCGTCCCGAGGATGATCGCGATCCCGGGCGCTCGGGCATGCCGCGCGCGGACCGCGTCGACCGCCCGGCGCACCGCCTCGGCGCTCACTCCTCGACGATCGACTTGATCCACTTCGGCGACGACTTGCGCGCCTCGCGCTGCGGCTCGGGAGCCGCGGCCGGGGCGATGGTCCCGGCCACCTTGCCGAACGGCGACGGCTGCGCGTCGGCCAGCGCGTCCAGCTCCGCCTTCTGCCGCTCCACCAGGCTGCGCAGCGCCGCGAGGTAGGCGTGGTGCTGGCGGGCGAGGTTCTCGGCCGAGGCCTCGAGCCGCTCGATCTCGCGCCGCGCCCGGTCCACCAGCCGCTCCGCCTCCGCCGCCGCCTCGCGCACGATCATCTGGGCCTCGCGCTCGGCTTGCTCACGCGTCTCCGCGCGGAGCTGCTGCGCGGCGACCAGCGCGTCGTTCATCGCGCGCTCGCGTTCCTTGAAGGCGGCCAGCTGCTCCTCCTGCGTCTTCAGCTTCTCCTCGAGCGCGATGCGCTCCCGCACCACGCGCTCCAGCTCGTCGCCCACGCGCGTGCGGAAGTCCTCGACCTCCGCGCGTTCGAACCCGCGCATCGCCGTGCGGAACTCCTGCTTCCGCACGTCGAGCGGCGTGAGGCGAAACGGATCGTCGGTCATGATGCACGCTCCCCGAACAGGATCGTTCCCAGCCGCACCAGCGTCGCTCCCTCTTCCACGGCGGCCTCGAAGTCGCCGGACATGCCCATGGAAAGCTGGTCGAGAGTTCCGAGTTGCGAGTCGCGAGCCAGACGATCCCGCAGCTCCCGCAGCTCCCGGAATACCGCGTGCTGCTCCTCCACGGGCGCCTCGTACGGCGCCAGGGCCATCAGGCCGCGCACCCGCAGGTGCGGGAGCCGCGCCGCGCGGGCGACGAGATCGGGCGCCTCCGCCGGCATCGCGCCACTCTTCTGCGGCTCGCGCGCCACGTTGACCTCGACCAGCACCTCCTGCACCACCCCCGCGGCCGCCGCCGCGCTCTCCAGCGCATCCGCCAGACGCACCGAATCCAGCGAGTGGATCAGGGCGAAGCGGCCCACGGCCAGTCTGGCCTTGTTGCGCTGGAGATGGCCGATCAGGTGCCACCGCACCGGCGCATCCGGCCACGCGGCCTGCTTCTGTCTGGCCTCCTGCACGCGGCTCTCGCCGATGTCGACCAGCCCCGCCGCCGCGGCCTCCCGCACCCGCTCCGGCGGATGCCCCTTGGTGACGGCGATGATCGTCACGTCGTCGGCCCGCCGGCCGGCGCGCGCCGCCGCAGCGGCGATTCGCCCGCGGACGGCCGCCAGATCCATAACCTTTAACAATACAGTTGCGAGAGACGGGAGGACAACGGCGCGGCGCAGCCTGTCCGCGAGGCCGCGAACCGCCAGCGACCTACGTACGCACGGGCTCCAGCCCCGGCGGGCCAAGGCGGGCGTACGGGCCGCCGGCCAGCAGCTCCTTCAGGCGCTCCACCCCGACCCCGCGCTCGAGGGCCCCGCGCCTCGCCACCGAGACCACGGAGGTTTCCTCCGAGATCACGATGACCAGCGCGTCGGTCTCCTCGGAAAGGCCAAGCGCCGCCCGGTGGCGCGTGCCGAGCGCCTTGTCGTCCACGGGGAACTGCGTGAGCGGGAGGATGCACCCCGCGCCGACGATGGTGTCGCCGCGCACGATCAGCGCGCCGTCGTGGAGCGGCGAATAGGGGGTGAAGATCGTGGTCACGAGATCGGCGGAGACCTTGGCCGAGAGCGGCGTGCCGCTGGCCACGTAGTCCGCGAGTCCCACCTCCCCTTCCACCGCGATGATGGCGCCCGTGCCGGCGCGGCTCAGCCGGTCGGCGGCCTCGGCGATCTCCTCCGCCACCTGGTGGGCCTCGCCTCGGTAGAAGAAGCGCATCACCCGGGACTGGCCCAGCCGCGCCAGCCACGCGCGCAGCTCCGGCTGGAAGAGGATCAGGAGCGCGATCAGCAGGACGAGGGCCGCGTTGCTGAAGAGCAGGCCGAGCAGATACGAGATCATCGTGAACTTGAGCAGGACCGCGAGCAGGTAGGTCGCACCCAGGAGGACCAGTCCGAGGAGGATGTGAAGCGCCCGCGTCCCGACCAGCAGGAGCAGGGCGCGGTAGATGACGTACGCGACGATCAGGATCTCGATCACGTCGCGCCACTGCGGCACCAGCAGGTGGAACCGGTCCCCCATCGGCCGCCGCCCTCCCTCAGGCTCCGAGCATCGCGTCGGCGACCGCGAGCGCCTCGCGCGCCGTGGCGACGTCGTGCACGCGGAACAGCCGGGCGCCGCGGATGCGCGCGGCCACACACGCGGCGGCGGTCGCCGCGTCGCGCCGATCGACCGGCTCGCCGGTGGCCGCGCCGAGGAAGCGCTTGCGCGAGGGCCCGACCATCACCGGGTGGCCGAGCGCCGTGACGCTCGCCAGCCGGTCCAGCACCGCGAAGTTGTGCTCCGCCCGCTTCGCGAAGCCGAGCCCGGGATCGAGGACGATCGCCTCGCGCGCGATCCCCGCCTCCAGCGCGCGGTCGCGCCGCTCGGCCAGCTCCGCCGCCACCTCTGCGGCGACGTCCGCGTATGTCGCGCGCGCGTCCATCGTCGCCGGGTCGCCGCGCATGTGCATGATCACGACGCCGGCACCCGTGTCCCGCACCACGCCCGCCATCCGCGGGTCGTGCGTGAGCCCGGAGACGTCGTTGACGATCT
>Ga0335070_10010022_pt1 | contig 11081 bp, 11 predicted proteins | sample Lox_Sample_13_FD_206722 | JGI IMG/M metagenome (GOLD analysis project Ga0335070, IMG submission 206722) | Soil microbial communities from Loxahatchee National Wildlife Refuge, Florida, United States - Lox_Sample_1.3 | ecosystem: Environmental > Terrestrial > Soil > Wetlands | place: USA... | reverse complement strand
CGGGGCCCCCCCCCCCCCCGGCCCCGCCCCCCCCGGGGGGGGGGGGCTCCGCCGCGGGCCTCTCTGCGGAGAACACCCCCTATCGTTAGATGGGGGTAGAACTACCCACGACGTAGGCAGGAGTAGGGTGAAGCGGCTGCCCAGCCCCGGCTCGCTGCGGAGCTCGATTCGCCCCCCGAGCGCCGACGCGAGCTCGCGCGCGATCGCGAGGCCCAGCCCGGTGCCGGCGCCGTCCCGTGACCAGAACGGCCGGAAGATCCGCTCGCGCTCCTCTGCCGAGATGCCGGGCCCGGAGTCGGACACCACGACCGACACCCATTCGTGGTCGGCCGACAACGACAGCGTGATGCGGCCGCCCTCCGGCGTCCAGCGGAAGGCGTTCGAGAGCAGGTTCGAGATGATCTGGAGCACACGGTCGCCGTCGGTGACGATCACGGGGTGCGCGTTGAGCTCGCGCCGGTAGTCGATCGCGCGGCGGCGTGCCACCTCCGCGAGCGCCGCGTATGCGCGGTCGCAGAGCTGCTCCATGTCCACCTCTTCCCGGAGCACGGTGAAACGGTGCGCGTCGAGCTTCGCGAGATCGAGCACGTCGCCGACGAGCCGCTCGAGCCGCAGCGCCTCCTCGCCGATCACGCCGAGCGACGCCTGACGCGCGAACGGATCGTCGATCACGTCCTCGCGCAGCGCCGATACATGGCCGCGAATCGCCGTCAGCGGCGTGCGCAGCTCGTGGGAGACGGTCATCAGGAAGTTCCGCGACAGCTGCTCCGACTCGGCGAGCTTCGCCGCCATGTCCCCGAACCGTGCGGAGAGGTGCGAGATCTCGTCGCTGCCTCGCGGCTTCGGCACCTCGACCCCGTAGTTGCCGCCCGCGATCTCGTCGGCGGCCGACGAGAGCGCGAGCAGCGGCTTCGTGATCCGCCGCGACACGTAGACGCCGAGCAGGCCGACGACGATCACTCCACCGCCCAGGGCGATCGCGAGCTGCTCGATCAGCGTCACCAACCGGCTGCGCAGCTGCGAGGCGGGCTTCGCCACGACCATCGCGCCGGCGAGCTGGTCGCCGAGCTTCAGTGGGCGGGCGACCGCGAGGTAGTGGCGCCCGCGCACGTGCAGGTCGAGGGTCGTCGTGCCTTCGCGCTCGAGCGTGGCCCGCGGCACCGTGTCGAGCGGCAGCCTCGGCAGCGGGCCGACGAACAGCTGCGCGCCGGGGGCGATCGGGATGTAGAAGATCTGGTCGCCGCCGATCGCCTTCTCGAGGTTCGCGACCGGGACGTTCGCGGCCGCGGTCTGGCGCGCGTAGAGCTGGACGATCCCGACCGACTCCGCACGCAGCTCGTCGATCGCGTGCGACCGCGTGTAGCTCTGGAAGAAGCGGATCGCGATCAGCGTGGCGACGAGGCCCGCGAGCACGACGCCGAGCAGGAAGAGCGCCGGCAGCCGGTAGCGGAGCGACCCGAGCATGGGTCGAGCCTACTCCGCGGTCAGGCGGGAGCCGTCTCGCGCGCCGGGCTGACCTTGTAGCCCACGCCCCACACCGTGACGATCGGCGACGCGTCGCCGAGCTTGCGTCGCAACTGGCGCACGTGCACGTCGACCGTACGCGTGTCGCCGGCGAACGTATAGCCCCAGACGCGCTCGAGCAGCTGGTCGCGCGTCAGCACGAGACCACGGTGGTCGAGCAGCTCCCAGAGCAGGTCGAACTCCTTCGGCGCGAGCTGGACCTCCTGCTCGCCGACCCTCGCCTCGCGCCGGCCGGCGTCGACGACGAGGTCGCCGTGCTTGATCACCGCGCTCTCGCGGTCGCCGCGCTCGGGCGCGGCGCGGCGAAGGATCGCGCGCACACGGGCGACGAGCTCGCGCGGATTGAACGGCTTCGTCATGTAGTCGTCCGCCCCGACCTCGAGCCCGATGATCTTGTCGACGTCTTCGTCCCGGGCGGTCAGCATCAGCACCGGCAGGTCTCCGTGCTGGCGGATGCGCTTGCAGACCTCGACACCGTCGATGTCCGGCAGCATCAGGTCGAGCACGACGAGCGCGGGCTTCTCCGACTCGACGAGCTTCAGCGCCTCGTTGCCGCTCGGCGTCGTGCGCACCGCGTAGCCCGCGTTCTTCAGGTACGCGGCGACGAACGAGGCGATCGAGGCCTCGTCCTCGACGACGAGCACCATCTGCGGCTTCGCCGTCACGCCGCCGCCTACCCGCTCGACGACGCCGGCGTCGAGCCGATCGTCAGCTGCTTCGTCGTCACACCGGGAAGCGAGAGCCACGCCTTGCCGTTGAGCGAGTACGTGCCGTCGTTGTGGGGGTCGTCGACGAGCCCCGTGAGGGTGACGGTACCCGTGCCGAGGGCGACGACGTCGACGCCGGAGCCGTAGATGAGGATCGTGTACTTGCCGCCGACGGCCCGGAACTTGAAGTCGGTGCCGCCCCAGACCTGTGCGGTGTCGCTCACCTTCGAGTCCTTGCGCCAGAACGGCCCCGTGCCCGGGGTCACCTCCGGGGTCGCGCTGTTGTTCGGCGTCGGGTCGTCGATGACGATGTGCCCCTGGTCGACGTGGCCGATCGCCGCGCCCGTGATGATGAGCGCCACGACCGGGACGTTCCCGCTGCGCGGCCCGCTGGCGTTCTTGACGACGAGCGAGCCGTCGCCCGGCGCGGCGAGCATGGCCGACACTGCCGCGGGCAGCGCGAGCGCGGCCACGCAGACGCCGAGAACGACGGTCCGTCGCATGGGCTCAGAGTAACCCCGCACTCGTGACCCGGGGTTGAGCGGACCGTAAAAGTTCTGTGAGGGGGCTCAGCCGACAATGCCCTGCACGACGGCGAATCCGACCCAGGAGGCGAGCAGGAGCGCGCCGCCCGCGGCGCGCATGCCGCCGGAGCGCCAGAGCAGGGCGACGGCGGCGACCGTGGTCGCCAGCAGCCAGACGGCGTCGACCGCGAGCAGGCCCGAGAAGCGGTGCCCGAAGCCGACGAACAGCGCGGGCAGCGCAACGCCGCCGACGAGGTTGATCGTGTTCGAGTTCATCGTCTCGCTGACCAGCGCGGCCCCGCGGCCGGCGCGGCCGAGGCGGACGCCCGTGTACGCGTTCGGCATGCTCGTCAGCACTGCCAGCAGCAGCACGCCCACGAGCACGTGCGGCATCCCGACGCGGTCGGCGAGCCGCAGCGACGCGTGCACCATGCCGATGCTGCCGAGCACGATCACGGCGACGGCCGGCGGGATCACGATGATCGGCTCCCACAGCTCGCGTCCGTGCGGGTGCCCCCTGCGGTGGTGCTCGCCAAGCGCGCGCCGGAAGGGGCGCCGGCGGCGCAGCGACAGGGTGTGTCCCTCGGCGAGCGCGACGACGACGACGTACGGGACGAGCAGCGCGAGGGCGAGCGCGAGGGCGACCCAGGCCGGGACGGCGCCGAGGCCGAGCAGGCAGACCGCGACGGTGACGCCGACCGCGACGCCGCCCTCGAGCGCGAGCGTCTCGCGGCTCAGCGTCACGGAGCCCGCGACGATCGCCGACAGGCCGACCATCGCGCTGAGGTTGAAGACGTTCGAGCCGAGCACGACGCCGAACCCGGTGCCCGTCGCGCCGGTGACGAGCGCCGTGACCGCTGCGGCGAGCTCCGGCGCGTCTGCGCCGGCCGCGGTGAGGAGGCCCAGCAGCGCCTCCGGCAGGCCGAGCCGCTCCCCGAGCCGGTCGAGCCGCTCGGCGAAGGCGGCGGCCGCGAGCAGCGTCGCCGCGAGCGAGGCGAGGAAGTAGACGCCTTGGACGACGGTCGACATGCAGCGATGACCGCCGACTACTCGTACGTGTAGAAGCCGTGGCCGCTCTTGCGGCCGAGCAGGCCGGCGTTCGCCATCGCGACGAGGCGCGCCGGCGCCGCCATCCGCGGCTCGCGCAGCTTCGCCCAGAGCGCCTCGCTCGCGTGCACGTGCACGTCGATCCCGACGAGGTCGAGCAGCTCGCACGGCCCCATCGGCCAACCCGCGCCGTGCTTCATGCCGGCATCGAGGTCCTCGACGGTCACGCGCGCCTCGTCGAGGACGCGCACGCAGTCGTTCAGCAGCGGGATCAGGACGCGGTTCACGACGAAGCCCGGCGTGTCGTGGCAGCGGATCGGGTGCTTCCCGAGCTTCTCTCCGAACGCGTACGCAGCGTCGAAGGCGGCGTCGGCGGAGCGCTCGGCGCGCACGATCTCGACGAGCGGCATCAGCGGGGCCGGGTTGAAGAAGTGCATACCGACGACGCGCTCCGGCGACGAGGTCGCCGACGCGATCTCCGTCACCGACAGCGCGGAGGTGTTCGTCGCAAGCACGGTGTCCGGGCGGCAGATGCGCTCGAGCTCCGCGAACAGCTCCTGTTTCGGCACGAGCTCCTCGACGATCGCCTCGATCACGAGATCGCAGCCGGCGAGATCGGCGAGGTCCGTCGTGAGCGCGACCCGGGCGACCGCGGCGTCGCGCGCGTCCTGCCCGAGCTGACCCTTCTCGACCTTGCGCGTGAGGAAGTGCGCGATCCGGTCGCGCGCCTTCTCCCCGAGCTCGGCCGTCACCTCGCGGCCGACCGTCTCGACGCCGGCCTCGACACACAGTTGCGCGATGCCGGCACCCATCGCGCCGAGCCCGACGACGCCGACCGTGCGGATCTCGCTCGCCACGGAGCGAGAGCCTACTGTGTGCGCGGCGCGAGCACGGCGACGAATGCACACGCGACGCCGAGCAGGGCGAGGGCGCCCGTCAGCCCGATCTCGCGCGCGACGAAGCCGATTGCCGGGCCGTTCGCAACAGAGCCGCTGTAGCCCGCCACCGCAACCGACGCGATGCCGGCACCGGCGGCGATCCCGGTGACCGACCCGGCGGCGCGGAACACCGCGGGGACCACCATCGCCACGCCGGCGCCGACGCACGCGAAGCCGAAGATCGCGGGGATGGATGAGCGCGACGCGAGCGCGACGACGACTCCTGCGAGCGCGAGCAGCGCACCGCGGCGCGTCAACGCCGCGACACCCCACCGCTCGGTCAGCCGATCGCCGAAAACCCGCGCAAAGGCCATCGTGAGGGAGATGCCGACGACGCCCGCCGCTCCGACGCTCGCGCGCGCGCCGGCGGGGCCTGTGAGGAAGACCGCACACCAGTTCGCCGCCCCCCACTCGGCGAACATGGCGCAGAAGCAGATGAGCGCGAGCGCAGCGAGCGGTCCACGCGGCCAGGCGAAGCGGCGCATCCCAGCCGTCGCGTCCTCGTGCTCTCCGTGCAGGAGCGGACGGGAGGCGAGCGCCCCGAGGGCGACGGCCGCGGTGACGAGCGCGAAGTGCGCGCGCACGCCGAGGCCCAGGGCAGCGGCGCCTCCGGCCACGCCGGACCCGGCGAGGAGGCCGAAGCTCCAGGCAGCGTGGAAGCTCGTGAGGATCGGGCGCTCGTACCGCCGCTCGAGCGCGACGCCGTACGCGTTCCCGCCGACATCCGCGACGCCGAAGCCGGCGCCCATGAGCGCAGCCGCGAGCGCGAGCAATACGAGCGACGGTGCAGCCCCGGTGAAGGCGAGACCGGCTGCCGAGACGGCGACTCCCGCCACCGTGATCGTGCGGCCGCCGAGGCGGGCGACGAGCCAGCCTGCGAGCGGCAGCACCGCGACCGATGCCGCCGAGACGGAGAAGAGGACGAGGCCGAGCTCGCCGTCGTCGAGGCGCAGGCGATGCTGGACGGCCGGCAGGCGCGCCGCCCACGTCCCGCTGAGGATCCCGAAGCCCACGAACAGCGATGCGAGCGCCGTACGCGAAGCTCGCAGGCCCGCCGCCATGAGGCGAGCCTAGCGGTGCTGTTCAGAGGATCTCGCTGAGACCCTTGGCGACCGCGGCGAGACCGCCGCTGACCGCCGCCGTCTCGAGGCCCTGCGCGGGCGCGGCGCCGCCGCCGGGCTGCACGATGTACGGCTGGAGCGAGTGCGCGAGCATCGGCAGCGAGAGCGACTGGAGCCACACCTTCCCCGGCCCCGTCAGCCGGACGAGGAAGAGCCCGTCGCCGCCGAAGATCTTGTTCTTGATTCCGGGCACCGTCGCGAGCTCGTACGTGACGCCCGCCTCGACGAGCCCGATGTGCGCGGGGTGCACGCGCAGCGACTGGCCTGCGGCGAGGTCGTACTCGCTCAGCTCGCCTGCGAGCTCGACCCACGCGTGACCGACGCCCTCGAGCTTCTGGAGCAGGAAGCCGAAGCCGCCGAGGAGCCCCGAGCCGAAGTGGCGGACGTCGAACGCGGTCGAGAGCTCCGAGCCTTCGAGGCCGGCGAGGAAGCCGTGCCGCTGGATCAGGTACGAGCGGCCCGGGCCGAGCGGCACCTGGAAGATCTTCCCCGGCAGCCTCGCCGGGAAGGTGACGGTGCCGGGCTGCGTCGTCGACGCGTAGCGGGTCATGAAGAAGGTGCCGCCGCCGAAGGTGCGCTTCGCGGCGTCCCACACCCCGTCCGCGCCCGCGAGCGCCGTCGTCGTCTCGAGCTCGATCCCGTCGTCGAACCAGCCGAGCTGCCCCGACTCGGCGACGACCGCTTCGCCCGGGGTGAGGTGCACCTCGAGCACAGGCATGGTCGTTCCTCTGATGACCGCGTCCATGCGCCCGGTTATCGGCAGGGAGGGCCGGGAGGTTTACGGCTGCGACCAGGTTGAAACCTGGTCGCGGAGTCACACGCGTTCCACTACCCCGGCAATTGCCTGACCGAAACCTATGCACATCGCGGCGATGCCGTAGCGCGCGTTCCGGCGCTCGAGCTCGGAGACGAGCGTCGCGGTGATGCGGGCGCCGGTGGCGCCGAGCGGATGGCCGAGGGAGATGCCGCCGCCGTTCGGGTTCACGTCGCCGGCCTCCCAGCGCTCGCCGAGACCGGTGTCGGCGAGGAACTGGAGCACGACCGACGCGAACGCCTCGTTCACCTCGATCACCTCGATGTCGTCCCACGCGAGCCCCGCCTTGGCGAGCGCGCGCTCGCACGCCTCCGGGTTCCCGTGCAGCATCAGGTGCGGGTCGACGCCGGCGATGCCGAAACCGAGGAAGCGGGCGCGCGGGCGCAGCCCGAGCTCCGACGCCTTCTGCTCCGACGCGATCAGCAGCGCGGCCGAGCCGTCGACGATCTGGCTCGAGTTGCCGGCGGTGACCTTGCCCCCCGGCACGAACGCGGGCTGGAGCGAGGCCAGCCGCTCGAGCGACGTCTCGCGCCGCACCCCCTCGTCGACCGCGAAGCGGGTGCGCACCATCGTCGGCGCGCCGGCGGCCGCGTCCGGCGCGGGAACGTCGAGCTCGACAGGCACGATCTCCTTCTCGAAGCGTCCCTCGTCGATCGCGCGCGCCGCGCGCATGTGCGACTCGTACGAGTAGCGGTCGAGCTCCTCGCGCGAGAGGTTCCACTGCTCGGCGATCTCCTCCGCGGAGATGCCCTGCATCACGATCTCGAAACGCTCGAGCACCGCATCCGACATCGAGCCGTTGTTCGAGCCCATCGGGACGCGGGACATCATCTCGACGCCGCCGGAGACGACGAGGTCGAGCTGACCCGACCACACGGCAGCCGCAGCGTTGAAGTTCGTCTGCATCGAGGAGCCGCACTGGCGGTCGACAGTCGTTCCGCAGACGGACACCGGCCAGCCCGCGGCGAGCGCGACGTTGCGCCCGATGTTCCATGCCTGCTCGTCGATCTGCGTGACGCAGCCCCACTGGACGTCCTGGATCTCGGCCGGATCGACGCCGGTGCGCCCGACCAGCGCGTTCAGCACCTGCGCCGAAAGGTCGTCGCCGCGGATGTGGGAGAGCGTGCCGTTCCGCTTCCCGATCGGGCTGCGGACAGCGTCGACGATCAGCGCGGCGGTGTCCCAGGGGGGCATTCCGAAACTGTACAAGGCAGAGTTGACCTAGGCGAGTTGCGCGACGGACAATCGTCGTGTCGTGCGCAAGGACATGAAGGTGGAGCTGCTCAAGCGCGTCCCGCTCTTCGAGCGCTGCTCGAACCGCGAGCTCGTGGAGCTCGCCGGGCTCGCCGACGAGTTGACGCTGCCGGCGGGCCGCAAGCTCACCAAGGAGGGCGCGACCGGCAAGGAGTTCGTCGTCATCGTGGAGGGCCTCGCTGACGTGCGGCGCAAGGGTCGCAAGGTGAACTCGCTACGCTCCGGTGACTTCCTCGGTGAGATCGCGCTCCTCACCGGCATGCCGCGCACCGCGACCGTGACGACCACGACTCCGGCGCGCCTGCTGGTGATCACCGCGCCGGCCTTCCGCAGCCTGCTGCGGCGCATACCGAGCCTCCAGCTGAAGGTGCTCGACGCGCTCGCCGCGCGCCTGCCGGACGAGTACAGCTGACGATCGACCCTCCCGGGCCGACGCTCGGCTCCCGCGATATCGTCAGCAGGGAGCAGAGTCGAGCCTGACGGGAGGAGAGCGATGGCCGCAACGGCAACCGAGCGGAAGCTGCTGATCGACGGCGAGTGGGTCGAGACCGGCGAGTGGGTCGACGTGCGCTCGCCCTTCTCCGGCGAGGTCGTCGGGCGGGTGGCGAAGGCCGGTGCAGCCGACGCCCGCCGGGCGGTCGACGCGGCCGCGCGCGCGCTCGAGAACCCGCTGCCGGCCCACAAGCGCGCCGAGATCCTCGTCAAGGTCGCGGGCCTGATCGGCCGCCGCCACGAGGAGATGGCCCGCACGATCTGCGAGGAGGCGGGCAAGCCGATCAAGACCGCGCGCGTCGAGGCCTCCCGGGCGATGTCGACGTACACGTTCGCGGCGGTCGAGGCGCGCAAGCTCGCCGGCGAGATGATCCCGATGGAGGGCGCGCAGGCCGGCGAGGGCAAGCTCGGCTTCACGCTGCGCAGGCCGATCGGCGTCGTCGGCGCGATCTCCCCGTTCAACTTCCCATGCAATCTCGTCGCGCACAAGCTCGCACCCGCGCTCGCGGCCGGCTGTCCCGTCGTCCTCAAGCCGGCGAGCGCGACGCCGCTCTCGGCGCTCCTGCTCGCCGAGCTCGAGCAGGAGGCCGGGCTCCCCGCCGGCTGGCTCAACGTCGTCGTCGGCCCGGCGTCGGCGATCGGCGACGTGCTCGTGGAGGACGACCGCGTCAAGCTCATCACGTTCACCGGCTCCGGCGAGGTCGGCTGGGGACTGCAGCAGCGCGCGGCGCGCAAGCGCGTGAAGCTCGAGCTCGGCAACTCGACGCCGGCGATCGTCGCTGCAGACGCGGACCTCGCGGCCGCCGCCGCGAAGCTTGCGGGCGGCGCGTTCGGGTACTCCGGCCAGACCTGTATCTCCGTGCAGCGGATCTACGTCGAGCGCGCGGTCTACGACGCGTTCGTGCAGGCGTTCGTCGCGAAGGTCGAGACGCTCAAGGTCGGAGACCCCGCCGACGACGACACCGACGTCGGGCCCCTGATCGACGAGGACGCCCGCACGCGGATCCTCGCCTGGATCGAGGAGGCGCGGAACGCCGGCGCGAAGCTCCTCGCCGGCGGCGACGAGGGCGGGCTGATCCGGCCGACCGTGCTCGCCGAGGTCTCGGACGAGCAGAGAGTGAGCTGCGAGGAGGTCTTCGGCCCGGTCGTGATCGTGAATCCCGTCGACTCGATCGACGAGGCGCTCGAACGGGCGAACGGCACGCGGTTCGGTCTCCAGGCAGGCGTCTTCACCGCCTCGATCGACACGGCGCTGCGCGCGGCCGAGGCGCTCGAGTTCGGCGGCATCATCGTGAACGAGGTGCCGAGCTACCGCACCGACCAGATGCCGTACGGCGGCGTCAAGTCGTCCGGCAACACGAAGGAGGGTCCCGCCTACGCCGTGCGCGAGATGACGGAGGAGCGTCTCGTCGTGATCCAGCGGTAGCGATGCCGCGCACGCAGGCGACCCGCGCGTTCCTGCTCCTGCTCCTGACGGCCGGCGCCACCGCCGCGGTCGTGGCCGCGTCGACGCCGAAGCACACGGCTGCGCCGCCGGCCACGACGACGCGGCAGACGACGACCGCGCCGCCGACCACGACGACGACGACCACGACCACGCCGCCGCCGACCCGAACCACGACGACGACCACGACGACGACGACCGTCGCGCCGCAGAGCCTGACCGCGTGGCCGGCCGGCGCGAGCGGCTACACGGACGTCCTCGAGTCGATCCCGCTCGCCTCCGGCCGCGCGTTCGCCGTCGCCCGCGCCCTCGCCGCGAAGCGGCAGGGGCTGCCGGAGGTCGGCGTCCTCGTCTCCTCGGACTACTCGAGCCTCCGCCCCGGCTACTACGTCGTCTTCTCGGGGATCTACCCCTCGAGCGCGGCCGCCGCAGCTGCCCTCGGGGCGGCCCACTCGCAGGGCTTCACGGACGCCTACCAGGCCCGCGTGGCCCGCTGAGCCCCGCAGCGAAGCGCCCGCGCGCCAACTGCTGTTATCTCCAGAGGCAACAAAGGGCACGACTTTGTAACAGCACCCTGGAGCGTGTAGGATCGATCGGAACGGGGCGACCGACCGGCTGTTAATCCGCTGTTAACAAAGCTTTGCCGGGAACTTCACAGGAGACGGGCAGACTAGTGATCGAAGAGCGGACTCTCCAGTTGCAACACTGCATGTATCAATACTCGCGGGCCATTTACCGGTCGATCAAGGACATGATCGACCCGTATGCGGACTGGGACGTGCAGATCGAATCGAGGCGCGCGGTCCTCGTCTCGTGCGAGCAGACGATGGAACGGCTTGCGAAGGATCCGCTCTACTTCTCCAAGCCGGACCGCGCGCTCTTCCAGGACATCCGCCGCTACTTCCCCATCACCGCACAGGCGCAGGTCGCGTGGGCCGTGCAGGCGGGCGTGACCGCGGCGACGCACTTCATCGAGGAGCAGATCGAGGCCGGCGCGCTCGACGGAGGCGTCGCCCGCTGCCGGGCGACGACACGCAAGGGCAAGCCGTGCCAGCGCACGCCGCTGCCGGACCGCGACTACTGCCCGTCGCACCAGCATCTCGAAGCCAAAGCAGCAGCGTAGCCGCGCCGCCTCGCCGCTTTCCCCAGGCTTTCCACACTGACGATCCACAGCCCCTCCCGTGTAGGGTGGTCGCGAGTGTCGCATGACACGGAC
>Ga0335070_10010021_pt1 | contig 11081 bp, 8 predicted proteins | sample Lox_Sample_13_FD_206722 | JGI IMG/M metagenome (GOLD analysis project Ga0335070, IMG submission 206722) | Soil microbial communities from Loxahatchee National Wildlife Refuge, Florida, United States - Lox_Sample_1.3 | ecosystem: Environmental > Terrestrial > Soil > Wetlands | place: USA: Florida... | reverse complement strand
GGATGAAAGCAACGGCAGACGGCGACGGGAAATCGAGTGGCAGGGCGTGCGGGCGGGAAACGAGGTGGTGCAAGCGGAATGGCACCGCGGCGACAGCCTGCTTCGGGGATTCACGCCCATCACGGTTCAGGACCACGATATCGAAAACGTCACGGTCCGCGTGGCCCCGCCAGTGATCGTCTCCGGCACCGTCGAGCTCGACGGAAAGCCAGCGCCAGTCGAAGGGGGCGCGTTGCTGGAGCCGGTAGATGGTGAAGGCTCGCCCGACCGCGTGTCCTTCAGCGCGTCTGAAATTCGCTTCGAAGGCGTCTATCCGGGCCGCTACCAATTGCACGTGTACGTCAGCACTGGCTTCGGCCATTCCATGTACATGGATTCGGTCAGGCTAGGCGAGCGCGACATCACTATGGACCCGTTCGAGATCGGGCCCGGCCTGCTACCATTCCGCGTGATATTGAAGACGGGCGGCGGCCACGTGCGCGGGACAGTTGACGAGGGCGTCGGCGGTATTGTCGTTCTGGTACCCAAAGACGAGCGGCTGCGGCTGCCGGAGTTCATGGCTACGTCGTTTTTCAGCGGCAGCAACTTCCAGGTGGAAAACGTGCGTCCTGGTGATTACTATGCGTTCGCCGTCAAAGGCGTATTCAACCAGGGTCAAATGCGCGATCCGGCCTACGCCGGCCCACGACTGTCCGGGGCACCGGCGGTTCGGGTGGAAAACAACGGCACGGCAACGGTCACCCTTGTTTATGTGAACGAACCTTCCGTTCAATAGCGTGAAGATGGGTCGACCACAACCCTCGTAGCGCAGGTGTTCGATCGCAAAAGCGGACAATCTGTTGCGAAACCGGACAGTCGAAGGCAGCGGAAGCCGGCGTCATTGCGGGCTCGTGTGTGCCTAGGAGAAAATTCCCTGGGCAGCCCTTTGGCGTGAATCAGATACGCGGAGGAGAAATTTCCGGCCCGGACCGGGTACGCCGGGTTTGATGGCGACCGGTGTGCAACGGAGAGTCTCTAAACCGCATTTATCGCGCCACTGTCGGATTAGGGATCATACAACCATGAGATACACCGGAAAGCTCCGGATGGCTGTGTCCATCCTGCTGTTTTTATCCAGCTTCTCGCCGGCCGCGGAGATCACCATTGAGCGGCCGAAGCCCGTGGCGGTGGTGGGGCCGCTGGCCCGGCCGTTCCATTGGGAACGACGCGTGGTTTCGCCGGCGAATCTTGCGAACACGCCGCGGTTGGAGTCGCTGGTGAGGGGTGGCAATCTGTATCTGTCGCTTCAGGACGTCATCGCGCTGGTGCTGGAAAACAATATCGACATCGCCATCCAGCGCTATGGTCCGGTTCTGGCGCGCGAGGTGGTGCGGCGCGCTTCGGGCGGCGGCCTTCTGCGGAGCGTGGGTTTACCGGTGTATCCGGGACCGGCCAGCGTGAGCCTGCAAGGGGTCAGTGTGAATGCCGTCGGGCTGGCAGAAACCGGCTCCGGGGTGAGTTCCGGCGGTGGAATCATTGTGGGAAATCTGCCGTCGCCACCGAATCTGGATCCGTATCTGTTCGCGTTCGGGAGTTTTCAGCACAGCACAACGCCGCTGAGCAACATTGTGTTAGATCTGGTTCCTTCACTGCTCAACAACAGCCGGTCTTTCCAATTCGGCTATGGACAAACGTGGCTGACGGGAACCAGCGCGCAGCTTACTTATGGCACTTATCGAAGCGCTGTCAATAGCCCGGTGCCGATCCTGAACCCGTACACGCAAGGTTTTCTGGATCTGTTCATCCAGCAGCCGCTGCTGCAGGGTTTCGGGATTGCGGTCAACAATCGCTACATACGAGTGGCCAAAAACAATCTGAAGGTCACCGATCTGCAAGTGAAACGGCAGGTGATCACCACGGTTTCCGCAGCATTGAATCTTTACTGGGACCTGGTGAGCTTCAATGAAGACTTGCGCATCAAGGAGCAGGCGCTTGAGACCGCGCAGAAGCTTTACGAAGACAACAAGAAGCAGGTAGCGATTGGAACGCTGTCGGCCATCGAAATCACTCGCGCCGCGGCGGAAGTTTCGGCTGACAAAGAGAATCTCCTGATCGCGCAAACCAACGTGGCGCAGCAGGAGACGGTGCTGAAGAATGTGCTGAGCCGGAATGGCGTTGCCAGCCCGTGGCTGGATGAGGTGCACATCGTTCCGCTCGACCACATACAAGTTCCGGAGACGGAGGATCTCAAGCCGAATGCGGAACTAGTGGGGCAAGCGCTCGCCCAGAGGCCGGAATTGGAGCAGACCCGGATCAATCTCCAGAGCACACTTATCAACCTTGCGGGCAGCAAGAATGCGCTGTTGCCTGTACTGCAGGCCTTTGCGGACTTCACGAACAACGCATTGACCGGCGCGCCGAACGCGTTGTCTAACGGCGCGAGCGGGATCCCGGATCCATTCGTAGTTGGGGGTTACGGGAACCTGGTGGGCCAGATTTTCCGCCGGAATTATCCAAACTACGCCGTGGGTTTCTCACTGAACATTCCTTTCCGGAACCGAGCCGCGCAGGCGGACTACGTGGCCGACCAGCTCACGTTACGGCAGGCGGAGCTGCAATTGCAGAGAGGTATCAGCCAGGTTCGGGTGGAGGTTAGGAACGCGGTGATCGGACTGCAGCAAGCGCGGGTGCGATACGAGACCGCAGTGGCGACGCGAGTCCTGGCGCAGCAGACGCTGGATGCAGAGCGCAAGAAGTTTCAATTCGGCACGTCGAGCATTCCCCTGGTAGTACAGGCGCAGCGGGATCTCAACAATGACCAGAGCGCGGAGGTGCAGGCGATGGCCAACTATACGCATGCGCGGATTGCGTTTGACGAGGCCGTGGGGCAAACGCTGGAGCAGAACGGCATTTCGATGGAGGAGGCGAAAACAGGACAAGTGGCCCGCGTGGCGTCGATACCCGAAGGTGTGCTGAATCCGAAGAAGTGACCAGGAGGCAGAAATGAAACGCCAAGAGACATTTATGGTTTTCGTGGCCTGGAGCCTCCTGATTTCCCACGCCGGCGCGCAAGAATCGCTGCTGGTGGAGAAGCCGAAGGCGCCGGTGGTGGTGCGGCCGTACAAGGCGGCGACGGTCCCGCCTGTGCGGTTGAAGAACTCGGACCGTCTGAACAGGCTGATTCGAGCAGGCAAACTGTATCTGACGGTGCAGGATGCTCTGGCGCTGGCGATCGAGAACAACCTCGATCTGGAAGTGGACCGGTACGGACCCATTGCGGCCGAGTGGCAACTGGAACGGCAGCAGGCCGGTGGTCCGTTGCGCGGGGTCACCAACGGCAATTCGCTGATCAACCAGGCCACCAGCGGACAGGGCATCGCGGGTAGCCAAGTGAGCGCCGGCCTTGTCGGCGGTACAGGTGGCGGCGGCGGCGCCAGCGCAGGCGCGGCGGTGGTTTCGCAGATCGGGCCGATTACTCCGAACCTGGATCCGGTGCTCCAGAACGCGACTTTCTTCGCGCATACCACCGCTCCGCAGGCGAATACAATCCAGAGCCAGACGCCGGCACTGGTGGACACGCGGCACGTGTACAACACCTTTGTCCAGGAAGGCCTGCTAACGGGGGGCTTCGTACAGGTTTCGGCCAACGAATCGTACCTGAAGGAGAACACGCCCACCGACTACTTGAACCCATCCGTGGCGCCCGTGGTGCAGGTCTTCATCCGTCAGAATTTCCTGCAGGGCTTCGGTGTGGGCGTGAACAGCCGGTTCATCCGCGTCGCTGAGAAGAGTGTAGGCCTGGCGCAAGAGACGTTTCGGTCGCAACTGCTCAACCTGGTGGCGAACGTGCTGAACCTCTACTGGGATCTGGCGAGCGGTAATGAGGATGTCAGGGCGAGGGAGCGCTCCCTGGCCGTGGCGCAGAAGTTCTATGACGATAGCAAGAAGCAAATCGAACTCAGTGCGCTGGCCAGGGTGGACATCTACCGGGCGCGGGCTGAGCTGACGACGCGCCAGCAGGAATTCGCTATTGCACAATCGACGGTGCGTCAGCAGGAGAACCTGCTGAAAAACGCTCTGAGCCGGAATGGACTGGAAGATCCCCTGATCGATCAGGCGGAAGTGGTGCCGCTCGACCACATTGAAGTTCCCAAGGAGGACGAATTGCCGCCCCTGAGGGAGTTGGTGGCCCGGGCGCTGGCGAAACGGCCGGATGTGGAGCTGGACAAATTGAACCAGGAGAACGCGGAGATTTCGGCGCTCGGAACCAGGAGCGGGATCTTGCCGATCTTGCAAGGGACCGGAGTTCTCTCCGAGAGTGGCTTGTCAGGCACAGCCGTGCCTCAAGCCGACGGGACTACAGCGGATCCGTACTATGTGGGCGGCTTGGGAAATGCGTTGGGTCAGGTGTTTCACAATAATTTCCCGAACCGGCGCGCGTCCGTGTTGTTCGCGGCTAACTTCCACAACCGTACCGCTCAAGGGGATTATGGGATCGACCAGTTACAGTTGCGCCAGAACGAGCTGGTGACGCGCCGGAGCCTGAACCAGCTTGTTGTCGACATCTCCAACCAGGTGATCGCGCTGAGGCAGGCGCGGGCGAGATATTCCGCCGCTGTCGATACCCGAGTGTTGGACGAGCAGTTACTTGAAAAGGAACAGCGAAAGTTCTCGTTGGGCGCCTCGACGATCAACGATCTGGTGGTGGTGCAGCGGAGCCTTGCGGCGGCGCGGGAGGCTGAGGTTGCCGCACTTGCCTCTTACAGCCATGCGCGTGTTTCGCTGGATCAGGTGATGGGGGAAACGCTGGAGAAGAACAATGTTTCGGTGAGCGCAGCGCTGGAAGGGAAAGTGGGCCCGTGAGGCGTTTCGGGGAGGCGCCGCCTAGCGATGGCCGTTGGGGCTGCGGCGGCTGAGTAGTTCCACCAAACGATCGAACCTCTGGTCCGTGCGTTTTTGGGCGGCGGCTAACTCGCGGATGTCGACACGGATTTCGCTCAGTTCGGCTTGGGCGGCTTTCTGAGAGGCGGCGACTTGGTTGACCATCTTCAAGCCGGCGGCCACAAGTTTGCGGACTCCTTCGAGCCTCTTGTCGAACTTTTCCTGGTGCTTTTCTAAGCGGTCCATCCGCTCGTTAGCCTTTTGCCACCGGATCTCCGCCTTGGCTTGCTGATCGAGGATGAATTCAATAGTCTTTTCGACGTCCACTGCCCACCATGATAGCGCACGCTACATGTACATTCCGCCGTTCACGTTTAGCACGTGGCCGGTGATGTAGCCGGCTTCTTCGCTGGCGAGAAAGGCCACGGCGGCGGCGACATCCTGCGGAGTGCCGAGGCGCTTGAGCGGTATGGCGGCGAGCACTTTCTCCTTCAGGTCCTGGGGAAGGGCCTGCGTCATATCTGTGTCGATGAAGCCGGGAGCGACCGCATTCACGGTGATGCCGCGGGAAGCCATCTCGTGGGCGAGCGATTTCGTGAGTCCGATCAGGCCGGCTTTGGACGCGACGTAGTTGGCCTGGCCGGCATTGCCCGCCTCGGCCACTACTGACGTGATGTTTACGATGCGGCCCCAGCGCTCACGCATCATGCCCAAAAGCACCTGCTGCGTGGCGATGAACGAGCCGGTGAGGTTGGTAGCCAGAACAGCGTCCCAGTCTTCCTGCTTCATGCGGACAGCCAGTCCGTCTTTGGTGATGGCCGCGTTATTGACCAGGATATCGATGTGTCCGAATTCCTTGGACGCTTTGGAGAATGCCGCGCGGATGGAATCAACAGCGCTGAGGTCCATGGGGACGATGAAGGCGTCTCCGCCAGCGGCGCGAATTTCCGAGGCAACCTGCTCGAGCTTATCCACCTGGCGGGCGGCAAGTACGACGCGGGCCCCGGCCGAGCCAAGGGCGAGCGCGCAGGCGCGCCCGATCCCCCGGCTGGCGCCGGTTACAAATGCGATTCGATTTTGCATCGACATATTGAAGTGACATCATAATCGATAGAGGGCCCAATCGTATATAGTGTCCTGTTATCCGAAAGGGCGAATTTCGGTGTCTAAGATGTTGAGAGGTGCGCGAGCGCGCCGACGCCACACAGCGAGGTGAGAAAAATGCTGGAGATCCGGAACGTGACGAAATCCTACGGCCGGCTCACCGCGGTAAACAACGTCAGCTTCACGGTGCGGCCGCACGAGGTGTGCGGGTATCTCGGGCCTAACGGTTCCGGCAAGAGCACCACCATCAAGATGATTACGGGGATGCTGGAGCCGACTGCGGGAAGGGTCCTCTACAACGGGCAAGATATTCGGGAAGATCTGATCGCCTACAAATCCCTGCTGGGCTACGTGCCGGAAGAACCGCACCTGTATTCGTATCTGACGGGTTGGGAGTACCTGCAACTGGTGGGAGAGCTTCGTTGTCTTGCTTCGGATGCGCTCGAGCGCAAGATCGACCGTCTGCTCCGCCTGTTCTCGCTTGACGACTACAAATATGCGCCGATTTCCTCGTATTCGAAGGGGATGAAGCAGAAGATCCTGATTTCAGCGGCGCTCTTGCACAATCCCGAGATCCTGATTCTGGACGAGCCGATCTCGGGGCTCGACATCACGGCGGGACTGGTTTTTCGCGAACTGGTGGCGCGGTTGGCCGGTGAGGGCAAGACGATTTTGTGCAGCTCCCACGAACTCAGCCTGGTGGAGAACGTCTGTTCGGAGGTGGTGATCCTGCATCGTGGGCGGGTGGTGGCACGCGGCTCGATAGAGCAACTGCGGCAGTTGCGGAACCAGCCTTCGCTCGAAGCGGTGTTTTCCGATCTGGTGGCGTCGGACAACATCGAGAGCGTGGCCCGGCAAATGCTCGAAGTGGTGATGGAGACATGACGTTTCAGGCGGAGAAGGAGCAGTTCGTCCGCATGGCGCGCAATTTCTTTGCGCGTTTCTTCGAAAATGACCTGCTTTCGCCGCAGGCCGACTTCCATGCCACGCTGAGCCAGGCGCTGGGATTGCTAGCTTCGCCGGGATTATTTATCCCTCTCCTGCTGTTGCCACTGCTGATGATGGACGCGGAAGCGGCCCGGAGCTGGAACATCAAGCTCATTTTTGTGTTCTTTTCGATGCTGGTGATGGGAGTGCTGTCGATCCTGGAGTGGGACGCGCTGATGCTTGACAGCCGCGACCAGACCATTCTGATGCCGCTCCCGGTGCGGCCCCGGACTATGTTCGCAGCGAAATTCGCGGCGCTGGCGGTGTTCCTGGTGATCTTCTCGGTGGACGTCAACGCCGGGTCCATACTCATGCTTCCGCCGCTCGAGACGCAGGGAAACATGGGCGGGCTGGCCAACCTGGCGCGCTTCACGGTTGCGCATGCGGCCGGGACCATCGGGGCGAGCGCATTCACTTTTCTCGTGATCGTCTCACTCGAGGGAATTCTGATCAATACGTTCCAGCCGAAATGGTTTCGGCGGATTTCGACCGGCACCCAGGTGATCGCAGTTTTGGGCATGCTTGCCGCGCTATTTTTCTTCCCCGCCATTGTAGAGGAGATGCCGCGCTGGAAAAGCGAGGGCGCATCGATGGCGCGTCTCTTTCCGCCGATGTGGTTTGTGGGAGTGAGCGAGGTGCTGCAGGGGACGGCAGACCCCTTATTCCGCAGCCTGGCCCGCATGGGCCTCTATGGGCTGGCAGCGGCGAGCGCCTGTTCAGTGGCCACCTACGCGGTGGCGTACGGACGATACACCCGTGCATCGCTTGAAGGAGCGGTGGATGCCGGCAAGGAAAAGTCGCGAGGGGGCGGCGTGGTGCGCGAGGCTCTGATTCAGGGCTTGCTGCGAAATCCGCTGGAGCGCGCCATCTTTCGATTTTCTTTGCGAACCATGCTCCGGAGCCCAAAACACCGCCTGATCCTCGCGGCATACACGGGAACGGGACTGGCGCTGGTGCTGGAGGAGTCTGTCGCACTGGCCTTGCAGAAGGGGCTGGAGTGGAAGCCCGCACAGGAAGTGGCGATGCTGTCGTTGCCGCTGGTGATTTCGTTTTTCCTGCTATCGGGCATGCGTTTCATTTTCAATATTCCGTCCGAGCTGTCCGCCAACTGGATTTTCCAGGTGACCGAGCGGCGGGAACAAGCGGATTACCTCTCAGGCGCCCGTGCCGCGATGGTGTTGCTCGCGGTGGCGCCGGTTGCCGCGGTTGTGGCGGCCGTCTACGGCTTCCTGTTCGATCCAAGAACCGCATTGGTCCATGCGGCGTACTGTTCGTTGTTGTCGCTGCTGCTGGTGGAAGGGCTGTTGTGGCGCCTCGACAAACTGCCGTTCACGTGCTCGTACATTCCGGGCCGGATCCCGGTGGTGATGCTTCTGACTGCATATGTGGTCGCATTTCTCTTCTATACGCACGTGATGGCGTATCTCGAACGCGAGATGTTACAGAGCGGGCTCGCGACGGGAATCTCGCTGGGCGCCTTGTTCTCCGCGTGGTGCGGGCTGCGAGCCTATCGAAAGCGCGCGCGCGCAAAAACCGAGGGGTTCGTGTTCCAACAGGAACCCGAACCGGTGGTTTGCACGCTGAACCTCGGGAGTTGAGCCGTTTGGTTAGGCCGGCACCGGCGCTTCCAGTTTCGCGTACCAGGGCTTAGCGGCTTTGATGGCGTCATTCACCGCATTGATGTTCTTGACGCCCTCTTTCGCGAGCCAGTCTTCGAGAGCTTTCAAGCCCTGCTTGGCGTACACGGGAATGCCGTCTTTCCATGTGGCGCGTCCGCAGAGCACGCCGGAGAAATCGGCGCCCGACTCCGCCGCCATGTGCAGCGATTCGGTGAACTGCGCGTTGCTCACCCCGGCGCTCAGATAAATGAACGGCTTGGTCGCGACTGATGCGGCCTTGCGGAAGTGATCGAGCGCTTCGGAGCGCGAGTAGGCCTTCTGGCCCTTGTAGACGCTCGAGCCCTCCACAAATTCGGCGTTGATGGGCACCTCTACTTTGAGCACGTCCACGTAATATTGCGGCTTGGTGAACTCCTGCATGCTCTTGGTAACGATTTCCGGCTTGCGCTTGGCGTACTCGAGTCCTTTTTCGTCGCCGCCCTGCGGATCATAGCCGACGAACTCAAGGAAGAACGGAATGTCGTTGGCCACACACTCGGCGCCGATGCGCTCAATGAACGCATGCTTGATGTCATTGACCTTGTCGTCCTCGAACGGTGTGTAGTAGATGAGAATCTTGACCGCGTCCGCGCCCCAATCGACGATGCGCTTGGCCGAAACGTGAGGCAAAAGGTCGGGCAAGCGTCCGGGCTGCGTGTTGTCGTAGCCGCTCGCTTCGTATGCCAGGAGCAGGCCGGCATTCTTGGCGCGCGCCTTGGCGGCCGGCAGGCCCCATTCCGGATCGAGCAGAATGGCGCTGGCGTGCGGCGTCAGAACCTTGCTGACCGCCACCTTGAACTCCGTCATCATTTCATCGGTGACCTGCTTTTTGTCGATGCCTTTTGAAGCCGCGAGCGACTTTTGCAGGCTTCCGCGCTGATCCATGGCAGCCGCGGCAATGACACCGGCCTTATTAGCGAGCGCCGTCAAGTGCCGCTGTTTCCCTTCTGACAGTCTCATGTGATTTTCTCCCTTTATATGTATTCCAGAACTGATGGCCGCTTCCACTTGTTGAACCGCCGGAAATAGGCCCGGGCGCGCCCGGCGTCCTTCAGGATTTGTGTCTTGAGGGCGTCCGGACTCTCGAACTTCCGCTCCTCACGGAGACGCCAAAGAAACTCCACACGAATGAAGCGCGGTTTTTCTCCGGCCAGCGGATCAAGCAGAAATGTTTCGATCGACAGTTGGTGGCCTCCGCCAAAGGTGGGCCGGTAGCCAATGTTCGTGACCGATTCCCAACTACGATTATCCCCCAAATCGGTGGTGCGGGTCACGTACACCCCGCGCTTGGGCAGAACCTCGGATTGCGTGGCCAGGTTCAGAGTTGGCACGGTCTTCTTGTTTCCCACTCCGTGGCCGGGCACGACCTCGCCTTCGAGCGCATAGGGCCGCATGAGCAGGCGGGCTGCGCGCGCGACGGCGCCGGACTCGACGAGATGGCGCAGACTGCTGCTCGAGACGGCAATTCCACGGCACGTGACCGCGGACACGATTTCGGTGGTGAATCCCAGGCGCCGGCCGAGTGTTTCGAGCAGGCGGGTATCGCCGGCCTTCTTATGTCCGAAGCGGAAATTCTCGCCCACCACCACGGCGCGAGCGCCAAGTTTTTCGATCAGAATCTGTTCGACGAATTCTTCCGCCGAGAGACGCGCGACCTCCGCGGTGAAAGGGAGGATCAGGACCTGCGCGATGCCCTCTTGTTGCATCAGGGCGCAGCGTTGCTCGGGCAGGGTCATGAGCTTGGGTGCACGGGCGGGTGCAACCACCTTGGTGGGGTGAGGGTCGAAAGTCAACACGGACGCGCGCCAGCCGTGAGTTTCGGCGATCTGGCGCACGCGCTGAAGAATGCGGCGGTGACCGGCGTGCACTCCGTCGAAATTGCCGATGGTGAGGACGGACGGGCCGAAGTCGGACGGCACCTGGTCGAATCCGCGGAAGATGCGAAAAGGCGCGCTCATTTACCCAACGTCCTCCACGGTGATTTCGAGGCCATCGTAGGCCAGGCGTATATGCGGAGGCAGCGCATTCTCGGTCTCGCGGTGCGGCAGATCATGCGAGATGTGAGTGAAGAACGCTCGCCGGGGCGCGAGCAACTGGACGGTCCGGATGGAGTGCTCGACGGTGGAATGCGTGGGATGCGGCTTATGACGCAGAGCGTCCAGGAACAGGACATCCAGGCCGCGCAACCGCTCCAGGGATTCGCCGGGGATATCGCTGTGATCGGTGAGATAAGCGGCGCTGCCGAAGCGAAAGCCGAAAATGGACGAGCGGCCGTGGAGCAGCCGGATGGGCAGAAATTCCCGGCCGAAAAGTTCAAACGGGCCGTTGAGCGTGTGGGTCTCCAGTTGCGGAACGGATGATTCCCGCTGCTCGCATTTAAAAATGTACGGAAAGCAGCGCTGAATGGCGCTCAAGGTTTCGGCGTCGGCAAAGATGGGAATATGCGTGCCCTGCCGGAAATTGAAAGGACGC
>Ga0335070_10010020_pt1 | contig 11083 bp, 9 predicted proteins | sample Lox_Sample_13_FD_206722 | JGI IMG/M metagenome (GOLD analysis project Ga0335070, IMG submission 206722) | Soil microbial communities from Loxahatchee National Wildlife Refuge, Florida, United States - Lox_Sample_1.3 | ecosystem: Environmental > Terrestrial > Soil > Wetlands | place: USA: Florida... | reverse complement strand
CGTGCGCCTGTTCCTTGACCGTCGTCCAATCGCAGCGGCGCGCGGCGGCGTCGAGCTGGCTGAGGCAGGCGGTGGCGGAATCGTAGAACGAGGTCGCCAGGACCAGCACGTTCGTCATCGGCAGAACCTGGATGAGCTCGTCGACCGGTGCCGTTTCGAAGTCCGGCGCAATCTCTTCGTATTGCATGTCTGTCCCTCCCCACTTCTTAAGGACAGACTACGCGCGCGAGGTTAAGGGCCTGTTTCCTTTTACTTCGAAGGTGTGACCATGGGGGTTGGAGAGGCCGCAAAAGCGCCCGCAGCCCCCGGAAACTCGACCGGGCTCTCATAGCCGTCGGCCGAGACCGAGGAGACGCCGAAAAACCAGTCGTCGATATTGGTGTTCTTCAGCACCAAGGAGGTCGCGTCCCCCGCCGACCGGCTGTTGGCCCAGAAGGGGGCCGTCGTGTCCCGCCACCACACCTTATAGCGCGCGGCGCCCGGCACCGGCTGCCAGCTCACCTTGGTATCCTGCGTGACGGCGCCTTCGATCTTCACCCCCTGCGGCGGGGCGGGCGCCAGGGCGAGGGCCGCAAGCGCCACCGCGTTCAGGCGGGTCACCTGTGCCAGATAGGGATAGTCGATGGCCTCCGGCAGGTCGCCGTACTGGATGCCGTTCTGGAGGCGCACGTCCTGGTGCTCGCGGGTGTAGTTCTCGATCGCTTCGGTGAAACGCACCGCAGGATAGCCGGCCGCCAGCATCGGTACCTGGTCGCCGCCGCGGCTGAAGCGGTCCGTGCGGTAGACCATGCGGACGCTGAAGCCGGTCAGATGGCGATCGGCGAGGCCGCTGATGAAGCGGGCGAGATTGCGCGAGGGGCTGTCGACTTCGCCGCCATTATAGCGCCGGCGCGAGGCTTCCTCCGGCGTCTCGGTCGATTTCGTTCCTTCAGAGAAGACGCGGACATGCGTCGCATCCGTTACGCCGTTGTTGCCATTGGTGTTGCCGACGATGTCGTTGTTGAGGTCGGCCTCGACCTGCCACTGATGGTCCTTCGCATATTGCGCGAGAAGCTTGCCGCCATAGAGGCCCTGTTCCTCGCCCGAAAGCACCGCATACACGATCGTCGCGGGGAATTTGTATTTCGACAGCACGCGCGCGGCTTCGATCACCGCCGCAGTCCCTGAACCGTCGTCATCCGCGCCGGGCGCGTCGCTTGTCGCATTCATCGGATCGGTCACGCGCGAGTCGATATGGGCCGAGATGATGACAACGCGGGTGGGATCGCTTTGTCCCTTCTGGATCGCCAGCACGTCGACCAGCTGGACAGGCTTCGGGATGCGCTCACCCTGAACGGTCTGTTCCGGCGTCTCGACATCGAGGCAGGGACCGCAATGCCGGCTGATCTCGGCGAAGCGGCTTGCCGCCCAACGCCTCGCAGCGCCAATCCCGCGCGTCCTCGATTGCGTATCGGAGAGCGTGTGCCGCGTGCCGAACCCGACGAGATGCGTGATCGTCGACTTCAATTCGGCGGGGCTGACGGCGCCGGCGATCTCCTGCAACAGCGGGTGCGGCGCCGCGTCCTCCGCAGCCTGCGTGCTCGATATCAGGCAGAGGCCCGCAAGAGCGAAGCCGGCGGCGGCAGCGATACGCATGAAAACCCCTCGCGCGGTGAGGAGGCGAGATTGGCCTTGCCGGGCCCGGCGCGCAAGCGCCCCTACCGTTGCAGGACCCCGATCGTCTGGTTCGAGAAGCTGAGGCGCTCGCCGATGACCTTGACCACATAGGTTAAGAGCGCCTGGATCAGCGCCGGATTGTCCCGCTTGAGGTGGTCGTAGGCGTCGAGGCCGAGCGCGTAGAGCACGCTTGGCGTTTCGGCGACGATATGGGCGCTGCGGGGGCGCTGGGTCAGAAGCCCGATCTCGCCGATGATCGTGCGCGGTCCCAGGCTGCGGACGCGCAAGGCATTGCCTTCGCCGGTTTCGACAATGATGCCGACGCGTCCGTCGAAGATGAAATGCATGGCGTCGGACGCATCGCCTTGCCGCGCAATGATGTCGCCCTCGGCAACTTCGATCCGTTTGCAAAGCCCTGCAAGCGCCGCTCCATGTTCGCGGTCGTCAAGCACCTCGGAAAGCCATTCGACAAGCGTCTCGTGGCGATCGTCGCTGTGGCGGTGGGCCTCGATGATGACGTTTTCGCATTTCTCGAGGGCGTGATCGAGGTCGCGCTCGACGACTACGTCGTCCGCCAGAAAGCCGGTGATGCGGAAAGCGATCTCGAGCTCTCGGGACAGGTTGACGAAGACAAGCCGCGTCCCTGCCTTCGCGGCGAGACGTTTGATCTGCGTAAAGCTGTGAACGGCAGACGAGTCGATGCCGGTCACAAGGCGAAAATCGAACACCAGGAAGCGACAGAAATCGGCGGTCGCCAGAAGTCCCTTCACATGCTGATAGAGCCCGCTTGCCGAGCCGAAGAACAGATAGCTCTGCAGGCTAAAGCCCATGAGCTCGTGGCCGTGCGCCGAGAGAAGCGCAAGCTCGTCCGCGCTCCGGTCGAGCGAGGAGCGGTAGCGCGCACTGTCAAAGCCGAACTTGACCGCATTCACGCGGCTTGCGCTCAGCGCAAAAGTCCCGCAGCCGATGACGACGCCGAAGACAACGCCGGCGATGAAGCCCCACACGACGATGACGATCGCAATGGCGAGCAGCGAAGTATATTCGACGACCGAAAGCTGGCGGATCGACTCGATCATCCAGCGATAGACGAGTCCAATGCCGAGGAAGAGGAGGAGGCCGCCAAGGGCGAATTTCGGCACGAAGCCGAGATAGCCGGGGCTTACCACAAGCATGAGACCGGCAATGATCGCGACGGTGATGCCGGCGAGGCGTCCAGTAGCGCCCGCGGAATATCCGAGCGCAGTCCTGCTGACCGACGCGGAGCCGACATAACCGCCGAGTGCCGCCGACAGAAGATTGGCGATGCCCATCGCATTGAGCTCGCGGTTGAGGTTCGCTTCGTGATGCGTCGCCAGCTCGATGCCTGTCGTGCTCAGAAGGGTGCTGATCGTCGTGACAAAAATGACGGCGAGAAGATCGCCCGAAAGCGGCGGCAGCGTCTGCCAGGGAAAATGCGCGAGCGATTCGGAATTCCACGGCAGCGAAAACGACACCGCCGCGCCGAGGTGAAACAGCCACCCGTGATCCTGCGCTGTCCGCACCGGGACGTGCGCCAGGCCGAGCGCCAGATAGAAGAGCCCGACCGCTGCGGTGATCACCGTCGGCATCACGAAGGCGCTCTGGGACCGGCGGTGCCCCAAAAGCAGCGCTGCCGCGACGGCCGCACCCGCCAGGAGCTTGGCGATGTCCATGGGATTGAAAAATGCGTCGATGTTTGCGAGGGCGGGATCGCGACCGGTGATGACCTGCGCCGCGCCCGTCATGATCAACCAGCCTGTGGCGCCCAGAAATCCACCTATCACGGGATAGGGGATGAAACGCACCGCTCGGCCCGCGCGCGTGAGGCCCAGCAAGCACAGAAACAAGCCGGCGGCGGCGGTGCCGAGCGAAATGACGATCAACGTCGGTGCGAGGAGGTTCGAACCGCCATGGGCGGAGAGCCGCGACGCGAGCGACACTGACAGCACTGCAGTCACGGCGGTCGTTGCCGAGCCGGGGCCGGCGACCGTGAACGGAATCGAACTCCACAGCGCGACGACCAGCGCGCTGACAGCCGTGGACAGAAATGTCGCCGTGATGCCGTAGGAGAGCCAAGGCGCAAGCGGACCCGAGAAAATCAGCGCCGCATAGGAAAGACCGACGAGCAGCGCGAGCACGCCGCAGATGACACCGGCCAAGACATCAGCCAGGCGCTTGGCGTGGATGGCGTCGACAGCCCAGGCGTTGAGACCGTCCGCATCAACCTTCGTCCGTCCGTTGCCCAATATGCCCCACTCCCGGCGATGGCGGACGCACGACGCCCCTTCCAGCATTTCGCTCGCTGATTGGCGCGGGCAAGTCAATGGATTGCCGCGACTCATTTGTGATTTCGCGGCCGTTTCCTCCGCCGCAGATGTCGCATTGAGCGAAATCGATAGTCGGCTCACGCAGGGCGCGAAGTGTGTCGCATGGCAACACCGGCCTCCGGAGACCGGTCTCCTCGCGGCTCTGAGGCGAGCCATTGGACCAAGGTCCAATTGAGGCATGGAGGACCCAGCAAGACAGTCGCCCCGAGTCTCAGTCGGGCGCCGACATGCGAAAGCTTCTCTTTGCCGTCTGCATTGCGATCCTATCCTTTGTCGTTCTCACCGACCGGCACGTTGCCCTCGCCGACACGCCGCCGCCCGCAACGCTGAGCGCAGGCCAGATCGATGCGCTGACGGCGCCGATCGCGCTCTATCCCGATCAGTTGCTTGCCAAAGTGCTCATCGCCTCGACTTATCCACTCGAAGTGGTCGAGGCCGCGCAGTGGGTGCAACAGAACGGCAACCTCTCCGGCACGGCGCTTCAGAACGCGGTGGCGCAAAAAAAATGGGACGAAAGCGTGAAGACGCTCGTCCAGACGCCGCAAGTGCTGAAACAGATGAACGACCAGATCAGCTGGACCCAGCAACTCGGCAACGCCTTCCTTGCGCAGCAGTCCGACGTGATGGCCTCGATACAGCGTCTGAGAACGCAAGCCAAAAACAACGGCACGCTCAACAGCACGAGTCAACAAAATGTGCAGACGGACGGCAGCAACATAGTCATCCAGCCCGTACAGCAGGACACGGTCTATGTGCCGTACTACGACACGCAGACCGTCTATGGCGGATGGGCCTATCCCGATTATCCGCCGACATACTGGGGGCCGCCGCCAGGTTATGGTTGGGCCGCGGCGGGCCTCGGCTTCCTTGCCGGCGCTGCCATCGGCAGCGGCTGGTGGGATAACGGCTGCAACTGGGGCGGCGGCAACGTCTATATCGGCGACAACACATTCAACCGCAACAACATCGGCAACGGCAATCGCTGGCAACACAATCCTGAGCACCGCCGCGGCGTCAACTACGCCAACAATGATCTCCGACAGAAATACGGGCGTGGACCCAGCGCCGGCGCGGATGGGCGGCGCGATTTCCGCGGTTTCGATTCCAACGCCATTGCGCAACAACTCGGCCGCGGCGGCAACGGTATCGCCGGAAATGGAATCGGCAATGGCAATCTCGGCAATCGCGGAAGTGGCGGCGGCGGCGGCAACGGTCTCGGCAACCGCGGCAACGGCCTCGGCAGCAGTGGCGGGATCGGAAATCGCGGAGGCGGTTTCGCACAGAACAATATCGGCGGCTTCGGCGGCCGCGGCGGTGGTTTCGACGGCATCGGCAATGGCGGTCGTACCAGCCAGTTCAGCAGCCGTGGCAACGCTTCGCTCGGCGGCGGCTTCTCGCGCGGCGGCGGCGGTTTCGGCGGTCGCGGCTCAAGCTTTGGTGGCGGCGGTCGCGGGGGCGGCTTTGGCGGCGGTGGCCGCGGTGGCGGTGGCCGCGGCGGCGGACGGCGGCGCTAGGAGCACAGATCATGAGAAGAACTTGGACAATTTTTCCCGCTCTGGCGCTGTGCGTGGCGCTCGCAGGCGGTCCGGCGGATGCGGCCCAACGCAAATTCCATTCACCACAGGAAGCCGTCGACGCGCTCGTCAAGGCGGTGCGTGTCAACGACAGGACTGCGCTGATGGCGATCCTCGGGGCCGAAGGCCGCGATATCGTCGCGTCCGGCGATGAAAATGAGGATGCGGCCCGACGCAACAAATTCGTCGCCGCCTATGACGAACATTCCAAGCTCGATCAGATCAACCCCTACAAGACGATGCTCGATGTCGGAAACGACAACTGGCAATTTCCCATCCCGCTCGTGAAGAGTAAGGCCGGCTGGCGCTTCGATACGGCCGCGGGCAGGAACGAATTGCTCGCGCGCCGCATCGGTCAGAATGAGATGGCTGCCATCCAAGCCAGCCTCGCCTATGTCGATGCGCAAAAGGAATATGCGTCGGAAGATCGCGGCGACGGCGTGCTCGACTATGCCCAGCGCTTCCGCAGCACCCCCGGCAAGCACGATGGCCTTTACTGGGAAACCGCTGGCAACGAACCTGAGAGTCCGTTAGGCCCCGGATTCGCGAAGGCGCGCGCCGAGGGTTATTTTGGCAATGCGGATCCCAATTCTGGTCCGCAGCCGTTTCATGGCTACTACTTCAAGATCCTGACGGGACAGGGCGCTGACGCAAAAGGCGGCGCCTATAACTATATGGTCGGCAACCGCATGATCGGCGGCTACGCGATGGTCGCTTATCCGGCTTCGTATCGCGTCTCGGGCGTCACGACATTCATCGTCAATCAGGACGGCGTCGTTTATCAGCAGGATTTGGGTCCGAAAACGAGCGAGATCGCCTCCAGGATGACGGTCTTCAATCCGGGACCGGGCTGGACGAAGGCGCCGCAAAACTAAGCGCATCGTATTCAACTGGGTCGCAGAGATGGCTATTGCGGCCGACATTGGCGCCGGAGGGAAGAGCCGCGCTCATCCATCGCAATGGGTGACAAGCCCTTTGTGGGACAGCGTGTGGATTCTCAACGCGCTGTGGCTACTGCCGATGGTTCTCTGGTTCGCCGATGGAAAGACGAATCCCGCCGCCGGGCCGCTCGACATTCTCTATTTCGGCGTGACGGCGCTCTTCTGGATCGGGCACCGGCTTTCGAGCACCTGGCTGGCCTATTTCACCGAAGCCTATCGACCGCTCCTGCGCCTGCAGCCGCTGCGCTTCGTGGTCGCTCCGCTTCTGATCACCGTGGCATGCTTCGCTGTCGTTCTGCCGCCGGAGACGGCTCTGGCCTGGCCGCGCGCGCAGCGTCTCGTGGCGCTTGCGATCGTAGATTACGCCTTCGGAACCTATCATTTCGGCGCACAACATTTCGGCGCGCTGTCGCTTTATCGTGCGCGCTCCGGCTGCGGCTCGCGCTGGAGAGACCGCGCCTTCGCGCTCGGCGTCGGGGGCGGCTTTATCTTTCTCGCCGACATTCTGGCCGGCGATGTCGCCTATCAGGACAAATGGATCGATCACGGGCTGCTGCCGGCGCAGATCGCATCGGCTGCCGGCGCCATCCGTACGGATGCGCTGATCGTCCTGTGTGCTGTAACGGCTGCAATGCTGGTCGCGGAAATCCGCGTCGTGCGTCCATCGCTGCCGCGAATTCTTTACGTCCTCGGCCTTGCAGCGATGGTCGCTGTTGCGCTTCGCCCGCGCAGCCTGTTTCCATTCCTGGTGATCTGGACGTCGCAACACTGGATACTGGCGACGGGACTCGCCACGCGCGCGCCGAACCGGGAGCTGGCACCGCCGCGCGGAAATCTTCGGCAGGCGCTTCACATGTTGAATAGGCGGCCTTGGGCAATCCTCGCTCTCTTGATGGCGCTGTCCGCCATACTTCTTCCCGTCTTCGAAGTGGAAGCCAATAACGGGAGTGCCTGCGCCTATTACGGCGATCGCATTTTCGGCGCATTTGCGAGGTCACTCAGGACGTCAGCCTGGGTGCCCGCGCTTATCGCGCTCGGCTTCGCAACGGGATTTATCCACTACCTGCACGACCGTAACGTTTATCGCCTGTCAGACCGCCGCGTGCGCGAGGCTGCGCGCGGCCTTCTGGCGCCGCGCCAATCTTCGAACAGCTAGCCCTGAATTGGCACGATGCCGTTCACGCGACGAGTGCAGGCGTCATCGCGACGATGCGGAACGCACGCTGTTCGCCGTCCGGCTCGGTCACCGTGACATAGCCGCCCGGCGTGAAACGATGCCGATCGAGCTTGAACAGGCTTTCGCGTTTGATCTCGCTGCCTTGGGAATATTTGAAGCACCAGCCGGATGCCGCATGGACGAACCGGCCATGCTCGTCGGGCTCGTCGCCCCAGAAGCGGGTGACGTGGCACATCTCCTTTAACTCGTTCCACGCCGTGTGGTCGACGCGACCATCCGCCGTGAGCGGCGCCACGAATTCATAACCATGCCACGGACTGCCCGCCGGAAAGCCACTCATTCGCGCGAGCTCGAGCCGGATACGGTTCAGCGAGATGTCTTTGTTCATGGTTCGCCCCGCATCAGTGGATCATCAGAACCGGCATTGTGGCGTGCCAGCGCACATGCTGGGTGACACCGCCGAAGATGACTTCGCCGAGCCGGCTGTGGCCGTAACCGCCCATCACCAGAAGATCGGCTCCCCGCAGCTTGGCTCCCGCGAGGAGAGCCGCGCCGATTTCCTGCTTGCCGGGATCGATGATCTCTTCAGTACAGCGAATGCCATGCAGCGCAAGATAGCGCTCGACATTGCGGAATTCGGTCTTTCTCTTTTTGTCGCGGCAGCAGGACAGAAGCAGGACCTCGGCCGCCTTCTCAAGGAAGGGCAGGGCGCCGAGGATGGCGCGTGCGGCAGTGTCGCTGTCATCCCAGGCGAGTGCGACCTTTCCGGGGAATTCAGCCGGCGGGACGGCCGCGAGAAGGACCGGCCGCTCAGTCGCGACAAGGGTTTCCGCGAAGGCCTCACCGATATCGGACGCTTCCGCCGTCGTGATCGGTCCGAAGACTACGATATCCGATAGCCGCGCCGCCTCGGCGACGCAGGCGGGGAAATACCCTTCCATCTCGACGAAGGAGCAGGTGGTCTCCGCGCCCGCTGCGGCCTCCGGCGCCCGCACGATGCGTACGCCGGAAGCGCTGGCAGTTTCCGACAGTGTGGCCCGTGCGATCTTTGCGGCTTCGGTGTTCATTTTCTCCGCCGCATCGACGATCTCCTGAACGACGTCGGGCGAAATTGGCACGCCCGAATAGGGCATGGTCAGCCGGGGATCGGGGCGTACAAAAAGAGCTTCGACATGCGCCTTAAAGGGTTTGGCGACTGTGAAAGCTGTCTTGAGAACCCGCTGGTCGCGCGGAGCGCCCGTGAGCGGCGCGATGATTCTGGCTACGGTCATGGGAATGCCTCCTTCTCGACGGATTTCGATCAGAGATCGCCTTCGGCGATGTCCCTAAGTTTTTCGAGATTGCGCAACGCGATCTGCGTGCGATTCGGAACGTCGATCAAACGCTGGCGCTTCAGGTCGCTGATCGTCCGACAGACGGTCTCGATCGTCAGACCGAGATAGTCGGCAATGTCCTGGCGGCTCATGGGAATATCGAGCATGCCGCTGTTGCCTGCGCGCTCGGCAAGCGCCAGAAGGAATGACACGACGCGTTCCTTGGCGGTCTGGCGGCCCAGCATCACGAGATGGTTCTGCGCCGCCCAGAGGTCGCGGGACAGAAGCGTCAACAGGCCTTTCTGCACGTCGCCGCGCTCCTGGCCGAGACGATCGAGGCGCGAACGGGAATAGCGAATTGCGACGACATCCGTCAGTGCTTCGGCGGTGAACGCGTGAGTGTCGAGCCACTCGAGACCGAAGAAGTCGCCGGCCGCGACGAACTCGGCGATCTGCCGACGTCCGTCACTCATCAGCTTGCAGAGTCGGACTGTTCCGCTGATGAGCCGGTAAGAATAATCAGCATCGTCGCCGTCGCTGAAGATCGTCGCGTTGCGTGCGAAACGCGCCACCGTGCCGATCGCCTGGAGCGCACTGAAGCCGTCATCCGGCATGGTGCGCAATAATGCGGGCGCTTCGATGGGCGTGGCGGAAGTTGTCCGAAATGCAAGCGTCATACTGACCTCCCTCGGCGAGTGCGATGCTGCAGCTTTGCGGAGAAAGGGAGCCGTCGAAATCGGTTTGGTTACGTAGGGTCAAATACGTACGCAGAACTACGTAGGCCCTGGGATGCCGGAAAGTTCAGGCCTTGGCGACGCCGGCGGCGATGGCCATCCGGACAAGATCCTGCAGGCTTTGGGCCTCAAGCTTGCTCATCATGCGCGCGCGGTGGACCTCGATCGTGCGGGGTGAGGCGCTGAGCTCATGGGCAATAACCTTGCTCTGCTTGCCGGCCACAACGAGATCGAAGACCTCGCGTTCGCGCGGTGTCAGCGTCGCAATCCGGGTGCGGATCTGTTGCACGTTGCTGCCGGCCTCCGCGATCCGGCTGCCGATCTCAAGGGCGCGCGCGATGGATGCAAGCAGTGCTTCGCGGGCGAAAGGCTTCTCTAGAAAATCGATTGCGCCGGCGCGCATGGCCCGGACCGCCAACGGGATATCGCCATGGCCGGTAATGACGATGACGGGCAAGAGCGATTTCCGCCGGACAAGTTCTTCCTGCAGCTCGAGGCCGTCCATGTCGGGCATACGGATGTCCGTGACAATGCAGCCGGGCCGCGAAAAAGCGCCGCTGGCGAGGAACGCGCCAGCCGATTCAAAGACCTCGGTATTGTATCCTTTCAGCGTCAAGGAGAGGCGGAGCGATTCACGGACTGCCGCATCGTCATCCACGACAAAGACAGTGGCCTCGGCCATCGTCACTCTCCGTCTATCGGCAGCCGAAATTGGAACGACACTCCCCCGCCCGCATTGGGCTCCACCCAAAGCCGGCCGCCATGCGACTCAATGATCGTACGGCAGATCGAAAGGCCGATGCCGAGACCGCTCGCTTTCGTCGTCATGAATGGCTGGAACAGGGAGGCAGCGATTTCCTTGGCGAGGCCCGGACCGGTATCCGACACGCTGACTCGCACGAATTTGTTGTCGTCGAGACTGGTGGACACGGTCAGGATCCGCTTCGGTGTCTCCTGCATTGCTTCGACCGCGTTGCGCACCAGGTTTATCATGACCTGTTGGATTTGAACCTTGTCGACGGGCACCGAGGGCAGGCCGCTTGCGAGCTTCGTCCGCAGCTTCACGCTCGTGTCCGCGGCGCCCACAAAGCCGAGGGCGATGGAATCCTCAACAATCGCGTTCAGATCCTGGCTGTGGCGGTCTGGCTCGCGCTTCGAAACGAAGCCCCGCAAGCGCTTGATGATCTCTCCGGCGCGCACGGTCTGTTGAGAGATATGCCCTGCAACCTCACGCAGAGTTGCGCCCTCGGCACTGTCCATTGAGCCCGCGAGATCCTCCAGAATTCCGGAATAGTTGAGAATGGCGGTGAGAGGCTGGTTGAGCTCATGGGCGAGCGCCG
>Ga0335070_10010019_pt1 | contig 11083 bp, 10 predicted proteins | sample Lox_Sample_13_FD_206722 | JGI IMG/M metagenome (GOLD analysis project Ga0335070, IMG submission 206722) | Soil microbial communities from Loxahatchee National Wildlife Refuge, Florida, United States - Lox_Sample_1.3 | ecosystem: Environmental > Terrestrial > Soil > Wetlands | place: USA... | reverse complement strand
TAGAACTCATGATGTTTTCTCCCATGCCCTGGTCTAAATTGAAAATTTTGTCCTGTATCTTCGACCTATGTCTTGTGTCTTACGGGGAGGTTACAATGTTGCCAAAACGACAAGTAGCTTTTCCGCCGCTGCACGCCTTCCACTCTCGTTCAGATGGCCGCCATCGTTGGTATATTCCGAAGCCAGTGTGTAGATCTTTTGGAAACCGCGTCTGAAGTAGGATCGTGAGCCATCGGAGCGCGTGGACTCGATTTCAGCGATATCAAAAATCGGCTCCTTGCCTGCATAAGTTTGTCGTAGGAGCTTGTTGAACTGATTCCGCTTAACATTGGGGTCGCGGCCGACGATCTTGCGAAGAACGTTCCTGACACGCTTCCTCATGGTCGTGGTCGATTCTTCAGCTGTCAGCGGGACCGTGGAGTGCACAAGGGTAAGCGACGGGTATCTCCGTCGCAGCTCGTTGATCCCATCGTGGTAGCGATCGAACACTTGCTGAACGTCAGTCGAAGGGGCGAAGTCGATGTAGCAATATTTATACATAGCAACTCCGCCCTGAGCCCCGAATCCTTTGTCGAGAACTGCGGCGAACGCCGCAGTCTTCGACCGCGGATCGCGATTTACTCCGATATGCGCCTCGACAAAGGCCAAGCCGTGCACTGACTGCGGATCTGCAGAGGTTACGATGCTGAGCTTCAGGCGGGGCTCAGCGGCTACGAGGTCACGAACGCCTTGCACAATATTGTCCCCGACCGACTGATGGCCAAAGAAGATCTTTTTGTTAACCAGGTTCTGGATTTGCTGATCGCTCAGCACTAGCCTGCGGCCAGATGTCGTTAGCTCCTGCGTCTGATCGTGCGATGGAGAAAGTGTGGCGATAGTAGTCGACATAAAAATGATGGTAATAATGATGATGAGAGTACGAGCTTTACGCATGGTCCTAGCCCATCACGATAGGCATGGTTCCGCCGCCGTTTGCTCCTTCGCCAGACCGTCATTGTGTCTCGGTGCGTGCTGCGCGATCTGATCGTGTTGTCCGGCGGATACAAACTGTTCGATCAGGATTTGAGTGGATAGGACGGTCACCAGGGCCATGTTGTCTTTGGTGCTGCTGGCTCGACCATTCTCGAATTTCTGCACCAGTGCTCGGACCGCTTGCGGATTAAAAATGCCGTCCTGCTGAATTCGTCCCGTCGAGAGCAATTGCTCCACATAGTGCTGGGATGATGTGAAGAAGCTCTTGCCTTCAGGTGCTCGATATGGTTGCTTTGGACGTTTTCGAATGGAATCGGGAATCAGCCCTCGCGACACCTGCTTCAAAAGATGCTTCTGATCCAGCACTTTCATCTTGAGTGTTGGCGGCAATTTCGCTGCAAACTCAATGACTCGGTAGTCGAGAAACGGATATCGCGCTTCGACCGAGTGAGCCATCGCCATGCGGTCGCCTTGAGAAGAGAGAATGTATCCGGGAAGCAAAAACATGGCCTCCAGATACTCAGCCTGACTGAACGCTCCCCAGGTTCTGAACGATGAAGGCAGGCACTTTTCCAAATCATCGACTGGGGTGAAGGAGTGCATCTCGGCTCGCGCCGCGTCGGACAGGAACGTCTTTATCTTTGTTGTGAGTTCCCAGCGCGGCACATGAGAGAAATACGGATTCGAAAGATCCTCAGACTTCACATGGAAGAAACTCCGCAAGTAGCTTGCGGGTTGTCTCTGAATGCTTTCCATGTAGGGGTAAAGCCGCCGAAGCAGAAGAGGCCGCAACTTCGACGTGGGACGCCGTGCCCAGAAGCGCCGGATCTTGGCCTCTTTGAAGATGTCGTAGCCTCCCATCATCTCATCGGCACCTTCGCCGGTCAGCACGACCTTGTAACCACTCTTTCGAACCAGTTTTGCCAGCAGAAACAGGGGTGCGGGCGCGGTACGAACAATGGGCTGCTCGGTTTGTCGGATTACCTCCGGAAAGATTCGGGCGATGTCATCCGACGAACAGCAAATGTTGCTGTGCTGTGTCTGAAGGAACGCGCTGGCTTCTTTCTGATACACACTCTCGTCATACTCGGAGTCTTCGAAGCTGACGGAGAAGGTTCTCAGTCGGTCCCCCACGATCTGCCTGGTGAGGGCGGTGATGACGGTGGAGTCGAGACCTCCGCTGAGATAGGCCCCCACTGGCACATCGGACCGCAAACGGATTCGAGTCGCATCCAGCAACAAGGACAATAGCTCCTCAGTAAGCCGCTTTTTGCCATTCTCTCCGTCTTCGTTTTCCGGGCAGTACTCGAGATCCCAATATCGCCAAACTCGCACCTGTCCGTCGATGAGCGTCAACGAATGTCCTGGCGGTAGCTGCCAAATGTTCTTGAATGCAGTACGCGGCGGAAGAGTGACCCAGAATGTCAGGATCTGGTCGAGCGCTCGAATATCCAGTTCTCTCCGGACTTCGGCGTGGGTGAACAAAGCCTTGATTTCGGACGCAAACAAGAAACGGTTCGAAGTCTGCGTGTAGAAAAGGGGTCTAACGCCGACGCGGTCACGTGAAACAAAGAGCTTTCGCTCTTTCGTGTCCCAGATAGCAAAGGACCATTGACCGTTAAGGCGCCGAACACAGTCTTCGCCCTCCTCTTGATATAAGTGCAGGATCACTTCAGTGTCGGAGCGAGTCGAAAATCTGTGCCCCTTCTTGATCAGATCTTCCCGCAGTTCGATGTAGTTGAATATCTCGCCGTTAAAGGTGATCCATAGACGACCATCGTCGATGGACATCGGTTGCTGCCCGCCCTTCAGATCAATGATGCTGAGGCGAGCATGCGCGAGACCGACGCCATCGCGCGTGAATACGCCGTTCTCATCCGGTCCCCGGTGAGCCAGCGCTGCGATCATTGGCGCCAGTTCAGCAGCGTCTACCCGATTGCCCTGGAGGCTGACGATTCCAGATATTCCACACATAGAGATTCGATACCCCGAAGGAGGGAACTATGCGATCAACTCGGCGGTTGCTGAGTCAACGGCGAAGCTTTCTGTGCTCGCTGAAGAAAACAGCTTTTTTCTTTCAACGAAGGCCGCGAGCCGATTGATCGAATCCAGATTCTCTGGGATCAGATCCTCATCATCCACCTTGATGCCAAACTCCCGCTCCACGAACTCTACCAGCTGGAGGATTCCGGTCGAATCGATGATTCCCATGTCAATAAAAGAAGCATCCCCAGGCAGGCTACCAATCTCACTTCCCACTAAGAAGGTATCGGTTACAATCTCTCTCAGTTTTTGCTCAACCGTCATTGTCTGCTCTCCTGTATTTGTGATTACGCGAACATAGTTGCGAGCGAAGTCTGAATGCGATCGCCCCGTAATGTTTTGTGGTCTGACTTGCGATCTAAACCGGCAATACAGGTTGGCTTACTTCACAAGCCAACCGGCGCGGAGTTCCGTAGGTGGGGTTTTGGATGAGGGCTTCACGCCGTGCCATGAAATCCGGCCGCTCAAGTTCGATTCTTTGGGCGTAGAGACCCTCAGGACTGATAGCCCCAGCCTCGCCTGGCACCATCTGGGTTTGTCCGTCCTTCTCAACCTTGTGCAAGGGGATGAGTTGCGTTGACTTGAAGCCGGCGGAGTGGTGGAGGCTCAGTGCCAATCGGTTGTTCGAAGGTACTGCGGTCCAAAACATATCCACGTCCAACGCGCGAAATGCCCAGTCCATGAGCGCGAGTTCAGCCTGATACATCAATTGGGGATGTCCGTCGCGCGTTCCGCGCAGCAGATTTGCCAGCTCAGCAAGACGGCGCTCCCCCTCTTCGCAACCGTGCGGACCAGCGCCGTGAACCCAAGGAGGACCAACCTTGATTCCGACCGTACCAACAGGGTTGGTTGGGGAGTGTACGACGAACAACATGCGTGTCGGATCGCCTAGCACGGAGCCGGTGAGAAAGGCCTTGGTCATCTCAACTGTTACCTCGCGTTGAGTGAGAAAACAGCTGCGCATGCGATTGCGCCATGCTGTCATCTTGGCGATTAACTCCGTGTTCTCAAGAGTCGACCTGGTGATCGGCGTGAGGTAGCCGATTCGAGTGTCTCCGTCAATTGTGACGTCGATTCGAAGGAGCTGTTCCTCATTCACGATCCGAGTTATGAGCTGGGTTTGCATGATCTCCTCATCTCCTGGGTGAGCACTTCTACCTTGGGGGAGAGCTAGCTACTGGGGTGGATCTTTCCGGGCTGACCGTGAGCAGCCTGTCAACAGCAACAAGTTGCGCGAACGATGGCCTATTCGGCCTGAATGAGGCCCTCTTTCTCCGCGGTGTCAATCAACTCGACATTGAGACCGCCCGCCAGAAAAAAGGCAATATCGTTGCTCTTGAAAGCCTCTCCGGGCTCGGGTGGAACCATCAGTCTGGCTCCTTTTTCCCTTAGTAGAGGGATGTCGGACTTGAGGTCAGAACATCGGAAACATACGTGGTGAAGGCCTCCACCCTTGCGTGCAAACTGGGAGACAGGCGAGGCTGGCTCTGACGGTTCCACCAGCTTCACCGTGAGCGAGTTCGGTTTCGAGAGAAATACGACTCTCACTCTCTGCCGCGAGTTGGTCACTATGCTCGAGCTTCTCTTATAGCCAAAGAGTCGCTCCCACTGCTCGATACCGTCCCGCAGTGACTGAACCACGATCCCCAGATGATCGATGATCATCAATGCCGCCTACTCTGTTCCTACCGAGCCGTGGTAAAGAACTTCGTCCGGATCAACCTGGCGCAATGCTTCCCACCACATGCGGCGGGGCTTATAGCCAATGAGATTCTGAACCTGAAGCTTCAGACGAGTACGCCACAGCGCGAACTTGCTCTCAAGGGTTCCGGTGGGAACTTGTATGGGCAGCAGTTCATTCCACTTTTCCAGCAGGAACATCTCGCTCTGGAACAGTTCCTTTCTAATTCCCCGCTGATCGACCGTTTGATGCACACACGGGCAGTCAATCGCAAAATTCTGGAGCCCTCTGGCCTCGGCTTCGAGGCAAATGTCGACCGCATAGCCGAAAAAGCTGGGGAGAGCGCGATCAAACCGAAGGCCAGAAGACTTGCGAAAAGAAATCAGCAACTCATCGAGAGTTTGCACTCTCATGGGCAAGGACATTGGCCCACGATTGCCGTTGTCTCCCGGTTTCCGCGGAAACAATTGCCGATCACGATGATATACATGACCAGCTTTCTCACCCTTCGAAGTAATTCCCCAACAACCGACGACGCCAAGCGGGACGCCCGACGATTCCACCTCGCGCCACCCTTCGAGAAAACGGGTCATCCAAGTAAGCGGCAGGATGACGTCTTGGTGAACGCAAACAACCAGGTCGTTTTCGGCGCGATCGATGCCATCATTTAGTGCTTCCGCAGCAGTACGAAAGCCTGACTGCGGGATGATCTGGAAATTTGACCGCTCCTCCTTCGTCTGAAACAGTGGCGAAGACAGGAAACATCGCTGATATGTGCCCTGACTGCCAACGAGGATAATAAAAGTAACTCCCGGCATCAATTCTCCTTGGTGACTATTAACGTGCGTGTGCGTTGCACCCGACTTGCATTGAACCGACTCTCGGAGTGTGCGCTGAGTCAGAAGACTTCGGGGCTGAATCCTCCACGCTTGACCACCAGGCCTCTAGCAATGCGTGGGGAAATCCGGCTGAGAATCCACTTGGCCAGCAAGTTCATGGTCGGTTGATACTTCACGGCAACGGAAAGCTCTCGCTGGGCCATTTCGTATTCTTCCTTCGTCAAGAACAAGTTTGCCTTTCCGCTATGGACGGCGCGCAGCTGACGTAAAATGGTCCTTCGTACGTCTGACGGAAGCTGTTCCGCAAGCTGCAGCCACTTTTCGTACCGCCGCTGTTCGCAGTCGAGACGAAAATCCACTCGGTCCCAAATCGCCGATACTCCCGTGTGACGGACCGAGGCAACGGTGCGATCCACGATTGCTAGGGGAAGATTGACGTAACAGTAGTTCGTGACCAATGACAGCCGGAACACAAAATCGTAGTCTTCGGTAAAGCGAAGCCCAGGATCAAAGCCTCCGATCTGTCGAATCAGATCGGCGCGGCACAGCAATGTCACTACCGAAACACCTGCCGGCGATTCCGCAAATGTTCTGATCGGATTTGGCAGGATTCCTATTGTTGGTTCGTACGTCCGCCCATAGAACTCGAACAAGGTCGTGTCCATGTGGGGGTTGTTGACAAATTGTCCATTCGTGAAGCAGGCTCCGCAATTCTGCTCCTTAAACTGTTCGATCGAACGAAATTGCCATTCCAACTTCTCAGGAAGCCAGTAATCATCAGAATCAAGGAACGCGATCCACTCACCAGCTGCTTTGGTGAGAGCCTTGTTCAACATGACGCTCTTACCTTGATTCTCTTGATATAGATAGCGAACCCTGTCGCCGTAGCTGCGAACGAGTTCCTCCGTCCCATCGCTGGACCCATCATCCGCGACGATGACTTCATAGTCCGTATAGGTCTGGGTCAACACGCTGTCAATGGCTGTCTTGAGCAGATGTGCCCGATTGTAAGTCGCTATGATGACTGAAACGCGAGGATTCATGTGCTAAGCGTGGCTGCTGGGTGGCAATACGATTACTGCTTCAAGCCAAAACCGGATCCTGAACGTTCGAAGTGATCGAGAGTTCGCTGGGCACATTCAAGAAGCCAGCCCATTCGTCGCGAGGATGCGATAGAGGCTGCGTGCCTATCATGAGCTGAGGCATACAATCCCAACAGTCAAGCCGTTCGTGCTCATTGAAAAGAGTCACTCGCCAATAGTATGGACCCGGCTTCAACGGGAGGGCTCCCACTCGATGAACGAGATCATGGACTCCCGGCTGCAAGCTAAGATTGAAGACTGCGTTTCCCCACATTCGCTGGCCGTCTGCATCATTGACCTCGATCCCATGAACTCCCAAACGGATCGGTTCGTTGACTTCAACTGTGAACTTAACGGTAAATGGGCCCAAAGATGTGAGCAGGTGCCGCAATTCGGTGCGCGGTTCTACAATCTCCCAGCTTAAGAAACGTGCTTTTGCGTTTCTCATGCCCTCGCGTCGTCCCTCGTCGTTTCCTCCCGACAGCAATGCGGCCTCGTAGGCTCCAACAACCTCTGCAGTAGGGCCGATCCGCCGGACCTGGCCGTAATCCATCCAGAGCACTTTGTCGCAGAGCCTCCGAATCTGGTTCATCTGATGGCTCACCAACACCACCGTTCGCCCGCCTTGCGATACCTCTTTCATTTTCCCCAGGCACTTCTTCTGAAATTCGAGGTCACCTACCGCGAGCACCTCATCCACTAGGAGAACTTCCGGTTCCAAATGTGCCGCAACGGCAAAGCCCAAGCGGGTGTACATGCCACTCGAATAATGTTTTGCAGGAGTATCCAAAAACTTTTCAATTCCTGAAAATGCAACAATCTCGTCAAACTTCTTTTGAATTTCGTTCTTCTTCATCCCGAGAATGGAGCCGCTCATGTAGATGTTCTCGCGGCCGGTAAGTTCGGGATGAAATCCGGTGCCGACTTCGAGCAAACTGCCGACCCGGCCCCAAACCTGTGCGCGCCCGGAAGTAGGTTTAGTAATGCGGGTCAGGACTTTCAACAGTGTGCTCTTGCCGGCTCCGTTGCGACCGACCATTCCCACGATTTCGCCCTTTGCGATCTCGAGGCTCACATCTTTCAGCGCCCAGAGCTCATCGGTCTCTGGCTCGTTGTTCTTGCGGAAAAGGTCGAGCGGGGCTTTCAGCACATTGGTCAGCACGTCGCGCAAAGCGAGATAGCGCTCGCGCCGGCCCAAGCGATAGCTCTTGCTGAGTTTGTCAATTTGAATGGCTATATGGCTCATGTTCAGATCCTGTCGGCTATTGTGCCTTCCATGCTCTTAAAGTAGACCAGGCCGCCGAAAAGCAGCGCCACGACCGCGCAGGAAGAAACGATCAGAAGTACACTCGGAGGTTGCCCAACGCCAGTTAAGGACCAGCGAAAGCCCTCGATGACGCCGGCCATTGGGTTCAAGCCGTAAATCCAGCGCCATCGTTCAGGTACCAACGTGCTGGGATACGCTACAGGTGAGGCGAACATCCACAACTGCACTAAGAAAGGAATTGTGTAACGCACGTCGCGGTAGATCGCGTTCAGCGCTGACAGCCACAGTCCGGTGCCCAGGGCAGTGGCGATCGCCAGAAGCAAGAAGGCTGGTACCAAAAAGGCAGTCGGTCTGGGCGTCAGATGATATACAAACATCATGATGGTCAACATCACGAGCGACACTGCAAAATCAACCAGTCCAGAAATGACGGACGAAACTGGCAGCAGTACGCGAGGAAAGTAAACCTTCGTGATTACCTTTTCTTGTTCCACCACGGTGTTCGTCGCGTTGGTCAAGGCAGTCGCAAAGTACATCCACGGCAGCAGGGCGCAATAGTAAAACACCGGGTACGGCAAGCCTTGCGAGGGCATCTTGGCCAGGCGTCCAAAAAAGAAGCTGAATATAAGCATCGTGAAGAAAGGTTGAATGACGACCCAGCCAATTCCGATTGCGGTCTGTTTGTAGCGAACCTTCAGGTCACGCCAGACTAAGAAATACAGGAGTTCGCGATACTCCCACACCTCGGGCATATTCAAATGAATCCAGCCCTTCGACGGTCTGATGTCGAGAGTGGGCGCGACGTCTGCGGGGATGTCGTCTGTCAAGACAATCAGTTGTGGATCTAGTGCGGGTTCGTCTTTCACTGTCTGCTCCAGTTAGATGCTTCGAGATCGACTGCTTTACTCTGAATAAAGAGGAAGGTCCAAGACCAAGGCTTTGGAACGGTGCGCTGTATTCGGATTTGCGCTCGCGGTCTCTCGTTTCGGAGCTGTTGCGAGCGTGGAAATCATGGCTATCAGTGCCCACCAGACGAGGACAGTCTGATCGTGGTAGGCGATTCCGAAAAACGCGACGACGTTCGCAAACAACCCTGCTCCCAAAGCCCACAGCAAGAGGCTCTTTCTGCGGTCGGTACGGAATCGCTTCACAGCGTTGCCAAGATACTTGAACGCAAAGGCAATGATCGAGATAAAGATGGCAAGTGGAATCAGTCCAGAAGTCGTGCCCACAGAGACGTACTGGTTGGCATGATCCCACATGTCAGCACCCCAAGTGCTCGTGTCCTTGATACCCAGTAGCCACCAGTCCCCAAAATGACGAATGAAGCTGTCCAGAAGGTAGTAACGGTGGTAGCTTGAAGAGCCGCCAACCAGATCCACTCTTTGGATAAGAGCCCAAACTGGCGCTTTCATGACCAGATGAAGAAGAATCACACTCAGCGCAAGACCCCAGCGCAAACTTCGCATTTGTTGGCGCATCGGCCATAACGCTAAGGCCAAAACACCGGACGCATAGGCCATCATCGGAGTGCTAGACGCGCATTCAATCACGATCGCGGTTGCGGACAAGATTCCGATCACCGCGTACAGACGTCTGTTCCGTTGTGTCAGCCACAGGCCGATAAACAAGGGAAGGGAAATGGCTCCAAACGTTCCCGCCAAGATCGGATGTAGAAAGGGGCCCATGGCACGAAACCTTTCTGACCGTACCATTAGAGACTCGCGCGTCCAGCCCCGCGATCCACCTAAAAAACCGTATGGATTTCGCCCTGTCGCCTGCTCTATCAACATCACGACGGCAATGACTGTAGAGACATACGCAAGAACACTTATGGCTGCTGTTACATCCTCGTCGTCGTGAATTAGAAAACGGAAAAGGAAGTAAATGCCAAGGACCGTATATAGAGCCCCGAACCGATTGACAAAGGCTTCGCTGGAACCGTCCCACAGCAGCACATAGTTGATCGCATCAAAGAAGGCAAAGAGTATGACAAACTTGTCAAGAACATTGATGCGGCCGGCGAAAAACGGCTGGCCTGACTTCAGCGCGTTTCCCACCATTCGAATCCAACCTGCCAGGATCAAAATGCGCAACACCTGAAAATGAAAGGGACCGGCAACCACAACTTCGTCCATCGGGATCAAAAGGGCACCGCAGATTATTGGTACCATCACTTGTCTGCGTGGCAGCAGAAAAATCAACACAATCGCGAGCAACAACGCACCTGCCACCGCAGGGTGCAGATAGGTTTCCTGACCCCATGCACCCGAGTTTAACGAGCCCACCTAAGCATGTCTCCTATGTGTATTGGTTCTTACGAGAAACTAGGCTGGATACCTATCGGGCAAGTGCGTGAATAACGACAGCCGTTAGGGTTTGCTATTGTACCGAAACGGTTAAGCCAGTCGGCGGGGCCGGAAGGTTCGAGGTCCCGAACTGATACCCACCCCGGCTCGAGGTGCGTGTTAGTCCGTTGGGATCAATGTTGTAGGGGGAGGGTAGTGGCGTCCAAGGGGCTGTATCACTCGCCAGAAGATAAGTACCCGCTGCCAGATTCGCAAATGGGTTCGATGATGCGACTTGCCCGTGAGCCTCAGAAGGGGTGTTCGTCGTTGAGAAATAAGCGTTGTAGTCGTGGGCGAAACCCGCTCCGACCGATGCGCTCATGTTGTAGATGAGGTTATTGTAGGCCACGTTTCCGCTGCCTTGTCCCGAGCCTCCGATGGGATTGTCGGCAGCTACGGTCGTATTCAGGAAGGTATTGTTGTACACAACCGCATTGTTCAGGTTGCCTGACGATGTACCCGTTATCACCCCGTTGCCCACTAGCAGGCTATCGAATACGTTACCGTAGATCATCGCACCATTGTTGTCGCTATTGTTCGCAACGATCGTACCGGTCTGACCTGCCGTTCCGCTGTACCCTCGAAAGATGTTGTAACGGATGATCGCATTACTCAAAGGCCTTTCGTTTGGATTGATCCACTCGCCATGGTTGGCTGAACTGGAGAAGCCGTTCAGCAGCACGTTGTATTCAACGATCCAATTGCTATATGCAGTCCCGCTCTGGCCTTTGGTCATGAACAATCCCTGCCAGCCGTCTAGCAGGCAATGAGAGATTGTGACGTTGCTGTGGGCTCCTCCGGAAATTGCGCCCTCCAGAAACTCTTTTTCCACGTCATTGCTGGTTGCTTTT
>Ga0335070_10010018_pt1 | contig 11084 bp, 9 predicted proteins | sample Lox_Sample_13_FD_206722 | JGI IMG/M metagenome (GOLD analysis project Ga0335070, IMG submission 206722) | Soil microbial communities from Loxahatchee National Wildlife Refuge, Florida, United States - Lox_Sample_1.3 | ecosystem: Environmental > Terrestrial > Soil > Wetlands | place: USA: Florida... | reverse complement strand
CGCGAGCAGGCGCGCTCCCTTCCAGGTCCCTGCGGCGCCATGCAATGGGACATAGACCCGGGTGTTCCACGGTGCGGGCCATCTTCCCGTTTCGAAATCCAGGTCGAAGGGAGTGTCCCCGACGATGAACGAGTCGTCTTCGGAGGCGACGCCGGAACAGTCCGGTGCCGGTGTGATGTCCGGAAAGGGCAGATCCTTGGTGGCGCAGCAAGGGAAGCCCCAATCGTCCCCTTGCCGGATGGGCACGAGCTTTTCGCGGCCGCCTTGTGTGGCCGTGTAGTCTCGCGTCAGCTCGGCCGCAAAGCAGAGATTGTGGCCGCGCGAGCAGCGCAGCGAAATCGGATTGCGAAAGCCCTTGGCGACAGGCGTACCACCGGGTGAGCCATCGAGCTTGAGGATCCCGCCGTGGAACGGATGCGCCGGGTCGCAGCGCTCCGACTGGTCTCCGCCGTTGCCGACGTAGATCGTCCCGTCGTCGGCGATATCGAGGGTCTTCGGCCAGTGACCGGTCGAGACGTAGATGGTGATATCAGCGACCTGTTCACGGCTGCCCGATGGGGTGCGGTCGCCTTGCCTGTACGGCACGCGCATGATCTTGGTCCCGTCCTGGTAGTAGAGGTACCCGTTGGCGAAAAGCAGTCCTTGGGTTGCAGGCAAGCCGTCGAGGAACGTCAATGCTGTGTCCGCCGTGCCGTCGTGATCGTCATCTGGGAGGACCATGACCGCCGCCTTGCCGCCCGGTCCGCCTCCAGTGGTGCCCCGTGTCGGCGAAGCCACAAAGAGTTCGCCGCCAGGCGCGAAGCGCAGCTGGCGGGTGTTGCCGACCTTGGCGAAGAAGTGCGCGCAGAAGCCCACGGGAAGGTGCAGGAAGCTGAGATCCGACGCACCCGGCGGAGCACCGGGGACGACGACGAGCCCATTCGCGGTGGTCTGGACCGAGCCGGGGAGGTCGCAGAAACGAAGCGGGGTAGGGGTCGCCGTGGGTGTCAATGAAGGTGTTGCAGTAGCAGTCATGGTGGGTGGCGGCACGTCGTTTCCGGAATTGCCGCAACCTGCCCAGAGCAGGACGACGATGAGGACACAGCTTGGCGCTGCTATGGCTGGGTGTCGGGGCATCTGAGGTACTCTGCGGTGTAGAAGTGGCGGAACACGGCCAGCTTCTTGCGTGAGCGAATCACGGCGTCTGTCTAAGCGAACGGCGACCGCGGAGTCCAGAGGGACGCGCGGCTGGAGCGCCAATCCGGTGGCCGCAGCGCGCGCATGCCAACAGCGTTGCGGCTCTGCGGTTGTGTGCTTGAAACAATCGAGCCACTCCGACATCTGAATAGGACCATATTGAACGGTGCGACGGAGTGGGGACTGATGAACCTGACACAGGCCAGAACCATGCTCGGCTGGTTGTTGGTGGGGCTGACGGGACTCACGGCAGGGCCGGCGGCAGCACAAGCCGTGGCAGTGTCCGCCAAGGCGACATTTGCGGGCGGCTGCTTCTGGTGCATGCAACCGCCCTTCGAACACCTCCCCGGGGTGCTCTCCACAACCGTCGGCTACACCGGCGGCCACACCAAGAACCCGACGTACCAAGAGGTGTCCGCCGGCGGCACGGGGCACGCCGAGTCCGTGCAGATTGAATACGACCCGACGAAGATCAGCTACAACCAACTGCTCGAAGTCTTCTGGCACAATGTCGACCCGCTCACACCGAATGCGCAGTTCTGCGACCACGGCGACCAATACCGCACTGCGATCTTCTACCATGATGACGCGCAACGGCGCCTCGCCGAGGAGTCCAAGCAGCGCCTCGAACAAACGCAGCACTTCGGTCGTCCAATCGTCACGCAGATCGTTCCGGCCACGGAGTTTTATGCGGCCGAGGACTATCATCAGAAATATCACGAGAAGAATCCCGTGCGGTACAGGTACTATCGCTGGAGCTGCGGCCGCGACCAGCGCCTGAAGGAGGTGTGGGGGGACGCCGCGCCGCGCGCGGAGGTCGGGGAATGAAATCCTCGCGGATCCTCTGTGTTGGCCTGGTCCTGCTCGTCGGGCTCTGTGCGCACCTCGTCGCGCAAACGCCCGCGCCAACGCCGGCGACAGGGTGGAACGCCGCGACGTTCCACAAGCCCAGCGATGCGCAGCTGCGCCAATCGCTGACCCCGGTGCAGTACAAGGTCACACAGGAGGAGGGCACCGAGCCGCCGTTCCGCAATCCCTACTGGGACAATCATCAGGCCGGCATCTACGTCGATATCGTCTCGGGCGAGGTGCTGTTCAGCTCACTCGACAAATACGATTCGGGCACCGGGTGGCCGAGTTTCACCAAGCCACTGGTGCCGGACAACATCCGGACGAAGGTCGATCGGCGGTTGTTCTCCGAGCGCACCGAGGTGCGTTCCGCCCACGCCGACTCGCATTTGGGGCACGTCTTCAATGACGGGCCAGCGCCGACCGGCTTGCGTTATTGCATGAACTCGGCGGCGCTGCGCTTCGTGCCCGTGGAACGGCTGAAGGACGAGGGGTACGCGGAGTATCTGCCGTTGTTCGAGAAGCAGTGAGCTGGGACCAATTGCCACAGCGAACGTGAGGCGGTTTGCCTCAGTTGTTCGGTGACTGCGGCGCGCCCTCGCGGCACTGCGCCGGGCGTTCCTGGCATCGAGCTTGCGAGGGGGGGACGAAGGTCCCCCCCTCGGCCGTACGACGGGCCACACCAGCCGTTGAGCGATGCTGAGCCGGACGCTACGCTGATCAGCAATGAGAAGCCCGGCACGCTCGAGAAGCTGCTGACTCCACATGGGCGTTGGCGCCGCACCACGGCTGTCTGCAGCCGAGCATCTCCAACATCTCAAAGCGCCGACGGCGGCGCAACCGCGCCGCGGCGCAGTTGCGACCGCGCCGCGGACGTACGCTGGCCCGGCGAGCCAACGCCTGCACTCACTCGATGTTCTTCGCGGTATCACCATCGCGGCGATGCTGTTGGTCAACAATCCGGGGACGGCAAAGTTCGGCTATCGCGTGTTGCAGCATGCCGATTGGAATGGCTGCCAGCCGCCCGACTTCATCTTTCCCTTCTTCTTGTTCATCGCCGGGGTTTCGATCACCTACTCGTTGGCCAGGCCCCAGGGCCGCGGCGTGGCGCGGCGCGCGCTGCTCATCAAGATTGGACGCCGCACCCTCATCATCTTCGGGCTCGGAATGCTGCTCAACCTGCTGCCCTACTTCGATTGGGAGGTCACGCGCATCCCGGGTGTGCTGCAGCGCATCGCGCTCTGCTACTGCGCTGCATCGCTGCTCGTGTTGTATACCGGCATTCGGGTGCAAGGCGCTGCTGCCGTGCTGTTGCTCGTCGTGTACGGTGCGCTCATGAAATGGGTGCCTGTCCCCGGCGTTGGCGCCGCGAGCCTCGAGCCGGACACCAACCTGGTTGCATACATCGACCGGGCGCTGATGGGTGGTCATCTGTGGCATCGTCACTGGGACCCGGAGGGACTCTTGAGCACGGTTCCGGCGGTATCAACGACGCTGATCGGTGTCCTCGCGGGCTACTGGTTGCGCGGCGCCCGCCGCAGCCTTGAACGCGTGGGTGGGCTGCTCATTGCGGGCTGCGCCGGGATGGCACTGGGCGTGGTGATGGACCACTGGTTGCCGATCAACAAAACCCTGTGGAGCAGTTCCTATGTACTGTTCACAGGTGGCGCCGCGCTGGTGGGCTTGGCGTTCTGCCATTGGCTGGTCGATCTGCGGGGGTATCGACGCTGGGCGACGCCCTTTGTGGTTTTCGGTACCAACGCCATCTTCGCATACGCCCTCTCGAGCCTGCTGACCAAGCTGCTGGCGCTGTGGACGGTGACGCGCTCCGACGGGATGCGCGTGATGCTGAAGACGCATCTCTTCGAGCTGTACTTCCTGCCGCTTGCGGCGCGCCGGCAGGCCTCCATACTCTACGCACTGGCGTTCGTTCTGCTCTGGCTGGGCGTGACCGGCATTCTGTACCGCAAACGTGTCTTCATCAAGGTCTGAGGGGGCGCACACGCAAGCGTGAGCAGATGAGTATTCGCGGAGCAAGCCGCACCCTGCGCATCCAGTTGATTGCCATCGTCGTGCTGACCGTCGCTGTGGTGCTGACGTTGTCGCAGTGGGTCGATGCGCACTGGTCGGAGCAGGCGCTCGAGCAAGACATGCGGGAACGTGCGCAGCTCGTGCTGCGCGCCGTCAAGCTGCGGTGGGACCATATCAACCAGGACGAGTTGCGCGCCATTATCGAAGGCGACCGCGAGATCGTCGCCATCAACATCTTCCGCGTTGCGAACGGCAGGCTGGTGCTCGAGGTTCCAGTGAGTGAGGCGAGCGGGAGCGGCGACAATCCCCTCACCGAGCAGGAAGTTTCCCAGCTGTCTGCCAGTCGAGTAGTGACCCACAGGTTTCAGGCGCCCGATGGCACGGAGCGGCTGCGCATCACTGAGCCGCTTGTCGATCAGGGCCACATTGCGGGCGCGGCCCAGGTGGAGCTGCAGGCAGCCGCCGTCGTACGGCTCAAGCGTCGGCTGCGCAATATCTACGCCGTGGTCCTGGTGGCCTCAATCGTCTTGATCTCGGTGGCGCTCTCGTTCTTCCTCGAACGTCGCGTGGCCCGCCCGCTGGCCGCCTTGGTAGATGGCATGCGTCGCGCCGAGCGCGGCGAGCGCGGCGTCAGCGTGGAGACGCGGACAAGAGGCGAGTTCGGTTTTGTGACCGGCAGCTTCAACCGTATGCTGGCGCGCATCGAGGATCTCACCGCCGGCCTCGAGCAACGCGTGCAGGTGGCGACGCAGGATCTCGCCGACAAGAACCGCGAGCTCAGCAGCGTCAATGAGAAGCTGTGGCAAGCGCAGCTCGACGTCGGACGGAGCGAGCGTTTGGCAACCCTTGGGCAGATGGCCGGGACGCTCGCCCACGAGCTCGGCACACCGCTCAACTCCGTCCTCGGCTACGTCCAACTCCTGCGCCGCGAGGAGCATTCGCCGGAGCGCGCCGAGAAGCTGGCGGTGATCGAGTCGCAAGTGCAGCGCATGGTCGACACCATTCGCAGCGTTCTCGACCGCACGCGCGACTTGCCGGTGAAGCGTGCCCCGGTGCCCATCGGCCCCCTCGTATCAGAGGCCCTGGCCCTGCTCTCCATGCAGCTCGCGGCGCGCAACATCACCCCGAGCGTCGACCTCGCTCTGGAACTTCCCCCGGTTCCCGGCGACGCCATTGGATTGCGCCAGGTGCTGCTGAATCTCCTCACGAATGCCATCGATGCAACCGATCCGCCCGGCCGGATCGCCATCAGTGCCTGTGTCGCGGCAGCCAACGGCGACCGCGGCCGCTATCTCGAGATCGCCGTCCATGACAACGGCCACGGCATGTCGCTGGACGAGGTGCGACGCGTCTTCGAGCCTTTCTACACGACGAAAGCTCCTGGTCGAGGCACGGGTCTCGGCCTGGTCATCGTCGATCATATCGTGCGCGCCCACGGCGGTCATTTGATCGTCGATAGCACGCCGGGCCGCGGCACCGTCATGCGCGTGCATTTGCCTTTGGAGGCGTAATGGCAAAGGTTCTGATCGTCGACGACGACGCCGTCTCCTGTCGCCTGCTGAGCGAAGTGCTGACACAGGAGGGCATCACCGCGGTGTGGGATACGGACCCTCTCCACGCGCTGGCACGTGTCGGGGAGGAGCCCGTTGATCTCGCGGTGTTGGACATGCGCATGCCCGAGATGAACGGTATCGAGCTGCTCCGCCGGCTACGCACCAAGCTGCCAGCGTTGCCGGTGATCGTCATGACCGGGTTCGGCTCTGTCGATACCGCCGTCGAGGCGATCAGCGCCGGCGCCGTTGACTACGTCAGTAAGCCGATGAACGTCGATGAGATCCGCGCCACGGTGCGACGCGCGTTGGGTCGCAACGCGGAGGCGCAGGCCGCTGTGCCGCTCGGCGACGACGAAGCGGTGGCCGGCATGGTCGGGCGCACACCCGCGATGGTGGAGGTGTACAAGACGATTGCCCGCGTTGCACCCGGTCCGAGCACCGTGCTCATTCTCGGCGAGAGCGGCACGGGCAAGGAACTGGTTGCGCGTGCCATCCACCAGCACAGCCCACGCCGCGCCCACTCCTTTGTTGCGGTCGATTGCACGTCGTTGACCGAAACATTGCTGGAGAGCGAGCTGTTCGGCTACGTGCGCGGCGCTTTCACCGGGGCGGTCCGTGATGCCAACGGGTTGTTCGCGGAGGCCGACGGCGGCACGCTCTTCTTGGATGAGATCGGCGATGTGTCGCCGACCCTGCAGGCAAAGCTGCTGCGCGTACTGCAGGAACATACGATCCGGCCGGTCGGCGGAACGCAGTGGCAGTCCGTCGACGTGCGGGTGCTCGCCGCCACCAACTGTGATCTCGCTGCCGCCGTGGCCGCCGGCCGCTTCCGTGAGGATTTGTATTACCGGCTCAAGGTGGTCACCATCGTCCTCCCACCGCTGCGCGAGCGCCGCGAAGATATTCCGTTGCTGGTCGACCATCTGGTGCAACGCGCAGCACGCCAATGCGACAAGCCAGTGACCGGTGTATCCGAGGCAGCGGTTGCGGTCTTGCAGGCGTATGCCTGGCCAGGCAACGTGCGGGAGATGGCGCACGTGCTGGAGCGCAGCGTCGCCCTGGCTCAGCACGAAGTCATCGGCGTCGACGACCTGCCACAGGAAATCCGTTCTCCGTCGCCCGTGGCGACACCAGACCTGCTTGCCAGCCGGCCTACACTCGAAGAGCTGAAGCAGCTGTATATCCAGCGGGTGCTCGAGGAAAGCGATGGCAACATCAGCCGCGCTGCGACCGTCCTCGGGGTCGACCGGCGTTCCCTCTACCGCATGCTGCAGCGGTACGGGATCTCGCACCGGGGATTGGGGGAAGGCTGACCGGTTCACGGGAACCGTTAGAACGGGGTGGCCGTGCGTCCGCTGTCGAGACACTTTGTCACAGAATTCCCAGGACAATTTGCCTCGGCGGCCACACTGCGCTTCCCGTTGCAACCGAGGTGATGGGGGCTGCAGGTGCGGCACTACACTTGCTGCTTGCGTTGGCCTTCGAGGGGATGATCTGTAATGCTCGCTAGGCAAGCCGAAAGACGACCCGAAACTGACGAGAGTAGTGAGCTTCTTGCTAGCCGCCTCAGGGTCGTCGACGAAGGCCTTTTCGGGCCAGAGAGAGAGCGTCCCCTGCGCCGCCGCCGCCGACCCCTCGCGTTCATCAGCAATGCGATCAACAGCTTCTTTGAAGAGGCCCGGTTGCAGCCAGAGCGCTATGCACGGTTGGTGGATCGCCTCATCTTACTCGGCATTGCGGTCGTTATAGTGGTTTCCGCATACGTTCTGATCGTCGACCCAAGCTGATTGTCGGATGAACGGGGCGCCGCGATAGCTGCTTGTCGAAATCGCGCGACCCGGGTGAGCGCGCCAGAGAAAAGACGCCAGCTGTAGAGACTCTATGCCACATTCCCCAGGACACTCTGCCCCAGCGCGGGTCCGTGATGAGAGGCTTCCTTCCCTGACCGACCGTGTCGTCCGCATGGTCCGGAGCTTGCTCAGCCGTTTGTGACTGTCTTACCGAGGTGAAGGATGGAACTTGCCAGTGGCATAGCGCACGTGTCGTTTCCCGGTGGCGGTGTCTTCTTGCCCGCCCGCGACCCGTACGATCGGCAAACACTCATCGAACACGTGAAGCAAAGGGTTCGCGCCAAAGGTCGTGTCCAAGTTCTAGTCGACAACCAGCGCTGGATGGTACAACCGGCACCCCCGTCGCCTGCGAGCACCTGCGCACTCTGCGGTCAGATGGCAGACACTACCTGCCATTTGAGCGGCGACTACGGTACGCCGCTGTGCGTACACTGCGCACTGGGTGGTGTCACACCCGTCGAGTCCGTGCATCACGAAGAATGGCGGCAAGTTGGCTGAATGCTTTCCCACAGGAGAACCGCGGACCGCGCTGCCAAACTCAGCACCCCCTGAGGCAGCGCTGAGGCCCCATGCCACAGCCCCCGTGGCAAAAAGCCTCATGTTCCGTCCCCCCGCCCAGCTGCGCCGGAATTCAATGAGGCCGCCCCTCGATCCGGCGCAGCTGGCACTCTCCTGGCTTTCCGCGCGTCGCCTTGGGGCAGCGGATTTCGGCTGGTTCCACGGCGACTCACCATTTGACATTGAATATGCCCGCCAGACATATCGTCACGATGCCCACGGATTCTATGAGCAGATCTGTCCCCCGAGCCCACTGACGGCACGCCATCCACTGCAGCTTGTGAAAGACTTTTCTGCGATGACCTCTGCCCGCCTCGGGCAGCGCGGCGGTACGACCCGCCGGCTGTTCCGCTCCCGGATTGCGTCCATGGGTCTTCTGACGCTTGCCGTTGCGGCGCAGGGCCAGCAGCAGGGTGCCCCGGTGTCCCTCGCCCCGGCGGATTACCTCGACGAAGCAAAGCTGACGGGCTTGCTGTGGGAACAGGGCCCGGAAGTAGTTGAGGCCCGCCGCTCAGCGGGTGTCGCCGCGAGCGAGGTGACCCGGGCACGCAAGTACCCCAACCCGGCGTTGGACTTCACGTGGGGAACCATTCCGATTGGCCCCAGCAACCCATCGGATCTGCACGACCCTATTGGCAACGTTCCCAACTACAACGTCGGCCTCTCCGAGTTGTTCGAGATCGCCAAGCGCGGTCCGCGTCAGGCGGCCACCACCGCCGAGTTCGAAGCCGCACATGCGCAGGCAGTGGCCACGCTGGCGACGCGGTTCTTCGACCTCATGGACGCCGTCGGCCGCATCGCCCGCAGCCAGGTGCGCGCCGCCGTGATCAACGGACAAGTGAAAGCCAGCGAACGACTGTTGGAGTTGGACCGGGCGCGCGCTTCGAAGGGAGACATCGCCGGCGTCGACGTGCAACGCTCGGAGGTTGAACATGCGCGATTGGTGGCGGCGCGCGAGGCGGCACGCACCGATCGAGAAGCGGCGCAGGCTGCCTGTGCGGCGATCATTGCCACGGCGTGCCCGCCGTTTGCGTCCGGCAAGGCGGCGCGTCAGTTCCTTCGGCAGATCGCCACGCAGGATGTCCCCACCGTGTGGTCGGACGAGTTCGAGCGCCGCCGGCCCGATATCGCGGCACTCAACGCCACGCTGCAGGCAGCCGGCGAACGTGCCACGTTGGCCAAACGGCGCGTCATTCCCGACGTCACCGTGCGCATGGGATATACCTACGACACCTTCACCGCCGCCGGGAATCAACGGCAGAGCTTGGCACTGGGCGTGCAACTGCCCTTGCCGGTCATGGATCAAGGGCAGGCAGATTTACAGGCGGCGACGGCGACGCTCGCACGTGCTGCCCGGGTGCGCGACTCCCTCATCGACTCTGGGCGGCAGGTATTGAGTGCCGCCACGCGGCAGCGCCAACTCGTCGGGGCGCGCATTCGGCAGCTCGACGCCGCGCTGGCCAAGGCGCGGCAGCTGCGTGACTCGACGCTGGGGGCGGCGCGCCAGGGCGGCGTCTCACAGGTGGACGTGCTGCTCGCGGTGCGCGCCTACCAGGAGTTGCTGCTCGACCGGACCGATCTGGACGCCGATGCGTATCAGGCGGCGTTGGCCGCCCGTCAGGCGACCGCAGCCTTCCCACAACCCCCGATGCACGAGAGAGAGATGCGATGAGCGAGGAATCCACTGCCTACGTGGCGACGACAGAACCGGCCATGCCTTCGACGCCGGGCTCCGGCCGCCTCAAGTGGGGCGTCGTCGGTCTTGGGATCATCGCCATCGCGACTGTTGTAGTTGCCGTGCGCGCGCGCAGAGAAGTGGCCACGGACAACGCACCTCCTTTCACGGTCACCGGCGACGCCGTGGACATTCGCGACGGCGCGGCGGCGTGGAGCTATCTCGACTTTGCGCAGGTGCGCGTTGGCAAGCCGATCGCACCGGAACCGGTGCCGGCGCGCGTCGCCTTCGATGAAGCCCGCTCGCAGCCGATTTTCGCTCCGCTGCCCGGACGCGTGGAGACGGTCAGTGTACGGCTCGGCCAACACGTCGAGAAGGGCGACCGGCTGCTGGCCGTGCGCTCGACGGCGCTCGTCGACCTCTCCAAGGAGATCGATCTGCTGCGTTCAAAGGAAGGGGCGCGCGGCAAGGCCGTCGACCGCCTGCGCGCGCTGGTCGCACTCAAGGCGGTGCCGGAGAAGGACCTGATCAGCGCGGAGCAGGATCTCAAGCAGGCGCAGTTGGCGCGCGAAGCCGCGGAGCTGAAGCTGCGCAGCTTGTCGGTCGCCGATGCGAGCGAGGGGCGCTACTCGCTGACCGCACCGCAGGCGGGCGTGGTCGTCGAGCGCACGGCATTGATGGGCCAAGAGGTTGGGCCCGACCGCGGCGATCCATTGCTGGTCATCGCGGAAGTGGATGAGGTGATCGTCACCGCCGACGTGCCGGAAGCGGATGTGCGCGGCCTGCAGGTTGGCCAACCCGCGTCGATCGTGTCGCCCGCCGCCCCCGACCAGACCATCATCGGGCGCGTCGAGTACGTCGGCGAGGTGGTCGACCCGGTGCGCCGCATGGTCAACGTGCGCGTGCGCGTCTCCAACCCCGATCGGCTGCTGCGCCCCAATGCGTTCGTGCAGGTGGCGTTCGCCACGGATGGGCCGGACCGCGTGCTGGTCCCGGCCGAAGCGGTGGTGACCGACGACCAGCGCTCTTTCGTCTTCGTGCGTGTTCCAAACAAGCCGCAGCGTCTGGAACGGCGCCCCGTGAGTTTGGGCCGCCACCGCGAGGGGCAGGTCGAGATTGTCGATGGCCTGGCGCCGGGGGAAACCTTCGTTTCCAAGGGGGCACTGCTGCTACTCAACGCGGTCGATCTGGCGCAGGGCTGACGCGTGTTTGATCGCATCGTGCAGTTCTCGCTGCGCAACCGCGCAGCGGTGGTCTTCTTTAGCGTGGTGGTCTGTGTCGCCGGCATCTACTCGTTCCAGGCGCTCACCATCGAGGCGTTCCCCGATCCGACCGACACGCAGGTCAACGTCATCACGCTGTTTCCCGGCCAACCAACGGAAGAGGTCGAGC
>Ga0335070_10010017_pt1 | contig 11084 bp, 12 predicted proteins | sample Lox_Sample_13_FD_206722 | JGI IMG/M metagenome (GOLD analysis project Ga0335070, IMG submission 206722) | Soil microbial communities from Loxahatchee National Wildlife Refuge, Florida, United States - Lox_Sample_1.3 | ecosystem: Environmental > Terrestrial > Soil > Wetlands | place: USA... | reverse complement strand
ATGGACGTCGTGAGCGTCGTCGCGCGCCTCGCGTGAGTCGCGACTCCGCCGGAGCAAGCGGAAAACCGGCGAAATGTCAAGTCTTGCGGGGGTGGAAATGCCGGACACACAATGAGGTCGATGAGCGACGCGATCCAGCGGGCCCAGCCGGTCACGCTCCCCCTGCACCCGCAGGACGAGCTCGAGTGCCGGCGCTGCGCGGTGCACTGCGACAAGGTCGTCTACCCGTCCGCATGCCTGACGCGGTCGTGTCCGTTCGTCTACGCGTACGAGGAGCACGGTCACACGTTCGTCGGCTGCATGCAGAAGGTGTTCGGCGTCGAGATCGACGTCGGGATGCTCCGTGCGGCCGAGGCGCGCCGGGAGGGCTTCGGCGCCGTCCGCGCCGTGCGGCAGCCGCTGCCGATGTGCCGGTCGGAGGTGGAGCCCTGCTACCCGCACCGCTCGGGCGAGCTCGGCTGCGTCAATCCCGAGTTCAACGAGCTGCCGGCGGGATCGCCGACATTTCGAGTGATCGCCCGGCTGCGCGAGTCGTAGCGTCGGCAACCCGGCGCAGCGCGAGCGCGCCGGCGAGCGGGCCGGCCGCGGCGACCGCGAATGCGAGCCGCCACGACGTCCCGGCGACGAGCGCGGCGAAGGCGGGGGAGACGAGCCCGCCGACGACGGCGAGCGTCGTCTGCTGGAGCCCGATCGCGGCGCCGCTGCGGGCGGCGCCCGCGCGCTCGGCCGCCGCGGTGAACGAGAGCCCGTTCCAGCTGAGGCCGAGCACGCCGGCGGCGAGCAGCGCCGGCACGAGCAGCCAGAGCGGCGCGTCCGTGAGCGCCGCGGCGACGACCGTCGCGGCCGCGAGCGCGAGCCCGACCAGGCGCAGCGGCCGTACGCGCGCGCGCAGGCGGTCCGACCAGCGGCCCGCGCCGATCCGCGCGGCGATCCCGATCAGGTTCATCGTCGCCAGCACCGCCGCGGCCGCGTGCGTCGAGACGCCGCGGTGGATGTGGAGGAAGAGGACGACGAACCCGGTCAGCGCGATCTGCGCCGTCAGGTAGAGCGACGAGCCGCCGGCGAGCGTCCACATGCCGGCGTCGCGCAGCGGCGCCGGCGTGCTTCGCGGCCTCGCCCGGTGCGCGCGCGCCGGTTCCCGCAGCAGCGCGCCGCCGATCGCACCGCCGGCGACGAAGCCGGCGCCGAGGACGACGAAGGCGAGCTTCGTCCCGCCTGCGGACGCGAGCAGCGGCAGCGTCACGGCCGCGAGCGCGCCGCCCACCGGGATCGCGGCCTGGCGGATCCCGAGCGCGGTCCCGCGCTCCTCCTCGCCGAACCAGCCCATGACGGCGCGCCCGCTCGCGGCGTTGACGCTGCAGCCGAGCGCGCCCGACAGCGCGAGCAGCGCGACGAGCGGCCAGTACGCGCCGGTCCAGCCGGCGACCGCGAGCGCGACCCCGCCGGTGACGAGGCCGAGCGCGATCACGGCGCGCTCGCCGATCCGGTCGGCGGCGAGGCCCCACGCGAACAGCGTCGGCACCATCCCGAACGACATCGCGCCGAGCACGACCCCGGTCTGGCCGAGCGTGAGCCCGTAGTGCGAGCGGAGCGCGGGCGCGAGCGCCGGCAGCCCGACGGAGGCGGCGGCGAAGCTCGTCTGCGCCGTCGTGCCCGCGGTGAGGATCACCCAGCGGTAGCGCGTCACCGTGTCGGCTTCTTCCTCGCCGGGCGGGTCCAGCGCGCGTGGATCTCCTTCGCCTTGCGGATCTCGCTCGCGTCGGGGCCGCGGTTCTCCGGGCCGGCGGTCTCGAGCACGGCCGGCAGCCCTTGCAGGCGCGGGTTGCCGAGGAAGACGCCGAGCTTCTCGCCGATCAGCCCGTCGCCGATGTTCTCGTGGCGGTCGCGGTTCGACCCGAGCGGCGCCTTCGAGTCGTTGACATGAAGCGCGCGGAGCCGGTCGAGCCCGACCGACGCGTCGAGCTCGTCGAGGCAGGCGTCGAGCGCCGCCGGATCGGTGACGTCGATTCCCGACACGTACAGGTGGCACGAGTCGAGGCAGACGCCGAGGTGCGGGTGCCGGTCGAGCCGCTCGAAGATCGTCGCCAGCTCCTCGACCGAGCGGCCGATCGTCCCGCCCGCGCCGGCGGAGTTCTCCATCAGCAGCCACGTCTCGTCCGTCGACCGCTCGAGCACGGTCTCCATCGCCGGCAGCACGCGCTCGAGCCCCGCCTCGAGGCCGGACCCGAGGTGCGACCCGACGTGGAAGACGACGTCCGCGCCGATCGCCGACGCGACCTCCATGGTGTTCCGCATCGCGGCGACCGACTTCGCGTAGACCGCGTCGTCCGGGGCCGCGAGGTTGCAGAGGTAGAGCGCGTGGCAGAGCACGCCGTCGATCCCCGCCTCGGCGCGGCGCTCGCGGAACAGGTCGAACGTCGCCGGGTCGTGGTTCGTCGGCCGCCACGTCCGCGGGCTCTGCGTGAAGACCTGCACCGACTCGGCGCCGATGGCGACGGCGCGGTCGATCGCCGTGTGGATGCCGCCGGAGGAGGAGACGTGCGCGCCGATGAACACGGCGCCGACGCTAGCGCAGCCAGGCCTCCAGGCGCGCGGCCTCGTCGGCGACCTCGCGGCGCGCGGCGCGGGGGAGGGGCGCGAACGGCTCGACCCGGACCCGTCCGTCCTCGACCTCCCATGTGCCGGCGACGAAGCCGTCGACGAGGAAGGTCGACTTGACCCAGCCGCCCTCGATCACGGCGCCGCGGTGCTCGTCGGCGAGCACGCGCGTCCGGTCCTTGTGCGAGAGGACGAGGTTGTCGAAGCGCGGCATCAGCCGCACCGGCGCCGGCGCGTCGGCGGGCGGCAGCGGGGCGCGCGGCACGTCGAGCAGCTCGCGGCCGCGCTCGTCCCGGAAGCGCCGCAGCGGCTCGAGCGCGTCGAGCGCGGGGCCGCACTCGCGCACGCGCAGGCCGCTCCACTCCGCGACGTCCGCCCGCGTCGCCGGCCCGAACGCGGCGAGATAGCGGCGGACGAGCTCGACGCGGGCGGCGACGGGCTCCGCCGGCTCGTGCGGGACGACGACGTAGCGCGTGGGCCCCTGCGCCTTCCACAGCCCCGACTCCGGCGCATGCGTGAGCCGGCCGCGGATCCGCATCGCATACCAGAGCGCCTCGCCGGTCGAGAGGTCGACGCCGTGCTCGCGCCGGAGGAACTCCGTCACCTCGGCGCGCGTCCGCGGCTCCGCGCCGAACGCGCGCACCGAGTCGTGGAGCCCGTCGGCGACGGCCGCGAGCTCCGGCCGGAGCCACGGCGGCGCCGCCACCGCCGCGCCGAAGACGCCGTAGTCGGCGCGCGAGACGAGGTGGATCGTCCCGCGCATCAGCACCGCGCGCAGCACCTGCCGGCGGATCAGCGCGCGCTCGAGCGCGGCGCGGCTGAACCCGGCCGCGCGCGTCCAGAGCCCGACGTACGGCGCGGGCCCCCACTGCGCCTGCAGGCCCGCGACCCGCTCGACCGCGCGCACGAGCGGCACGCGCCTCCGGTCGAGCAACAGCTGCCGGGCGAGCGTCGCCCGGTTCAGCTCGCGCTGCGTCAGGACTCGTTCCACGCGATGCGCTTGAACGAGACGGACGCGCCCTCGACGATCGCGAACTGCGCCAGCCCGTCGTCCGAGCGGCCGACCGAGCCCGGGTTGACGTAGAGCGCGCCGTCGACGATCCGCGTCCACTGGCGATGCGTGTGGCCGCCTGCGAGCACGTCGACGCCGGAGCCGCCCCAGTACCGCTCGGCCTGCGCGTCGGGCGTCTCCGGCAGCAGGACGTCGTGGTACGAGCGCGGCGAGCCGTGGAACGCGCGGAGCGCGAGCCCGCCGTCGAGCTCGAGGTCGAGCGTCGGCGCGAACGAGCGGATCTGCTCGAGATGCGACGGCGCGACCTGCCCTAGCGTCCAGAGCCGCTTTTCGAGCACCTCGTCGGTCAGCTCGTCGACCGGCTCGACCGACACGTCCAGCAGGAAGTCGTCGGCGTTGCCGAGGATCACCGGCCAGCCGAGCGCGGCCATCCGGTCGAGCGCCTGCCGCGGCTCGTCGCCGCCCTGCGCGACGTCGCCGAGGCAGACCGCGCGCGTGACGCCGAGGCGCTCGAGCTCGGCGACGACGGCGGCGAAGGCGCGGTCGTTGCCGTGGATGTCGGAGACGAGCGCGAGCGGCACGGCTCTACGATACGACCACCGTGAGCGTCCGCGTCCGCATGGCCCCGAGCCCGACCGGGCTCCTCCACATCGGCGGCGTCCGCACGGCGCTCTTCAACTGGCTGTTCGCGCGGCACAACGCCGGCGAGTTCCGGCTGCGAATCGAGAACACCGACACGAGCCGCGAGGTGGCCGAGGCGGTCGACCAGATCCAGGAGTCGTTCCGCTGGCTCGGGCTCGACTGGGACGGCCCGCTCACCTTCCAGCTCGACCGGATGGACGACTGCCGCCGCGTCGCCGAGCAGCTCGTCGCCGACGGCACGGCGTACGAGGACGAGGGCGCGATCCGCTTCCGGATGCCGGACGAGGGAACGACGGCCTGGGACGACGTCGTGCGCGGCCGCGTCGAGGTCGCGAACGAGACGATCGAAGATCTCGTCCTCGTCCGCTCCGACGGCCGCCCGACCTACAACTTCGCCTCGCCGCTGGAGGACGTCTGGGACGGCATCACGCACGTGATCCGCGGGGACGACCACGTCTCGAACACGCCGAAGCAGATCAACATCATCCGCGCCGTCGGCGCCGAGGTGCCGGTGTACGCGCACGTGCCGAGCGTCTTCGGCGAGGACGGGAAGAAGCTCTCGAAGCGCCACGGCGCCGTCAGCGTCGAGGAGTTCCGCAAGGACGGGTATCTCCCGGAGGCACTGATGAACTTCCTCGCGCTGCTCGGCTGGGCCCCGGACGGCGAGACGACGATCATGAGCCGCGACGAGCTCGTCGAGCGCTTCTCGCTCGAGCGCGTCAGCCCGAGCCCGGCGCAGTTCGACTACGCGAAGCTCGACTGGATGAACGGCGTCTACATCCGCGCGCTCGCGCCCGACGCGTTCGCACACGCGCTCCTGCTCTGGCTCGGCGAGCAGGGCTACGACTGGGACGCGCAGCTCGTGCGGAAGGCGGCGCCGCTCGTCCAGGAGAAGATCCAGCGGCTGGACGAGTTCCCGGCGTACGCCGGCTTTCTCTTCCACGAGGTCGAGCCGGACCCGGCGGACCTCGACGGCGGTGTTCCGGTCGTCACAGCGGCGCGGGACGCCCTCGTCGGGCTCGAGCCGTTCACGGCGGAGACGATCGAGGCGGCGCTTCGCGGCGTGCTCGACCGGCTCGGGCTGAAGCCCCGCCAGGGCTTCCAGCCGATCCGCGTCGCCGTCACCGGCTCCCGCGTCTCGCCCGGCCTGTTCGAGAGCATCGAGCTGCTCGGGCGGGAGACGACGCTGCGGCGCCTCGACGCCGCTTGCAGTTCGTAGGACGACCGGTACACTGCCGCCTCGTGACAACGGCGGATCGGAGCCCGCGCGTCCTCGTCGTCGACGACGACCAGGCGATCCGGCTCGTCTGCCGCGTCAACCTCGAGCTCGACGGGTTCCGCGTGCTCGAAGCCGCGAGCCTCGCCGATGCGCGGCTCGTGCTCGAGACCGAGCCGGTCGAGGTCGTGCTCCTCGATCTCAACCTCGGCACCGAGCGGGCCGACGAGCTCGTCGACGAGTTGCGCCGCCGGAAGCCGCCGGTCCCGGTGGTGCTCGTCACCGGCTCCTCCGACGCGCCGCGTCCCGACGGGCCGGAGGCCGACGCCACGCTCGCGAAGCCGTTCGAGATCGAGGAGCTGACCGCAACCATTCGCCGCCTGACCGCTCTGACGACAGCAGAAAGGTAGGGAGGCAGATGGCCACGACCGCCGTACGCACACCGTCCGAGTACGAGTCCGTCCTCCAGCGCTACTACTTCGAGCGGTCGGAGGAGAGCCGCGCGGTCCGCGTCGGCGAGAAGGAGGTGTCGGAGCAGGCGGCGATCGTCGCCCGCTACGCCGAGCTGTTCTCGCGCGCGCAGATCGAGTCGCTGCGCGAGGCCGAGGAGACCGCGGAAGGCGACCGGCGCGAATGGCTGTACCGGCTGCGCAAGGCGTGCGAGTCCGGCCTGATCGCGGCGATGCTCGCCGAGCAGGAGGACGCGCTCGAGAACGCGATCCTCGCCGCCCGCGTCGAGTTCAAGGGCGAGGAGCTGCCGCTGCGCGCAGCGCTGGCGCGGCTCGCCGTGCTCGACGCGTACGCCGACCGCGAGGAGCTCGGTGAGCTCGAGCGCGCCGAGTCGGCGCGATTCAACCCGGAGCGGCTGGCGCTGATCGCGGCGTGGGAGGAGCTCGACGCGGAGATCTCCGGCGAGCCCGACCCGATCGCGCGGACCGAGGAGGAGAAGGCGATCTCGCTGCGGGAGCTCGAGTCGGCGCTCGTCTCCGCGAGCGACGAGACGACGGCGGCGTGGGAGCGGCTGCGCGAGGCCTGGTTCGACCGGCTGCTCGGGGCCGCGCGCGACCCGCTGCCGACGAACGCGCACGTCCAGTACCTGCGCCGGCTGTCGCCGCTCGAGTCGACGTACACGAAGGAGCGCTCCGTCGAGGTCTGCCTCGCGAGCGTGCGCGCGCTCGGCTTCGACATGACTGCGATCCCGAACATCCGGCTCGACCTCGAGGACCGGCCGCAGAAGAACCCGCGCCCGTGCGTGATCGCCTCGGACCCGCCCGAGGTCGTGCACCTGATCACGCGTGCGCAGGGCGGCGTCGCCGACTACCAGGCGTTCATGCACGAGGCCGGCCACGCGCTCCACTACGCGGGCGTCGACCCGGGGCTGCCGTTCACGTTCCGCCGGATCTCCCGCGATCACGCGCTGACGGAGATCTACTCGTACATCTTCGAGGCGGTGACGCGCGAGCCGGGCTGGCACGCGCTCCACTTCGGCCTGTCCGATGCGCAGGCGGCGGAGAACGCGGAGGCGACGGTGTTCCTCGAGGCGCTGCTCTACCGGCGCTACACGGCGAAGCTCCGCTACGAGCTCGGCTTCTGGGCGGCGTTCGCCGAGGAGGGCGGGACGTCGTCGCGCGACTACGCGCCGCTGCTGACGGAGGCGACCGGGATCCGCTACGACGCGCGCGGGTATCTCTCCGACATGGACGCCGGCTTCTACTCGGCCGACTACCTCCGCGCGTGGATCCGCTCGGCGCAGCTGCGGGCGCATCTGATCCGCGAGATCGGCCCCGACTGGTGGCGGAGCGAGGAGACGGGCGAGATCCTGCGGGCGCTGTTCGCGGAGGGGACGAAGCCGACGAGCGAGGAGATCGCCGCCCGGCTCGGCTTCGCCCCGCTCGATACGGCGCCGCTCGTCGCGGACCTCTCCGCAGCCGCGTAACCAAGCCGATCCGAGCCGTTAGCCGCCCGTGAGCGGCGCCTGAGGAGGCCGTTGGCGACCCGACCGACCGTCGGGTCATGACCACCACCGCACATAGCCATGGCCACCGCATCCTCTTCGTCGCGGTCGCGCTCCTCGCCCTCGTCGGCGGAATCGCGGCGCGGCCCGGCGCGTCCGCCCCGTCCGGACAGGCGGCGGACTCCAACGCGTACGGCTGGCCGGTCAAGCCGTTCGACCAGCCCCACCCGGTGCGGGGCAGCTTCGGCGACCCGCGCACCGTCTTCGCCGGCCCGCCGACGCAGCGCACGCTGATGAGCGGCGCCGGCCAGTTCAGCTTCCACACCGGCGTCGACATCTCGGCGCCCGACGGCACCGCCGTCTATCCCGTCGTCTCCGGCACCGTCTCGAACACGAACCCGGAGTGGGTCTACGTCGACTGCGGCGGCGGCCGCGCCTTCAAGTACTGGCACGTGAAGCCGTCCGTCTCGCCCGGGCAGCACGTCGAGGCCGACTCGACGGTGCTCGGTCACGTGATCGCGGGCACGCATCACGTCCACCTGACCGAGCTCCGAAACGCCCGCGAGGTCAACCCGCTCGCGGCGGGCCATCTCGCGCCGTACAGCGACACGACCACGCCCACCGTCGGCTCGATCGAGTTCCGCACCTCGGTGACCGCCGGCGACCTGATGCCGGAGCTGGTGAACGGACGGGTCGAGATCCTCGCGTCCGCGTACGACTTGCCGACGATGCACGTGTCCGGCGCCTGGCACGACATGCCGATGACGCCCGCGCTCGTCGAGTGGCGGATCGAGCGCGCGACGGACGGCAAGGTCGTCGTCCCCACGCGCAGCGCCTACGACGTACGTGACCATCTCCCGGCGCCGGGCGCCTTCTGGGCGGTCTACGCGCGGGGCACGCATCAGAACATGTCGGTGTTCGGCAAGCACTACTCGTACATGCAGCCGGGCGTCTACCGCTTCCGCCTCGCGGCGGGCGGCTTCGACACCCGGGCGCTGCCGAACGGCGTGTACACGATCGTCGTCACCGCGACGGACATCCGCGGGAACCACTCCTCGCTCGAGCAGCGGTTCAGCGTGGGGAACGGCGCGTAACCGGGCGACACGAGCGGTGGTCAGACGCGAAGCCCCGCCGGGCGGCGGGGCTTCGCCGCTGCGAAGATTGCGCGATGGAGCGGGTGCGGATCGACAAGTGGCTCTGGGCGGCCCGGTTCTTCAGGACGCGCAGCGCGGCGACCGAGGCGGTTCTCGGCGGCCACGTCCAGGTGGGCGGCGTCCGCGTGAAGCCGGCGAAGGAGGTCGGGGTCGGCGACACGCTCGAGATCCGGCGCGGTGAGGTGCGCCGGACGGTCGTCGTCACCGGCGTCGCCGAGCGCCGCGGGCCGGCGAGCGTCGCCGCGACGCTCTACGAGGAGACGGCCGAGTCGGCGGCGGCGCGCGAGCGCGAGCGGCTGGAGCGGCGGAGTGCGCGCCCGCTCGGCGCCGATCTCGGCGCGCGCCCGACGAAGCAGGCCCGCCGCAGGATCGAGGCCCTGCGCCGGGGCGAGCAGCGCCGCCGCGGCGGGTAGAGCACCGGCTACCATCGGGTCAGGTGCTGCTCCACGGCCTCCACGGCGGGCCGGCCGGGATCGCGATCTTCGTCGCGCTCATCGCCGCGCGCGTGCTGATGCGAGGCGGCCTCGGCGGGTTCGGGGGCCGCGGCCGCAGGCGCGGCGGCTGGAACCAGGATCGCCGTGATCCCCGCGACCCTCCCGACGACGACAAGCCGCCGCTGAACATGTGACCCGCAGACTCGCCCTCGCGCTGGCAGGCGCCGCGATCCTCGCGTCGCCCGCGGCCGGGGGCGGCTTCCCGCGCTTCGGGGCCGGGTGCGCGCGCCGCGACTTCCGGAGCGGCGGCGCGACGGTGCGCGCGGAGCTCTGCCGCGCCGCCCGCGGAGACGGCGCCGCGGTCGTCGTCCTCCACGGCTGCGGCGGCTTCTCGACGTTCGACCACCGGATCGTGACGACGCTTCCGCACGACGGGATCGCGACGCTCGACGTCGACTACTTCGGGCGGACGCCGCCGCCGGCGACGAAGGGCTTCTGCAACGGGGCGGGATTCGGCGGGTTCGCCGATCCGTTCCCGGTCTGGGTGCAGGTCGTGGAGGACGCGGCCGCGGCGCTGCGCGCGACACCGGGCATCCGGCGCGTCGGGGTCGTCGGCTGGTCGCTCGGTGGAGCGGTCGCGCTGGAGGCCGCGGCAGGCCCGAAGCGCTCGCGGCCGTTCGCGGCGCTCGCCGGCTTCTCGACGGGCGGCTTCCGCGCGACCGCGCTCGCCTCGCAGCTCCCGCCGACGATCCTCCTCTCCGGCGGGAGGACCGACGCGATCCCGCTCGCGATGACGCTGCCGCTGTACCGGGCGCTCCGCGCCGCGCACGTCCCGGCCCAGCTGTACGTCTATCCGCGCGGCTCGCACGACTGGCCCGGCCGGCAGGGCGCGCTCGGCATCGAGCACGCGGCGGCGTTCCTGCGCCGCTACCTCGGCTAGTGCCCGAGGCTGACCGTGAGATCGACGCGCCCCTTGGGCGCGAGCGTCGCGCCGTGCTGGGGGCTCTGCACCATGACGCGATCGGGGTAGAAGACGTCGGAGTGCACCTTGCGCACGGCGCCGACGGTGCAATGCGCCTTCACGATCGCGGCCTTTGCGGCCGCGGACGTGAGGCCGAAGACGTTCGGCACCTTGCAGGAGCTTCCGCCGCCGCCGCTGCCGCCCGCGCCCGACCCGCTGGTCGTGAAGGTGAGCGTCGCCTGCCCGGTTCCGATCGTGACGGTCGCGGATCCGGTCGAGAGCGTGCTCGAGGAGACGACGCTCGTCGTCCCCCCGCCTCCAGCGGTGGGCGTCAGCTTGACGGCGGTGACGGCGAACCCGGTCGGCAGCGTCTCGGTGACGGTCACGCCCGTCCCCAGCGGGTAGAAGATCCTCGGGCCGCAGCCGCCGACGGGGATGTTGAAGGTCTGCGTCCCGCCGGCGGCCGCCGGTGCCGCCGTGGTGAAGACGAACGTCCCCGTGGCCGCGCGCGCGCCGGAGGCGTTGCAGATCGTGAGCACGCCGGAGTCGGCGGGCCGGCCGTAGGCGGCCGCAGGGATCATCGACGCGAGCAGTCCCGCGACCAGGACGTTCCGCGCCACGGACCATGTCGGCACTCCGGGCATCGACACACGAATACCAGCGAGCCCGGTCGGCAGCCATCCCCGGACGGGTGAGATGCGGGGCGCATGTCCCGGGGTCAGACCCCGGGCCGTGTCCGTTGAGGGCATCCGGACAGCGCGCTCAATCTGCATCTTCTGGTGCCGCTGGGAAGATCGTCGTCAGCTGCGGTTCAACATCAGTCCCGTATTTGACGGCGATCTGTGCGACGTGGAGCCCAGCGCGTAAGGGCACTACTCAGATCACGATTCGCCGCCGCGACCGACATGGCGGGCGCGGCTCGACCACGCGCGCCGCCAGGCGAGGAAGGGGGCCAACGGGGGAAACACGGTTTCCCCCGTTACGCGAGCGAGCCGGCGCAGCCGGCTCGCGAGGCGAAGGCGCATACGGGATTCGAACCCGTGTCGCGGGAGATCGACGTCCCGGAGCCGCTTCGGCGGAAACTCGCTGAGCTAAGGGTTCAATCGGATTCGA
>Ga0335070_10010015_pt1 | contig 11085 bp, 9 predicted proteins | sample Lox_Sample_13_FD_206722 | JGI IMG/M metagenome (GOLD analysis project Ga0335070, IMG submission 206722) | Soil microbial communities from Loxahatchee National Wildlife Refuge, Florida, United States - Lox_Sample_1.3 | ecosystem: Environmental > Terrestrial > Soil > Wetlands | place: USA: Florida... | reverse complement strand
ACGCGATCCTACAGCGTTCCAGTCACTGACGACCGGAGCGTACGGCCTACTTGACGCGGTGCAGGGTCACCAGAAGCGTGAACAGCCTTGACGCGTCAGGCTTTGTCAGCATCGCGTCCAGCTTGGCCGCGTCTTCGGTGATGTGCACGTCGCCGAACTGGCCTGGATCGACCGTTCCGGCAATCTTGTGCGAGGCAATCAGGGCTTTGACCTTGTCCTCGTCGAACAGATAGGCCTTCAGCGTGTCGCCTTCGATCGTGTAGTAGACCGTGACGTTCGCTTCCTGTGCCTTCTGGTCGGCAGGCTTGCCGTCATCGAGCCACTCATGCGCGTTCATGTAGTGGTTCTTTCCGAGCACCGTTGTCTGGAGCGTATAGGTGCCCCAGCCGCCCTTTTCGTCCTTCTGCGGCGGAGTCACGCCGACCAGCGTGATCGTCTTGTCCTCCTTGGGAAGGAAATGGAAATAGCTCACTGCGGGGTCGCCCTTCGTGCTTCCGACCCATGTGCCCGCAAGCGACGGATCATTCGCAAAGCCGGCCGTCGAGCCTACGGGCGTCTTGGTAGTCACCGGCAGGCACGCGCCGAGAAGGAGGACCGCGCAAGCGGCAAGGGCAAGTCTCGTCGAACGCATGATCTCACTCCACTCTGGTGAAGGTCGTTGGCTTGATGTAGAGCGCCTGGCCTGCAGGGCTTGAGAGGAACTTGTCGAGTGCGGCGCCGTCGGCGGTGATGACGGCATCGCCCTTCCCGTTGTCGGTGATCGTCCCCTTGATCTTCCCGGCCTTGATCGCGGCCTTCGTCGCCGTCTCGTCAGGCAGATAGAGCAGGAGCCTCCCCTTCGCGCCGAAGCGGTAGAGCAGTGGGATCGTGCCCTCAGGCTGGTCCTCGATGGATTTGCCGTTGCCGGAGATCAGTCTCGCATTCATGAAGCCGAAGGTGCCGAACCGCGCCGTTGTCACCGAGACCTCATTCCAGTCGCCATCCGGCTGGGGACCGCCTTCGACCATGAGCACCGCCATGGGACCTTCAAGACGCGGCAGGAAATGCAGGTAAGTCGGTCGATGCTCCTTGTCTCCGGGCGCGCGCCAGACGCCCACGACGGCGGGATCGTTCTTGATCCCAACGGTCGTGCCCACCTGATGGCTCGTGACCGGCGGATAGCAGGCCGACAGGATCAGCGCCGCCGCGAGCGCCAGAATGGCCGGAAATCTGCTCATCGATGAACGCCCCCTCATGGACACTACCATGGTCTGCGGCAATTTGGGCGGAACATGGGCCCGGCAGCGTTTGGACCGTGGCGGAGCCGCTCATTATAGTCCCGCCGCCCTTTCACCGTCCCGCAAATGACCGCAAAGAAACGACGCCGCCTGGCCTTCGCGCTCGCACTGCTGGTGGCGGGCGCCGGTGCCGCCGCATTGGTGCTATTCGCGCTGAAAGACAACGTCCTGTACTTCTACAGTCCCAGCGATGTGCTCGCGAAGCATGTCCGGTCGGGTGTCGCGTTCCGCATCGGCGGTCTGGTCGCGCCCCACAGTGTTCGTCACGGCCCAGGCGCTGCGGTGCGCTTCACCGTCACCGACGGTCGCGCTGCAGTGGCTGTTGACTATCGTGGCGTGCTGCCGGCGCTGTTCCGTGAAGGGCAGGGCGTCGTGGCACTGGGTTCGCTCACCGAGGGAGGAACCTTCTCGGCGAGCGAAGTCCTCGCCAAGCACGACGAGCGCTACATGCCGCCCGAGGTCGTCGATGCGCTGAAACGATCCGGTCGCTGGAAGGAAGGCCAATGACTGGCGAGATCGGTCAGCTCGCGCTCTGTCTCGCCCTGGCGTTGTCGCTGATCCTTTCGGGCGCCGGCCTCTCCGGAGCGCGAGCAGGCGCGGCGCTCGCGCGTGATGTCGCTGTGGCCAGCGCGATGGGCCTTCTTGTCTTCGTCGCGCTCGCCTTCGGCGCGCTGACCTATGCTTCGATCGTGTCGGATTTTTCGATCCTCAATGTCGCGCAAAACTCGAACACGCTGAAACCCATGATCTACAAGATCACCGGCGTGTGGGGGAATCATGAAGGCTCCATGCTGCTCTGGGTTCTCGTCCTGTCGCTCTACACGGCCGCGATCGCGGTTTCGCGCCAGGGCGGTGAGCGTCTCGTCAGCGCTGCCCTCGGCGTGCAGGGCCTTCTCGCCGGCGCGTTCCTGCTCTTCATCCTCTTCACGTCCAATCCGTTCCTCCGCCTCGACCCGGCGCCGTTCGAGGGAGCCGGGCTCAACCCGCTTCTTCAGGACATCGGCCTCGCACTGCATCCGCCGATGCTCTACACCGGCTACGTCGGCCTTTCCGCCTCGTTCGCCTTTGCCGCCGCCGCGCTGATCACCGGGACTCGCGACTGGGCGCGCGCCGCTCGGCCCTTCATGCTGGCTGCATGGATCGCACTGACGCTCGGAATCGCGCTCGGAAGCTGGTGGGCCTATTACGAGCTCGGCTGGGGCGGCTTCTGGTTCTGGGATCCGGTCGAGAACGCATCGCTCATGCCGTGGCTGATCGCGACGGCGCTGCTGCACTCCGCGCTAGCTACGGAGCGCACGGGCGCCTTCCGCAGTTGGACCCTTCTGCTCGCCATCGCCGGCTTTTCGCTCAGCCTGATCGGCACCTTTCTGGTGCGTTCCGGCGTTCTGACCTCGGTCCACGCCTTCGCAAACGATCCGGCTCGCGGACTCTACATGCTGATATTGATCGTCGTCGCTGTCGGTGCCGCTCTGGCGCTGTTCGCCTGGCGTGCGCCGAGCCTGGAGGAGGGCGCGTCCTTCTCGCCGATCAGCCGAGAGACAACGTTGCTCTTCAACAATGTCTTCCTCACCGCCGCGACCTCGGCGGTGTTCATCGGCACGCTCTACCCGCTCGCGCTGGATTGGCTTACCGGCGTGAAACTTTCTGTGGGGCCGCCCTTCTTTGCCGTCACCTTCTCGCCGTTCTTTCTGGCAATGCTCGTTCTCGTGCCGTTCGGGCCGCGACTTGGCTGGACGAAGGGCGACGGCCGAGCCGCATTGCGCGCGCTGGCACCCGGCGCCGGCATCGCGTTGGTCGCCGCGCTTGCCGTCCTTGCCCTTGCCGTCCCGCGCTCCCTGGCTGGGGCAGGAGCCTTCGGAGTCGCGGCTTGGCTGATCGCTGCAAGCATCATCGATGTGCGCCGCCGGCGCATTCTCTCGCCATCTACGGTTGCGTCGGCTCTTGCTCACGCCGGCCTTGCGGTGACGTTGATCGGCATCGCCGGTACGACGCTCTGGCGCAGCGAGGCGCTTGAAGTCCTCGCGCCGGGCGAAACGATGAACGTCGGAGGCTACACGCTGCGCCTCGACGGTGTCGAAGGGCGACAAGGTCCGAACTACCAGGCCGCGCGTGCCGATATCGCGGTGCTATACGGCGGCCGGACGCTCACGGTCATGCATCCGGAGCGGCGGCTCTATCCTGTCGAGCAGCAGGATACCGTCGAGACGGCAATCCGAACGACCATCGCCAACGATCTCTACCTCGCGCTCGGCGACGAGCGCGAGAACGGGCGCTGGACCGTGCGCGCCTACGTCAATCCGCTCGCGCCGCTGATCTGGCTGGGTGCGCTGGTCATGGCGCTGGGCGGCTTTGCTGCGCTGTGGAGCCGGCTTCGCTCGCCACGCACGGTCGCGAGCGTCGTTCCGGTGCCGGCCGAATGAGACGCCTTCTCGCCGCACTGATCCTGGTCGTGGGTTCCGCCGTCGCCTCGGCCGCTCCCGCGCCGGGCACGCTGCCTGATCCAGCTCAGGAAGCGCGCGCCCGGGCGTTGCAAAAGGAATTGCGTTGCCTTGTCTGTCAGGGAGAGTCGATTGACGAATCCAATGCGCCTCTCGCCGCCGACCTCCGCGCGCTGATCCGCGCGCGCATCCGAGCCGGAGAAAGTGACGATGCCATTAAGCAATTTCTCGTTGCACGCTACGGCGATTTCATCTTGTTGCGGCCTCCGTTCGATGTGCAGACTTACGCCTTATGGCTGACACCTTTTGCGGTGTTGATATTGGCCGCGGGCGTCGCCATCTGGGTGATTGTCCGGGCTGCCAGAGCGCCAAAGGGCGCGGCCTGAGACTGCCATCCATCACATCCGCGTCAGGTCCCTGAGGCACGGAACAATGTTACATACTCTTAATGGTTGAGAAGGGAACGAGTAAGGTCTAGGGGGTACTGGCGAGCGACCAACGCCCCAGGTCCTCGCGAGCGCCGGTCAAGGAGAGCACACATGCCCGAGCAAAATCCCAATCCAATCAAGCGCCACAGCCGCTCGATTGCGCTTGGCTCGGCCGCCGCAATCGTGTTGGTCGGCCTGAGCGCCTTCGCCTTCGTGCCCGGCGTGCGACCCGTATCGAGCCCCGATATGCCCGCCGCTCCGCGCGCGGTGGCGGCCACCGAGGTCCGCACCGCGGCAGCCACGCCGCCGCGCATGCTCGAGAATGGAGCGCCCTTCAGCTTTGCCGACCTGGTCGAGCGCGTCAGCCCGGCGGTCGTCACGATCACCGCAGAAACGGTCGAGACCTCGCCCGCCAACGTCGCGGACCTTCCGGCACCGTTCCGCGACTTCTTCAATCAATACGGCCAGGGCGGTCAGCCGCGGGCGCCGCACAAGGCGGTCTCGGCCGGCTCGGGATTCATTATCGACAAGTCCGGCTATGTCGTGACGAACAATCATGTCATCGAGAATGCGCGCAAGATCACGGTGAAGCTGCCCGACGGGCGCAGCTTCGACGCCAAGCTGATCGGCGCAGATCCGGCAACCGATGTCGCGCTTCTCAAGATCAAGTCCGACAAGGCGTTGCCGAGCGTTGAGTTCGGCGACGACCGCCAGGTTCGCGTCGGCGACTGGGTCGTCGCGGTCGGCAACCCGTTCGGCTTGTCCAACTCGGTCACCGCAGGCATTGTCTCCTCGCTCGGACGCGATCTGCCGGGAAGTGGTCCCTACAACGACTTCATCCAGATCGACGCGCCGATCAATCGTGGCAATTCAGGCGGTCCGACCTTCGACCTGCGCGGCCAGGTCATCGGCATGAACTCGATGATTTACTCGCCGTCGGGCGGCAGCGTCGGCATCGGCTTCGCTATTCCTGCCTCCGTCATCCATGACGTCGTTGCCCAGCTTCAGGCACGTGGGCATGTCGATCGCGGCTATCTCGGCGTGAACATTCAGAACCTCACACCGGAGATCGCCTCGACGCTCAATATTACCTCGCCAAAGGGTGCAATCGTCGCCGAGGTCGTGCCGGGCGGTCCCGCCGCCGGCGCCGGCTTCCAGCAGGGCGACGTCGTGACCGCTCTCAACGGCCGCGCGATTGAAGACTCGCGTGACCTGACCCGGCACATTGCGGCGCTTCCGGCCGGCACGACAGCGACCTTCGCGGTCCTGCGCAATGGCCAGCAGAGGACGATCACTGCCAAGATCGGCAATCGCCCCGACCAGCGCGTTGCTTCCAACGACGATTCCGACGACCGCGACGGTGCCCAGGATCAGGGCAGCGCAGGCAATTCCTCGACGTTGCAGGCCATGGGTCTGGGGCTTGCGGCGGTGACACCCGAGGCGCGGCGCAACTTCAACATTGACGCCGGCATCGATGGTGTGCTCGTCACGCGCGTTGATCCCGACAGCGACGCCGGCGACAAGGGCATCCAGCCCGGCGATGTAGTGCTTTCGGTCGCCAACAAGCCGGTGCACTCGCCGCGGGACGTCTTGGCGCAGGTTGCGGCCGCGCGTTCTGCCGGGCGCCACACGGTTCTGCTCCTTGTGGCGACACAGGGCGGCCAGCGCTTTGTCGCGGTCGATGTCGGAGAAGGCTGAGTTTCACGCGTACCGGACGATGCGGGTAACCGCGGCGTCCGGCCCCCGCGCCGGTGGCGGCGGCCCCATCCCCCCCGTTGCTGCCGCCGGCGCGGACCTTTTTCTGAAGTTGCTTCGGGTGGAGCGATCGCATGCGAATTCTGGTGGTTGAAGACGATCTCGAGGCGCAGCGCTATCTCGTAAATGGCCTGAAGGAAGCGGGCCATGTCGTCGACGATGCCGCCGACGGCGAGACCGGGCTGACGCTTGCCCTGTCCAGGCCCTACGACGTCGCGATCATCGACCGCATGCTGCCCAAGATGGACGGGCTCAAGGTCGTTGCCGACATGCGCGAACACGCCAATACCACGCCGGTGCTGTTTCTCTCTGCGCTCTCGGAAGTCGACGACCGCGTGAAGGGTCTCAAGGCCGGCGGAGACGACTATCTGACCAAGCCATATGCCTTCGTCGAGCTGCTGGCGCGCATCGACGCGCTGATGCGGCGCCGCTCGCCGCAGGCGGTGAAGACACGGTTACAAGTCGGCGATCTCGAGCTCGACCTTCTGACACGGACCGCGAAGCGGGCCGGCGCGGCGATCGATCTTCAGCCACGCGAGTTCCGCCTGCTCGAGTATCTGATGCGCCATGCCAGCCAGGTCGTCACTCGCACCATGCTGCTGGAGAGCGTGTGGGAGTATCACTTCGATCCGCAGACCAACGTCATCGATGTTCACATCTCGCGCCTGCGCGCGAAGATCGACAAGGGGTTCGATACGGCGCTGCTGCACACGGTGCGCGGAGCGGGCTACATGATCCGTGCGCGCGCCTAGCATTCTACGGACGCAGGCCTATCGGATCGTTCTCGTCTATGTCGCCGTCTTCGCCGTTTCTGTGGCGGCGCTTCTTGCGTTTTCCTACTGGAATACAAAGCGCGCTCTCGACGCGCAGACGGACCAGATCATCGAAGCCGAGATCACCGGTCTTTCGGAGCAGTACCAGCAACTCGGGCTTCGCGGCCTCGCCGACGTGGTGATCAGCCGGTCCGCGCATGGCGGCTCCGGCCTCTATCTGCTCGCGAACAGCTTCAAGCAGCCGATTGTTGGCAACCTCGACGGCTGGCCGGCGAACATGGTGCATCCCGACAAGTTCGTCGAGTTCGACTACCAGCGCCGGGTCGAGAACCGGCTCGAGACGCGCAAGGCCCGTGGCCGCGTCTTCGCGCTGCAAGGCGGCTTTTATCTCCTGGTCGCACAGGACGTGCAGGAACGGTATCTGACCGAACGGCTCTTCACCACGACGCTGCCCTGGACGGTCGGGCTCGTGCTGATCCTGGGTCTGGTCGGCGGCGCCGTGATGAGCCGCAACATGTTGGCGCGGCTCGATTCCATCAATCGCACCAGTGCAGAAATCATCGACGGCGACCTCACGCGCCGCGTGCCGATCGGGTCCGCCCACGACGAGTTCGACGCGCTCGCCGAGAACCTCAATGCCATGCTCGATCGCATCGAGCGGCTGATGCACGGCGTCCGAAACGTGACCGACTCGGTCGCCCACGACCTGCGCACGCCCCTGAACCGCCTCCGCAACCGGCTGGAAACGACGCTGCGCCATCTCGACCCAGCCAGCGGCGAGGCGTCCGAGATCGAATCGGCCGTCGCGGAGACCGATCAGCTGATCACCACCTTCAATGCGCTCCTGCTGATTGCCGAGGCCGATGCGGGCGTAACGCGCGGCGAGATGGCGGCGATAGATCTCGCGCCGATCGCTGAGGATATGGCGGAGCTCTATGCGCCGCTGGCCGAGGAGAAGGGCGTGAATCTCAAGATCGAGCCGGCCGGCGCAACGATGATCGAGGGCAACCGCAGCCTGGTCTCCCAGGCGCTTGCCAATCTGGTCGACAACGCGATCAAGTACACGCCCGCCGGCGGCGCGGTAACTGTGACGGCGCTGGAAACGCCTCAGGGGGTCGAACTGCATGTCGCCGACACCGGCCCGGGTATCCCGCCGGAGGAGCGCAATCGCGTCGTCGAGCGCTTCGTCCGCCTCGACGCCAGCCGCAGCGCACCGGGAACCGGGCTCGGGCTCAGCCTTGTCGCCGCGGTTGCCCGGCTGCACGACGCGCGCCTTGTCCTGGAAGACAACAACCCGGGTCTTCGCGCCATCGTTCGCTTTCCAAGACCCGCGCCGCGGACGCGTTGACGTCCAGTGCGGCTTCCAATCGCCTCCCGACAACGCGGAACTGATTGGCTACACTTCCTCCCATGACCGCCTTTGCGTCCGCGTCGCCGCCATCGCCCTTCGATCCCGCCCGTGCGCAGCGGACATTCGATTCCCTCGCAGCCGAGGGTTATGTCCCAGGAGGCGGCGCGCGCGCCGTGCTCGCGGCCGCATTCGGCAATTCGCCGTTCCTCGCCCGGCTTGCCTTGCGTGAGCATGCGCTGCTGCCGCGTCTGTTCGCAGACGGGCCGGACACCACCGTCTCCGATGCCGAGGCGCTCGCGCTGTCGGCAGCCCAAGCCGGGAGCCAGGCGGATGCAATGGCACGACTGCGCGTGGCCAGGCGCCGTGCCGCGCTTGCCGTTGCGCTCGCCGATATCGCGGGCATCTGGCCGCTAGAAGTGGTCACCCGGGCCCTCAGCGGTTTCGCCGACGCCTGCGTCAGGGGGGCGCTGCGTTTTGTGCTGGCCGAGGCCGCGGCCACGGCCGAGATGAGCGAGCGCGACGGCGCCGTGCTCGAGGCGTCGACCGGCCTCACAGTGCTCGCCATGGGAAAGTATGGGGCCTTCGAGCTCAACTATTCCTCGGACATTGACCTTGTCGTCTTCTACGACCCGCGCAAATTTCCGTTCCGGAAGCGCGACGACCCGCGCGGGGCGGCGGTCGATCTCGTTCGCGGCGTCGTCAAGCTCCTGACCGATATCACCGCGGATGGCTACGCCTTCCGTGTCGATCTGCGTCTGCGTCCCGATGCTGGTGCCACGCAGGTCGCGATCTCGACCGATGCCGCCGAGTCCTACTACGAGGGCATGGGCCAGAACTGGGAACGCGCCGCCTACATCAAGGCAAGGGCCTGCGCCGGCGATCCGGAAACGGGTGTGCGCTTTCTGAAGTCAATCGAACCATTCATCTGGCGCCGCAATCTCGACTACGCCGCCATCGAAGACATCCATTCGATAAAGCGCCAGATCCACGCCCATGGCGGCCATCGCGAGATTGCCGTCGCGGGCCACAACATAAAGCTGGGCCTCGGCGGCATCCGCGAAATCGAGTTTTTCGTTCAGACCCAGCAGCTGATCCTGGGCGGACGCATGCCCGAACTGCGGCAAAACGCAACGGTTGCGGCACTCGATGCGTTGCGCGAACGAGGGCTCGTTACCAACGAAACTACGACTGATCTCAAGAATGCCTATCGCTATCTGCGGACCCTTGAACACCGGCTTCAGATGATCGAGGACCAGCAGACGCACTCCATCCCGAAGTCCGAGGAGGGCATCGCGCATGTCGCTTGTTTCATGGGTTATCGGGATGCGAAGACGTTCGGCGACGCGCTGGTTGCGCAGCTTGAAACCGTGCAAGGGCACTATGCCCGCCTGTTCGAACGCGAACAGGAACTCGCGGCGCCCGAAGGCAATCTCGTCTTCACCGGCGTCGAAGAAGACCCCGGCACGCTCGGCACCTTGGAGGCTATGGGCTTCCGCGATGCGGCGCATGTTTCCGCCGCGATCCGCGGCTGGCACCATGGCCGCATTCGCGCGACGCGCAGCGCCCGCGCCCGCGAACTGCTGACCAAGCTCGTCCCCTCGCTCCTGGCAGCCCTCGCTGCCACTGCAGATCCGGATGCGGCGTTCGCACAGTTCGACCGCTTTCTCACCAATCTCCCCGCCGGCGTGCAGCTTTTCTCTCAGTTCCTGGCGCGGCCCGACTTCCTGCGCCTGATCGCGACGATCGTCGGCTCCGCCCCGCGGCTTGCGCAACACCTGAGCCGGGCGCCCGCGACTCTGGACGCTTTGATCGACTCCGATTTCTTGCACGCGCTGCCGACGCGCGCTGCCCTCGACTCGCAACTCCGCGAGCAGCTTCGCCGCGCCGGCGACTATGAGGGCGCGCTCGACGCCGCGCGGCGCTTCGCGCGCGAACAGATTTTCCGCGTCGGCGTGCAGATCATAGAGGGCGTCGCCAAGGCCAATCAGGCCGGCCCTGCGCTCGCAGCCATCGCCGAAAGCGTGATTGCAGGCCTTCTGCCGGAGGTCGAAGGGGAGCTCGCCGAAGCCCACGGCCGCGTGCCGGGTGGCGCCTTCGCCGTGGTTGCGATGGGTAAGCTTGGGGGCCGCGAGATGACCGCAGGATCCGACCTCGATCTCATCTTCGTCTACGACGCACCGCCGGAAGTGGAAAACAGCGACGGCGCCAAGCCATTGCCGGTTATCGTCTACTACGCACGCCTCGCGCAGCGGTTCATCTCGGCGCTCACCACGCCAACGGCCGCCGGCACGCTGTACGAGGTGGATATGCGCCTGCGGCCGACGGGCAACAAGGGTCCGGTTGCCGTGAGCCTTCGGTCCTTCCAGCGCTATCATGCCGAGGAGTCATGGACGTGGGAGCGCATGGCGCTGACCCGCGCTCGGGTCGTCGTGGCGCCGGAGCCACTGGGTCGCGAGATCGAGGCGGCCATACGTCAAACCCTGACGACTGCCGCGGACTGCGAGAAGATTGTAGCCGATGCGCGCGAGATGCGGGAAAAGCTCGCGCAGCAATTTCCCGGCAGCAATCGCTGGGACCTGAAGTTCGCGCCGGGCGGACTGGTCGACATCGAGTTCGTGGCCCAGACGCTTCAGCTCTGCACGGCATCCGGGCATCCCGGTGGCCTCGACAGCAACACGATCGAGGCGCTGAGGAAGCTGGAAGCGGCCGGCGCGCTATCGCCGGCCGACGCCCGCACGCTGATCGACGCTGCCGCACTTGAGCATGCGCTCACGCAGGTCCTGCGCATTGCCGTGGAGGGTACGCTGGACCCTCAGGCGGCAACGCACGGTCTGCGTGCGCTTCTGGTGCGCGCCGCCGGGGTTGCCGACTTCGATGCCCTGGAGGCGCGACTCGCCGCAGCGCAGAAGGGCGTGCGCGCCATTCTCTCCGCCACGCTGGACGGACGCCGCTAATCGCGGGGTAGAACCAGAACCGCACCGGCCGGCCAGCTAAGATATACGGTATCGCCTGGCGCGTGCCCCCGTTCCGCCACTCTCTCGGCGTTCTGCGCCGCAACCGAAA
>Ga0335070_10010014_pt1 | contig 11085 bp, 12 predicted proteins | sample Lox_Sample_13_FD_206722 | JGI IMG/M metagenome (GOLD analysis project Ga0335070, IMG submission 206722) | Soil microbial communities from Loxahatchee National Wildlife Refuge, Florida, United States - Lox_Sample_1.3 | ecosystem: Environmental > Terrestrial > Soil > Wetlands | place: USA... | reverse complement strand
AGCGATCTGCTCGCCGTATGGCGGGTTCCGTGGTACGTGCTATCCGACACGTGGGTTGTCCTGACAGTTGCTGCTAAAGACCTGATTGGCAGCCATCGGGCAGAGTCTCTGTTTCGGGTTGTGCAATTCGAGAGGAGCGGGAACGACGCAAGAGTCAGTGCGCGGCGAGCGCTTGCGACGCTTTACAGCACGGTAGCGCCAAACTCGATCGTACTCGGCGTCAACACGAGGGAGCAGAAGTTATTGTTCCACCAGATTCAGAGGAGTTCGGTCCCCAAGGTGATGCAGGAGTTGGGGGCGGAAGCGTGAACGTCTGGGAGTTAGCAGCAGAAGTGATGATTTTCGCGCTGGTGCCGCTGACCTGGATGGCGATCAGAGGGGACGTACGCCAGCGGCTTGTTGCGTTCTTCATGGCCGGTGTGGTGATCACGCTGCTGATGATGCTGCTGACGATGGCATTCAACCGGATGCCGATGATGGATCTCGCGCTGGCGCTGGCACTGATGTCATTCGGCGGCGGCATTGTGTTCGCGCAGTTCCTGGCTCGTTATCTCGAATGAAAACGATCGCGATCGACGTACTGCTGGCGCTGGGAGTCCTGATCACGCTTTTATCGGTGCTCGGGATGTGGCGGATGCGGGATCCATATCAGCGAATGCACTTCATTTCGCCGCCTGCATCGCTGAGTCCTGCCTGCTTTACGGCGGCGATTTTTCTGCAGAATGGTCTCAAACCGGAGGCTTTCAAGGCGCTGGTGACGCTGTTCGTGCTGGTCGGTATGAATACGGCCGTGACACATGCGGCGGCGCGGGCCTTGCGCATAGCAGAAACGAAGGATTGGAATCCGCCACCGGATGAAGAGGTGCCGATTCACTCCGAGGACGAACTGGTTATGCCGGAGCAGAAACAATGAGGCTGCTGCAATATGCGATTTTGATCCTGGTGGCAGTCGCAGCTCCCGGTGTGGTGTTGACGCGTGATCCCAAGCCGCAGGTGGTGACACTGAGTTTTTACGGGCTGCTGTGTGGCCTGATGTTCTTTATCTTTCAGGCGCCTGATGTGGCGCTGTCGCAAATCACGATCGGGGCGGTGATGCTGCCACTCCTGATTCTCCTAGCACTGACAAAAATGCGGCGGCATAACATGCGTCAGCAGCAGAAGGCGCAAAAATGAGTTCACGAGCGCGCACCACATTGTTTCTTGTGGCCGCGGCAGGTCTCGCGGTGATCCTGGTGCTCGGGTTGATCGATTTGCCTCCCATGGGCGATTACCGGGGCCCCTATGGTTACGTGGTCACGCAGGTCGCGGTGTATGAGCGCCACGCGACGGACGTGGTGAATGCGATCAACTACGACTATCGCGCGTTCGACACCTTGGGAGAGGAATTCATTCTGTTCGCGTCGGTGGTGGGAGTGTTGCTGTTATTCCGTCCATCTCCGAACCAGCAGGGAGAACAAGAGCAACAGAAGGGTGGAGACCTCGAGGACGACGAAGAGTCATTGCCGGTTTCTGACGCCTTGCGCGTGAGCACGCAGGTAATTATGGGCGTGATGATCGTGTTCGGCGTCTACATCGCGACGCATGGACAACTGACGCCTGGAGGAGGTTTTCAGGGCGGCGTCATCCTGGCCTCGACACCGATTCTGATTTACCTGGCGGGTGATGTGCGGGCGTTCGAAAAGATCACTTCGAGCCCACTGGTAAAGCTCGCAGAGTGCGGAGGTGCGGGGGGCTATGGGGTGATCGGAATCATTGCACTGCTGGCAGGCACGCACTTCTTGACCAACTATCTTCCACTCGGGACAACTGGAGATCTTTTCTCCTCCGGAACGATTGCCGTGATCAGTGTGGTGGTGGGTCTGGAAGTGACGGGTGGGTTTGTGCAATTGACCCAGGTGTATTTGCGGGAAATCGTGGAATCGCAACTCAAGAGAGAAGAATGATGCTGCACCTTTCCTACTTCATCGCCGGCTGGATTTTCTTGTGGGGGTTGTACGGAATTGTGACCAGCAAGAACCTGGTGCACCAGGTGGTTTGCCTGGCTGTGTTGCAAACGTCGACTTACGTTTTATTGCTGACGGTTGGATACAAAGTGGGAGGGACAGCGCCGGTGTTCGCCGACATACCCGTGGGTACACCGGTCGTGGATCCGCTGGTGCAGGCGCTGATGCTGACGGACATTGTGGTGGAAGCGACCGTGGCAGCCTTGCTGCTCTCGATGGTGGTGAAGTCGAACGAGTTGGCCAACACGGTGGATCCGGAAGAGCTTCGCATTCTGACCGGCTGACATGACGACGCTGATTCCGCTGCCGGTTGCGATTCCTCTGATAGTGGCTGCCTTCCTGGCGCTGGTTGGACACTGGGCTGGGCGGAGATTCTGCGACACGCTTTCGATTGCAACAGCAGGCGCCACGGTGTGGGCGTCGGCGACTATTCTGCACGGCGTCTGGCTGCAGCCGGTGACTTACTGGTTCGGGAACTGGTGGCCGCGCCCCAACGACGTTGTGCTGGGCATATGCTTCCGGATCGATGCGATTGGGGCCGTCATCGCTCTGCTGGTTAGCGTGCTGACCACTGCAGGGCTGGTATTTTCCTGGAGGATCTTCGAGGAGACTGAGAATCATTTTCAGCCGCTGATGCTGATCTTCATGGCGGCGATGTGCGGCTTCAGCTACACCGGGGATCTCTTCAATCTGTTCGTCTTCTTTGAATTGATGAGCGTGGCGGCTTTCGCGCTGTGCGGGCTGAAGACTCTGGAACCCGCGCCGCTGCAGGGCGCCTACAACTTCGCAATCGTGAACACTGTGGGTGGGTTCATGATCGTGCTGGGGATCGGGCTGCTGTATGCGCGGACGGGCGCGCTGAATTTCGCACAGATCGGGCGCTCGTTGGGCACTCATGGCGATGCGCTTGTCATCCTTTCGTTCCTGCTCATATCCGTGGGATTCATGGGCAAGGCGGCGATTGTTCCATTTCATTTCTGGCTGGCGGATGCGCACGCGGTGGCGCCCAGTCCGGTGTGCGTGCTTTTTTCCGGCGTGATGGTGGAGTTGGGAGTGTATGCGGTCGCGCGCATGTACTGGAGTATGTTTCACAGCGCGCTGGCGATGCACACGGACGCTCTGCGGAATGTCTTCATGGTGCTGGGGGGGATCACATGTCTGGTCGGCGGTTTCATGTGCTTCGCCAATCATCATTTGAAACGTCTGCTGGCGTTCTCAACGATTTCGCATGAGGGATTGATGCTGGCGGGCATGGGATTGCTGACAGCGAAAGGGCTGGCGGGTTTTGTCCTGTATGCGCTCTCGCATGGAGTGATCAAAGGCGGGCTCTTTCTGTGTGCGGGCATTGTGCTGCACAGGCTGGAAAGGATCGGGGAGGATCACCTGCATGGGCGCGGGCGGCACATGTGGCCTACCGCTCTGTTGTTTGTGCTGGGAGCGTGGGGATTGGCGGGATGCTGGCCTTTTGGCACGCTTCTGGGCGAGAGCATGATTTCCGAGGATGCGGTTGCACAACATCAGCACTGGGTCCCCTACATGTTCATCTTTGTGGAAGCGATTACAGCGGGAGCGGTAATGCGGGTGTTTTTCAGAGTTTTCCTGGGATGGGGCGAACGTGCGCCGACCGATGAGGCGTCAAAAGTGGAGGAGAAGCCGGAGACGGAAGAGCATGAGCATACGCCGGTGATGATGCTGCTGCCAGCTGCGGCGCTGATCCTGCTTGGCATCAGTATTACTGCAGTGCCTGGAGTTCGAAGTGCGGCGGAGGTGAATGCGGAGCGGTTTGTCGACCAGTCGGGATATGCGCAGGATGTTCTGAATAACGCGCAGACCGCCACGCCGGAGCCCAAGCCGGAAGAACCGCTGCGTTCGTCCATTGTGCGCACGGGAATTGCTGGAGTGCTTGCGCTGGGGCTGGCTTTAGGCACGGTGTTTCGCAGGCGTGTGGGGCGGGTAATGGAGTTTACTCGCAGTCTGGAGCTAGGCAACTCGCTGCTCCGGCGATTGCATAGTGGGCATCCGGGGGATTATGTTGCGTGGCTTTCGGCGGGGACGGCCCTGGTTGGGGGATCGCTTATGTGGTTGTTGCGGTGACAGAACGTCCTTCGAATATCGATCTACAAGACCTTAGCCGCCGAGATCGCCGAGAACATCCGCGGAGAGCGCGAGAAGAACCGGAGCCGACTCCGGGAGAGCGGCGCTCGGAGGAACGTAGATGGTGCGCCCGGAGAGATTCGAACTCCCGACCTGTTGCTCCGGAGGCAACCGCTCTATCCAGCTGAGCTACGGGCGCAGACCTTCGTTTGGATTATACGCGACTTGTTCGCCCTGCGTTTTGGGCTCGAAATAGGACCGAGCATCAATTTCCAGCGAGCACGTCCAGGTGAATTGTGAATCCAACCAGGTCACGATTTCAGTGTTGGCTGGTCCGGGAGTGGCCGCGTGGGGGAGGTGCTGCTGTCGAAATAACGGATATAGCCGTTGCACAAGGTTTGAGCGCCCGGTGTCGCACTGCTGCTTGGAATGGCCCGCACCGTACTGATCTCCTGCCTCTGCCGCGTGCCCTCATAGTTCGCGAAGAAGAAGAGCCGGTCCTTCTGGATCGGTCCTCCAATTGGCACTCCGAAGATGTTGTAGTTCAGCTTGTCGGGCTTGTTGGGTTGCCCGAGACGCTGCTCCGCCGCTTCTACGAAATAATCGTTAGCGCTAGTGACGGTGTTGCGCAAGTATTCGTAAAGCGATCCATGAAATTGATTTGTTCCGCTCTTGGTGACCAGGGCGACCTGCGCACCCGAACCAGTACCCTGGTCGGAGTTGTAGTTCGACGTAGTGACGCGGAATTCCTGCACGGAGTCAAGCGTAGTCGGCAGGACAGACGTGAAGGCGTAGCCGTTCGACTGGTCGTTGACGTCAACGCCATCCGGCGTGATGTTGCTCTGATCGCTGCGGTGCGCCATTCACGGCCCCGCTGCGCGTGTCTTGATCTTTATAAGAGGGGTCCTGCAGGTCCAGCCGGTGCCCTGTATACGTCACTCCCGCTTGCAGGCTCAACAACTCCGGCACGTTGCGGGCCTCAATAGGTACTTCTTTGACCTGATTCTCGCCGAACGAGTTGCCCAATGAGGCATCCACGGCGTTCAGCGCGGGTGCTTCACTCGTGACCGTGACGTTTTCCGTCATCGCTCCGATCTTGAGTTGTACGTTGACCGTCGCTGGCGTATTGACCAACAACTGCAATCCCATTTGCATATATTGCGAGAAGCCGGCAAAGGTGACCGTGAGTTTATACGTACCGGGAGGCAGGCCAAGCAGACGATATTCTCCGCGCGGATCGTCCGCGACGTCACGTTCGAATTTTGCGTCAGGGTTGGCCAGCACCACGCTCGCGCCGGCGATAGCGCTTCCGCTGGGGTCAGTCACAGTTGCTTGCAGTGAAGTCGATAACCCCTGACCGAAGGCAAGCGAGGCCATGGCCAGCCATCCTAACAACGCAATCCCGACACCCTTGAAGACTTGCATAGGTTTCCTCCCGCTCACGTACTCCGGGCAAACTCCCGAGTGTGCGCGAACTACATCCGCACATTTTGGAGGGAAGCTTTACTCTCCCTGCTGTTCCCGGACTTGTCTCCGAGAGACATGGACGCGGGATGCCGCATTTACGGCACTTCAGGTTTAGCTACAAGGAAGCGAAGAATTATGGATGGGTGATATCCGGCGTGAAGTCTAGAGATAGAGAGATTTGCTCACTAGTCTAAGAACTTTGCGGGTTCCCGCAGGGCTCCGGCGAGATCGTTCAGGAACATTGCAACTCGTGCGCCAGCTGTTACGCGATGATCGCAAGATACGGTGAACGACAGCATCGGTCGGACTTCGGGTTTGCCGTCAACCACTACTACTCGATTGCTGATTTTTCCTACGGCGAGAGCAGCGGCCTGCGGGGGGGTGATGATCGCGCTGAACTGGTCGACTTCATACATCCCAAGATTGCTGATGGTGAATGTAGGGTCAGCGATATCGATGGGCTTGAGCTTCCCAGCTCCAGCGCGCATGACCATCTCGCTTCGTTGAAGGGCAATATTGGCCAGGTCAGCTTTGTGCGCGTTGTGGATCACGGGGGCAACAACGCCGTCTTCGACGGCAATGGCTACGGCCATATTTACGTGATCGTGCAGCTGAATGCCATCTTTACTCCAGCTTGCGTTCAGACGTGGATGGTTCAATAGCACGCGGGATACTAGCGCAACCAGAAGGTCCGTATGAGTGACACGAACGTTTTTTGCATGCTCAATTTCATCGACGATTTGTTCGCGGTATTGAATCAGAGTAGAGGCATCCACATCCCGCGTCACGAAAAAATGAGGAACGGTCGTCCAACTCTGAGTGGTGCGCTCGGCCATGATGCGGCTCAGAGTTGTCGGGACCTCAAGGGATTTTTTGGGAGTTGCATGCGGCGATGTTGCACAGGCAGCCTGTACGTCAGCAGCAAGGATCTCGCCTGCGGGACCTGAGCCATGGACCTTCGAAGTGTCGACGCCCAATTCCTTCGCGAGACGCCTTGCTTTCGGAGAGATTTTGGCGGAGATGGCAGGCGCCGATGAGATGACCTGACTGGGTGGCTGCGATGAGAACGAGGATTTCGGTTCGGATCTCGTACGAGTTCCGGTCGCGGAGTGTTCTGCATCTGTGGGAACTTGCTCACCCGGCGCAACGATCCACGCAATTGTTTGCCCGACCGGAATCTCTGATCCTTCCAACGCCCTGACCCCAGCCAAAACACCTTCTGCCGGAGCTTCGACCTCAACTACAGCCTTGTCGGTCTCTATGTCGAGGAGAGGCTCACCCTTGGAGACATGATCTCCTTCCTTCTTCCGCCAAGCGAGTAGCTTGCCGGTTTCTTGCGCCATTTCAAGGGCGGGCATTACCACGCTGAAGGCCATAGTTGGTCGTAATGGGGGAAGTGCGGCTGCGACGGCCCTCAGCCCTCAAGCTTCTATTTTCTCCGTCTTGGCACTGGCTTCGATCATTTCCAGGACATGCTTGCTCGCGGGAGCTTCGCTGTCGCGGGTTGTTGGCAACGGGCCGTTTACGGTGAAGTAATGGGCGCCCGCAACGAGCAGTTCCTCGGCCGGGAAACGGGTGATGACTTCGTGTCCGGTCGGAGTCACGACGATTTCCTCTTCAATCCGAGCCGCGCTCCAGCCATCGGTGGAAGGCCAGAAAGTCTCGAGAGCGAAGACCATGCCGGGCTTGATCTCAACCGGATGTTCGAACGACACGAGGCGGCTGATCACGGGTTTTTCCCAGATAGCCAACCCGATGCCGTGTCCATACTGCAGGGCAAACGCGGCTTCTTCATTGGGGAATCCGAAGTCTTGCGCTTTGGGCCAGACCGCCGCGATTTCGGCGGTCGTTCGCCCGGGACGAACTAATTCAATGGCCGCGTCGAGATATTCCCGACAGCGCTTGTAGGCATCCACCATGGCATGAGACGCGTATCCGACGGTGAAGCAACGGTAATAGCAAGTCCGGTATCCCATGTAGGAATGCAGGATGTCGTAATAGACGGGATCGCCAGGACGCAGTATGCGGTCGGAGAACACGTGTGGATGGGGATTGCAGCGTTCCCCGGAAATCGCATTCACAGCCTCGACGTACTCCGAGCCAAGATCGTAAAGCACTTTGCTGACAACGCCGACGGCTTCGTTCTCGCGTAGCCCCGGCTTCATTGTGCGGTAGAGTTCGTCGTAGGCCGCGTCGACCATCATGGCCGAGTGATTGAGCAGGGAAATCTCGTCCTGCGTCTTGATGACGCGAGCCTCAGACATCAGTTGCTGGCCGTCGACAATCTCGAGGCCTTCACGTTGCAGCGCAAAAAGAACAGGCAATTCAATGATGTCGATGCCGACCGGTTCTTTGTGCAGTCCGCGTCTCTCGAGCTCTACGCGGATCTTTTTCGCGACGTCTTCGGCACGGCCCATCTCAGGAGTCATTGCTCCGCGTAACATAGAAATCCCGGGTCGGGAGCGTTCTCCCAGCCATGGACAATTCAACTGATGGTGTTTGGCCGCAGAACCGAAGTCCCACAGGATGGGCTCGTCATTCTGCGGCAGCAGCGTAAACCGGTTCGCCTTGTCCTGCGCCCATGTGCCGATATGTGTGGCCGTGAGATAGCGGACGTTGTTCATATCGAAACAGAGCAACGAGCCCATTGATGACTTGGCCAGAAGGTGTTTCGCCTTCTGCAGGCGTTCACGGCGAAGGCGGTCGAAGTCGATGCGATTCTCCCAATCGACGGCCATGGTGCCATAAGTTTTGAGTGCCATATAAGCTCCTAGCTGCTAGCTTCTAGCTGTTGGCTTCTTCGAATCGGTTGCACGCGTTCCATCCGGTTACTACGAAGCTGACAACGAAGAATGCGGCTCCTACTGGAAGGCCGCCCGCTATAACTTGGGCATATCTTGCGGCAGATTTCATGTGACGAATTATGACTTGCTGCACATTGCACGCGCGGCTTCGAATACACTCTCTTCCGTTGGAACTGTGGCGTCTTCCAGAGGCGGCGAGAACGGGATGGGAACATGCATTGCGCCCAGCCGTCTGACCGGAGCGTCGAGATCGTAAAAAGCTCCTTCGGCGATCACAGACGCGAGTTCCGCGGCTACTCCGTAACGTCCATAACCTTCGTCCATGACGATAACTCGCGAAGTCTTTCGCACCGACTTCAAGATCGTGCTTTCGTCGAGCGGCCATGTCGTGCGGGGATCGACGACCTCTGCACTAATCCCTTCTTTCTCGAGCCGAATTGCTGCGGCTAACGCCACCTGTACCATGCTGCTCGTCGCGACCAGTGTGATGTCATCGCCCTGGCGTTTCACGTCAGCCACACCGAGTGGGATGGTGTACTCTTCTTGGGGAACCGGGCCTTTCAGCTTGTACATCATCTTGTCTTCGAAGAACACGACCGGATTCTCGTCGCGGATCGCCGTTTTCAGCAGACCCTTTGCATCGTAAGGGGTGGAAGGCAAGACTACCTTCAGACCCGGGATATGGCTGAACCATGCATGCAGGGACTGTGAATGTTGGGCGGCTGAACGGCGTGTCGCCCCCAACGTGGTCCGCAGCACCATCGGAACTTTCCAGTGTCCGCCGGACATGTAATGCGCCTTGGCGGCCTGGTTCACCATTTGGTCCATGGTAAGTGTGAGGAAGTCACCGAACATGATGTCGATGACCGGACGCAAACCCGTCATTGCCGCACCGACACCGATGCCGGTGAATCCTGCCTCCGAGATCGGAGTGTCGAGCATACGCTCAGGTCCGAACTCCTCGACCAGGCCGGAAAGCACTTTGAATGGCGTGCCAGCTTCTGCGACGTCTTCGCCGAAAACACAGACGCGAGAATCGATGCGCATTTCCTCGGCAAGCGCTTCCCGCACCGCCTGCGCGAAGGTGATCTCGCGTTCAGGCATAGACGTCCTCATTGACCTGCTCGACGCTCGGGTACGGAGCTTCAATGGCGAATTTCACGGCCGCTTCCATCTCGGCCCGCGCTTCGGACGAAATCTTTTCGAGAGCCGACGAATCGGCGAACTCCTGTTCCATTAGCCACTTGCCATGCATTTTGATGGGATCGCGCTCGGACCGCCATCGCTGCTCCTCGGCTTTGGATCGGTAATACTCGCGATTGATGTCGCCGACGTGATGGCCACTGTAGCGATAGGTGTCGGCCTGCAAGAATGCTGGTCCCTCACCGGCGCGCGCTCGTTGCACAAACCGGGTCGCGATGTTATTTACGGCTCGAACATCCTGACCGTCAACCGCTGAGGCCTCGATACCGAATGCGGCAGCGCGGGCGAGAATCGTCCCCGCAGTCGTTTCTGAATAGTGCGTGTATTCGTTGTAGAGGTTGTTCTCGCAAACGTAGATGACGGGCAGCTTCCACAATTGGGCAAGGTTCATGACTTCGTAGAGTGATCCCTGGCCAAGGGCGCCCTCACCGAAAAAGCAAAGTGCTACGCGACCATTCCCCAACCGCTTCGAAGCAAACGCCGCGCCGGTCGCGATCCCGACACTGCCGCCCACGATTGCGTTCGCTCCAAGGTTCCCAGTGGCAGGATCCGCGATGTGCATCGAGCCGCCCTTGCCTCGGCAATATCCGGTTTCCTTGCCCAGCAACTCGGCAAACATTCGGTCCGGTGAAGCGCCTTTCGCCAGGCAGTGTCCATGTCCTCGATGTGTACTGGTGATGTAGTCGTCGAGGCGCAGGGCTTCGCAGATTCCAACCGCGACCGCCTCCTCCCCGCTGTAGAGATGCGCCAGCCCTGGCATAAGCGCCCGGGTGTAAAGCTCGTTCACCTGCTCTTCGAACAACCGGATGCGCACCATCTGTCGATATGCACGTAGCCATTTCTCTTTCTCCGATGCGACTGCAGGAGGGGCCTCCGGCTTAGAAGTCACGGTGCTCACTGCTTTTTTCCTCCAGTGGTGACGGGCGTCGACAGGCCTGACATTGCGGCGAGGACATCGAACATGCACGCGAAGTCGTAGTTCGTCCATCCCATGCCACGCGCAGCGGTGAGGAACTCGTTACTCACAGCGGTCGTAGGCAACGGCACATCGAGTTGGCGACCGAGTTCCATCGCGAGGACCATGTCTTTCTGCATCATGTTCACGTCGAACCATGCTTCATCCGGTTGCTGAAGCACAAACGGCCCACGGTATTTAATCATGGGAGAAGCGACGGCGCTGTTGACAAGAACGTCCACGGCTGTCTCGCGCGTGATACCGCTTTTCTCGGCCAGCAGCACGCCTTCAGAAAAGGCGAGCATCTGGACCGCGAGGCTCAGGTTCACCGCAATTTTCATCGATAGCGCCAAGCCGTTGTCACCTACATGTGTGACCTTCGGTCCGATGTCGAGCAGGATCGTCTTTATCTTTTCGAAAGTCTCTTTCCGGCCGCCCACCATGACCGACAACTTTCCTTCTTGCAATGTGATTACGCTGCCGGAAACTGGTGAGTCCACCATGTCGGCGCCAGCGGCACGCACTCTGGCCGCCAACGACCGGCTGACGCCAGGACTGA
>Ga0335070_10010011_pt1 | contig 11085 bp, 11 predicted proteins | sample Lox_Sample_13_FD_206722 | JGI IMG/M metagenome (GOLD analysis project Ga0335070, IMG submission 206722) | Soil microbial communities from Loxahatchee National Wildlife Refuge, Florida, United States - Lox_Sample_1.3 | ecosystem: Environmental > Terrestrial > Soil > Wetlands | place: USA... | reverse complement strand
TGGTCGGCCATGTGCTCGTCATCACGGCCGGCACGTCCGATATTGCGGTTGCGGAGGAAGCGAAGGTCACCGCTGAAGTCATGGGGAGTCGTGTCGAAACCCTCTACGATGTGGGAGTGGCAGGGATCCATCGTCTGTTGGAGCGGCACCATCGCCTGATCGAGGCGAAAGTCGCAGTCGTTGTCGCGGGAATGGACGGAGTCTTGCCGAGCGTCGTTGGAGGCTTGGTGGACTATCCGGTGATCGCTGTCCCGACGAGCCGAGGTTACGGGGCAAGCTTCGGGGGGTTGGCGGCGTTGTTAACGATGTTGAATTCCTGCGCGGCAGGCGTCGGTGTGATGAACATCGACAACGGCTTCGGAGCCGGGTGTCTGGCACATCGGATTAATGCGCTCGGAGTACAAGGGGCTGTCAGCCGCCAGCAATCAGCAAGGTCGAAGCGTGCTCCCTCTCGGTCCCTGACAGCTGATCGCTGACCGCTGCACGCTACTTGACCTCTATCGTGCCCCGTTTCGGCCAGGAAACCATCATCGTCCGAGGTCCCTTCTCTCCATCCATCAGCAATTTCGCCCGGACTTCGAATGTGTAGGTACCTGCGGCGGCGGGTTGTTTCTTGTGATCGAACCCATCCCACGTCAGCACGAGCGAGATGCTCGGGGGATTGGCTCCGTCCATGGTGGTATGGGGCTCAACAGGTTTACGAGTCGTGAGAAATCGAAGCGACGTTTTTGAGGGGGAGGTGACAAGCGAGGAGACTTCAAGGATGGTGGCACCATTCAATTCTTTGGGCAGCTGGACCAACGTCGAAAATTCCAACGGACCGTTTGCGATCGTATAGGGATTCGGGGTCACTTTCAGGTCGAGGATTTTCAATTCCGGCTCGGGACGAGGAGGTCGCGCCTTGGATTTCGCACTCACCTCAGGCGCGGTCCCCAGCATAACTGTGGCACACACCAGGAGCCAGAGCGCGCGCCATATCCGGGAGCGAGTGCAGGATCGTTGGAACGGGAAGGGCTTGCACCAGGTGTTCATATCAGGGATGAGACAGATATGTCCGATCGCCGCGGTTGCTGAGGGGATAACACAGCGTCGTGAGGCTGTCAATGTTCGCTCCACGCCGATTGCCGTTCCCTAACGCCTTGGGTAAGATGGCCCGCACCATCGTTGATGAATGACGGAGAGGGTTGCCTGTGGGAGCGCATCTTCATTTCGACTGTTTCTCTGGCGTGAGTGGAGACATGGTGCTTGGGGCTCTCGTCGATCTGGGGGTGCCGTTTTCTCAATTGGTGAAGGGCCTCCATGGACTGCGCCTGCCGGGATTCACGCTGAAGAAGCGGCACGTTCACCGGGGTGCGGTGCATGCGACGAAGGTCGATGTCGTCATCCGAAAAGAACTTCACTCGCCGCTGTCGTTAGGGCGTATCCAGCGGATCCTGACCGCCAGCCGTCTGCCCGAGAGCGTGAAGCAGCAAAGCCGAGCCGTCTTCGAGCGCCTCGCTGAAGCCGAGGGGCAGGCTCACCGAGTCGCCAAAGCCAAAGTGCATTTTCACGAGGTGAGCGTGTTGGACTCATTTGTCGATATCGTGGGGGGGGTGTTGGGCTGCCATCTCTTGGGTGTCACACGGATCACGGCCTCTCCGGTCAATGTGGGAAGCGGAACGTTACGATCCATGCATGGAATTCTCCCGGTTCCGGGTCCGGCGGTCGCAGCCTTGGCGAAGGGCATTCCGATTTTCAGCGCGGGGCCGAAGCGGGAATTGACGACGCCGACCGGTCTCGCGCTACTGAGAACACTGACGTCGGAATTTGGCCCCATGCCGGCGATGACGCCAACGGCAATTGGGTATGGAGCCGGGGATTCGGACCCTGCTGACTGGCCGAACGTCTTGCGCCTGTTCTTGGCGCGATCAAATGCCAGAGCTGGACGTGAACAAGATACGGTTCTCCGGGTCGAAACCAATCTCGACGATGTGAATCCCCAAATCTATGAACACGTCATGGAGCAATTATTTGCCCAAGGCGCGCTTGATGCGACGCTCACTCCGGTGATCATGAAACGAGGTCGGCCGGGAATCGTCGTGACCTGTCTTGTGCCGCCGGCGAAGCTGGATCCGGTGCTCGACGTGTTGTTCAAGGAAACCACCGCCTTGGGAGTTCGAATACAACAGGTCAACCGACAGACCCTGCCGCGTCGATTTGTCTCGGTGCAGGTGCCCGGCGGGTCGGTCCGGATCAAGATTGCCGAGGCGGATACTAAGAAGGTCAAGGCGGCGCCAGAGTATCTTGACTGCAAACGGATCGCGGAACGGTTGGGACGTCCGGTGAAAGATGTCTTGGAAGAAGCGGTGGTGGCGTACGCTCGGAGCAGAGCCGTCAAGAGCAAGGATTTGCTGTGACGGTACTCCTTTATAGCGGTTTGTTCCTTCTCTCGGTCTTCGTGACGCTCGGAGGTTGCGCGCTCTTCACCAACGCCATCGAGTGGCTTGGCAAGAGATTCAATCTGTCCGAAGGCGCGGTGGGCAGCGTGTTAGCGGCTTTAGGTACGACGTTGCCGGAGACCTCGATACCGGTCATCGCGATCTTCTTTGGGGCTGGACACGAGCAAGCTGAAGTGGGCTTGGGAGCCATTCTCGGCGCGCCCTTTATGTTGAGCACGTTGGTGATTCCCATCTTGAGGTACAAGGACGTCACCGTCGATCTCTTGTTCTTTGCCGTCGCTTACGGTGTTGCGATATCCTGCGTTTTTGTACCGTCCCAGCTCATTCGCGTACTGGCGGCTGTGGGGCTCATCGGGCTGTACTTACATTATATGAAGCTCAAGTTCGGGGAGAACGACGACGAAGTTGGAGCCGGTGGTCTCGAGCCGCTCATCTTCGAAAAACGATCGGCAACGCCTTCTCACGCGATGATCGGGCTCCAAGGTATCATCGGGTTGATCGGGCTCATACTCGGCGCACGCCTCTTCATCACCGCCGCGGAGACGATCGCGGACACGCTGGCGATGTCACCATTGATCTTGTCCCTGTTAGTCGCGCCGCTCGCAACGGAATTGCCCGAGATGTCGAACAGTTTCTTGTGGTTGTACCGGAAGAAAGATCGATTGGCGGTCGGCAACGTCACCGGCGCGATGGTCTTTCAAGGAACCTTCCCGGTCTCGGTGGGGCTGCTAGGCACGGAGTGGGCGTTGAGACCTTCAGCGCTGATCACCATGGTGCTTGCGGTCATTGCCGCAAGTTCTTACCTGCTCCAAGCGGCATGGGGAGGTCAATGGCGACCCTGGTTGCTCGGCGTCAGCGCCCTGCTTTATATAGGGTACGCGGTGTACTTGTATGGATTCTAAATTCTGGTGAGAGGCAAGAGGCTAGAGGTAAGGGGTGAGTGTCAAGATGAAGGCGAGAGGAGCAGGAAAAGCGGGACGAGCGGGAAGGCGGGATTTGCGGGAAGGGCGCGACAAGCGAGACAGGATTCCGAGAGCGAAAAGCAGACGGCTGGAAGCTGATAGATAAGGGCTGAGAACTCTGATGAAGGGACACGTGACGAATGGCGTGAGAAGCAAGTCGAGCAAGAGATGAATGCCAAAGCCAACCACAAGCCACTGCTGGGCATTACCATGGGCGACCCGGCCGGGATCGGCCCCGAAGTAATTGCCAAGGCTCTGGCAGGGACCGCGTTGCGGCGATTGTGCCGTCCGCTCGTGATCGGCTCGGTTCCGGTGATGGAGCGAACGATCACATCGTTGAAGCTGAAGCTCCGAGTCGAATCGGTCGCGGGACATGATTGCGTACTATTCGGTCCCGGCCTGGTAGCGGTTCTCGATCCGCTCGAGTACCCGCTCGGACCGTTCGCTGTGGGAGTCGCAGCGCCGGAAACCGGTGCCGCCTCGGTCGCCTTCATCAAGAAAGCAGTCCAGTTGGCCGAGCTGGGTTGTATCGACGGAATCGTGACTGCTCCGATTAACAAGGAAGCCATCAACATGGCTGGTTGTCATTATCCAGGTCACACGGAATTGCTGGCGGACCTGACCCGCTCTCCGGAAAGCGGCATGATGATCGTTGGCGGGCCGCTCAAAATCATGTTCGTGACGACTCACGTGGCGATCAAAGAGTTGCCGGCGGTGTTGACGCAGGCGCGCATCGAAAAGGCGATTCGGCTCGCCCACAAGGCCCTGAGTGAGTTATTCCATATCAGGAAGCCGAAAATCGGCGTGGCGGCGTTGAACCCTCACGCGGGGGAACATGGACTGTTCGGCAACGAAGAGGCGACGGTCATTCTCCCGGCTGCGCGCGCAGCCCAAGCCCAGGGTATCCTGGCCAGTGACCCCTTACCGGCTGACACGCTGTTCGGAAAAGCGGCGCGTGGCGACTATGATGGGGTGGTCGCGATGTACCATGATCAGGGGTTGATCCCGCTCAAGCTCGTGGCGTTCGGCACCTGCGTCAATCTGACCGTGGGACTGCCGATCATCAGATCCTCGGTCGATCATGGCACCGCATACGACATCGCCGGGAAGGGAATCGCCGAGCACGGCAGCTTGCTTGAAGCGGTCAAGCTCGCGGCGAAGTTGGCAAAGGGCCGCAGGCAGGGACGGACTGCTTCCAAGGAGGGACTAGCATGACGGAGAAGGTACAAGTCGGACTCGCCGCCATTCAGCAACAGATGAAGGAGCTGGACGAGATCGCCAAGAAAACGACGGAGGATCTCAACACCGTGGCGGGATCCGAACGGGTGACAAAATGGAAAGCCCGGACGGTCGCTCTGCTGAGTCAGGCCATTGGAGAAAATGAAGGGAAGGCCTTCGCGAGGCAGCAACCAGGTCCGTCATTTACGAACGACCTGTTCGAAGAATTCACGGATCTCGTGGACCATTACCGGTCGGCCCTCCGGACGATGGCGAAGAAGTTGGAATCCTCCGTGCCCAAGACCAGTTAACCCACTCAGATGGATGCCTCGGCACTTCCGGCGCGCAAATCCCTGGGCCAACATTTTCTCATAGATCCAAACATCGTGCGCAAGATCGTCGCGCTGGCTGATGTACAGCCTGGGGAAACGGTGTTTGAGATTGGTCCTGGCCGTGGGATTCTGACCGAAGCCCTCTGCCGGGTCGCGAGTCGTGTCATCGCGGTCGAAGTCGATCCACGGCTGCATGCCTACCTGTCGAGGCGACAATCGGAATTCCCGAATCTTGAACTCGTCTGCGGAGACGCGTTGACCTATTCGATCAATGATCTGCCCTACGGAACCGTGGTCGTGGCGAACTTACCCTACTACGTCTCGACACCGCTCCTGTTTCGGTTGTTGGAGGCTGGGACGCGGCTGAGCCGAATGGTGCTGATGCTTCAAACGGAAGTCGCAGCCAGACTGGTGGCGAAGCCGGGCCGTCGGGAGTACGGCCTGCTGTCCGTCATGGCGCAAGCAGCGGCGGACATCTCCGAGGGATTCCGTGTGTCAGCCCAATGTTTTCGTCCCAGACCTGAGGTCGCATCGACGGTCGTGTCTCTCCGCTGTCGTGCTGCAGCGCTCGTGTCGGGCGAACAGCAGGTCGAGTTTCAGCGAATGGTCAAGGCGGCCTTTGCCCATCGCCGAAAGACGCTTCCTAATTCGCTGCGCGATGAGGGATATGCATTCGATCGAGTGGTGGATGCTCTCCATGCGCTCAAACTCCCGCCGACCGTCAGGGCAGAAAGTCTTTCCGTCGAACAATTCGTTGAATTGAGCTCTCGAATCGCGTGACGAGAAGCCGCAGCGGAAGATGAATTCAGCGGGCCGTTCGTTTGAAATGACTCGTTCCCTATGCTAGCATCCGGCCATGGGTGCCTCCACCACGGCCAAGCGGGGCGATGCCCGGCGAGCCTCATCTCCGCCCTCTCATCTCAAGCGCGAAGTCATCGGGGTCGTACTGGTCTCGTTGAGCCTGCTGACTCTCCTGAGCCTGCTGTCCTTTGTCCCGGGTGAGGGGAAAGTCTTGTCCGGGTCGATGACGCCGCCGCCCAGAAACCTCATCGGGTCTGTCGGTGCGTTGTTTGCCTCCAGTCTGTTTTTTCTGATCGGGGGAGCGGCCTATCTATTCCCGCTCTTGCTCGGCCTGATGGGAATGCGATGTTTCACCCAGAGCACCCTGTCGATTCGTATCCGCAATGCCGCGGCCTCCTTGGGGGCGCTCCTCTTCCTCAGTGGATTTCTCCACCTCGAAGTGACGGCAGTGCCGACTGTTTCGAGCGGGTTCGTGTATCGAGGCATGGCGGGTGGGATCTGCGGGCAGCTGGTGGCCGAAGGCCTGCGGACCTACTTTGCCAGCACCGGAGCGCATATTCTGATCATCGCGGGGTTCTTGGTGTCGATCTTGTACACGACACCTGTGTCGCTGGCGCAGCTGGCACTCCGTCTTCCTGACTGGTGGAGTCGCGTGGCCAGCCGCATTTCCGTCTTGATTCCGGAACGAGGTCCGGCGGCGGAGCCCGAGACGCCGGCGAAGAAAACCAAGCCGAAATCAGCCAAATCGATTCGATCGGTCATTGAAGAAGTCTTGCCGGTGGCAGAACCGCAGCCGGTTATGGACAAAACTGTGGGTCAGCCGCTTCCAAAACCGGCTGAAGAGGCACCTGAGCCTCTTGAGGCCGAGCCGGAACTTCAGGTGTCGTCTGCCCAGGAAGAAGCCGATGATTATGTGTTGCCGGATCCGGCCGAGTTACTCAGCGAGGTGTCCGGTCCTCTGACCCGGATGACGGACGAAGAGCTGAAGGCACAATCGGAGGTCCTTTCGCGCGCGCTTCTCAGCTTCGGCATCGAGGGCAAGGTCACGGAAGTCCGGCCCGGGCCGGTCGTGACGATGTATGAATTCGAGCCGGCGCCGGGGACGAAAGTCGCCAGGATCATCAGTCTTGCTGATGATCTGGCTCTGGCGATGAAGGCGACGAGTCTGCGGATTGTCGCGCCGCTTCCGGGCAAGTCCGTGGTCGGCATCGAGGTGCCGAATCCCTATCGCGAAACAGTTGCCTTGAGGGATGTCGTGACCAGCGAATCGTTTACGAGGGCACGATCGAAACTGACGTTGGCGCTGGGCAAAGACATTTTCGGCGCTCCGGTGACCACCGATCTGAAGGCGATGCCGCACCTGCTGGTGGCGGGAGCCACTGGAGCCGGCAAAAGCGTCAGTCTCAACACGATGCTCATCAGCATCCTCTTCTCGGCCAGACCGAACGAAGTCAAACTGCTCCTGATCGACCCCAAAATGCTGGAGTTCCAGACGTACGATGGTATTCCACATCTTCTGCGCCCCGTGATTACCGATCCAAAATCGGCGGCACGCGGATTGAGCTGGGTGGTGCAGGAAATGGAGCGACGCTATAAGCTGCTGGCCGAAGCCGGCGTGCGCAACATCGACGCGTATAATCGCAAGGTGGCCGGAGCGCAGGGTGTGAATGTCGACAGCAGTGTTGAACCGAAGCCGGATCAACCGGAACTCCCCATCCAGTTTCTTTCAGAAGAGGAACGACTCTCAGCCGGAGAGAGCGCACTTCCGGACGGGAGTCCCGGCTCGTTTGCGCCCCCTCCGACTCCCCCCGAACCCTTGCCGTATATTGTGGTGATGATCGATGAATTGGCCGATTTGATGATGGTAGCTCCGAAAGAAGTCGAGGACAAGATCGCGCGGCTCGCCCAGATGGCCCGCGCATCCGGAATCCATCTTGTGCTCGCCACGCAACGGCCTTCCGTGGACGTCCTCACGGGGTTGATCAAGGCGAACTTTCCGGCGCGCATTGCGTTTCAGGTGTCATCTAAGACGGATTCCCGCACCATTCTCGATTCAAACGGGGCCGAAGCCCTCCTGGGCCGCGGTGACATGCTCTATCTCGCTTCCGGCACCGGTCGACTGGTTCGGTTGCACGGGTCATTTGTGTCCGATGACGATGTTCGGCGTGTCGTTGAGTTCGTCAAAGGGCAGGCGCTGCCGACCTACAATCAAGAGTTGCAGTCATTCAAGCAGGAAGAAGCGAAGGAAGAAGAGGCTCAAGACGAAGTCTATGAGCAGGCGAAAGACCTCGTGCTCTCGACAGGTCAGGCGTCGGCATCACTGATTCAACGCCGTCTGCGCGTCGGCTATCCCCGAGCCGCCCGCATGATCGAACAGATGGAAACGGAGGGGATTGTCGGAGCCGCGGGGCGGGATGGAAGACGGGAAGTGCTGGCCCGCAGAGGTCCCGTCGGTGATGCGCAGCCATGAGACATCGATTTATCCTCTGTCTCGTGGGAATCGTGCTGTTTGGGATACCTGCCTGGGCTGCGAATGAGCCGGGAGACGAGCAAGCTCGGAAGGAAGTTCGCGACGTCGTGAAGCGTCTCCAGACTCGCTACGAGAAGACCAAGGATCTTCAAGCCGACTTCACCCAGAAGACTCTTATCGAAGGTTTCGAACGGCCCGTGATATCCTCAGGGAAAGTCTATATCAAGAAGCCGGGACGACTGCGATGGAGCTATCTGAACCCCGCGGTGGAGGATATCTATGTCAATCGGGATGATGTAAAAGTGTACGTGCCAGAGCACAAGCAGGTGATGATCGGCAAGTTGACTCAGATGGCGTCCTCGAAGGCTCCGCTGGAACTGCTCCAAGGGGCTGCACGGTTGGACGAATCGTTCGACATCGAGCCGACTCCAGGAAAAGGGAGAGGCCTCGGAGAAATCAGATTGCTGACGCTGATTCCGAAGGCAAACGGCGGTGAAAGCGGGAGATCGTTGCAACGGATCGTGTTAGAGGTGTTTCCCAAGACGTACTTTATCCGGACGGTGTCGCTCTATGAGCAGAGCGGCAACGTGTCGACATTCGAGTTTTCGGAGCCCCAGGCTAATGTCGGGATGAACGACGAACTCTTTGAATTGAACGTCCCGTCCGACGTGGAAATTGTGAAGGCGCCAGTGCTCAGTGCGCCGTGAACCGGAAAAGGAGTGAAGCAAAGCCGATGAGTACCATGACCATGAGTCCAGTAACGGAAGCTGTAGAACGGGCCATCGCCTCTCTCGACGTCGACCAACTCCATCGTCAATATTGGGAGCAGAACGAATTCGTCTTCGTGAAGCAATTTCTCCCAAGGTCGGTGGTCGAAGATCTGTTCGTTCCCCAGGCGCAAGGGGTCAAGGGGGACCTCAATCGCAACTACATTCCTGGGCATAAGAAGGGCGGAAGCGTGAGTTACTACACCGTGGTGGAAAAGGCGCCGCGCTTCCTCGACCTCTATCGATCGGAGGCGTTCCTCGCGTTTGTGAGCCGACTGGTCGACGCCAAGATCCAGCTCTGTCCGGAAAGCGACCCACATTCCTGCGCCCTCTACTACTATACAGAGCCGGGGGATCACATCGGATTTCACTACGATACCTCTTACTATAAGGGGGCGCGCTATACGATCTTGATGGGCTTGGTGGACAAATCGACGCACTGCAAGCTCGTATGCGAGTTGTTCAAAGACGATCCGGTGAGGCAGCCGCGCCATTTGGAACTCATCACGGAGCCAGGCGATCTGGTCGTCTTCAATGGAGACAAACTTTGGCATGCAGTCACCCCGCTCGCCGAAGGTGAAGAGCGCATCGCATTGACGATGGAGTATGTCACCAACCCGGAGATGGGACCCTTCAAACGGCTCTATTCCAACCTCAAAGATTCCTTCGCCTATTTTGGACTTCGCACCGTCTTCAAGCGGGCATTTTCCGGATCACAGTCGTCTCGATAGCCGTATTGCTCCACGCCATTCAGCTCTGTCGCCGGGATCGCTAATGGCGGAGCCTCGTTCACCCGCCTACGCAGGAAGCCACGGCTGCCCGTCCTCCGCAGGAGTCTGCTACAGAGGATGGATCAAGCCGTGGAGGAATGCGGACGGGTGTCCTCCGAAGCCATCGCGAAGGAGGACATGCTTCGGCGGATTCCGCCGAAGATACCAAAGGGACCACGGCTGTAAAGCCGTGGGGCTCCACGAACAATGGGCGAAAGAAGAGGTTCAAGAGTCTTGAGTGACGGGAAGTCGTGAGTCAATCAAGGGGCGGGGTCGAACGGCCTGGCGGAGAAGCCCTCGGAGCACATCCTGATCGTACGGTTTGTTCACGCACGAAAAGGCTCCGTGAGACAGGGATTTGGCGCGGTATTCGGGCGAACCGAAAGCTGTCAGGATAATGACGGGAAGCGAGGGATTCAGGTTTCTGAGAATGTCCAATACGGAGAGCCCATCTCCATCTGGTAATCCGATATCGAGCAGGACCGCGTCGTATGGAGATGCCGTGGCTTCCGCGAGCGCGTCCTCACATGTTGAGGCACACGTGACCTGATACCCTTCATGTTCGAGGAGATCGAATAAGGCGGCGAGAATATCCGGATCGTCGTCAACGACCAAGATGGCAGGGCTGTCATGTTGGTCTTCCATCCTATTCACGGGTGGACCGAGAGACAGGGGTGACAGAGGATACACTATCGGCGAGATCACATGTCCCGCTCGGTGTGAAACGGGGACGCAGTTTCAACGATTGTCCCATTAATCGAGGGCGACCAGGACGGAGTTGTCTCGCACGTTTTGGGAACGGAGCACGATTGATCGTCTCCAACTCGGTGAGGGACGTACGAATTGCCGAGGCGACGAACCACGCGATCGTGAGTCCCGGAGTCCAATACACCGCATCGCGCATCCGATCGGCCAACTCTGCAGGTAGATTCACTGTCAACCGAACCATCCTTGTTCGTAGCTGGTCCGAGTGATCCTGTGTGGCAGGACGTCTTTGTATTCTTGCCCTGCTTTGTTTGGTTAAGACAGGCAGGTGATCGGGTATGCTCAGTGACATGAGGGTCCTCCTAGTGTGGTGTCCCAAAGATTCGCTTCAAAAGTCTGGCGGCCGCCCCCTCACCGTCTCCTCTCCCCACAGGGGAGAGGGCAAGGGAGAGGGGGAAACAGCCTGCCGGATCAATACAACGAATTTCTGGGACGCAATACTAGTGTTGCGTCCCGGAAATACGTTCACAAAGTCGACGCACCTTGGCGAGGATTGAATCTGCCGTCGCCGTCCACGCAAAGGGCTGCGCTTTGGTGTTGTACGTATGCACGAAGTGGTCAA
>Ga0335070_10010010_pt1 | contig 11085 bp, 8 predicted proteins | sample Lox_Sample_13_FD_206722 | JGI IMG/M metagenome (GOLD analysis project Ga0335070, IMG submission 206722) | Soil microbial communities from Loxahatchee National Wildlife Refuge, Florida, United States - Lox_Sample_1.3 | ecosystem: Environmental > Terrestrial > Soil > Wetlands | place: USA: Florida... | reverse complement strand
GACGCTGTGCGCGCGGGCGACCTCGTCGTCGCGGGCGTTCTCTCGGGCAACCGCAACTTCGAAGGGCGCATCAACCCCCAGGTCAAGATGAACTACCTCGCCTCGCCCCCGCTCGTCGTCGCGTACGCGCTCGCGGGCGAAATGGACAAGGACCTCACGACCGAGCCGATCGGGACGGACCGCAGCGGCGCGCCCGTCTACCTGAAGGACATTTGGCCGACCCCGGACGAGGTCCAGGAAGCGGTCGCCACCGCCGTGAAGCCCGCGCACTTCAAGACCGCGTACGGCGCGGTCTTCGAAGGGGACGGAAGGTGGCAGGCGCTCCAGATCCCGAAGGGGCGGACGTACCTCTGGGAAGAGTCCTCGACCTACGTGCGGAAGCCCCCGTTCTTCACGGACATTCCCAAAGTCCCTCCGCCGGCGAAGGACCTCGGTGGCGCGCGCGCCCTCGTCATGCTCGGTGACTCCGTCACGACCGACCACATCTCGCCCGCCGGAAACATCGCGAAGAACTCACCGGCGGCGAAGTACCTCGTCGCGCACGGCGTCTCCCCCGCGGATTTCAACTCCTACGGCGCGCGCCGGGGCAACCACGAGGTCATGATGCGCGGCACGTTCGCGAACATCCGCCTCCGGAACCTCCTGATCCCGGGCAGCGAGGGAAATGTCACGATCCACTTCCCGAGCGGCGAACAGATGTCGATCTACGACGCGTCGATGAAGTACCAGGCCGCGAAGACGCCGCTCGTCGTCCTCGCCGGCGCCGAGTACGGCACGGGCTCCTCGCGCGACTGGGCCGCCAAGGGCACGATGCTCCTCGGCGTGAAGGCGGTCATTGCGAAGAGCTTCGAGCGCATCCACCGCTCGAACCTCGCGGGGATGGGCGTCCTCCCGCTCCAGTTCGAGGCCGGCCAGGACGCGAAAACTCTCGGCCTGTCGGGGCAGGAGACGTTCGCGGTCTCCGGCATCGCCGAGGGCCTCTCGCCGAAGAAGAAGCTGACGGTGACGGCCACGGACACCGAAGGGAAGAAGAAGACCTTCACGGCCGTCTGCCGCCTCGACACGCCGAACGAGGTGGACTACTACCGCAACGGCGGCATCCTCCACTTCGTCCTCCGGCAGCTCGCGAAGGCCTGACGCCTACTTCGAGAGCGAGACCAGGTACACGCCGAGCTCGCGCCCGCCCGTCCGCTCTTCGCGGAGGGTGGGCGCGACTTTCATCGTGACGCGGACCATGCCGTCCGGCGTGCGGTCGCCGGCGCCGACGGGAAGAGGGATCTCGAGAATCCCTTCGAAGGGTCCGGCGTCCGCCCCGTGCGTTCCCCAGCGGATCGCGACCGCCGGCCGCGTGTCGGAAGGCGCCCCGAGGCGGAGCCGATAACTCCCCGGCGCAAGCGGCACGACCAGAAGAACGTCGGCGCGCGTCCAGCAACCCGGCTCGGGCGGGCCGCCGAAGGGAACGCGCTCGGGTCCGTATAGACCTTCGAAGAAAATCCCCTTCTTCCTCCCTCCCGGAGGATTGCCGGCGACGTCATGGAATTCGACGCCCTCGACGTCCGGCACGGGTTCCTCCGGCACGCGGAACACGACGGCGCGATCCCCCCGGCCGCTCCGCGCGATCTCCGGGAAGCCGAGCGCCCGGGCCCGCCGCTCGAACTCCGGAAAGCCCGGGCTCAAGACGAACGCGACGTTCCAGCGGTGGCGGAGCCACGCGGCCGCGACGGCCGTTGAAAGGCCGGAGGCCGGAGCGCTCTCATCAAGGAGCGGCCCGATCACGGGGTCCGCGAGCCGCCGCGAGAGCGCGGCCGGCGGCGTGCGCGAGAGGCAGCCGAGGACCTGCGGCCGGTCGTGCTCGAGCTGGTGGATCATGTCGAGGTTCCCCGGGTCGACGTCGAGGACGATGCCCGGCGCCGGCGAAAGCGCGATCGCCGCCATCGCGGGATCCGGCGGGTCGAAAGGCCACACGGAATGGCCCGGATCCGCGGGCGCGAATTCGGCGGCGAGGAGCAGAGTCCCCGCGAGGACGGACGCGCGGCGGCCCTCCGCGAGAAGGCGGCTCGCTGCGAACGCAACCCCGAGGGCGAGCGGCAGGAACGCGAGCGCCTGAAAGCGGTTCACGGCGCCGCCGAGCCGCAGGGCCGGGATGAGTTTCTCGAGAAGCGCATACGGGAGCGGAATGCCGGTCGGCGACGAGAAGATCCGGAGCACGGGGCCGAGAGCGAGGACGAGAGACGCAGCGCCCGCCGCGAGCGCGAAGTCGAGTTCCCTTTCCCGGCGGCGACCGATCGCTGCGGCCGCGAGCGCCGCGAGAGGGACGAAACCCAGGTAGTTCCCGCTTTCCTCGGCGGTCGTCCCCTCGCGCGCCGCCAGCGACGGGGCGACACGGAAAAGGACCTGGCTCTTCGAGGGGATGAACAAGGACGTCAGCGACGCGCTGGCCGCCCGCGCGTCGTGGCCCGCGAGCCCGGCCGTCTCGCGCGCGAGGGCGCGCGCCGCCGGGAAGACCATGACGAAGGCGAGAAGGCCCGCCGCGGCGAGGGCCCCGGCCGTCCCCGCGCGTCTCGGGCGCGGCGCACGGGCGACCTCGAACGCCGCGAAGGACGCCGCCGTGAGGGCGCCCATGAGCGCGAGGTACCAATCCGAGAAGGCGAGGAGGACGAGGCCCGCCGCGCCCGCGAGAACGCCCGCCGCCCGTCGCCGCCCCGCGCCCCGCGACGCGACGAGGAGGCCTTCGAGCGCGGCGGGCAGCCAGCCGATCGCGAGGAGGTTCAGGTGCCCGAGCGTGCGCGCCATCCGCTGCGGCGCGAAGGCGAAGACGAGCGCCCCGAGAGCCGCTCCCGCGGGCGACGCCCCGAGGCGCCGCGCGAGACGGTAGCTCGCGCCCGCCGCGAGGGCGAACGTGAGGAGGAGCACGGTGTTGTACGCCGTGAAGAGGCCGGCCACGGACGCGAGGAGGGCCGCGGGGACCGTGTTCGCGGGCGAGAGCGTGTGGGCGCGCAGGCTCGCGCCCTCGGGCGCGAAGACGCGCGGCGAGGACCAGAACGGCTCCTCCCCCCGGAACGCTCGCCCGACGTGGTCGATGTTCCAGAGCGTCTGCCACGCGTCGCCCGTGCCGACCACGCCGCGGCTCCACCACGGCCCGGCCCTCAGGGCGAACAGAGCGAGCAGGAGCGCGGCGCCGCAGACGGCGGCGGCTTCCCGGGCGAGACGGCGGGGGGGCACGCGGGAAGGCTAACAACAAGAGGCCGCGACGCGTTCTCGTCTAAGATCTCCCCACCTTGAGCGCGCGTGCGGCCCAGTGCCCGAACTGCGGGGCGGAGGTCCTGTTCTCGGCCGGCTCGTCCGTCGTGACGATCTGCCGGCAGTGCCGCTCCGCCGTCGCGCGCAAAGGCGTGAACCTCGAGGCGATCGGCGTCGTCGCCGACCTCGTCCCGACGTCCTCGCCGTTCAAGGTCGGGATGAGGAGCCGCGGTTCGAAGTCCGTCAAGCCGTTCACGATCGTCGGCCGCCTCCAGCTCTCGACGGGCGAGGGAACGTGGGACGAGTGGCACGTCGCGTTCGGAGACGGCGGCTACGCGTGGCTCGCCGAGGCGCAGGGGGGCTTCTGGATGATGCTTCCGCTGAAGCCGCCGCCCGTGCCCGAATGGACGGCTCTCGCACCGGGCCAGTCGCTCGACCTCGGCGCATACGGCCGTTACGCGATCGCCGAGGTCCGGGAAGCCACGTACGTATCGGCCGAGGGCGACCTGCCGTTCGCCGCGCCGCCGGGGTCCGTTTTCCGTTACGCGGACATCTCGGGCGGCGACGGCTCGCTCGGCACGCTCGACTACGGCGACGATCCCGGCCTCGACGGCTTCTACGTGGGCCGCCGGCTGGAGCTTGCAGACCTCGGGATCGAGGGTCTCACGGCGTGGAAGGACCGCAAGTCCTCGGCGAAGGCGCAGGCGCTGAACTGCCCGAACTGCGGCGGCGCACTCGAGCTGAAGGACGCCGCGAACACCGTCCGCGTCGCCTGCAGCCACTGCGGCTCGCTCCTCGGAGGAAAAGCCGGCGACGGCCCGCCCGACAAGTTCGAGGTCCTGACCCGGCTGAGCGCCGTGCCCTTCCGGCCGGCGATTCCGCCTGGCGCCGAGGGCACGTTGAACGGCCACGCGTACGCGGTCCTCGGCGCCCTCCACAAGGCCACGACGTCCGACGGCACGACGTATTACTGGGACGAGTATCTCCTCAAGGAGGAGAAGACCGAGGCTTACCACTGGCTCGCGGAGTCGAACGGCCACTTCACGCTCCTCGAGCCCGTGCCTGCGGGCGCGGTCGAGGCGTCCGCGCGTTACGCGACGTACAAGGGCACGCGCTACCGCATCTTCTCGCGCAGCCACGCGCGCGTGGACGCCGTCGTCGGCGAGTTCTACTGGGCCGTGAAAAAGGGCGAGGCGACGGTCGCGACGGACTACGTCGCCCCGCCGAGGATGCTCTCGTGCGAGGAGGCACAGAAGGAAGTCGCGTGGACCGAAGGGCTCTACGTGCCCCGCGAGGACGTCGCCGCAGCGTTCCCGGCCGCTGCGCTCCCGGCGCAATCCGGCGTCGGGGCCGTGCAGCCGTGGTCGCACGAAGGCACGAGCCACCTCTGGTGGAAGACGGCCCGCATCCTCGCCCTTGCCGCGATCGCCGTCTTCATCGTCGCGAAGGTGACGGCGCCGAACCGCATCGTCTTCGACAAGACGTACGACCTCGTCGACGCCGCCCGGCTGATTTACGCGGAGCGCGGGTCCCCGGCCGCCGCGGGCGGCTGGGCGCAGCAGACGGCGCCGGCGCCCGCGCCGGCCGCCACGCCCCGGAACCCCGTCGCCGCGCGCGAGGCGAAGGAGGAAGCCGAGGCCGCGCAGCGCGTGATCCTCTCCGATCCCTTCGAGACACCTCGGACGGCGAACCTCGAGGCCGTCATCTGGTCGCCGACCGACAACAGCTGGGTCGATGCCGGCGTGAGCCTCATCGCCGAGGGGACGGGCGAGGCGCGCTCTTTCAGCCTCGTCTCGGACCGCTACCACGGCGTCGACGGCGGCGAGAGCTGGAGCGAGGGTCAGCAAAGCCGCACCGTGTGGGTCTCGCGCGTCCCTGCGGGGAAATGGGTCGCACGGATCGACCCCGAGACCGAGCAGGGGCACGCGCCGCCGCAGTTCCGGATCCGGCTCACGAGCGGCGTGCCGCACCTCTCGCACCTCATCTGGACGCTCGTCCTCCTCTTCGTGCCTCCGTTCCTCCTCGTCTTCTCGAAGCTCTCGTGGGAAGGGCGGCGCTGGGCGGAGAGCGACTTTACGCAGGCCGGGGCCGGGCGCGGCTCGGAGGACTCCGGCTCCGACTCGGACGAATGAACGGAGAGACACGATGAGACGGCTCTTCCAGGTCTTCGGCGCGCTCCTCCTCCTCGGGTACTCGTGGACGGCGTTCACGGGCTGGGAGACGGGCGGCGCCGTGAAACACGAAACCCTGCCGCAGGGCGCGCGCAACGCCGGCGGCTACCGTACGTGGCACTTCTGGAGCGGAGGAAAGTGATGGATTGGTGGGCGCAGCACGGGCACCAGGTGATCTCGACGGTCGTGTTCTCCTGTCTCGGCCTCGGCCTGTTCGCGATCTTCTTCGCGATCCTCCCGAAGCTCCTCCCCTTCTCGCTCAAGAAGGAGATGGAGGAGGACCAGAACATCGCGCTCGGCATCGTCCTCGGCTCGATCGTGATCGCGATGGCGATCATCATCGCCGCGTCGGTCACGGGCGGTTGACGGCGCTCCGGACCGGGCTGTGAGCGGGGACGCTCGCGCGGAGGGCCGCGCCGCCGGGACGACCCGGGGCGTGACGCCCGTGTACCTGACCGTCTTCGTGATCGCCTCGTGCGGGCTCGTCTACGAGCTCGTGGCCGGCGCGCTCGCAAGCTATCTCCTCGGCGACTCCGTCACGCAGTTCTCCCTCGTGATCGGCGTCTACCTCTCGTCCCTCGGCCTCGGCGCGTTCCTCTCGCGTTACATCGTCCGAGGCGTCGCGCGCCGGTTCGTGGATGCGGAGATCGCCGTCGCCCTCATCGGCGGCCTCTCCGCCCCGGCCCTTTTCTTCGCGTTTTCGTCGCCGCGCTGGTTCCCGCCGGTCTTCTACGGCGTCGTCGTCCTGATCGGGACGCTCGTCGGGCTCGAAATCCCGCTCCTCATGCGCCTCCTGAAGGACGCCGTCGAGTTCCGGGACCTCGTCTCGCAGGTCCTCACGTTCGACTACCTCGGGTCGCTCGCGGCCTCGCTCCTCTTCCCGCTCGTCCTCCTCCCCCGCCTCGGACTGACGAGGACGTCCGTCCTCTTCGGCCTCCTGAACATCGCCGTCGCGTTCTGGTCTCTCCACCTTTTCCGGCACCGCATCGGCCACCCGGCTGGCCTTTACATCCGCGCCGCCGCGACGGGCGCGATCCTCGTCGCCGCGTTCGTCCTCGCGGACCGCCTCACGGCGATCGCCGAGGAGAACCAGTACGCGGACGAGGTCATCGTCGCGAAGACGACCGCGTACCAGCGGATCGTCGTGACCCGGAACCGGGCCGGCTTCCAGCTCTTCCTGAACGGGCACCTGCAGTTCTCCTCCGTGGACGAGTACCGCTATCACGAGGCCCTCGTTCATCCCGCGTTCGCGGCGGCCCGGAGCGGGCGGCGCGTCGCGGTCCTCGGCGGCGGCGACGGTCTCGCCGTCCGCGAGATCCTCAAGCATCCCGAGGTCGAGAGCGTCACGCTCGTGGACCTCGACCCCGCGATGACGGCGCTCGCGCGGACGAACCCGCTCTTCCTCGCGCTGAACGGCAACTCGCTCGGCTCACCCAGGGTCCACGTCGTGAACGACGACGCCATGGTCTGGATCGACAAGGCGACGGACCTCTTCGACGTCGTGATCGTCGACTTCCCGGACCCGAACAGCTACGCGGTCGGGAAGCTCTACACGTCGCGCTTTTACACGCTCCTCCGGAAGCGGCTCGACCCGGACGGCGTCGTCTCGGTCCAGTCCACGTCGCCTCTTTTCGCGCGCCGGAGTTTCTGGATCGTGGACGCGACGCTTCGGGCCGCCGGCTTCAAGACGAAGGCGTATCACGTCGCGGTGCCGTCGTTCGGCGAGTGGGGCTTCGTCCTCGCGGCGCAGAAGCCGTTCGAGGTCCCGCCGCGGCTCCCGGGGAGCCTGCGCGCGCTCTCGGCCGATCTCCTCCCGACGCTCTTCGTCTTCGGGCCCGACACGGGTCCCGTGGAATCTCCCGTGAACCGCCTCAACGACCAGATCCTCGTCCGGACGTACGAGCACGAGTGGAAGCGCTTCGACTGACGCGCCGCGACGCGATCGCGTCGCTCGTGGGCGCGCCGGCTCTCGCCGCCCTCGCGTCGGCCCTCGCGGGCTGCACGCGCAAGGACGTGCGCGCGCTCGAGTTCCCGGGCGGGTTCGCGGCGCCCGACGTCTCCCTCGGCCACCTCCTGCGCGGCGGGGACCTTTTCGCGCGTCCCCCCGTCCGGACGGAGAGGGTCGGGACGGCGATCGTGGGCGGCGGCGTCTCCGGCCTCTCGGCGGCATGGCGCCTCGCGCGCGCGGGGGACGGCGACTTCCGGGTCTACGAGCTCGAGGCCTCCCCGGGCGGCACGGCGCTTTCGGGCGCGAACGACGTGAGCCGCTTCCCGTGGGGCGCGCACTACGTCCCGGTGCCGGCGTTCCGCAACCCCGCGCTCGAGGCCGTTCTCGAGGAGATCGGCGCGCTCGTCTCCCGCGACGCGGACGGCGCGCCCGAGTGGGCCGAGGAGATGCTCTGCCGCGAGCCGGAGGAGCGCCTCTACTACGGCAACCGCTGGCACGCAGGGCTGTACCCGTACGAGGGGGCGTCGCGCACGGACGTCGAGCAGGTCAACCGGTTCCGCGTCCTCATGGATGCGTTCGCCGGGAAGAAAGACGCGAAGGGGCGCCGGGCGTTCGCGATCCCGACGCGCCGCTCCTCGGACGACGCGGACCTCCTCGCGCTCGACCGGACGACGATGGCCGAGTGGCTGGACGCGAACGGGTTCACGTCGAAGCGCCTCCGCTGGCTCGCCGAGTACGGGTGCCGCGACGATTTCGGGACGAACCTCGGGGGCATCTCGGCCTGGGCCGGCATCCACTACAACGCGGCGCGGCTCCCGGGGGAGGACGAGGACGAGGAGCCGTCGGACTTCCTGACGTGGCCCGAGGGGAACGGCCGGCTCGTCGCACACCTCGCGAAGTCCGCGGCCGGGAAGCTCGACCCGCGCGCGCTCGTCTTCGACGCCGAGCCGTCGGCGTCGCACGGCGCGCCCGTCCGGCTCCGCTACCTGGACGCCGGGAGAAACGAGGTCGTCGCGGTCGAGGCGCGGGACGCGATTCTCGCGCTCCCGAAATACGCGGCGCGGCACGTCTACGCGCCGTGGAGGACCGACCCTCCCGCGTGGCTCGAAACGCTCTCGTACGCGCCGTGGATCGTCGCGAACGTGACGCTCTCGGGCCGGCCGAAGGAGGCGGAGTATCCCCTCGCCTGGGACAACGTCCTCTACGACTCGCGCTCGCTCGGCTACGTCGTCGCGACGCACCAGACCGGGAAGGACCACGGCTCGACCGTCTTCACGTGGTACATGCCGCTCACGGACGAGGAGCCCGCGAAGGCGCGGGAGCACCTCCTCGCCGCGGAGTGGAAGGACCTCGCGGGCGCCGTCCTCGCGGACCTCGTGCGCGCCCACGTGGACCTCCCGTCTCTCGTGACGCGGATGGACTTCGCGCGCTGGGGCCACGCGATGCTGCGCCCGACGCCCGGCTTCCTCTCGAACCCCGTGCGGCGCCTCGCGCCCGAGGGCGGCGTCCACTTCGCACACGCGGACTCGGCCGGCCTCCCGCTCTTCGAGGAGGCGCAGGATTCGGGCGTGAGGGCCGCCGAGGCGATCCTCGCCGCGCGCGGCGCAAAGTCCGCGCCGCTCGCCGCAGCGTGACGGGCGCGGCGATAACATCGGAACGAACGTGCCCGACGCTCCCTCGAACTGGCTCTTCTCCCGGCGCGCCGATCTCCTCCTCTTCGGAGGCTCGGCCGCACTCGCGCTCGTTCTCCTCGGCGCCGGCGCCGCGACGGGTCTCCTCGACGGCGATGCGCCGCCGTGGGTCTTCCTCGTGGGAATCGTCGGCGTGGACGTCGCTCACGTCTGGTCCACGGGCTGGCGTGTCCTCGCGGACGGCGAGGAGGCGCACGAGCGCCTCGCGCTCTACGCCGGCGTCCCGCTCCTCGCGTGGGCCGCGGGGGTCGCGGCGTACTCCGTGTCGGCGCTCTTCTTCTGGAGGGTGCTCGCGTACCTCGCCGTCTTCCACTTCGTGCGCCAGCAATACGGCTGGGTCGCGCTCTACCGCCGGAAGAACGGCGAAGGGCCGGAGGGCGCGTTCTCCCGGCGCCTCGACGCGGCCGCGATTTACGGAGCAACGCTGACGCCGCTCCTCTTCTGGCACGCGCATCTTCCGCGCCGCTTCCAGTGGTTCCTCAAGGGCGACTTCCTGACGGGCCTCCCCGCGTGGGTCTCGACGGCCGCGTTCGCCCTCTACGCCGCCGTGTTCGCGGCCTGGGCAGTCAAGGAGCTGGCTCGCGCGCGCGCGGGCCGGCGCGTCTCGTGGGGCAAGGTCCTCGTCGTCCTGACGACGGCCGCCACGTGGTTCCTCGGGATCGTCGTCTTCGACTCCGATTACGCGTTCACGGTCACGAACGTCTTCGTCCACGGGATTCCGTATCTCGGTCTCGTCTGGTTCACGTCGAAGGCGCGGGCCCGGGGCCGGCGCGCGGCGGGACAGCCGCTCTCCCTCGTCGACCGGGGACTCGCGAGCCTCCCGCTCTTCCTCCTCCCGCTCCTCGCGATCGCGTTCGCGGAGGAGTGGGGCTGGGACCGCCTCGTCTGGCACGACCAGGCGCGCCTCTTCCCGGGCGCCGCGATCGAACCGGGAGCGCTCGCGCTCACGCTGATCGTCCCGCTTCTCGCGCTCCCGCAGGCGACGCACTACGTCTGGGACGCGTTCCTCTGGAAGGTCAAGCCCGCGAACGAAGGCGCCGTCGGCGCGATGGGGATCCGGTGAAGCCGCTCGGGATCCACTTCCTCCTCGACGTCGCGGGAGCGCCGTTCGAGACGCTGGACGATCCGGTCCTCGTCGAGACGCTCCTCGTCGACGCCGTGAAGACGATGGGCGCGAAGGTCCTCGGGATCCACATCCACCGCCTGAGCCCGCAGGGCGTCAGCGGCGTCGTCGTGATCTCCGAGTCGCACCTCACGATCCACACGTGGCCCGAGCGCGGCGAGGCCGCCGTGGACCTCTTCACGTGCGGCGACGCGGTCCGCGCCCGCCTCGCGGTCGACGCCCTCGCGCGCGCCCTCGGCGCCTCGAAGTCGACGGTCGAAGAGCGCGTGAGGGGAGCCGCGGGCGCCTGACCGCCTAGAACCAGTCCGCCCGCATCCGCGCGTAAGAGTCCTCGTTCTCCTCGCAGAGCGACGCGAGCGCGGCGGCCTTCGGGAGCTCGGTCCGGATCCAGTACTGCGCGGCGGCGAGCTTGCCCTCGTAGAAGGCCTCCGGCCCGCGCCCCTCGTCGAGCGCCTCGCGCGCGACAGCCGCCTGGAGCAGCCACTGCCACGCGACGACGTACGCCGAGAAGAGCTCGAGGTAGTCCGCGGCGTGCCGGAGCATCCCCTCGACGTCGCCGCCCGCGCCCTTCTTTCCGAGGCCGGCCGTCACGGAGACGATCCGCGCTCCCATCGCCCGCACTTCTGTGATCCAGCCGGCGTGCACCCCCGCCTTCTCCGCGCGTTCGCAGGCCGCCGCGACCTCGCGGCCGAGGACGGCGAGCGCCGCGCCGCCCTGCGCCACGGCCTTGCGGCCGAGGAGGTCGAGCGCCTGGATTCCGGTCGTCCCCTCGTGGATCGAGTTCAGCTTCTGGTCGCGCACGAGCGCCTCGGGAAGGTACTCGCTCGAGTAGCCGTACCCGCCGTGGACCTGCAGGGCGAGGCACGTGGACTCGAAGCCCTTCTCCGCCGGGAAGCTCTTCGCGACCGGCGT
>Ga0335070_10010009_pt1 | contig 11086 bp, 8 predicted proteins | sample Lox_Sample_13_FD_206722 | JGI IMG/M metagenome (GOLD analysis project Ga0335070, IMG submission 206722) | Soil microbial communities from Loxahatchee National Wildlife Refuge, Florida, United States - Lox_Sample_1.3 | ecosystem: Environmental > Terrestrial > Soil > Wetlands | place: USA: Florida... | reverse complement strand
CAACTATCTTGTCTGGATTTTAATAATACTTTCGGTTTGTCCATTTCAATGTGACGTATCAACTTATCTTCACCAAAAGCTATATGTGAAAGACACAGACTGTCAGAACTTTCTGATCAGTCTGAGGAGAAGTTCATTGCCAGACATGAGAGTGCTACTTAAAGACACTCCCAAAAAACGGGTGCTTCTGCTCGGTAACGAGGCCATCGCCAGAGGAATTCTTGAAGCAGGAATAGGCGTGGTAACCACGTACCCAGGGACACCTGCGTCCGAGATTGGCGACTCGATATCAGAGATTGCAGGTGACGCTGGTTTGTACATGGAATACTCTGTCAATGAAATGGTCGCGGTGCAGGTCGCCGCAGGCGCTGCCAATTGTGGAGTTAGAGCGCTGACAGCCATGAAACATGTTGGACTGAACGTCGCTGCAGACATGGTTATGACCCTTGCTTACACGGGTGTGAGGGGAGGCTACGTAATCGTCACAGCAGACGACCCCGAATGTTACAGTTCGCAAAACGAGCAGGACAACCGCTTCTACGCATTGTTTTCGAATCTTCCATGCCTAGAACCCTCCGATCCTCAAGAAGCCAAGGAAATGACGGTTTCTGCTATCGAGATCTCTGAGAAGCTCGAGTTGCCTGTCCTTCTGAGAACAACTACTCGCGTCAACCACACTCGAGGACCTGTCGAGTGTGGAAGAGTGCTGAAACCAAAACTGAAAGGCGAGTTCATTCGAGACATGAAGCGTCTAGTCATGGTTCCGGCTTTCTCGAGACCGAAACATGAAGTTCTTCTCAAGAAAGCCGCAGAAGCCAAAGAACTCAGCGAAACATCACCTTACAACAGGCTGGTTAGTAACAACGGGGAAATTGGCATCATATCTTCGAGTTCAGCCTTCAACTATGCGGTTGAAGCCGCGAATCTACTGCGCTTGGATGCTGACTTTTTGAAGTTGGGCATGACGCACCCGCTTCCTGAAAGAAAGATTGCGGATTTCTTGCGCAGTCATGGCAAAGTTGTGATCGTTGAGGAACTCGAACCTTACTTGGAGATGCAGATCAAAGCTATTGCTAAGGATCATGCACCAGAAGCCCAGATATTTGGCAAAATGAATCTGCAGTTTTTCCCGAGAGAAGGAGAGCTTTCGACAAGTTTGGTGGCGGTCGGACTCTCTAGGATAACGAGCAAGAAAGCGCCTATAGATTTCCAGAAGATTAAAGAAAGATTCGTTGAAGCCACAAGAGACTTGCCATCCAGACCGCCGGTGCTCTGCGCAGGCTGTCCTCACCGAGCGTCCTATTTTGTCATCAAGAAGGTTGGGGGTGAAGAAGCAGTTTACCCCGATGACATAGGATGCTATGCCCTAGGAATTTCGCCGCCAATGAACGTTGGAGACATTATGATCTGCATGGGAGCGAGCGTCGGCACAGCTCAAGGAATAAGCAAAGCAACGGGAAGACAGACGATCGCAACCCTTGGAGATTCAACTTTCTTTCACGCTGCGATTCCTGGGCTGATAAACGCCGTCTACAATCAAAGCAAGGTTGTGGTGGCTGTTCTCGATAATCAGGCAACTGCGATGACCGGACATCAACCGCACCCTGGCACGGGCGTGACCGGCATGCAAGCATCAACGGAAAAGATCTTAATTGAGAAAGTAGCCGAAGGTTGCGGCGTGAAGTACGTAAGAGTCGTGGATCCTTTCAAGACAAAGAAAGCCACGGCAGTTTTAAAAGAAGCTCTGAAGCAACCCGGACCATCCGTCGTAGTTTTCAGATCGCCGTGCACGCTGATGGATCTAAGAGAGAAAAGAAATCACGGCATAAAGGTAATTCAGGCAAGGATCAATGATAAGTGCACCAACTGTATGGCCTGCATAAAGCTGTTGGGTTGTCCAGCGATAGTCGTAGAAGGCGACAAGGTGGTCATTGATGAGAATACCTGCGCAGGATGTGGGCTCTGTATCTCGATTTGCCCCTACAACGCCATAGAAGGAAGCTGTGTTGAATGAAGGAGTTCAACATTGTTTTGGCAGGAGTAGGTGGACAGGGCACGCTATTAGCGGCTGAAGCCTTGGGAATTGCCGCCGTAAAGGATGGATTGAACGTGCGAGTCAGCGAGATCCATGGGATGGCTCAGAGAGGCGGCAGTGTAGTTTCAACGGTGAGGATTGGTGAAAACGTTCTGGCGTCGACCGTGCTCGAAGGTCAGGCAGACATATTGTTGGGTTTCGAGCGTCTGGAAACGTTGCGAAATGTGAAGTATGCCAGTGAAAAAACGATCGTGCTGATGAACACTGAGAGAATTCCGCCTGCGGAGTTGGCTTTTAAGAAGTTGAAATATCCAACCGTGGAGGAAATTGTCCAGAAGATTCGTTCCTTCACGAAGAAAATCGCCTTGGTTGACGCTTCACAATTGGCCAAGAAGGCTGGCAGCAATCTCACGCAGAATGTCGTGTTGTTAGGTGCTTTGGCTGGAACCAAATTGTTGCCAGTGAAAACCGAAAGTCTTCTCTTGGCGGTCAGAGAACTCGTTCCAGAAAAGCACGTGGACACCAATATCACGGCGTTCAAGCTGGGCTACAAAATCACAGAAGAAGCTAGGCATGTGAATTAGGTTTCATCAGATTCTTTGGAAGCTATCTCTGTTTTTTCGCTCTCGAGTATTGCTTTCAGTATGCTCTGGAAAAGCTTCATGTCGGACACGTTGACCACGGGAATCTGAAAGCTCTTGTCGATCTCGTAGAGTTTCTCGTACTTCGGAAATTTCACGTAACAAACTTGGCTGATCGGAAATTCCTTTTTCTTAAGCTCTTCCTCAAAGGATTTTTCGTAGACTTCCAAACACAGTAAGTACCCGTCTACCCAGTAAAGCCTGTTCGCACCGTAACTTGCTGCACACCATGCAATGTTGTCTTTCGAACGATTGTCCAGTCCTAGAACGGTGACCTTTTTCGTGGGATTGATATCGACATCCATTCTTGTCTCACTCACTGAAGGGAGTATTCAAGACGTCCTTCGCCTTGGCACTTATTTTCGGTCCGAGCCCATGAACGGTCTCAGGCCAGTTATCCACGTTTATCATGGCATTCAGTGGCGTTTGGTAGCATTTGAGGATTGCTGATGCTTTTTCTCTTCCCACATTAGGGAGGCTTGCGACGAAATAGAGTTGAGCGTCAGCCAAAGTATCAACCTTCTTGAATGGATGAACCGTGGGCGTTCTTTTTTCAACGATCTGCTCTTGACGCGCTGCTACGTAGAGAAAATCTACAGTTTCCTTGTATGACGTGGTGTTCACCATGGCAATGCCATTTCTAGCTAAATTGAACATCGCACCCCAAACCGATGCGGGCTGAATTCTACTGTACTTGTAGATTATCGGCAGGTAACCCTCGAGCAGTATCAATGAACTGGGATAGACTTCTTTCAATCGGAAGAGCTGTTCAAATAGAAAACGACGGGTAAGAGTGTACACAAAATCTTGCACAGTCTTCCTCTCTACAGCACAGACATCCGACAAAACATAATCGCCCTTCTCCAACATTTCAGTACGGACGCTGACGCCCCGTTCCCTGAGGCCTTTAACTATTTTGGGGGCGGAATTTGCCTCACGGCAATCAACAATTATAGTCGGTTGCTCTTGTTCAGAACTTTTCTTTTCGCGCAGGTAGGGAAGCAAACTCTCAGTTCCAGTCATCTGCTCAACTCACGGAAATAACCTCAATCAGTCCGTCTTATTTGCGTTTGCTGAGTTACTTGCACGCGCGTGAAGAAACGGATGGAATAATGTTGAGGGGTTCGTGCTCAAAAAGCTGTGAATTCGCTGACAGTTTTTTGATCGAATCGTTTCACCAGTTCAAGCGTGAGTTTGATAGCGTTGTCAACGTCCTCGAAGCTCAATATTCCCACGTGAGAGTGGATGTGTCGTGTTGGCACGCCGATGACTATGCTCGGGCATCCCGCTCGACTTATGTGAATCCTCATGGCGTCAGTTCCGCCGGCTGCCAGAATTGAGAGCTGATAGGGAATCTTTGATTTCTTGGCTGTGTCGATCACGAACTGTTTCAGGGCTTGATTTGGAATCATAGAGTTGTCGAAGGTCAATATCGATGGGCCCTTTCCTATTTTTGTGGGAGCATCTTGGGGTTGGACTCCTGGAACGTCGCCTGCGATATCAACCTCCAACACTATCGCAACGTCGGGATCTACTACGTGAGAAACTGTTGCTGCGCCTCGAGCGCCGACTTCTTCCTGTACGGTTGCGGCGCCATAGACGGTGTTCGGGTGCTTTGTCTTTGTTTCTGAGAGCTTTCGAATAACTTCCATCGCTATGAATGCGCCGATGCGGTCATCAAAAGCTTTGCCCATCCCGAGTTTTCCATCGCGGATAGTCGTGAATATTGAGAAGGGCACCACTGGGTCTCCTATTCTGACGCCCATGGTTTCGGCTTCTTTCCTCCTCGTTGCTCCGATGTCGATGAACATCGTTTTTTTCTCAACGACTTTCTTCTGTTCGTCAAGTGGTAACAAGTGCGGTGGTTTGGCGGCTATCACGCCGTGAAGATCGCCTTTTTCGGTTCGCACGACAACTCGTTGAGATAAAAGTACCTGATCCCACCATCCTCCTAACGGGTTGAACGATAGAAAACCTGTTCTTTCGTCTATTCCTGATATTACGAATCCGACTTCGTCAATGTGACCGGCGAGGAGTACGCGAGGTTGTTCAGATGTTCCCTTGTGAGTGAATATCACGTTGCCTAGCTTGTCAGTCTTGACTTCATCAGCGTAAGATTTGACAGCCTTCTTGACGATCGTTGCCGTTTCAACCTCGAACCCTGCGGGGCCGAAAGATTCTAGCATCTCTATCAGAAGAGCCAATGATTTCTTGTCCATTCTTTGTTTCACCTTATTTGTGCTGTCTTTTCTCGGCGATTTTAGGCATTTGAGCCAAGAAATCCAGTATTTCCTGAATATCTGGAAGTTTACCCAAGGGGTAAACCTTGAAGAGGCGCACTATGCCGTTTTCGTCGACGATTACGTTGGCTCGTCCCGAGGTTCCTGCATCTTTTCGGAATAGTCCATATGCTCTCGCAACTTTTCCGTGTGGCCAGAAATCTGAAAGCAGTCGAGTGCGCTTGATCCCCAAACTGTCTGCCCATGCCTTTTTTGAAGGAACCGTGTCGACGCTCAGTCCGACTGCCACTGTGTTCAGTGAGTCGAAAGCTGATTTGTTCTTCTCCAAAGATTTCATTTGCTCCGAGCAGACAGATGTCCATGCCTGGGGATGAAATGAAAGAAGCACGCGTCTGCCCTTAGCCTTCGCAAGTTTGAATTCTTTTTCGGACTGATCTAGCAGCGCGAAACTTTTTGCTTTATCTCCGACCTTGAGTTTCCGTTCCAAAATGATCCCTCAACGGTTTCTATTTTGTTTGATTCGCTATTAATTCTTCCGATGAAACAAAGTTATATAGAAAGGGTGCAGATTCTACTCGGACTCTTGCGAGGCACGCTTGAAATGCACAATCGCACGTTCTATGGCAACGAAAGAGAGAGACGGAAGTGGCAGAATCCAGAGGAAATACTGGCTGAAATGGGGCTGAAAAGTGGTTCCACCTTCATCGATCTCGGTTGCGGTGAAGGTTTCTTCTCAATTCCAGCCGCCAGAATTGTAGGCAAAAAGGGCCGAGTGTACGCATTAGACATTGATGAAGAAGCAATTGCAATTGTTCGAAAGAAGGCCGACTCAGAAAAATTGACCAATTTGGTGACTGAAGTTGGCGCAGCAGAGGAAATCGTTTTCGGAGAAGCCTGTGCTGACTTTGTTTTTTTCGGCATCGTGTTACACGACTTCCAAAACCCATTGAAAGTCTTGCTGAACGCGAGAAAAATGCTAAAACCCATAGGCCTACTCGCCGACGTTGACTGGAAAAAGGATCCGATGCAATTCGGTCCTCCGTTGAGCATTAGGTTTAGTGAAACACAGGCGGCGGGTTTGATGGAGAAGGCAGGTTTCAATGTGGAAGAGGCAAAGGAAATAGGACCGTTCCACTACTTGATTCTTGCAAGAAAAACGTGAAGCCCAGTTTTGGTTTTGGCTTTCTCAAGTTTGTAGTCTTGCGTAAAACGTCACTTCAAAAACGTGAAGGGTTCTATAAAAAAGGATGGAAAAGGAGATTCTTACGGCCCTTTCTTGGTGATCTCTTTGACGATGCCAGCTGCCACGGTGGTACCCATGTCTCTGACTGCGAAGCGCCCGAGTTCCTCGAACTCGGAGAATGTTTCGATCGATATTGGGTGTAAGGGTTCCATTCTCACCACGGCGGCGTCTCCTGTCTTTAGGAACGTGGGCTTTTCTTCCACGACTTGTCCCGAACGCGGGTCAATCTTTCTTATGAGTTCCGTGAACTTGCATGCGATTTGCCCCGTGTGGTAGTGCAATACCGGCGTGTATCCCGCAGCCACTGCCGTCGGGTGATAGATCACTATTATTTGTCCGATGAATTCTTTTGCAACCGTCGGCGGATTGGTTGTGTGTCCGGCAACGTCTCCACGTTTGATGTCTGTCTTGGCGACGCCTCGGATGTTGAAGCCTATGTTATCGCCTGGTTCTGCTTTCGGAATTCTCTCGTGGTGCATTTCCAGTGATTTGACTTCGCCTTGTTTGTTGGATGGCATGAATACAACGATGTCGTTTTCTTTGATTATCCCAGTCTCGACTCTGCCGACTGGAACTGTGCCGACTCCGGTGATGCTGTATACGTCTTGAATCGGAACTCGTAAGGGCTTGTTTGTGGGTTTCGATGGAACTTCAAAAGTGTCGAGTGCCTCGATCAAAGTTGGTCCTGTGTACCATGGCATCTTGTCGGTTTTTGCGACGAGGTTTTCTCCTGTCCAGCCTGAAGTTGGAACGAACGGAATCTTCTCAACTTTGAAGCCGACCATCTTGAGCATTCTGCTGACTTCGTTCTTGATTTCATTGTATCGTTCTTGACTGTAGTTTACTGAAATGTCGTCCATCTTGTTTACGGCAACCACTAACTGTCGAACACCCAGAGTGAAAGCCAAGAATGCATGTTCTCTGGTTTGTCCACCCGGACCGATTCCTGCTTCGAATTCGCCTCTTCTGGCTGAGCAGAACAGGACAGCTCCGTCGGCTTGGCTGGCGCCGGTAATCATGTTCTTGACGAAGTCTCTGTGTCCTGGCGCGTCGATGACCGTGAAGTAGAATTTCTTGGTTTCAAATTTGAGAAATCGAAGGTCAATCGTTACTCCTCGTTCTCTTTCTTCTTTTAGGTTGTCCAGAACCCATGCGAATTTGAAGCTTTCTTTTCCTGCTTTTTTGGCCTCTTCTTCGAATTGTTTGATCGTTCTTTCGTCGACTGCCCCTGCAAGGTACAGTAAGTGTCCCGTGGTTGTTGATTTTCCGTGATCTACGTGTCCCATAATCACCAGGTTAAGGTGTGGTTTTCCGCTTTTGCTCATTTTTTCTTCTCCAATTCTTTCTGATTTCCTCTAAATATTGGTGATTTCGGTTACACAACTGTTCAATCAGTTATTTTAAGTTTATCATGATCGGCTGAACGTTCGTTTGGCGTTTAGGAACCGTACGCGGAAAATCTTTTGGGTTTCTGGCAATAGCCGACACACGTTTCTCCTATTCTGCGCTCATCGTATTTCCTAGCCGTGTATGCCTATGAAGGAGAAGTGGGTGGTCTGTCCGTAGATGATGTTGTTTGCGGTGTCGACGTACGCAGTGATGCTTATCCAGCTGGATGTTTGGCCAAAGCATGCGACCGCGTAGGCTATGTCTCTCATGTTTACGATACCATCTGGCACGCCGTTTGGCCCGTAGATGTCGCAGGTCGGATCCCAGTTGGTGCTGTTGGGAACGGTGTTGAAGTGTGCTATGATGTAGGCTATGTCTCTCATGTTTACTACGCCGTCGGGGATGCCTGGGGTTGGACCGGACATGTCGGCTGTTAATGGTGTGTACTGCATCATTTTCAGGTTGCTTTTCTGTTGCTGAGTCATGTTTGAACCGTCGAAGGCTATGCTGACGGTTATGTTGCCTGAGTAGCTTGCTGCTACGTTGATGTTGTAGTACTGTCCGACCGTGTTGTTTAGTGGGGGGGCGGGTGCCGGTGGGATGGGTGTTTTGTCTGCGGTGGCGGTTCCCGAGACGTTGACGTTGGCAAAGGTGAGGCCTAGGTCGTTTGTCGGTTGGACAGTGATGTTTGTGCCCGTTGTGACGTTGATGAAGACTGTGAGTGTCGTGCTGCCGCTGCTCGCGGAGTTGTTTGGGTCTCCGCTGTAGCTTGCCGTGATCGTTTCGTGGCCCGTGTAGTTGTCGCTGTACGTGGTGGAGCAGGTTCCGTTTAGCAGGGTGCCGTTGGGAGAAGTGAATGCACCCGTTGTGCTGCTCGTGCTCCAAGCAACGCTTCCCGTTGGGTTGGCACCGTACACGGTTGCGGTGCAGGTTACCAGATGGCCGATTGAGACGGGGTTGGGCGAACAGGAGACGATCGTTTGGGACTTTACGATGAGTGTGATCGTGTTATGGTCTTGGACGGCCGTGTAGTTGGGCGGGTTGGCAGCGGCCGCCAGGTTCCAGGTGCCTGTGAATGAGTATGCGCCCGGAGCAAGGTCTTCGGGATGGAACTGGAACCAGAAAAGGCTGAGCATTTCGTCTCCGGTGCTGTTGTAGTACTTGAATTGGGTCATGGACGGGTTTAGGAAGTGGGTGGCATTGGTCGCGAGGGTGAAGTTGGTCTGTGAAGGGTCCAGGAACGCGTTCTGGGCAGCGGTTGTGAAGCCGCTCCAGTTGACACCGCTGCTCCACCCGTGGCTCACGTAGAAGTAGTCCAAGTAGTTGACGTATTGAGTGGAGCCGTTGGTGAACATGCTAACCTTGACTCCTGTCCATGGATAGGTGGGGTCAGCCACTTTGGTGTTCTGTGCTAGCACTAGTGGTGGTGGTGTGACATCTGGATTGTTCGCTGTCGCGAGAAGGTTGTTCATGGTGACAACCGATGAGATTAATAGTGCAAGAGTCAGAGTCAGGTATACTGCAGTCTTCAATCGCAAACCCCTTTCCCCACATAGAACATGGCTGAGGCGAGAGTTAAGATTTTCGGATGCCCTTATGGTTCAGCAATTTCGCCGCAGGCACGAAGGGAGATACGCAGAGAAGCGCGCGTGAGTCTATTCGTGTTGGTTGAAGTAGGCTACGGCTATGGCTATGTCGCGCACGTTGACAACGCCATCGTTGTTCACGTCCGCGTTGGGATTCCAGTTTGGCGAGCCTGGTTTGGTGTTCGTAAGTGCAACCAGGTAAGCGACGTCCTTCACGTTAACTACCCCGTCGTACACTCCTGGAGTCGTGCCGGACACGTCGCCCGGAACGCTCACATGAACAGGAATGGGACAGGAATAGTTGTTGTTGGCGGTTTCAGTTTCGCCCGGAACGGGTCCTGCAGTGGCGTCAATGGTGTAGTTGCCGTAAGCAAAGCCTGTCGTGCTCCATGTAAAAATGATGGTCGTGGAGTTTCCGCTCGACAGGGCAACCTTCTGTGATGCAAAAGAAGTTGTATTGGCGTAGACTGTGACGTTGAACGTTTCTGCGTAGTCACCAAAGTCTGCCGCTGTAACGGTCAAGTTTAGGTTGTAGCCTTGTCCAACCACAGTTTTGAAAGGCGCAATATTGGTGATGGCTATATCATGAACGTGCACAGCAATAGCCACAGTGTTAGACGATGACTGCATCCCGACGCTGTCATTGACTAACACAGAAACCGTGTAAGAACCTGCAGATGATGGTATGAAAGCCCACGTCGCGTTTGTGGCGCCAGGCACGAGGACTAACGATGGGGGGTTTTCTGTCCCTAGCATCCACTGATAAGAGTAGGGCGATGTGCCACCGAAGACTGTTGAATTGAAGAGTTTAGACTGACCAACATCCATAACAGCAGAGGCGGGCGAAACACTGACGGAGAGCGGAGGATTAACAGTGATTTGGGCGATGTTAGATTCTGCTGTGAATCCAACATTGTCAGTCACGTTCAGGTAGATGTTGTAAGATCCGGAAAAAGAAGGACCAAAAGTCCAATTCGGGTTGATGGCTCCTGAGACCGGAGTATCATTCAAGACCCATTGATATGAATATGGAGATAAGCCGCCTGAAACGGTTGAATTGAAGGGTTGGGACTGACCAACATCCATAACGACAGAGCTGGGCGAGATGGCCACAGAGGGATCAGGATTGACGGTGACGTTTGTGAAATCAGAGTTTGCGCTAAAACCAGCATTATCCGTAACTTGAACGTAGACCGTGTAAGATCCCAAAGAACTTGGCGTGAAAGTCCAAGTGGAACCTATGGCGCCTGAAACTGGACCACCATTCACACTGAACTCAACGTCATCAATCCAGATTATGTAGCCACTAGACGCGTTCCTTTCCAGTATCAATGAATCCACGGTTTTGTTTGCAACAAGATTCAGAGCCACGTGAGTCCAACCGCTAGACGCCCCCAAGCCTACACTTGAAACGGACCCATCGGTGTAGTTCACTCTGAGCCAATCTATCGAGGAAATACCATACTTGATCCAGCAACCAACACTGGTAACGAAGTCCGATAGGACGCTGGGCAACTTCTGTGTTATCTTAAACGGTATGTACACGTAATATGGCGACCCATTGTAAGCCGACACACAAGAGTAGCTTCCAGAACGATGTTCGTCGTTTCTTATACTCGCGTTGCTGATTGCCTCTTGGTTCCACCCCGTGAAGTCGCCAGTCTCAAATCCTGGGTTAACAATCGTGTTGCCTAAAATGGCGGTGGACAGATACCATTGGTAAGAATAAGGAGACGTGCCGTCAGAGACGGTTGAACTGAACAACTGCGATTGTCCCAAGTCCATGGCGACGGAGCTAGGTGTCACCTTGACTGACGGGGGCGATAATGCATAAGCGGCATAAGAGGAGACGTATATTTCAGGTGGAAAATCTATGGGGTTATAGACCCCATTGCATACAAATATGACGTAGTATGTGTCAGTCGAATTTATCAGGCAAGTAACAGTCGTGC
>Ga0335070_10010007_pt1 | contig 11087 bp, 9 predicted proteins | sample Lox_Sample_13_FD_206722 | JGI IMG/M metagenome (GOLD analysis project Ga0335070, IMG submission 206722) | Soil microbial communities from Loxahatchee National Wildlife Refuge, Florida, United States - Lox_Sample_1.3 | ecosystem: Environmental > Terrestrial > Soil > Wetlands | place: USA: Florida... | reverse complement strand
GGCCTGACGAGGATCTTCGGCGGAGCGAACAACCCCCTCAACATCGTCGTGGCCATCATCGAGCTCGCGGCAGGCGTGGTCATCGTGGGCGCGCTTTTCATCATGGTCCAGAACAGGATCATCTACGTCCTGACACTCATCATCGCGATCCTCTGGGTCGTGGAGATCATCATCGCCTTCATCGCGGAAGGCATCTTCCAGCCCAACTTCATCGTCTGGCTCAACAGGCTGGCGGCGGACCTCATCATTCTCCTCTCCCTCTGGCTGATCAACCGAAGGTACGCGTAGGCGGACGTGGAACACCGAAGCATCGCCCACGTCGCGCTTCTGGTGCGGGACTATGACGAGGCAATCCAGTACTACACCACGCGCCTGGGCTTCGACCTGCTGGAAGACACGGACCAGGGCGCGGGCAAGCGATGGGTGCTTGTTGCCCCTGCCGGCGCCGCCGGCACGGCCCTTCTCCTTGCCCGGGCGGCTACCCCGGAGCAGGAGAGCCGCGTCGGAAACCAGACCGGAGGGCGTGTCTTTCTCTTCCTTCGTACGGACGACTTCTCCCGGGACTACGAGCTCATGAAATCGCGCGGGGTCCAGTTCATGGAACAGCCCCGCCACGAACCCTACGGCACCGTCGCGGTCTTCCGTGACCTCTACGGCAACCTGTGGGACCTGCTGGAGATGCGCGCGGTCCCTGTGCAACAGGAGAGGGCCGGCCTATAATCGGGCCATGAAGGGTATGAAGGCCCTGGTGAAGCGCGAGAGGGGGAAAGGTCTCGTCATGGAGGAGGTGCCGGTTCCTCCCATCAGCGGGAACGACCTTCTCGTGAAGGTGACGAAGGCCGCGATCTGCGGCACGGACCTCCACATCTGGAACTGGGACGACTGGTCCCAGCGGACCATCGTCCCTCCCATGACCGTCGGCCACGAGTTCGTCGGCACCATCGTGGACATGGGCGCGGACGTGCGCGGCTACGAGATCGGAGAACGCGTTTCGGGGGAAGGGCATATCGTCTGCGGCGTCTGCCGAAGCTGCCGGGCGGGGCGCCGTCACCTGTGCACCAACACCGTGGGGATCGGGGTGAACCGCAACGGGTGCTTCGCGGAGTACCTCGCCCTCCCGGCGAGCAACGCGTGGCACGTGCATCCCTCCATCCCCTCGGAAATCGCCTGCTTCCTCGATCCGCTGGGAAACGCCACTCACTCCGCGCTGTCCTTCGACCTCGTGGGTGAGGACGTCCTCATCACCGGCGCCGGTCCCATCGGCGTCATGGCGGCAGCCATCTGCCGCCACTGCGGGGCGCAGCGTATCGTGGTGACGGACGTGAACGACTACCGGCTCGGGCTGGCCGCGCGCATGGGGGCAACGACCACCGTCAACGTCCATTCCAGGTCCGTGGAGGAGGCGCGCAAGGAACTGGGAATCATTGGCTTCGACATCGGCCTGGAGATGTCGGGAAACGGCGCCGCGTTCGAGTCGATGCTGGAGAACATGTACCACGGGGGACGCGTGGCGCTGCTGGGCATCCTCCCCAACGCCACGGCCATCCGCTGGGACCAGGTCATCTTCAAGGGGCTCGTGATCAAGGGGATCTACGGCCGTGAGATCTTTGAGACCTGGTACAAGATGCAGACCATGCTGCAGAGCGGCCTCGACGTGTCTCCCGTCCTGACGCACCGGTTCGCGTTCGCGGATTTCGCCCGGGGGTTCGAGGCCATGCAGTCGGGCAACTGCGGAAAAGTGATCCTGGAGATCGCGGAGGAAGCCGGCCATGCTTGATCAGAAGACGCGGGAACGGATTGCCGGAGTGCTGGAGGAGATCCGCTCCGCCGGGACGCTGAAGGAAGAGCGGGTCATCTCCGGTCCCCAGGGATCCCGAATCCGTGTGGCCGGCCGGGAGGTGTTGAACTTCTGCGCCAACAACTATCTCGGCCTGGCCTCCCACCCGAAAGTGGTTGAGGCCGCCCACCGGGCGCTGGATCGATGGGGCTACGGGATGGCCTCCGTGCGCTTCATCTGCGGAACCCAGGAGGTGCATGCGGAGCTGGAACGGCGGATGTCCGAGTTTCTCGGGACAGAGGCAACCATCCTGTACTCCTCCTGCTTCGACGCCAACGGCGGGGTGTTCGAGCCGCTCCTGGACAAGGACTGTGCCCTCATCACGGACCAGCTCAACCATGCCTCCATCATCGACGGCGCCCGCCTGTGCCGCGCGGCGCGCTTCATCTACGCGCACGGCGACATGGCGGACCTGGAAGCCCGTTTGCAGGAAGCATCGGGCGCCGGAATGCGGATGATCGTCACCGACGGCGTTTTCTCCATGGATGGGGACTTTGCCCGCCTGCCCGAGATCTGCTCCCTGGCAGAGCGCTACGGCGCCCTGGTCGTCGTTGATGACAGCCACGCAACCGGCTTCATCGGCCCAACAGGAAGAGGAACCCCTGAGCGCTTCGGCGTGAGGGGCCGCGTGGATGCCGTCACAACGACGTTCGGCAAGGCCCTTGGCGGCGCCACGGGCGGCTGTGTGTCCGGGCGGCGGGAGATCATCGACCTCCTGCGGCAGAGAAGCCGGCCGTACCTGTTCTCCAACAGCCTGGCGCCGATGGTGGCCCAGACCACGCTCGCGGTGCTGGATCTCCTGGCAGGCAGCACCGAGCTGCGTGACCGGCTGGAGGAGAGCACGCGGTTTTTCCGGGCCGCCATTACCGAGGCGGGTTTCGACGTCAAGCCCGGGGAGCATCCCATCGTCCCGATCATGCTCCACGACGAGAAGCGCGCCGTGGAGATGGCGCGTCTTCTCCTGGAGGAAGGGATCTACGTGATCGGCTTCAGCTTCCCCGTGGTGCCTCGGGGGCAGGCCCGGATCCGGGTCCAGGTTTCCGCGCTCCATTCGCGGGAGGACCTGCAGGCAGCCGTGGATGCTTTCCGGCGGGTGGGGAAGAGACTTGGCGTCATCCGATGACGCGGCGCCTTCGCTTGAAGTGACGCTTCACGCGGGCGCGGTTTCCGGTATAATCAGGGAGACTGTAGGGAGGACAGCAATGATGAAGCCTGAGGACAAGTCGAAAATCCAATCCCTGATCAGTGACCTCAACGGGTTGAGATCACGCAATCCCGAGGAATCCAAGTTCAAGGACTGGAAAGACAAGGCCCTGAGGAACGTCGAGGAAGTCTTCGGCAAGAGCTCGGACCAGGCCGGCAGGTTCAGGTCTCTGAAGTTCTTCGACTTCTCAAAACGCGGCGGCGGAATCCCCAAGGAAGCGCCGCTTCGAGAGGACGAGCGCGCCGGGTTCCTCCGCGGGCTCGAAGATGCCCGCAGGCTCCTGTCACGGTTCCTGGAAGGATAGCCAGCCGCTCCTGACGCAACTCCTCGACGAATGCATCGAAAACCTGGCTCGCGCCAGGTTTTTTTATGAACACTTCCTGAGCCAAAACGAAAAAATTGTTGATCGCAGAAATAGCCTATGGTAGTCTGAGACACTGGGAAAATCTGAGTAAAGGGGATGCAAATGGAAGACACGGTCGTAAAGACAATGTGGTCTGTTGCGAAAAAGTATCCTGACCAGCCGGCACTCATGAGCAAAGACAAGGCCGGAGCGTGGTCTTCCCTGTCGTTCAAGGAGTTCGCTTCCCGCTTCGAGACCTTTGGCGCCGGTCTCATCGACTACGGCGTGCGGCGCGGCGACCACGTCGGGGTCATTTCCGACAACCGTCCTGAGTGGATGATCGCCAACCAGGGAATCCTGGGGATCGGCGCGGCAGACGTGCCCCGCGGCTCGGACACCATGCCGGACGAAGCGCGCTACATCCTCCAGCATGCAGACTGCGCCGTCACCCTTGCGGAGAACGAGGAGCAGCTCAAGAAAATCCTTTCCCGCAAGAACGATCTGCCGGCCCTGAAAACCATTGTCGTCATCGACGCTGACTTCGATCCGCGCACGTACCCCGAATCCGCCTGCGGCGTGCGCGTCATGGCGTTCAGCGAGATCATGGAACGCGGCAGGAAGCTCCTGGCCTCCGATCCCCAGGCCTTCACCAGGGAAATGAACAAAGGAAAGCCTGACGACCTGGCAACCCTGATCTACACGTCTGGCACCACGGGGGAGCCCAAGGGGGTCATGCTCACCAATTCGAACTTCCTCCATAATATGCGCACCATTCCACTCGTGCTGGACATCGGGCCGGGAGACATCTTCCTCTCCGTCCTGCCCGTCTGGCACTCCTTCGAGCGGATCATCGACAACTTCGCGCTGTCCCAGGGAACGGCGCTGGCCTACTCCAAGCCGGTGGGCAAGATCATGCTCGCCGACATGGCCTCGGTGAAGCCGACTGTCATGGCCTCCGTGCCGCGGATCTGGGAGGGGGTGCGCGCGGCGGTCTACCGGAATGTCAACGAGGAGGGCGGCATCAAGAAGGCCCTGTTCAACTTCTTCGTGGCCGTCGGAAAGGGACATGCCACCGCCTCCGCCCTCGTGAGCGGACGCTACCCACAGTTTGTGCGCCGGTCATTTGTCCTGGACTTCATCCTGGGGATCCTGCCCTTTCTCCTCCTCTACCCGCTGAAAGAGCTGGGGGAGCTTCTCGTGTTCAAGAAGATCAAGCACCGGCTCGGCGGGCGGTTCCGGTTCACCGTTTCCGGCGGAGGCGCGCTGCCCGCGCACGTGGACAGGTTCTTCCAGGCCGTGGGCGTCCTCCTCCTGGAAGGCTATGGTCTCACCGAGACGACGCCGGTCGTTTCCGTGCGCGTGCAGAAGCGGCCCGTGCCCGGCACGATCGGTCCTCTGCTCGAGGAGCTGGAAGCGAAGATCCTCCACGTGGACACCGGCGCCGTGGTCGGGCCGGGAAAGAAGGGAGTCCTCCACATCAAGGGTCCGAACGTCATGAAGGGCTACTACAAGAGGCAGGACAAGACCGCGGAGGTCCTGTCAGCGGACGGGTGGTTGAACACCGGGGACCTTGCCGTCATGACGCACCGGGGAGAGCTGAAGATCATTGGACGATCCAAGCAGACCATCGTCCTCCTGGGCGGGGAGAACGTGGAGCCGGTGCCTATCGAGGACACGATCCTGGAGAGCGACTACATCGACCAGGTCATGGTGGTGGGCCAGGACCAGAAGTTCCTCGCCGCTCTCGTGGTTGCAAATGATGAGGCGCTGGAGAAGTACGCGCAGCAGAAGGAAATCAGCTGGGTGGGCCGGGAGGATCTCCTGGAGAGCTCCCAGATCCTTGAGCTGATCCAGGACGAAATCCAGTCCCGGGTCAACGCCAAACGGGGCTTCCGGGAGTTCGAGCGCATCTTCCGCTTCAGACTGCTGCCGAAGCACTTCCAGCTCGGCGTGGAGCTCAGCGCGAAGCAGGAGATCAAGCGGCATGTGGTGGACGAGATGTACAAGAAGGAGATTGCTTCGCTGTTCGCGAAATAAGCGCTGGCGAAGCCCGCGCGGCGCTTCAGAGTCCCCGGCTACGGAGCGACCGTCACCGACGTCGTCAGATCCGCCTTGTTCAGCACGAGGATGTTCTTGTCTGACCCGTTGATGTAGACAAGATCCTGGTAGAAGCTGATGAACGAGTCCGGATCCACCTTGTCCTTTGACAGGGCGACCATCTTCATGTCCGTGTCGAACTTCCCGAGATAATACCCGTCTCCCTTGTCCACGATGACGTACGTGAGGCTCTCCCGCGTCTCCACGAAGCTTCGGAAGAACACGGCCTGGTCGCTGATGGCCTTGCGTTTCAGCGTGTCCAGGTCAAGAAGCGTCAGGTAGTGCCCTTCGCTGTGATTGGTCTTGTACGTGATGACGACGACACCGTTCTTGAACAGGTCGAACCTACGGCCGCAGATCAGGGCGTCCGTCGCCTTGAGGAGCACCTGCCCGTTGGCCGCGTTGATGATGAGCATGTCGTTGTTGTAGTGCCCGTTCATCAGGTATTCCTTGATCTTGAGGTAGTAGAGCTTTCCCTTGAAGATGGCCGAGTCGGTCTGGCCCTGCCTGAGCGCCTCCTCACGCTTCGCAAGGTCCTGCTCCTTCTGGGCCAGCTCCGCGGTCTTCTGCTCCAGCTCCTTCTTTGCCTGCTCGGGGTTCTGGGCGATCTTCTGCGCGGCCTCGTCCGCCGTGATCTCCTTCTTCTCCTGGGTGACCTCGGCCTGCTTCTGCTCAACGGTTGTCTGCGACGTGGCGACCTTCTGCTCCGCCGCCGCCTGGCTCCCCTGCTGCGTGGTGAGCTCCGCCTGCTTCGCGGCAAGCTGCTCCTCCGCGGCTTTCTTCTCCTCCGGGGTCTTTGCCTGCTCCACCTTCTGCCGCGCGGTCTCCACGGCGGTCGTCTTCTCCGCGGTCTTCTGCCTCTCCTCCGAGAGCTTCTTGGCCTCCTGGTCGACGACCGACCTGCCCTTCTCCACTTCCTTCTGCTTCAGCTCCACCATGGCCTTGCGTTCCGGCAGCCCCTTGTCTTCCTTCTGCTTCAGCTGGTCCATCACTCCCTTGGAGGTGAGCTCCGTGGAGCTGAGGGAGCCGAGCACGTCACGCTTCTCCTTTTCATTGAGGGGAATGACGAGCTGGGTGCTGCCGGGCCACTCGTAGTAGCGCAGGGAAATCCCGACCTTGTCCTTGGTCAGATAGGAGAGCACGAGGTTCTTGTACTTCCCGCTGAAGTACGGGAGGTTGGACCGGTAGACGGCGTTGTAGTACGACACGAAAAGAGCAAGCAGGTCAGAGTCCCCGCGGGGATAGCCGTAGAGGGACTCCAGATATGCCGCCACCACGCGGCGCACGTTGTCGATGTGGTCGACCCTGGCTTCCTTGTCCAGGGAGATGATGTCCGCGTCCAGCTTCGACGGCTCCGCCTTGTCCACGGCGTGGATCGCCGTGTACTTCACCTGCCAGCTCGCCACCGGCACGCCCCGGCGGACCTGGTCCGCGAGGAACCGGCCAATGCCGCGGATGTCTCCGTCAGACTGGATGATCGTGACGGGGCCGGAGTAGTTCACGAACTCGACCTTGCGGCCGGCCTTCAGCTCGTCCAGGTCGACGCCGATGGCGGACGCCGAGGCGGCCGCGGCCAGAAGGAACGCGAGGAACGGGATGATCTTCCTCATGGCATGGGTACCCCCGTCGTTTGAATTCAGTATACCGGTTTGCCGCACCCATTTCCAATGAAGGCTCTTTCAGGGTAGATTCCCACCATGATCCACGCCATCGCCCTGCGGGATCTTTTTCCCGCGGGGAGCCTCTTCCTGGACTGCTGGGAAGGGAGCAGCAGGTTCCGGTCTCTCGTGCCGCGCTGGTTCCGTGACCCCGGGGCGTTCGCGGAACAGCGGGACGCGCTCGTGGGGCGGGCGTACGACCGGAAGGCGGTGGCGTCGATCCTCCAGGAACAGAACCTCCTCTTCGGCGCGGGATCGGCGGTCATGGCGAACATCCAGCGGCTCGCGGACCCGCGATCTCTGGTGGTGATCGGCGGCCAGCAGGCGGGCCTGTTCGGCGGTCCCCTGTACACTGTTCACAAGGCGCTCACCATCCTTTCACTCGCGGAGCGCATGGAGTCCCACCTCGGGCAGCCCGTGATTCCGGTGTTCTGGATCGCCTCGGAGGACAGCGATCTCGCGGAGGTGGACAAGGCGGTTGTCGCTGACTCCGACGGGCGCCTGCGGGAGCTGCGGCTTGCCGGAGACGAAACGGCGAAGGTGCCCGTGTCCCTCGTGAAGCTCGGCAGCGGTCTTCCTCCCCTTCTCGACGAGCTGGCGGAGGTGCTGCCTCAGACGGAGTTCGCCTCCGACATTCTCGAAAGCCTGCGCCTGTCCTATTCTCCTGAAAAAGCATACCCCCAGGCATTCGGCGCGTGGATGGCAGCCCTGTTCAGCGGCCGCGGCCTTGTGATCATCGATCCTTCTGACGTGCGGCTGAAGCGTATCGCCATGCCGCTTTTCCAGAAGGAGGTTGCCGGGAAAAGCCCGGTGAGCCGGGCCGTCATCGAGCAGACGAAGCTCCTGTCAGGCGCCGGCTATGCGCCCCAGATCGAGCTGCGGGAAGGCATGCTGACGCTCTTCCACCAGGCCCCGGCCCGGGAGGCAATCGCCATCCAGGACCGCGGCTTCACGCTGCGCTCGGCAGGGCGCGCGTTCTCCAATGGAGACCTGGAGGCGCTCCTCGCGGAAAAGCCCGAGCAGTTCACCCCGAACGCCGTCCTCCGGCCGTTGTACCAGGATTCCCTGTTCCCCACGCTCGCCGTGGTGCTCGGTCCCTCGGAAATCGCGTACTTCTGCCAGCTTCCCCTCGCCTACCAGGGCATGAACATTCCCATGCCCGTGATCTTCCCGCGCTCCTCGCTCACACTCGTGGAGCCGAGGGTCCAGAGGCTCCTCTCGAAGTTCGACCTTTCGCTCGCGGCCGTGCTCTCGCGGGGAGAGCGCATCATCGACGACATCGTTCGAAAAGGCATCCCGCCGGCGCTCCTGGACCAGCTTTCCTCGGGCCGGGAGCAGGCGGTGGGGACCTGGGACAGCCTCTCGCAGTCGATCCACCGCCTGGATCCGACCCTGGACAGGACCGCGCAGATCGCCGCGGGCCGCACTTTGCGGCAGTTCGAGTTCATGGAGAAGAAGATCCTGCAGGCCGCGCGCAGAAAGGAAGAGACCCTGCGGGCACAGACCCGGAGGCTTGCCGCGGCGCTCGCTCCCCGGGGCGGGCTGCAGGAGCGCACGCTCACCGCCCTGCCTTTCCTGGCCCGATACGGGCGCCCGGTGCTTGGCCAGGCCGCTGCCGCCATCGATCCCTTTGCCCCGGAGCACCGGGGAGTGGTGATCGACGGATGAGCCTCGACATCCTGGCTTTCGGAGCACATCCCGATGACGTCGAGCTCGGCGCTTCCGGCACGCTGATCAGATCAGCGCGTGCCGGCGCTTCCACGGGCGTCATCACCCTTACGCGTGGAGAAATGGGGACCCGGGGAACCACGGAGGGACGGTCCGCGGAGTTCGATGCTGCTGCCGCGGTGATGGGCCTGGCGCACCACGAGATGCTTTCATTGCCGGACGGCCGCCTCATGCCGGATGAACCCGCGCGCCTGGCGGTGATCCGCGAGATCCGCGAGCATCGGCCGCGCATCGTCCTTCTCCCCTGGCCGGAGGACCGCCACCCCGACCACCATGCTGCCTCCCGTGTGATCCAGGATGCGTCATTCCTTGCGGGCCTGCGGCGGCTGGACACCGGGCAGGAGCCGCACCGCCCCTCCGAGCTCATCTATTACATGTCCGCGTGGGAGTTCGAGCCGAGCTTCGTCGTGGACATCTCGGACTTCATCGAGGAAAAAAGGCGCGCCGTCCTGAGCTACACGACGCAGGTCTTCAACGCCGGCTACGAGGGGAAGGAGCCTCCCACGTTCATTGCCAGCGAGCACTACCAGGAGCTTCTGCTCTCCCGCATGGCGCACTACGGCCGCCTCATCGGGAAGAAGTACGGAGAGCCGTTCCGCGTCCGCGGACTGGTGGAGGTGAAGGACCTCGTGGAGGCCTTCGGAGACAGAGTTTTCTAGACGCGGGCGCGGGGCCCGTCTACAGCGCCCGTCCGTTCGTTGCAACCACGCTCTGATACCAGGAAGCGCTCTTCTTCCACGTCCGCGCGTGGGTGTGGCGATCGAAGCTCGTGATCCCGAACTTCTTCGTGAACCCGAACGCCCACTCGAAGTTGTCCAGGAGCGTCCAGAGATAGTAGCCTTCGAGCTTCACTCCCGCCCGGATGGCGCGCAATGCCTGCTCCAGGTGGGCGCGGATGTAGTTGATCCGGTCGGCGTCCTGCACCTGCCCGCGCTCGATGACCCTGTCGGGGAATGCGGCGCCGTTTTCCGTGATCATGATGGGCCGATCACCATAGTCCTGCCTCAGCCGAAGGAGAAGGTCATAGAGCCCTTCCGGGTAGATCTCCCATCCCATCTCCGTCCTGTCCCGCTCCTTGTGCACCGCGCACTCGTAGTGGAGGACCTTGTCCGCGTCACTTGCCAGGGCTCTCAGGGGGAAGTAGTAGTTCACGCCTAGAAAATCTCCGGGATGCGATGCCAGGAGCCGCAGATCCCCGGAGCTGACGTGAGGAGCGACCTTTGCCGCCTCGAACAGCGTCATGATGTCCCGCGGATAGCTTCCCTTGAGCACGGGGTCGAGAAACCAGCGGTTGATCCGCCCGTCGGCAACGCGCGCCGCTTCCGCGTCTGACGCGCCGTCCGTCCAGGGATAGATGGGGTGGAGGTCCAGCGTGATGCCGATGCGATGGGCTCCCGGGCTCTCCTCCCGGTAGGCCTCCACCGCCAGCGCATGCGCCACGTTGAGCACGTGGGTGGCCTGCACGGCCTGGCCCAGGTCCCGGATTCCGGGCGCGTGGACGCCGTCACCGTAGCCGGCGAACGCGCAGACCTGCGGCTCGTTGAGCGTGATCCAGGTCTTGACCCGGTCTCCGAGCCGGAGATAGAGCTTCTCCGCATAGTCCGCGAACCGCAACGCCGTGTCGCGGTTCGTCCAGCCGCCCTTGTCCTGGAGAGCCTGCGGCAGGTCCCAGTGGTACAGCGTCACGGCAGGCTCGATCCGCTCTCGCAGCAACGCGTCCACGAGCGTCTCGTAGAAGGCCAGCCCGCTCTCGTTCACTTTCCCGCTTCCGGATGGAAGCACACGCGGCCAGGAGACGGAAAATCGGTACGCGTTGAGGCCCAGGTCACGCATGTTCTCCACGTCGTCACGCCAGCGGTGGTAGTGGTCGCACGCAACGTCCCCCGTCCCGCCATCGAGGATCGCCCCCGGCTTCCGGCAGAACCTGTCCCAGATCGACTCTCCTTTTCCGTCTTCACGGGCAGCGCCTTCGATCTGGTATGCGGCTGTCGCCGTACCCCAGAGAAATCCGGCTGGAAACGCATTGTCAGACATGTCAGCTCCTTGTGCCGCGGGGAACGTGCGGCACGGAGTATAGAAGGCCCGCCCCGTGGTGTCAAACCACGGCCGGCGGCGCGGCGCGGCGGACCGGCATTTGACCGCCGGGGGTTCCTTCCGTATCTTAGAGCAAAAGATCCGTTCTCTCGGAGAATTGCATGAGATACGACAAACTGACTCTCA
>Ga0335070_10010006_pt1 | contig 11087 bp, 11 predicted proteins | sample Lox_Sample_13_FD_206722 | JGI IMG/M metagenome (GOLD analysis project Ga0335070, IMG submission 206722) | Soil microbial communities from Loxahatchee National Wildlife Refuge, Florida, United States - Lox_Sample_1.3 | ecosystem: Environmental > Terrestrial > Soil > Wetlands | place: USA... | reverse complement strand
TTATTCTCATAAACCAGAAAATAATGTAGCTCGTGGAGAGCAGGAGGCTATTTTCGTTTTCGTAGATTTCTATCAGTAATTATTAAGTCCCAAACCTATACGATACTGTAGACTCGTAGGTGTTATCCCTGTCAACAGAGAAACGAACGGCATCTACAAATAAAGCATCGTCCGGGAGATTCAAATTTTCTATTTCTTTATCCCTCTATCTCCGCGTCATTTGTTGCGTCTGATTTTCTCTATGTCCCCCATCGCCCTACCTTTTCCCTCACTTCTCCGCTTTTCGGTGTCCCCCCGTGTCCCCCCTCACCCCCTGCCTACCGGCAGGCAGGCGACCCTCTCCCGCCAGGGGAGAGGAAAGAAGAAAGGATTACCCTATCAATAGGTTCTCGACGTCCGCGATGCTTTGAAAGACAAAGTCGGGTTGACAGGGAGTGTGTTTGATTGTTTTGAGCATCTGTTCGTCGGTCACGCCCGTCAGAACGATGCCGGTAGCCGTTCCGGAATCCTTCCCCATTCTGATATCGGTCTCCAGGCTGTCTCCGATGAGGATGCAGTCTTCGGGCATCAATCCCGTCACTTCCAGGGCCGCTTGAATCATGTTGCGAGAAGGTTTCCCGACAATGACTTCGACCTTCTTCCCTGTCACGGCCTCAATGGCCCCGATCATTCCTCCGCAACCCGGAATCTCTCCCTCCTCAATCGGATAGGTTCGGTCGGGGTTGGTGGCAACGAAATGAGCTCCCAGTCTGACGGCCCGGAAGGCGAAATTGAGCTTTTGGTAATTGAAAGTCCGATCGAGGCCTACGACCACATATTCAACCCCTTTCGGCTCATCGCTGATTTGAAAGCCCGCCCTCTTCAGCTCTTCAATAAACGGAATCTCACCTACTACGAAGAGTCTCGCCTGAGGGGCAAGCTTCTTGAGATGATTGACCATCACAAAAGTGGAGTTAATCACATCCTCGGGCGGGGTAGAGATGCCGAGCCGGGTCAGCTTGCTGGCACAACGTTCCCGAGCTTCAAGAGAATTGTTCGAAAGGAAAACGACTTTCCTCCTGTTTTCCCGGAGCCGCCGGACCACTCTGTCCGCACCGGGAATAAGCTGATCGCCTCGATAGACAGTTCCATCCAGGTCGAAGATAAATCCTCTAAACATCCTTCACCCCCTTTCCTCCTATCCCCTCCGGATGTTCTCCGCTATCGTTTTAGCCACGGCGCTTCCAAAAAAGGGGAGGCGATAAACTCACAGGCAGCCGCCATGAGAAGGGCCTTTCTGGGAGAAATCGCTCTGGTGATAATGTTGGTTGATACGACATCCGCTCCGTCAGGAAAGCCGCTGGAGTAAGCAAAGAAAAGTGTGAGGAAAATGACGACAACAGCAAACCCCATTATCCGAAAACCCCTCCCATTTTTCTCCCAGCAATCTTGCTGACGGCAAAAAGACAGACTGCTCTGCGTCATACTTTCCTGACTGTGTCATCAATATCCGTTTGTCAAATCCTGCCTATGAAGCATCTACCTCGGAAGATCACTCATACCCTGATTCTTATTATCACCATGTCGTAATGGAAAATTTTCGTCTTAATCTGTCATGGGAGAGAAGTTACAAAGAAGCCAGTGATCGAAAGATATTACCAATTTGAAGAAGTGTCAAGGGCAAATGGGGGCAAATGGGACCATGAAACAAAAGGGAAGGGTTGACTTTTCTCCGCAATTCACTTTAAAATGAGATAAGTTTAGTCTCCGAGCCAGTTTCCTAAACCTTGCCCTCACCCACGCCCTCTCCCCCAAGGGGAGAGGGTGGAGAGAGCGGGACATGGAAATTGGCCGTTAAGGCATAGCTGGAAACGGCTACACCTCCCGTGTTTGGAAAGGAGACGGGCAATGGAATTTCAAAGGCCAATATCTCAAACACGGATATTGGCCTTTTTATTTCCCCCTCACCCTTCCCCTCTCCCCCCAAGGGGAGAGGGCGGGGTGAGGGGGATTTGAAACGGTAAAATGCTCCTCGACCCTTTCAGACGAAAAATAAATTACCTTCGGATCTCAGTAACGGACCGATGCAATTTGAGATGCCGCTATTGTATGCCCGAAGAAGGAATCCCCCTGATCCCTCACGAGGAAATTCTAACTTACGAAGAGATATTAAGGACAGTCCGTGTTTTTGCCACAGAAGGAATTTCTAAAATCCGCCTGACCGGGGGGGAACCGCTAGTTAGAAAGGGGATCGTAGATTTTATTTCCCGCCTTTCCCGAATCGAAGAGATAAAGGATTTAAGCCTTACGACCAATGGAATCCTCTTGAAAGAGTTTGCCCATGACCTGAAGAAGGCAGGTTTGAAAAGGATCAATATTAGTCTGGACTCCCTCAAAAAAGAGAGGTTCTGCCAAATTACTCGAAAGGACGATTTTGAGAGGGTATGGGCGGGAATAGAAGAGGCATTGAGGGTGGGGCTCTTCCCCATTAAAATTAATATGGTTGCCCTCCAGGGGTTGAATGATGATGAAATCGAATCCTTCGCCCGACTCACCCTCCATCTTCCTCTCATCATTCGGTATATCGAATATATGCCTTCCGGAAATGGAGAGGACTGGAAAGAAAGCAACCTCTTGACTATTCCCCGGATCAAGGCCCGTCTTGAAAATGTCGGTGAACTGATCCCGATTCCTTCGGGCCGATGGGATGGCCCGGCAAAGAGATTCCGAATTGAAGGGGCTCTTGGAGAAATTGGATTGATCGGGGCAGTCAGCAGTCATTTCTGTGGTGATTGCAATCGCCTTCGACTGACCCCTGACGGCAAAATCCGGACTTGCCTCTTTTCTGATGAGGAGATCGATGTAAAGGAACTTCTGAGAAACGGAGGGTCTGATCAGGATTTAAAGGAACAGCTTCTCGTCGCCCTCGGGAAAAAGCCGGAGAGACATCCCATTAACACACACCAGTTTAAAAAATGCCAGAGAAATATGTCAGCGATCGGAGGATAGGGGTAATCACCAAATTCCAACTACCAACTTCCAAACAATGACCAAATCTCAATGACCGAAATTCGAATAAGGCGAATGGAGGTTTTGGTTAATTGGACATTGGGCAATTGGAATTTGTTTGGAGCTTGGGATTTGGTTATTGGAATTTGATCCACCGTTGAATATTGTAGAGAGGAAGCAAAATGTCTAAGCTGACCCATTTTGAAAAATCGGGCCGGGCCAGAATGGTCGATGTGAGTAAGAAGGCGGAGACCGTGCGCGAAGCAGTTGTTCGAGGATCGGTCTTCATGAATCCTAAGACCTTCAAACAGATACTTTCCGGCAAGATTGCAAAGGGAGATGTCTTCGCCGTAGCTAAGGTTGCAGGGATCATGGCAGCAAAAAAAACCTCGGAAATCATTCCCATGTGCCACCCTCTCAACCTCTCTCATGTAGAGATCAACTTTTTCCCTTTTGAAAAAGAGAGTCGAATCGATATTGAGGCTAAGGTTAAGATTAAGGCCCGGACAGGCGTCGAGATGGAAGGATTTGTCGCCGTGGCCGCCGCCGGTCTCACTATATACGATATGTGCAAGGCCGTCGATCGAGGAATGGTGATATCGGACATCCATCTTGTTAAGAAAACCGGGGGAAAGAGCGGAACGTATGCAGTTCGAAGGCGGGAAATAAAGGGTTCAAGGGGCCAAGGATTCAAGGGTCCGAGTGGAAACTAAACAAATATGAACCCTTGAACCTGAGAATCCTCATGCCCTACTTACAGATTCTAAAAAGGAACAGTCCATGGATAAGCAACAGCGAGGAAAGGTTCTGTCAGTCAATATCAGCGAAGATAAAGGAACGAAAAAGACGAATGTTCGCTCCTGTGCTCTACTAAAGGATTTCGGTTTAAAAGGGGATGCGCATGCCGGCCCCTGGCACCGCCAGGTCAGTCTACTGGCTAACGAATCCATTGAGAAGATGAGGGCTAAAGGACTAAACGTGGGTTACGGTGATTTTGCGGAGAATATCACTACAAACGGGGTGGATCTCGTTCACCTTCCCATTGGAACAGAGATTCGTGTTGGGAATTCTGTCCTCCTTCGTGTTACGCAGATCGGGAAAGAATGTCATACACGGTGTGCCATTTACTACCAGGCAGGTGATTGCGTGATGCCCAAGGAGGGGATCTTTGCTGAAGTAGTAAGCGAAGGAGAAGTGAAGGTGGGAGATGAAATAATAATTCAATAACCAATCACCAAGCACCAATCTTCAAATAATTAGCAATATTTCAATGACCGAAACAAGAAAATTGACTGATAATCTTTTTTTGTGATTTGAACATTGGTTATTGGAATTACGTAGAAAATACCTCCTCTCCCCTGGTGGAAGAGGATTGTGGTGAGGGGAAATGAGGCCAATTGTTCACCCCCACCCTCAGTCTCCCCCATCAAGGGGGAGGGGACTTAGCCATGTTTTCATGGTTTGCGGGTGACGAACACGTCATGTAAAATTTATTTGGAGTTTGGGATTTGGGTATTGGAATTTAATTTACTCCGGCCTAATTTAATACTTAGTTCAATGAACCAGGTGAGAGATGTTCAAAGTTGCTATTTTGACCATCAGTGATCGTGGATCGAAAGGCGAACGGGAAGATTCAAGCGGACCGCTTATCGATGAGATGCTGAAGAGCCTGCCTGCCCAGGTGATCCATTACGAAATCATCCCGGACGAAAAAGACAGGATCGTCGAAGCCTTAAAAAAGAGTTCTGACCAGTTAAAGGCAGACTTGATTCTCACCACAGGAGGCACAGGCTTAAGTCCCCGGGATGTAACCCCGGATGCAACATTGAGCGTTATTGATAAAGAAGTCCCTGGCTTTTCAGAGGTCATGAGGGCTGAAAGTTTAAAAAAGACGCCTCATGCCATGATCTCAAGAGCCGTCACCGGAATTCGAGGTTCGACGCTTATTGTGAATCTACCGGGAAGTCCTAAGGGCGTAAGAGAGAATCTTAGCGTTATCCTTCCCGCCCTTCCCCACGCCTTATCCAAATTGAAGGGCGACCCTTCCGAATGCGGCCAGGAATGAAACGATTAAGTACACCGGCACATGTCCTCTGAATTCTATCTCGCCCTTTTAAATAACCAGTCATGTATCAGCCCTTGAGATTGCAGGACATCAGTCAAAAGCACGTGTACGGTAGCTTCTTAATTCCTCTGCCGTCAAGTCCTCAGGTTCCACTAATCTATAATGCTTTTCAAAGGAAACCCGAATACCTTCTTTGGTCCTTTCACATTCGAACAAAGCGATGGTATCCTCCTCCATAAACTGGGCAGCTATTGATCGGCATATGAGTCCCGGAAACTTTGTTTCACAAACGGCGAAATCTTGCTCTATCTGCACAATCCCTATCTTGTCTGATCCCCCTTTTGCCTGAACCGGAATTACAAAGTGGGCGCCCCTTTTATCAATACCGACATAGATTTCATCCGTCTCAACTTGTCCTATATCTCGCACAGTTGTTCGTAAATGGCTCTGCAAAGAATAACAGGTAAGGCCCGTGAAAATATCAATCAGCCGGTTATATCGGAGTTTAGCCAAAAGCGCCTGTTCATCATTTAGTTTATATTTACTGATCACTCCAGGCGTGGCATCTGGAATTTTCGTTTCTGCCAGAATCTCGGATGGAATAATTGCAGATTTGGTTGCAAGCACAAACTTGTAACGCGCTTTGCCTGCAGGAAGTATAATCCACTCAAATCCTTTTGGAGCTTTTTCAATGATGCTGTCTGGCAGCGTTGTTCGGTATCGAAACGAATAGAGAACGTCTCCTAAGTTCTTGGGAAGGGTTATTCGCAATTTCTTAGCTACCGTAATTATGTCCAACCTCTGAAATACGAATTCTTTCGCACCTTTTTGAAAATACTTGGAGAAAATGGCTTCTATAATCTGCGAATATCGGTTCTTTGTTTCGGCCATCGTTTCACCTCTTCCTTCCAGGCCAACGCAGCACTACAACTTCTTCCCTTAACTGTTCCCTGGTCGCTGTAGCATACCTTGTGCGAAAAAGGTCGATTCGCATTAACTCATACCCAAGTGCTTGTGCCATATCAGCCAATAGCTGTCCCGTGTGAATCATAATCCTCAGATATGACGCCTGGTCTCCAACCACATAGGCCAATTTAGCCCCTGGACGGAGCGCAGAACGAAGATCAGCCAGGTGACGTGCCATTCCGCCAAAATACAGTCTTGTTACCTTTCCATAAAGTCTCTCAAATCCAGAGTTCTTCCTAAGCTCTGTCCTTCGTTTCTCTATGGACGCTGCTATCCGCTGAATTTCCGGATGTCCCACTACCCATTTATCATCCTCATCGTCCTTGTAAACACTGCGTGTATTTGATCGTATAAAGGTTCTCTTCATCTCCCTCAGTTCTGGCTTACTCTTGATAAATCCAAGAACAACAGACTCAAGCCTTGTCGTCCTTGAATAATCCTTTTCATTTGGATATGGTGGAGAGGTTATCACAGTATCCACTGAATTCGGCTGAATAATCTTACTTACATTCCGGGCATCTCCCAGATAAACTCTGGAAATTGGAAAAGACTTGTTAGCGACGAGTGTTAAATCGTTAGCAATTCTTTCTATTTCAGACAACCAAGTGGCAACGACTGGAACATCGGTTTTAGGTTTGCCTACTCCCACTTCCGGCCCGAAGTGAAGGTTGCTGATTCTGAATACCAATGCGTTAGCTAATGCAAGTAAGGCATGCCGGTAATATGGTTCACTCTGGTCTTTTCTTAGACAATCAAGCAGAATGAGAGTTTTATGTAACGGAAGAGGACTAATCGAGTTACTCAGAAGGAGCTTTGTCGCTTCAGGATCAAGGGTCCGAAGGGTAACTTCTTTCAGACGACCCTTAAGGAGCCTGCTGTCGTCTATTCCCTGCGCCTTCAACAATCCTAATGTGGAATCCGCAATTTTGCGTGCACCCTTCTTCAATAAATCTGGGTCAATTTCCCAATCCACTTTGACGGAACTGGCAAAATGAGCAAAAATGTTCGCTTCAATGCCAATTGTCCTTATACCACGCAGTTTGGATTCAACAAGGGTAGTCCCTGTGCCACAAAAAGGGTCTAAGATAACGTGCCTTCCGTCTAAACCAAAATCACTTATATAATTACTTACTAAATGAGGGGGAAACGAGAGGACAAAACGATACCAATGGTGGAAAGCTTTGTCACGTGGATCCATCCGGTTGATGTAACCGTTGACTACGCGCTTCTGGCCCTTTTCGAGTGGCTCGCTGGAATCAAAATCAGACAGAGGCAAGTGCAATTGAGAAGGGGTTGGCTTCATTGTTGACATTATAGGGAATAGGATCGGAAAGGTCAATATTTGTTGACTTCCCAACATAGCTTCAGGTAAACTTTTTATTAAAAGGACCAGAGGAGGTACGGCAGTGAATTTATTTTCTGAAGATTTGTGGAAGCAATTCCGAGAAACCCTGGGGCTAAGGGAATCGCCACTGGGAATTTATTATACCAACGATAAACCCGAGGGAATTGCGCCGAAGGAGGGATTATCCGGGTGCATGATCGGGCTGCTTCGGAATGCGGCCAGAAAAGGGGGGACGGTTTATTTCGACAAAACCCATTTCGGATGCCCGGGAGGCGCTTACTATATGGGCTTTTTTGAATCTCCAAGGCCCAATATCGAATATTTCCTCTCCTGCGGAATTCCGGGTGAAATGGAGGGAGAGCGATACATCAAGACCCCGGAAAGGGCCAAGGAATATTTCATGAAGATGATCCCCAGACGAGCACCGGCAACCTACTGTGTTTTCAAGCCCGTTGAGCAATTTCGGATGGGTACAGAACCGGAAGTGGTTGTCTTCTTCGCTCCGCCGGATACCCTCTCGGGGCTCTTCACTTTGACGAACTATGCCCTGGAGAGGACGGACGCTGTTTATGCGCCCTTTGGCTCCGGGTGTGGAACGATTCTCACCTATCCTTTGAAAGAAGCCGGGAAGGAACAGCCTCGTGCAATCCTGGGAATGTTCGACGTCTCCGCAAGACCCGTGGTTGAAAAGGACACCCTCACCTTTGCCATGCCCTATGCGGTATTCTTAAGACTTTTGGAGAATGTTTCGGGCAGTTTCCTCGGAACAGAGAGTTGGAAGAGGGTTCTCCAGAGGATCCATAAGGACAGAGGTTAAGGTAACGGTTAGGAAGCCCGTTTCGTTCAGAGTCCAACGGTTGCGTGAAACGTAGGGCAGGCGTCTCGCCTGCCGTGCCCGGTCGGCGAGGTCGCCGACCCTACAAGAAGCGTTACCGAAGAACGATACGGGCATCGTTGCCGTGCCCGTTACACAGGCTTTCGTTTGTGAATATCATGATCCATTCAGAAACGATCTCAATCAACACAAAGGGCTTTAGCGACATCATTGACATCACGGATCGCGTCGACGCGGTGATCGGCCGTTCAAGAATAGAAAATGGATTGGTTACCGTATTCTGTCCCGGATCGACGGGTGCTGTGACAACGATCGAATATGAATCGGGCGTGCTCAGGGATTTGCAAAAGGCCATTGAGAAGATCGCTCCATCCAATATCCCTTATGAGCACGACAAACGCTGGGGCGACGGCAATGGCTTCTCTCATGTGAGGGCAGCTTTGATGAAGCCCTCTCTCACCATCCCCGTGGTCAGGGGAAAATTGGCCTTGGGAACTTGGCAACAAATAGTTTTCATCGATTTCGACAACCGAAAAAGGGAGAGAAACATTCTTGTTCAGGTGATGGGTGAATCATGATCGCGGTTCCCCCGTTAGAAACGATGCCCCGCTTCGCTCCGGCGGGGCGACACTCTAAATAATTCGGGCAGGGTTCAATGCCCCGCTCGGTTGTGAGTCGCAACGCCTGGAATTTCTAACGGGGTCACCTCACGAGTATATAAATTGAAACAAAGATGACGAAGATAGCAAATAATTTTTTCAGCTGGAAGGGGTGAGTTTTGAAGGAGACATAGGCTCCTACTCTGGCCATCAGGACTGTTCCCACGGCCAGCGCGGCCCCGCGCTGGAGATCCACAAACCCGAGACTCCATTCCGGCAGACCGGCACGACCTATTCCGTTTAAAATATACCCAACAACTGAGAACAGGGCTGTAATCACAATCGTGCCACTCGACGTCCCGATCGCTAATTTCAACGGCATATTTAAAAAGTAATACATCATCGGTATGGTGACGATTGCACCACCTACGCCGGCTAAGGCCGCTACAATGCCGGCGGCAAGTCCCACTCCGATAAGACCGAAAGCACTCGGTGTCGACAATAATTGGAGTTTGTCCTGAGCCTTAGCTTCGCTTTCAGTCAACATCTTTATGGCCGATATCATGGCAAGCAGACCAAAGGCAATTCGCAGATGACCTCCCTTTAACCAGGTAGCCAATTTGGTTGTTGCGAGAGCGGTCACGGCGCTTGATAACCCAAGGACAAGGACTGAGCGCCAATCCACGTTCCTTTGTTTAGCATGCTGATAGGCGCTCGTCAGTGACGCAAAGATAATCACAAAGAGGCTGGTGCCGATGGCGATATGAGTCAGCACAGATAAAGGGATGCCGGATTGTTCGTAGGTGAAGATAAGTATGGGCACAATGAGTATGCCCCCACCTATGCCGAACATCCCTGCAAAAAAACCAACCACGCATCCGACTACAACGAAGAGTAGAAAATCGAAAAGTGCCATCCGCGCCAATTCCGAAGATAATCAGGCTTTCAGGTTACGAAGCAACTTCTTAAAGGATCCACCCGATCTGACCTGTGCCACCAGCGATGAGAACCTTCATCTTTCTTTGCTCTTGATCATAAGAAACGAGGACGGGGGCATCCCCTGCTCGGCCACAAGAAGTCACCGTCAGTAAGTTCCGCCCCCGAAAAATACATCACAGTTGTGGATCGTTCAACTGGCCGGTGCGGCGGCTGGCTGCTTCGCCAAGTAGCGCATGCGCAATGGCTTGAGCACAAACTGCGCCAGGAGCGCCGAGGCCCAGTCGAACGCGACCGCGACCGCGAAAACGCCAAACCACCCAACATTCGGCAGCTTGAACTTGGCGGCGAACGGCGTCCAGACGTTAGTCACCGTCAGCACGAGCCCGTACACGATGAAGATCGCCGCCACGGCGAACAAGACGGTTCGCGCATTGCGTGAGCGCGCAATGCCCAAGACGGTGGGACCCAAGAACGCTGTGAAGAACAGGAGCAAAAGGCCGATCAGGAGCATGATGTCCGCGCGAAAGTCGAATATTTTGCCCGCGGCGAGTGCAGAGCCGATTGGCACGAACACCGACGCCGTGCCCTTCGCCGTGTAGAGCAGTCCATAGTTCGTCGTGGCAAATTTTTTGCCAAAGAGATCGCCGCAGGTTGCCGGGAACAAACTGTACACTTCGCCCCAGCCGAAGAAGGTTAGCCCGGAAAGGACGACAAAGAGGAATGGGTTGTGTGCGAAGGTGACCAGAAGGAGAATCGCGAAACCTTCAAGACCGAAGGCGAGGGTCATCGTATTCTCGCGGCCAATGTGATCGGAGACCCAGCCGAAGAAAGGTCGCGTGATCCCGTTGAGGATGCGGTCGAGCGAGAGCGCGAAAGGCAACGCCGCAAGGGTGAGGCCGAACATGCTGACCGGTACATCGGCGACCTTAAAGTCGAGTGCCATCGGCGCCAGTTGTGCGACCGCCATCAATCCGCCGGTAACTGCCATCGTGAACATCAGGTACAATAACCAAAAGGCGGGGGTACTAACCATTTCCCTGGGAAATGAGTCTTTTGCAGCCTGTTGCACTCGGCGTGCCGGCGCGGCGGCAGGTGTCTCGCCAGGTTTGGGGGCGCGCAACAGAATACCGCATATCACGACGACGACCCCCTGGATGAGACCCCAGGTCAAGAACGCAGACTGATACCCGCTATTCGCGATCTGATTCATGATCGGAACGACAGTCAATGCCGAGCCCGCGCCAAATCCCATCGCCGTTAGACCCGCCGCTAAACCACGTTTGTCGGGAAACCATTTCAGCGCGCTGCCACTCGCCGTGCCGTACACAATGCCGGCGCCGACACCGCCAA
>Ga0335070_10010005_pt1 | contig 11088 bp, 11 predicted proteins | sample Lox_Sample_13_FD_206722 | JGI IMG/M metagenome (GOLD analysis project Ga0335070, IMG submission 206722) | Soil microbial communities from Loxahatchee National Wildlife Refuge, Florida, United States - Lox_Sample_1.3 | ecosystem: Environmental > Terrestrial > Soil > Wetlands | place: USA... | reverse complement strand
GCGCAAGCTTCAGTCCCAGCTTGAAGGGTGATGCAGAAGCAATTCTGGCTTCATTTGTTGAATCATTCTACCTAAACTTTGGCATGAGGGTCAGGAAGGAAATGAACATTCTCTCGATCATGATTCCTATTTACTTCTTCACCGCAATCATCGTTGGACTCCTGGCCATCCCAGTTTCCACTAATTTCCTTCTTGTGCCCTTCACAGTTGAAACGGTGCTCTTGCTAGTGGGACTGGGCTTACTGCCGACAGCAATCGCTCACACCCTCTACTTCTCTTCATTGTCAAACCTCAAATCCTTCGAAACCGCGACCATGGCACTGTTGGAACCGATCGGCGCGACAATTCTCGGAGTCTTCCTCTTTCAAGAAGTCCCGGGAAGCTTCTTCATTCTCGGAGCCTTGCTGATCTTGACAGGAATATTATTCGTCATTGGAATTAGAGAAAAAGAACCACGAAAACAACAATGAGAAATCAGAGACTGCGAATTCTTGTTCTGTGAAAAGAACTAGGAAGGAAGACTATTCTTCTTCGATCTTGATTTCCTTGACGACTAGGCAGTCTTCTTTTCCGCCTATCACTCGGAAGTAGTCTCTCAATCCTTGCCGATGAAGGAATTTCCGCAAGACCACTCGAGCGTAGGTTCTGGACGTCGCCTTGTCTTTTCCTTTCAGTATTATCTCGTCCGTGGTCGTCTCAACTTCGGCTTTCGTCTTCTCCTTAACGAAGTCTGCCAAGTCTTTGATAACGTCGCCACCTTCACTCTTGAGGTCCGAAATGTTGATTCTTGTTTCTGGCATTCTTGTTCTCCTCTATTTTCTAACCATTATGATTCTAACTTGGTCGCAAGCATCTTCGCAAGAGTCTGCGATCATCTCTAAAGTTTCGAAGAGCTCATTTATTAACACTGCTACTCCTGCTCTGGGCAAGTCTTCTTTGCCTATGAGAATCCTCGTTTTCTCATGGGTTTCGTCGACGTTCTCTTCTTCCCTTTCGACCTGATCCGCGGCTTGAAGAGCTTCTTCCGGTTTAGTCATCATCCTGTTCACGCAGATCTGAAGCAGCTTTGAGCATTGTCTTGAACCCTTCACCATTTCAAGCATCTCGTTCTTGAGGGATATTGGCGCTTGGTCCATTGGAATTGCGCCCAGAATCCGTGTTGATTCTCTGCTCCAGTCTGCCACCATGTCTACTTTTTTCACAAGATCCAGCAGGTCCTCTCTGGCATCGGGAGATAGTTCTCCTTTTGAAATCTCATCCATGACTCTTCTGCGTAGCGAATCCGCTTCTTCTTCATTGATCGCCACCCTCTCAATAAATTTCCACATTTGCTGTTCGTTATTCGCTACTGCTGCCGCTATTGCCTTTTCAAGGTCCTCAACGATGTCTATCGTGATGCACAGATGACGCTGAATAGTGGACAACGCCCGAGTTTCAGTTCGCTTTTCGAACCATTTCACTAGCTCACTCAAATTCCAGTTCCTCCTTCTTGATCGAAGAGCTTGCTCACACCTTTATTTGTCAGTTCGCCCGTCGAGTCACATCATCGCCGATGCTCTAGTGACTCTCTATTTCATCATCCAAAAAAGCAATCCTAACAAGAAAGCTTAAGGTTTTTGCACCGCAGAAGAAGAATAACGTGATAACGCTATGGAAGTTCTTGAAGCCATAAAAGGCAGACGAAGTGTAAGAGCCTTCAAAGAACAAAGCGTGACTGATCAAACAATCGAGAAACTCATCGAAGCAGCCACGTGGGCTCCTTCTGCTGGGAATGTTCAACCTTGGGAATTCGTTATTGTCAAGAACCCCGAAACCAAGAGAAAACTGTCAGAAGCCGCATTTAACCAGAGTTTTCTAGAACAGGCTCCCATCTTGATCATCGTCTGCGCGAACGAAACCAAATCAGCGCAACGCTACGGAAAGAGAGGAGCAACCCTGTACTGCATTCAAGATACAGCGGCTGCCATCCAGAACATTCATCTAACCGCATTCTCAATGGGCTTAGGCACCTGCTGGATCGGGGCTTTTGACGAAACGGAAGTTGGGGATATCTTGCGTGTTCCGTCGGGCATCAGACCCTTCGCGATAATTCCTGTCGGCTATCCTGATGAAAACCCTGCACCCAGACGGAGGCGCGCATTCGGCGAAATCGTTCATTCTGAAGCTTTCTAGACAACTGCCAATGACAAGAAAGAGGAAAACTCAAGTAACTTTTTTGACTTTGATTCCAACTCAAAAAGAGACTTAATATCTGAAAAACACACAATTGGTTCTAGGAAGGTTCGATACTTTGCAGTATGCCGAAATAGCCGAAGCATACGAGAAAATTGAAGCAACCACGAAGAGACTGGAAATGACGGATCTGCTCGTCAATCTTCTTAAGAACACACCCAAACAAGTCATCGACAAAGTAGTATACCTGACACAGGGCAAACTCTACCCAGACTTCGCAGGCATTGAAATAGGCATTGCTGAAAAACTCGCCATCAAAGCGCTTGCCCGTGCCTCGGGAGCGAAAAAAAACCAGATCGAGGATACCCTGAAGAAGACGGGTGACATTGGCGAAACTGCTGAGAAACTGATGTCGAAAGGAAAGCAGAAAACGTTCTTTCAGGAGTCATTAACTGTGGAAAAGGTCTACGAAACGCTTGACAAGATCGCCAAATCCTCTGGTTCTGGAGCAGTGAACAGCAAGATGCTTCTGCTAGCTGGTCTCTTAACGAGTGCGTCACCAAAGGAGGCGAAGTACATCATGCGCACGGTAACGGGGGATTTGCGTTTGGGAATTGCCGATATGACCGTGCTGGATGCTCTAGCAATAGCATACGGAGGCGGCAAAGAGGCTCGCGAACTCGCTGAACGCGCTTACAACATATCGTCCGATCTTGGAAGAGTTGCCAAACTAATGGCTGAGAAAGGCAGGAAAGGAATTGAGAAATTCGGAGTCACAGTTTTCGAACCTATCAGACCGATGCTCGCCGAAAGACTGTCTTCGCCAGAGGAAATCCTTGAAAAACTGGGCGGAAAATGCATGGCCGAGTACAAGTACGACGGAGAAAGAATCCAAGCACACAAAAAGAATGAGAAGGTAGTCCTTTTCTCTAGAAGACTGGAAAACATCTCAGAGCAATACCCAGACGCAGTGCAAATCATCAAAGAATACGTTTGCGCGGACGAAGCAATACTGGAAGCGGAATGCGTGGCCATAGATCCGGACACGAGCGAGATGAAACCGTTTCAGGAACTGATGCATCGAAGACGCAAATATGGAATAAAGGCAGCGATGCAAGATTACCCGGTCGCGCTTTTCATGTTTGATGCATTGTACGTGGGTGGAAAAGATCTCACTCTTACACCGTATCCCATCAGACGTACGAACCTCGAGAAAGCGATCAAGGTTGGTCCGAGATTGCAGTTGGCTAAGCAGCTTGTTGCTAGCGATGCAAAGGAACTTGAAAAATTCTTCCTCGAAGCCATCGAAGACGGCTGCGAAGGACTCGTGTGCAAGTCCGTCGCAAAGGATTCTATTTATCAGGCTGGTGCGCGTGGATGGTTATGGATAAAGTACAAGCGCGACTACAAGAGCGAAATGACTGACACAGTCGATCTCGTGGTCGTTGGCGCTTATCACGGAAGAGGCAAAAGAGCCGGAACTTATGGTGCACTGCTGCTGGCAACTTACAACGCCGGGAACGACACGTTCGAGACGGTCACTAAATGCGGGACAGGTTTTACGGATGAAGACTTGGCAAGATTGCCAAAGATGCTGCAGAAACACATCGTGCCACGAAGAAACCCACGAGTCCAGTCAATTTTGGAAGCAGATGTTTGGTTTGAACCCGCGGTTGTTCTCGAAATCTTGGGGGCAGAAGTAACTTTGAGCCCTATCCACATGTGTGCAATGAATTCTGTACGAAAGGGCAGTGGGATGGCCATCCGTTTTCCACGTTTCACAGGAAACTATAGGCTCGATAAAGCATCTGAAGACGCAACGAGGTCGGATGAAATTGTCGCCATGTATCATAAGCAGCTCAAGAAGATAAGCGAATCGTAAAAGTCCAATATCTTTCAGCTGCTCTCTTTGGTTATATTGTTGATGTTGGAGTCATGCTGTTTTGGTCACGGCTGAATCCATCACTTCGAGTTCTGTGTTCGTTCACCTGTTGCGTTCAGTCGGTGTCAATGTCACTGAGTAAACAACTAAGGAATAGAAACATCGGTGAGAAGAGAATTGTGATTTGCTAGCTCTGCTTTTGAGACTTTGCGTACATTTTTCGAGTGTGGACTAGTTTGGGTTTCTTTCTCAAGCTCACGTAAGATAGTACCACACCCGCGGATGAAATAGTCATCCCCACGGGCAGAGTGTATGCCGTCGAATACACGATTCTGTCTACATCTTTGATTATTTGTATGCTCGTCACCGGGTATTTGCGCGATGGCCAAGGGTAAATCACCCTAACTGTATATGTGCCATCAAACTGGGCTATCCCACCCACGCTCATGTAAAACGACTTGTCGCCAGTATTCACATACAGTGGTGATACGTCCAGTCCTCCTTGGTTGTATTCTGGATCGGTGATGTTAATGTAGAATGTTTCGAGCTGCGGATATTGACTGGAAGCGCTTCCAGCGCTTGAATCCGTTGCTCTTCCGAGTACAATACTGAAGAGTGTGAAATTGCCTCGGGGGTCGGTCACATTTACTCCGACGTAAAGAGCACCGTAACCTCCAGGGAGTTGTTCATCTATCTCGAATTGGCCTTCTGGCCAGTCCAATCCTTGTATGACCCAAATCTCGATTAGGTCACCTTTAGTCAAGTTTGCACTCACTTTCCATTGCTCCGGATTGAAGTGGATTTCCGACGTAGATGCATTATCGGGTATGAACATTCCTATGGTGGTCCCTTCTATCAGATAGTACGCACCATCTGTCCTGTTTTGTAGCGGAACGTTGTGAAGTGTAGCAAGGATGTTTTGGTCGATCTTTTTGATTGGATAGTACCCGCTTGCCGTGATTGCCAACCCGGCTATTATGAAAACTAAACTAACTGCAAGAAACCATCGTTTCATTCCGTTTCTCCCTACCTCAGACAGCCGCATCATAATATTTAACCTTTTATAGAGAATAGTTCAGTTTCTGCACTTTCCTTTGCTATCAAGAGTGACCATGCGATATGGCAAAAGCTAATATAGAGTGTTCCTGTTTTTTTATGAAGTGTGTCGGAATGAGTTGGATATTTTCTGAAGAATGGTTATGGGTAGTTGTGATTGCGCTTGCAGCCATATTGGTACTTCCACTCGTGATTGTATGGGTAATATTGTCCCTGCCTGATTACATGAAGCTCGTGGCCACGATTCTTATCGTAATAGGCTGGGGATTCGCAGCAGGATACAAAGACTGGATTGTTGCGAAACGACGTGAAGACGAAAGAAACATTCCTGCCGAAGCTTGACGGACAGATTTGGGTCGTCGAATTTATTGAAACTTGAACCTTTTCGTGAATACTCCGGTCAGGGTTGCGAGAAGCGTTCCGATTGAGAAGAGTAGCAGAACAAACGTAGCTGGCTTAAGGATGAACCAGATTCCTGGAACTTCTAACTGCGGCACGATTGCCATGTAGTCTATGATCCAGTAGATACCGCCCCCGATCAAAATTATGCCGATCATTCTTTCAATGGGAACTTCCAAGGCCTGTCTGGCTCCTACAAGTAGGGCAAGAATCATCCACGCGTTTGTGACAAAGAAGACTGCAAGACCCCACGTGACCGGTTGGTTGCTGAAAATCAGCGGCAGGAAGATTTGCAGAGCAATAGGTGCATAAGCAAAAGCGGTGACGGTGGCAATCGAATCGAAGCCCGTACGGCTTCCGAGTATTTTCGTGCCTATCAAGTAGATCAGAGAACTCAAGATCAGCCATTTGATGACGGCTAAGCCCACGTAGATCAAGGGGTAAACCAATACTGATATGTCAATGCTGATCTGTCCGAGAAAGAGTACATTGAACGCGAAGTCCGCCGAATTGTTGGCGTTAATGATCGTAAGATTGTAAATCCCGTATCCAATAGCGCTGAGAGTATTCACAAGAATCAGCATCCACGCAGCATGCGAAAGATACTTCGGTTCATCGCTCATCGCCTTGAACATTGAAGAGTCAAGTTTTAGGGCTCGTAAGAACCTGCCCACGAAGGTTTCTTGGATGGGTTCAGGCCATTCCATGCCTGCAAGGCCACCTATGATACCGAGCAACGCGCCTATGATGAATCCTCCTCCGATGGGAATGCTCAAAAGAGAACACACTATAACGATGAGGCTCAAGTTTCTGCGTCCTTTTGGCTGAATGAGCAGCAATAATCCTGTAAGCAGCTGGACGACTCCGACAAAAAGAAATATAGACAGCCAGGCTGAATCAGCGACCCCTGGAATTCCAAGGCTGAGGCGTCCCCAGAAACTGCTTCCATTCGCGTAGAGCTGGTTTGTTGAGTATGCAGGGTAGGATGATATCACTACGGGAGCGCCGTTTGCGGCTATCAGAATGCCGTTGATGAGAACCATGATGGCTCCCAGTACTACCAGAATGAAAGCGAGTGAAGATTCATTCTTAAACAAAGCTTACTCCTTTCCCTTTTAGCAGTTTAGAAGAGTATTTTGCGAGGAATATTTAAGGCTTTACAGCCTTTGTATTAGGTCTCAGAATTCGGTTCAGCTAAGGTAGAGTGCGCTTAGGCACTGTTTTCCAGACGGCACGTACAAGAACCATTGCGGCTCCTGATAGGAATGCAGCCGTAAGCATCATGGTCCAACCTGTTCCTGCCCCCCATGTCCAGTCTGGAGAAGAACCCCAGAAGCCTGTTACGTCACTTCCTGACGCGATGCCTATTTGGGGTGGCATCACTGTTGCCAGGTTAGTTAGCACTGGTGGCATTTGGGCTGCTAAGTAAACTGGAGCAACGAACAGAAGGAGGGTTGCGGCCAGCGGGAATATCCAGAATAGACTAAATATAGGTTTTCTGAAAATTGAGAATAACGCTACGGCTATGGCGATTGCGATGAATATCAAGGCTGAAACGACCAAGTAGTAAGCCGCGTTGAAAATGCCGTTGAGTTCCACGGGGTCAGTTTGGTTGATAGCTAGGTCTGCGAAGGGAACGACTATCGAGACGGTGTTGTTTGGCTCGTTTTCAACATGGTTTGCAGAAATCGTCTGAGATGGATTGTAGTCTGCACTGTTTGTGACGTTAGTCTGTATTTGGTTGGAAATAGGATTTTTAACTGTCCACCATGGAGCATTCAGCGAAGCTATTGCGAGAATAAACGCGAACGACAGGATCGCCACGGGGATCCAGTTCTTAAGGTTCATTTTCTTAGACATTAATTTGGTCTCCATTCTTTTTTTCGGACTTAATGATAAAGATGGCAAGCAACGATTTGTCCGCCTCCAATGTCAGTGAGTGCAGGTTCTTTCGTGCGGCAGATGTCTCCTATGTACTTCGGGCATCGGGTGTGAAACCTGCAACCTGATGGCGGGTTCACGGGGCTGGGGATTTCTCCTTTTATGACGACTTCGATTCGCCTTGAGGTTGGATCGGGCAAAGGCACGGCAGCGATCAGCGCTTGCGTGTAGGGATGCATTGGGTTGAGTATCACGTGGTCAACGTCTCCCATTTCCATGATTTTTCCGAGATACATGACGGCGACTCGGTCGCAAATGTGTCTTGCCAAAGCTAAATCATGAGTGATGTAGAGGAATGAAACTTGGTACTTCTTCATTAGGTCAACCATCAGGTTGAGGACTTCTGCTCTAATTGAGACATCTAGCATGGAAACGGGTTCGTCCGCGACGATGAATTCTGGGCTGAGTACTAGGGCTCTTGCTGTGGCCACCCGCTGTCTCTGGCCTCCGCTCAGTTCGTGGGGAAATCTGTACATGAACTCTTCCGGAGGAACGAGTTGGACATCTTCGAGCACTCTTTTGACTCTTTTTCCGATGTCTTTTTCAGTGGCTACTCCTTGAATCTGAAGAGGTTCTGCTAGGATGTCAAAAATGGTCATTCTTGGGTTAAGGGATTCATATGGATCTTGGAAGACGATTTGCATTCTCCGCCGTATCGGCTTGAATTTTTTTTCAGGAATCTTTGTGATGTCCTGTCCGTCAAGGATTATTTTGCCCGCTGTTGGTTCTATTAGTCGAATTAGCATGCGTCCCGTTGTTGTCTTGCCGCTTCCGCTTTCCCCTGCAAGACCAAAGATTTCACCTTTCTTTATCTCAAAACTTATGCCATCCACTGCGTGAACGAAGAGTTCCTTGCGGCTGACGAGTGAGCTGAGGAATCCAGCGTTTACGGGGAACCATTTCTTCAGGTTTTCGGCTTTTATTAAAGTGACTCCAGGCAACCATGTTTCCTCCTATTTCTTGACGGCCAAATGGCATGAGACTGAATGCATCCTGCCAACGCTCAGAAGTTCCGGTTCAACTTTCCTGCAAATGTCCATTGCATAGGGACATCTTGGGTGGAATCTACATCCGCTGGGTGGGTTCAGCAGATCTGGAGGTGATCCTGGAATGGACTCCATTTTGAGCCGTTGGGCTTCTTTTATGTTGGGAAAGGCTCCTATCAATCCCTGCGTGTAAGGGTGCAGAGGTTCCTTGAATATTGACACGACATCCCCGTATTCTGCGACTTTTCCAGCGTACATTATCGCTGATTTTTCGCATACCTCTGCGATGATTGATAGGTCATGAGTGATTAAAATCATGGATAAGCTCAGTTTTTCTTTGAGTTCCTTAAGCAGCTTCAAAACTTGGGCAGCGACTATCACGTCCAGTGCGGTTCCTGGTTCATCTGCAATTACCATCTGAGGGTTAGATGCCAGTGCCATGGCAATCATGGCGCGCTGCCTCATGCCGCCGCTAAACTCGTGGGGGTAGTTGTCGACCCGGCCTGGGTTTATCCCAACGAGTTCAAGCAGTTTTCTCGCTCTTTCGCCTGCTTCGTCTCTTTCAATCTCAGGCTCATGAAGCTGAATTGCTTCTACTATCTGGTCGCCTATGCGCTGGACGGGGTTTAAGGCATTCATTGCTCCTTGAAACACAAGCGAAATACCTTTCCATCTCACTTTTTCACGCATCTCGCTTTCCGAGAACTTGCTAATGTCAGCCCCGTCAAAAATTATTTTTCCATCGACAATTCTGCCGTTGAAAGGCAGGATCTTCAACACCGACAGGGCTGTAGTTGTCTTTCCGCATCCCGACTCGCCGGCGAGGCCCATCGCTTCTCCTTTTTCAACGCTGAAGCTTACTCCGTCTACGGCTTTGACGTATCCTCTCAAGATTTGGAAGTAAGTTTTGAGCCCCTCGACCTCAAGTACTGCCAAGTTCCTCAGCCTTTTTCGCTATTGAAATTTATGTTGGCTGGAGAATAAGAAGGAGGGTAAATTTAACCTTTTACTTGCTTGGTTGATGGAGAACTGTTTGATTTCTTTCCTCGCGATTTGGTCATCTGAGGATAGGCTTGAGGACATAAAGGTTTTTTAGCCTTTTGCGGTTAATCATTTTGGGTTTGCCATGCGTTATATCTGGGCGCGGAAAAGTGTAGATATTGCGACCGTAATCTCAGCTGTGAAGACTTTTTTCGCGGAAAGAGGATTCATTGAAGCTCAAGGGTTGAAGTTGGACAAGAAAAAGACTACTTTGCTTTTTGAGATTCGTGAGAAAGGCAAATTCAGAAGTATGAAAGTTGATGTTCTTCAGAAACGGGACGGTTTTGAGTTGAGGTCGGAGGGAGATCCTGTTATTATGGGAGACACTCTTGCAAAGTTGGGCACGTTGTCGACGCTTTTTGGCGGTGGATTATTGGTCAGACGTAAGCTTGAAGGCGCAGATCCATCGTTCTACGAAAGGCTCGAGAGTGATCTTATAGATTATGTTGAAAGAAAAATGGAAAAGCAGGGATATTGATTACTTGCGCATCCGCAATCTAGGGTTGAAAACTTCGTCAAGCGCGAAGCCGAGCAGGACAAAAGCTATTGCTAAAGCTGCTATGCAGAGTCCTGGAGGAATTGTCCACCACCAGTACTGGACGCCTCCGCTGGCTTGTGCTTCGTAAAGCATTCTGCCCCATGAGATTTTGGTGGGGTCGTAGAATCCTAGGAAGCTGAGTGCTGCTTCTGATACTATGGCTCCTGGAACGGACGTTGCGAGCGAAACGTAGATTAGCGATACGACGTTCGGAAGTATATGCCGGGTCATTATGTGTGTTTTCCCTGCGCCGACTGCTCTTGCTGCTTCGACGAATGGTCTTTCTCTGAGGCTTAGAACTTGTGATCTGACGAGTCTGGCGAAACCCATCCATCCTAGGAATCCTATGAGAATGATTAAGTTTTCGAGAGCAGGACCTAACACTGCAACGAGGACGATCAGGAGAGGTAATGTGGGAATAACAAGCAGCATATCCGAGAATCTCATTAGGAACTCGTCAACGAACCTTCCCATATACCCAGCAGCTAGACCTACGATTAGGCCAATGACTACGCCGATAATGGATGCAACCAACCCGACATACAGCGATATGCGGGCTCCATAAACAAGCTCCGACCACAAGTCAACACCGTGGTTGTCGGTGCCCATTACTCCCCAGACTTTTCCCTCGAAAGAAAAAGCAAAGTTGTCGATGTTCAGTGAGGTTTCGATTGTCTTGTTGGAAAATTCCACATCCATGAAAGTCATGTTGAAGCCAATTCTGAACTCACTAGGTATCGCCCCTTTGGTTCCAAAGATCGCTATGTTGGCATCGGTCGGCGGTGTTAAGTATTTGATGAAATCTGTATCAATTCCGAACGTGTCAGTATCGATCCACGTTCTCTCCGTCGCGTTCTCGGTTACGTTTTCTGTGAGCCTGTAAATTGTTCCAGGAGTAGGCGTCTTGTATCCTGTAGGCACCTGCTGTCCATTGACCAGAAGGTCGAGGCCATTAGCCAATTCGGATTGAAAGGGCCATAGCAGGAAAACTTTGCCGTCAGATAGTCTTTGTACGAATATGGAAATAGTAACGTTTGTATCTAAGGCTCCTAGAGTCTCGATGTTTATTGCTG
>Ga0335070_10010004_pt1 | contig 11089 bp, 7 predicted proteins | sample Lox_Sample_13_FD_206722 | JGI IMG/M metagenome (GOLD analysis project Ga0335070, IMG submission 206722) | Soil microbial communities from Loxahatchee National Wildlife Refuge, Florida, United States - Lox_Sample_1.3 | ecosystem: Environmental > Terrestrial > Soil > Wetlands | place: USA: Florida... | reverse complement strand
CCACCTCCACTTTCAGCGTCGCTTCCAGGACCTCCTGCGCACCGGCCACGACAGGGAGCGCCAGCTCTGCGATGACGCGGGACCGAAGCCGCTTCGGAAGCTGGCGGAGCAATTCCGAGGTCGCTTCCTGCACTCCCGCAAGCACCAGGCGATCGAAGGAGTACTCGTGTGCCAGATCATTCATGGTATCCGCGACCCGCTTCAAATATCGGATCTCATGGTCATCAGCTTTGCGCTGGAACCGGTTCTGGGACCAGATATGATCGGTCCCCGCCGTCTTGACACGCTGCACATTGAAGAGTGCCAGGACGTCCACATGCTCTTCGATTTCGCCAAGGAACACGGTGAACAGACGTGCGCGGGCCCGATCGGCCAGGATAATCCCATACCGTTCAAACTCGTCGAGCGCCTCCATGAGCGGCAACACAAATGGGGCGGCGTTCCAGCGGGCATCGTCGAGCAGCGGCGCTCTCAGATCGTGCCACCAGAAGAAACCGTCCGAAGCATCAGAGAACATGACGAGGGTCTGCCCTTTCGGCGCGTAATCGCCGACAAACGCCGCAATCCGGTCTGCATCCTCCGAGAACTCCTGAATCTTCTTGGCATTCGTCAGGCGTTTTTCCGTCGATCGAAGCAGGTTCCGGAGTTTGACTTCAAAATGACGGTTGAGGTTCTCGTTTCGGGACTGGTCGACGTTGAGGTAAACGCTCAACACGGGGCTGCTCTCGTTCGGCTGGCGCTCTGCCAGTTGTTGAATATCCGATTTGGAAATCATTTCGACTCTCCGAGAGGGAAAAATCCATGACAGATCACGGGCTCCCTTGTGAGCTCTTCTCCATCATGTCGCTTGATTGAATGTTCACACACTCGCCAATGCCGATCAAGCCACGGGCGTCCAGCCACGTTAGCCACTCGAAACAAGTGGGTCCGGGCGCTTCAGAGGGTGTCTAACGTTGAACGTTGCTAAGCCCCGAAGGGGCGGCATAGGAAAGCCCAGGGCGTAAGCCCTGGGATCTGGTACCGTTAGTTGAGCCCTGTATGGGCGACACAGTCTGTGCCGCCCTTACAGGGCTGATTCGGTGGAGTCGTTGTCATCCCAGGGCTCACGCCCTGGGCTTTCCTGTCCGGCCCTTTCAGGGCCGGTTCCGAAATTGCGTCAACCGTTGGGCACCCTCTGAAGCCCGGACCCACTTGATCTGATTCAAGCTGCGGGGAAAGATTCTACAGTTTGACGGAGACGAACGAGGCAAACGGGCGGCGGCACTCCTCGAGGTTGGCCAGCGGCGGAAATTCCGCGTAGTCGCCGAACTTCTGCCATATCTCGCCTACTGCGGCGTTCTGGTGGGCCTCCTGCTTGGCTTCGGGCGATTTCCATTCGAAGACCTCGATGAAGGTTCCATCCTTTGCCTGCATTACGTAAGGCAGTTTGTCGGTGAGGAAGCCCTCCTTACGCAGGATCCGGGCATGCTCTCGAATCACGTCGAGCAGGGCCTGTTCCTGTCCCAGCTTCGGCCTGTAACATGCGATCGCAAATTGGCCCATCACGGCTCACTCCAGACTGATCTTCGAATGCTTCGGAAGAAATTCCCGAGCCCGACCACGAAATTATAGCGCTCCCGGTCGGCGGGCGAAGTCCGCCGACCGACCTCGCACTCACTCAGGCAGACACGGAGGCTTTCAGATCCGAGGTGCAGTTCGGGCACCGGGTCGCCTTGAGCGGGATGGCGCTGGCGCAATAGACGCACTCTTTGGTCGAAGGCGGTGCCGGTGCCGGTTTTGCCCGCCACCGGTTGATCTGGCGGACCAGCAGGAAAACCGCAAACGCAACGATCAGAAAATCGAGGATGGTGTTCAGGAAAATGCCGTAGTTGAGAGTCGCGGCGCCGGCGTTTTTCGCCTCGGCCACCGAGGCGTACTGTTTTCCGCCGGAGAGATTGATGAACAGGTTTGAAAAATCCACCTTGCCCAGCAGGAGCCCGATCGGCGGCATCAGGACGTCACTGACAAAAGACGTCACGATCTTACCGAAGGCGGCGCCGATAATGATGCCGACCGCCATGTCCAGCACGTTCCCCTTCATAGCAAATTCTTTGAATTCCCTCAGCATTGATTCCCTCCCATGAGTTGATCAATGAGAAACGATGACCGGCGGCAGGCCGGGACCTGTTCATGGTTTCTTCTTCTTGTTGAAGAGGCTCTTTATGGCGTTGCCGAGGTCCTGTCCCGACTGGCCGCGCTTGCCTGTGACGGATTGGATCAGATTTCCGGCTGTGCTCTGGACATCAGGGACAAAGGAAGGATCGGATGTTGTCCCGCGAATGAAAAACGGAACACCCATTTCCTTTCCGGCCTCCAGCCCCGCCAGCCGTGCCACACTTCCGGCAACCCCGCCGGATGTGGCGATTTTCGCCAGCATTTTGCAATCCAGCGACTGGTTCGCTCCAATGGTGCCCGTCCCGCTCAGTTCGCCGAGCGTCGGAACGACCAGCAGAAGACTGTTGATATGGATGCCGTCGGGTGCCACTCGCAAATCGGAGCTGAGTTTCTCGATGTCGGTCCCCTGGCTGGATCTGATGCCGGCCAGCTTCGCCACGGTCGCCAGTTTGCCTCCCAGATCGAATCCTGCCAGCCGTGCTTTCAGCATCTCGACCGTTCCCGTCGAGACGAGTTTTTCGATCGGGCCCTCGGACGAGACATTGATGCTCAGCGTTCCGGATTGCAGTGACGCTCCCCTGGGCAGGGTAATCCCGACCGCAGGCAGCATTGCTTCCAGATCCTGGACCGGCATGTTCTCTCCGCGAAGCTTTGATTTCAGGAATGTCGAATCGCCGCGCATTTCGTATGTGCCCTCGAGATGCGCAACGGCTTTGCCGATGTCAATCTGCGTATCGCCGAGCTTGCCCATTTGATTCTTGATGTCGTGGGTGAGCGTATACTGCAACGACAGGGGCTGGCCTGCCGGCGACCCTGTCTTCACGATCTGCACTCTCTCGGCTTTCGCCCGCCCCTTGCTTTCGATCTGCTTGCCATTTGACGAAGCGGTGCCAACAAAATCGATGCGGCCGGCCAGACCGGATTCGGGCAGGACAAATCCCGATGCCAGCAGGTCGAGGCCCGACAGATTGAGATTGGCGCTGAAAGGAGTCCGAAGCGTATCAGCCTGGTTTATGGGTCCCACCTTGCCGTCCATTTTCAGGCTGCCGCCGCCCGGCAGGTTCCCCGAAAGCGTGAAAGGGAATGCAGTCGTGTAGGAAAGGTCGCGGGCAGTGATGTTCACCTTGTCATAGACGTGTCGGAGATTCCGCGTGTTACCGCTTACCACCGTCAGCCGGCCATCGTTGATTTTCAAAACGGCGACCGAAATCGCGAAGTTGGAGGATGTGCTCGGTTTTTCCACGGCAGGGTCCTTCGCCGCCTCACTGCCTTTCTGGCCGATCTTCGAGAAGTTCCATTCCCCTGATGCAGAGCGGATGAGAGTGATGTCCGGCTGGTCCAAAGTCATTCCGGTGACATGGACTTCCCTGGACAGAATCAGAGGTCTCAGCTCGACGCCGGCCAGCAGAGACTTTGCCGTGACGAACGGGGATCGGCTGAAACGCTGATCGTCTGCAATCGAAATATCGTCGGCTGCAACAGAGCCCGACAGGATCGAGAGTTTCAGGTTCCCGACTTTCACCTCGCGTCCGAGTGCGCTGGTCAGCTCGGATTCCAGCTTGGGCCGGAACTGGTTGGCATCAATGATGAAGGGAAGCGCAATGACCACCGCGATCAGAAGAATCAGTGCGATCCCAATAATCTTGATTACCCTGAACCGCTTCTTTTGTTCTTCTGCCATGATTTTTTCCCCTTTTGTTCAATTATAGATTGACGATTGGCGATTGTCTTGTCTGAGCATCGGGGGTAATTCCCTGCTTTACCCGGTCTTCACCAGCCAACATCACCTGCCACGATAGCCCGTACCTGTCCGCGACCCATCCGTATCTTGCGCTGAACGGATACTCGCCAAGCTCCATGAGCACCGAACCGCCCTTCGAAAGGTCCTCCCATAAGGCGTCGACGTCTCCCTTCGTGCGCATGGCGACAAGAAATGACACCGACGGATTGAACTTGAAAAGCGGACCTGCGCTGATGAGCGTGAATCCCTGCCCCAGCAGTTCAATCGTCACGACATCCACGTCGCCGGACGGGGTGTCGTGCAGCCTGGTCGTGTTCTGGATCGACGCGCTACTAAAGATGGAGGTGTAAAACTCGGCCGCCTCTTTGGCTTCTTTATCGAACCACAAGTGTTGGGTGATTTTCTGCATCGTTATCCTCTCTCTTGAGTGCTGCCGGATGCGCTTCTGCTGATTATGGCGGCGACAGAGATCTGCATCAAGGGCTGGAGTAAATCCGTGGAATCTGTGGAATCCGGGGCGTTTTGTTATTGGCAGGGCGGAGCGGCCTCTATTTCCCGGCGTGTGAGCCGACTCGAAATTCATACAAGTAGGGAGTTTCTTATTCGTTGTGCAGCGCGACCATGGGGTCCACGCGGGTGGCGCGGCGCGCCGGGATGAAGCACGCAAGCGCCACGATTGCCGCGAGCAGCAGCGCGACAGCCGCAAACGTGGTCGGATCCGTGGCGCTTACGCCGAACAACAGTGTTGTCATCAGGCGTGTCAGCCCGAGGGCTCCTGCGATGCCGGCCGCCACTCCAATGGCTGCGGCTCTCATCGACTGGCCGAGTACGAGAGCAAGCACTGTTCCTCTCGAAGCGCCCAGTGCCATTCTTACTCCGATCTCACGCGTCCGGCGCGCGACCGAGTAGGACGTGACGCCGTAAATGCCGGCCGTTGCGAGCAGCAGGGCAGTGGCGGCGAAAAGGCCGGCCAGGATCAGATTGAAGCGGCGGGTCTGGAGAGACGTCGAGAACACCTGGCTGAAGGTGCTGAAGCTGGGTGGAACGTCGGGATCGAGTTCGTGGATGATTCCGCGCAGGGTCGGAAGGATGGTGGCAGGATCTGCTTCGCAGCGGAGCACGATGGCAGGTTCGGAGAGAACCTGCGGGCGCTGGCGATAGTTCACATAGATGGCCGGCCGCGGCGCCGCCTCCAGACTGGTGCGCACGTCCCCTACCACCCCGACCACAATCAGCGGCCGCAGATCTCCGTCCATGTTCCCGAAGTTGATGACGTGGCCCAGCGGATCCTGGCCAGGCCACTTTTCGCGCGCGAGGGATTCGGTGATCAGGGCTGCGGGCGGGGCGTCCGCGCTGTCGCGCTCGTCAAACAGACGGCCGCGCACGATCGGTATGCCGAGTGTGCGGAAGTAGCCTTCGCTGACAGCAAAGTAGCCGGCATACCCTGTGCGACCTTTGTCATGGAAAAGCTGTAACAAATCTTCCAGGCCGCGCGGCGGCGGTTCGCCGGGGCTCATCAGGGCATAGGTACCATCCGGGTAGAATGAGCTCGAAGACAGCGGCAGGGAGCTCGTGGTCCCGACTTCCCGGACTCCGGGGACGGCGCGCAAGCGGCCAAACAATTCGTCAAGAAACTGTACCCGGCGGACCTTTTCGGCTTCCTGCTCCGTCCACGCACTCTCGGCGCTGGGCAGCAGCAGGTCGATGGTGACGACGTGATCCGTGCGGAATCCCGGATCCACCGAAAGCACGCGCAAGAGGCTGCGGGCGAGAAGACCGGCCCCGATCAGCAGGACCAGGGTGACGGCAAGTTGGATCGAGACGAGCGCCGCCCCCAGACGTCGGCCTCGGACCGTGCCCGCCTGGTCACGCCCGGTTTCGTTGAGCACCGCCTGGGGATCCACATCGGTGGCCCGTACAGCCGTGATCAGCCCGACGCCGGCAGCAACCGCCACGGACAGCGCGAGGGCAAACAGCAGTACAGGTGTGTTCAGCGCAACTTCTTCCAGGCGCGGCAGGTCGCTCGGGGCAAGCGCCAGCAGTCCGCGAACGCCCCAGAAGGCCGCCACCAGGCCAACGGCGCCGCCGATGAGCGAGAGAAGCAGCGCTTCAGTCAGGAACTGCTGCAAAAGCCGGCGACGCTCCGCCCCCAGGGCGGCGCGGATGGCCAGTTCGCGTCCCCGCGCCGTGGCCTGCGCGAGCAGAAGGTTCACGACATTAACCGAGGCGATCAGAAGCAGGAATGCCACAGCCCCCAGCAGCATCAGCAAAGCCGGACGGGTCTGACCGGTTTCGGCCTCGCGAAGCGGCTCGATGGCTGCATCCGCCATGTCGATGTCGCGACCGTACTGCTGCTTCAGGCGCCCGGCGATGGCGGAAAGTTCGGCGGACGCCTGTCCCGGCGAAACTCCGTCTTTCAGGCGAGCGATTCCTCGCCAGTTGTGCGCGGTGCGGCTGGGCGGGCGCTCCTCCAGCTCGCGCGGAATCCAGATGTCGCTGCCCGGGAAACGGAAGCCGAGCGGGAGCACGCCGACAACGGATAGGGAGAGATCCTCGATCCTCAACTTGGTGTGAGACAAATCGGGGTCGCCACCCAGGTACTGCTTCCAGTATCCGTAGCTCACGAGCGCGACCGGCGCTGCGCCGAAACGGTGGTCGTCCGGGACGAAACCACGGCCCAGAGAGGGTTCTACGCGCATTATGCTGAAGAAATCACGGGAGACAAAGGCTACAGGAGTGCTGGTGGGCAGGGCACCGCCGGTAACTCGATGCGGCCACCAGGAGTATTCGGCGAACCCTTGCAGCGAGTTGTTCTGCGCCCGGAGATCCTCGAAATTGGGATCGGCAAAGTTCATCCGATGCCCGCGACTGTCGACTTCCCACACGCGCACGATCTGGTCGGCTTTGGGATAAGGCAGCGGACGCAACAATACGCCGTAGACCACGCTGAACATTGCGGTGGTGGCGCCGATGCCAAGCGCAAGCGTGAAGACGGCGACCGCCATGAACCCCGGATTCTTCAGCAGGGCTCGAACTGCATACCGGAGGTCCTGCCAAAGGCTGCTTCCTAAATTCCTGTTCTTCGTTCCCGGAACGATCGGCTCTGAACTCATCGAATGCTCCACCAGTTTCAGTTGCTCGGCCAGCAGACCCCCGCGCGTCCACTCCTCCAGCACCGCAGTGGAGGCCTCCTCCTGCGACAGGCCCTCCGCACGCAATTCCACCCATCGGTCTTCGAGGTGCTGCGAGACCTCCTCGATGATCTCGTGCTCGCGCGTCGACTCGAGCTTCAGGCTGGCGAGTTGATTCCGGATGTGATGCTTCCAGTCAGGCATGTTCCACTCCGGTGATTTGCCGGATCGCGGCCACGAACGATTCCCAGCCGCTGCGCTGTGCGGCGAGGATCTTCCGCCCTTCTCTGGTAAGACGGTAATAACGACGACGCCGGGCGCCGGCCCGCTCGATCCAGCGGCCCTGAATCCAGCCGCGTTTTTCAAGACGGTAGAGCAGAGGATAGAGCGAAGCTGCGTGAAAGCGCAGCACCCCGTTCGAGCGCCGCTCGATGAGCTTGCAGATTTCGTATCCGTGACGCGAGCGGGTTTCCACCAGCGACAGGATGATCAGTTCGGCGCTGCCTTTTTTCAGTTCCCGATCCAGAATGTGTGACGGTTTCATATGTTGTATAACCATATATGTTAGTAAAATGGATATCAAGCGGATTCGTTGGACGTTGGCGTGCCTTGAAAAAGCCACCGCTGAGACGCTAAGGACACAAAGAGCCGCGAACAACGAGGGCCAGGGAGTAGGACATTGGGATTGCGATGTCGGTTTGGCCGCGGAACTTCTCGATGCGCCGGAGGCTCGCGTCTCCCTGCGGGCACACCTTGTCGTGCAGTTCCTGAAAAGTCCGGAAGCGCTGTTCGGAATCGTACCGGGAACGCCGGCCGATGGAGAAGTCTTCCAGGGCGCGCCAGCTGCGCTCGACGAGTTCGTCTTCTGCACCGTAGTAGATCCAGGCCGAGCCGGGTGCGTGGTCGATGACGACCGTCTCAGGGGCCAGGGTCAGGGCTTTGCGCACAGCCGCTGCCGGGTCATCCATCTCATGAAGGCAAAACTCGAACAGAACCACGTCGCCCTGACGATCGCATTCGTAGAAATCCCCAGACCAATATTCGAGCCGGTCATATAAACCGAGCCGCTGCGATGCCTCCTTCAGCTTGTCCATCGCAGAGGGATCCCGATCGACGGCGATCACCTTTTTTGCCGGACGGGCGTATCCGGCGAGTTGCCCGCCGCCTGCCCCGACGGCCACCACGGTCTTTTCTGCGAAATCGTAGAAGCCCAGCAAATTGCTCAGGATGCGTTCCAGATCCGTAGCCATGGATCCACTCCTTGCAGCGTTTCCGCTGAGATTCGAAACCGTCCTCAGGGCCGCGAACGCTTTAAGGCCGCCGGATCTCCCGTCGGCGGCGGGGCGTGATCCTCCTTCGCGGGAGGGCCCAGCAGTTCTCGCAGGAGGGGCTTCAGAGCATCCGCCCAGATCTGATATGCCTTGACGGTAGGATGAAGCTTGTCGCCCGGATTCATCATTCCCTCGAACAGTCTGCCGTCACGATCCGCCAGCCTGCCGTTGATATTCAGATACCGGATTCTCTTTCCGTCGGCGAATCTGGACAGGTTTTCATTGATCTTGTTGATTACAGGCATCACGGCCATGTTGTCGTTGCGCGGGAAAATGCCGGTCACGATAATCGTGGCGCCGGGTGCTTTTGTTTTCAGCACTCGCAGAATCGCTTGAAGCCCGCCGGTGACATCCTTTGCTTTGCCCTCGTCGTCAGCCGGCGCGGTATTTCCGACATTGTTGGTGCCGGCGAGCAGGACGATGATTTTTGGATTGACTCCGTCCAACTCTCCATTCTCCAGCCGCCAGAGAACGTTTTGCGTGGTATCGGCGCCCCATCCGAAATCGGCTGCATTCCAGCCGAGGAAATTCTGATTCCAGTTGGCGAGCGGTTCGGGATAATCGACAGCTCCCCAGCGCCGGGTGATGGAGTCACCCTCGAAATACACGTCGATGCGGCCTTTCGCCGCCTTCTCCAACAGTTGGGCATGCGCGATGGCCGAGTTCTCATCGGTTCGAGGGACGGGCTGGTCGGCCGGGGCGGGCGTCTCTGCGATGTCCACAAGCCCTGCGTCGATGTACTGCGGGCCGCGGTCCTGATGCACGTGCATTGCCAGAGTATTCCTGCCCGGGCGCAATGCACGGGCGCCTGCTTCGCCCAGCCGCACGTAGAAGTACGTCTCGACGGATCCGGGCAGATTTGCGATCTGCTGTCCGTTCAGATACACCTCGGCGTCATCGTCGTGAAAGACGCGCAGGTTCGGGTTTGCGAGATTCGTGTCGGGCAATTCGAACGTGCGTCTCAGCCAGAGATCGCTGCTCTTCCAGGGAGTGTTTACGCGCGCCCAGTCATTCTGGATGCTTCCGAAGCCGCTGCGACCCTGGACCCACGAGGAGTCGTCGAACTCCGGTTGCGTCCAGCTGTCCGGCGGCGCGGATTCGGAGTACCGCCACAGCGACGGTTCGGTGTCCGCGCCGGGAACGATCGTCCGCAGCCGGAGCGGCGGTCCGTACAGTACGGCGTTCCAATTAGCCATCTGTGCCGCCGGCATCTTCACGACCGCGCGGTCGTATGTCATCAATCCGTTCACCTCAACTTCTACGTCTGTGGTCTGCGTGTATATGGCGGCCGACGCGCCTTGCGCGACCTGGATTCTGAGCTGATACAGCAGGCTCCGGTACGCCGCTCCCAGCTCGTCCGGGTTGGCGTAGCTTCTGTATCCCCAATTTCCTTTGTCCAGCCAGGTGTGTCCTTCAAGCGGCAGTCCCAGGCCGCCGAATTCTCCTATCACGGAAGCCCGGACGGATTCGATCGGCAGCACGGTCGGCCCGGGATAGGCATGGTGATCGGCGACATCCCCGACTTTCCTGTCTTCCCAGCCGCTGGCGTTGTTGATCAGCCTCGTCGAATCCTGCTGCCGTATGTACTCGACGTATCGCTCGGTGTCGTGCTGTCCCCATCCCTCATTGAACGGAACCCACATCACGATCGACGGTTGGTTCCGCAGCGCAGCCAGAACGCGGCCGAGTTCCTGCATGAAGTTCTCTTTGCCTTCCGCGCTGTTGTTGTCGCCGCTCGGCATGTCCTGCCAGACCAGCATGCCCAGCCGATCGCAGTGGTAGTACCATCGGGCCGGCTCGACTTTGACATGTTTTCGGATGGTGTTGAATCCGAGCTTCTTCTGCGTCTCGATGTCAGAACGGAGCGCTTCGTCGGTTGGCGCAGTGTAGAGGCCGTCCGGCCACCAGCCCTGGTCAAGCTGGCCGAACTGAAAAAGCGGCTGATTGTTGAGCAGCAGGCGATGGATCCCGGCTGCGTCGCGGCCGACGGAAATCTTGCGCATTCCGAAATAGCTCTCGACGGAATCGCCGCCCGCAAGGCTGATTTTCAGAGAATAAAGGAACGGACTCGCCGGCGACCAGAGTTTGGCGTTGGGTAGGAGAACGGCGATTGTTTCACCCGGCGCGCCGGTTCCATCCGCGACTGCGCGCCCGGCGTCGAGCACCCTGACCCGGACTTTCGCGCGCCTGGCCCCGGCGTCCGCTGCGTTCACCTGCAGCCGCACCAGGCCGGCATCGATGTCCGGATCCATGCGCAGGCTTTCGATATAGGTGGCCGGCACCGGCTCGAGCCAGACCGTCTGCCAGATCCCGGTCACGGCTGTGTACCAGATGCCCCGAGGATTCAGCACCTGCTTGCCCCTGGGCTGCGGCCCCTTGTTGGTCGGGTCCCATACGCGGACGACCAGTTCCTGTGGATTGCGCGGGAGCAGCGCTTCGGTGACGTCGATCGTGAATGGATCGTATCCGCCACGATGTATGCCCACCTGCTTGCTGTTCACGGAGACCACGGCTTCCCAATCCACCGCCCCGAAATGGAGCAACAGCCGTCGCCCGCCGGCCGGCGGCGTGGCATCGAATTCCCGCCGGTACCACAGATATTGATCGGGGCCGACAGGCCTGGTTACTCCGCTCAACTGCGATTCCACAGGGAACGGCACCAGGATCTGCCCCGAAAAGCTCGATGGCCGGGCACTCTCCCGAGGTGTGATTTCGTATTTCCAAAGACCGTT
>Ga0335070_10010003_pt1 | contig 11089 bp, 10 predicted proteins | sample Lox_Sample_13_FD_206722 | JGI IMG/M metagenome (GOLD analysis project Ga0335070, IMG submission 206722) | Soil microbial communities from Loxahatchee National Wildlife Refuge, Florida, United States - Lox_Sample_1.3 | ecosystem: Environmental > Terrestrial > Soil > Wetlands | place: USA... | reverse complement strand
ATCGATAGGCAGCCATGCTCGCACTCCCCTCACCTACCTTACCCCTTGACTTGACGGGCAGCAGGGCGACCCCGTACTGTCGTTCCTATCGATCGATCGTTAGCCAACGGTGGTCGCCATCGTGAAAGAGGAGCCATGCCGTTCGCCCGGCGCCCTGACGCGCGGATCTGGTGGGAGCAGAGCGGGACGGGCGACCCGGTCCTGCTCATCATGGGCCACGCCTACGGGGCCGGCATGTGGCATCGCACCGTCCCCGAGCTGGCCGCGTCCTACCGCGTGATCCGGTTCGACAACCGGGGGGCCGGCCGCAGTTCGGACCCGCCCGGTCCCTACCCCGTGCCGCTGCTGGCCGATGACGCGCTGGCTGTGCTGGACGCGGCGGGCGCCGCGTCCGCCCACGTGTATGGCGTGTCGCTGGGCGGGGCCATTGCCCTTCAGCTGGCCCTGGACCACCCGGGCCGGGTCCGGTCGCTGATCCTGGGGTGCACCGCCGCCTCGGCCGGGGGCGTGCCGCGCGGCGCACTGCTCACCCGGGTCCGGTCCCTGCTGCCCGCCGCCGCGCTCAACCGGATGGCATGGAAGCTGCTGTACGGGCCGGGCACGCCCGCTGCCCGGCGGGCCGAAGACCAGCAGATCGTCCGGCGTACCCGGTGCACCGGCCGGGGCCGCCGCGGCCAGCTCGCCGGCGCCGCGGGCTTCGACGTCACCGGCCGGCTAAGGGAGATCGGCATCCCGGCGCTGGTCCTGCACGGCGCCCAGGACCGCATCGTTCCTGCCGCCAGCGCCCGGCGGCTCGCCGACGGCATCGCCGGAGCCCGGCTCGTGATGTTCCCCGACGCCGGCCACGCCTACATCACCGACGTCACCCAGGCCGCCAACCAGGAAGCCCTGCACTTCCTGGCCGGCATTCCCGGCCCGGCCGACGGCCCCGGCACCGGCCCGCGCCCGGCCGCCAGCACGGCGGAGCCGTCACGTTGACCCGGGCCGGTTTCGCGGACCGGGCGGAGTGGCCGGCTGCGCTATTCGCGGGCGGCCGGGCTGGCCATGGCGTTCAAGCTCATCGAGTCAGCACAAGACCGCTGGCGCGCGGTGAACGCACCTCGCCCCGCCGCCCTGGTCCGCGCCGGAGCGACCTTCAGCAACGGCAAACTCGCCGGACGGCCCGGCGGGGAAACCCGGCCGGAAGCCGCCTGAACGATCTTGATCCGCACGTGCCGGCAATTGCCCCCGTGGATTGGCTGATAAGGAAGCACCATTCAGCGGGTGACCGACGATTGGGAGATGGAATGTAGATGTTCAGGCAGCTGACCCACGCAGCGTTCGGCGCGACCACGCGGAGCGCGCGCGTCCTGGCCAAGGCCGTAGCGGTGCCGGTGGACACGGCGCTGTGGGCCCACGAGACCACCAACCGTAAGCCCCCGACGTGGCACAGCCGCAATGAGGTCGTGCTGACCTCGCCGTTCGCGCTGTTGCGCGACTTCAGCGCCGGTGACGAGGACGTCGTTCCCACGCTGGTGTTCCCGCCGCTGGCCGGGCACGCCTCGTGCATCATCGACAAGAAGGGCCAGAGCCAGATCGAGCTCTGCATCAAGTCCGGCCTGACCAAGCTCTACTCATTTGACTGGCTGAGCTGCACCAAGGCCACCAAGGGCACCACCGAGGCTGACCGCCTCGACTTCATCACCCGCGCGGTGGATCTCATCGCCGGGCCCGAGGGCACGATCAACATCGTCGGCAACTGCCAGGGCGGCTGGGAAGCCGCGCTGTGGGCGGCCATGCACCCCGAGCGCGTCAACACGCTCATCGTGGCCGGCGCGCCGATCGACACCAGCGCCGGGAATAGCCCGGCCCAGAAGCTGATGCCCATCTTGATCCCGCGCGGCAACATGGCGCTGTACAAGGCCATGGTCAAGGCCAACGGCGGCATCGTGCCCGGCATCAGCCTGGTCATGGGGTTCATCGCGATGCACCCGGTCACCCACGTGGCCGAGCACCTGAAGGTCTACGGGCACGTGCACGACCGCGAGTACCTGGACCACTTCAGTGACTTCTACGACTGGTACCTGTACCCGGTCAACCTGCCGGGCAGGCTGTACCTGTGGGCCGTGGAGCACCTGTTCGTCAAGAACGAGATGTTCAGGGGCGAGCTGCAGATCGCGGGCCAGGCCGTGAGCCTGCGCAGCATTACCTGCCCGGTGTTCCTGCTCGGCGGCGAAGAGGACGACATCACGCCGTGGCAGCAGGTCCACAACATGCGGTACGCGGTCGGCTCTTCGCAGGTCCGGTGGTATCTCGCACCGGGCGGGCACATCGGCCTGTTCATCGGCCGCACGTCGCAGGCCGAGTACTGGACGCCGATCCTGGCCCAGGTCCGCCAGCTCTCCCGGCCAGCGGGTATCACGAACGCAACCACCAGCACCGCAACCCGAGTTGCTGGCGGGGCATCAGAAAATGGGCTGCTGAGCGGGTCGGCCGACCTGGACGAGGCCGAGCAGACCCTGCGCGCCCGCGCCGACGCCGGTGACGAGCGGGCGGCCCGGCGGCTGGCCGAGCTGCTGGCTCAGCGCGGCGACCTGGACGTGGCCGAGCAGATCCTGCGCGCCCGGGCCGACGCCGGCGATGAGTGGGCTGCCCGGCGGCTGGCCGAGCTGCTGGCTCAGCGCGGCAGCCTGGACGAGGCCGAGCAGATCCTGCGCGTCCGGGCCGACACCGGGGATGAGTCCGCCGTCTCGCGGCTGGCCGAGCTGCTGGCCGGGCTGCTGGAAGAGCGCGGCGAACCGGACGAGGCCGAGCAGATCCTGCGCGTCCGGGCCGACACCGGGGATGAGTCCGCCGTCTTGCGGCTGGCCGAGCTCCTGGCCGGGCTGCTGGCTCAGCACGGCGACCTGGACAAGCTGCGGACCCGGGCCGACGCCGACGACCGGGACGGCGGCACAGAGCCGGCCGGGCTGCTGGACGAGCGTGCTGACCCGGACGGGGCCTAACAATCCTGCGGGCCCGGGCCAACGTCGGCGACCGGGACGCCGCCCGGTCCGGGCATGGCACGGCGAACGTGACGGGACCGCGTACGGGCCGACAGCGCCTCAGGGCAACTACTGCACCAGGGGAGGAACCTGATATGAGCAACGCCAGCGGGACGACCTTCTTGTCTGTTCTCGGGCAGCTAGCCGAAACTGCTCCGGACCGGCCCGCGCTGACGTGCGGAGACATTACGCTGACCCGGGCCGGGTTCGTGGACCGGGTGGAGCGCCTGGCCGCACAATTCGAGGCCCGCGGGGTGGCGGAGGGCTCGACGGTCACGATCGGCCTGCCCAACTCGATCGGGTTCGTCGAGAGCATGTTCGCGGCCTGGGCGGTGGGAGCCGTGCCGCAGCCGGTCTCCCACCGGCTCCCGGCACCCGAACGCGCCGCCATCATGGACCTGGCCAGCCCGTCACTCGTCGTGGGAATGCCGCAGTCAGAGGCGGGACCATGGCCGGCCTTGGAGTCGGTGCCCGGGCGGCTTCCCGCTGGCTCGTTCACGCCGGGCGTGTCGCCGTCATGGAAGCTCGTGACCAGCGGCGGGAGCACGGGCCGGCCGAAGCTGATCGGGGCATCCGCACCCGCCCTGCTGGAGAACGTGGCCGGCCTGGCCCCGCTGGTCGGCCTGCCGTCCGGCGAGTGCGCCGTTATGACCGGGCCGCTGTCGCATAACGCGCCGTTCGTGTCCACCGCGGCCGGGATGCTGCTCGGCAACCACGTGGTGCTCATGTCCAGGTTCGATGCGGCTCAGACACTGCGCCTGATCGAGAAGCACCAGGCGAGCTGGCTGTACCTGGTGCCGACCATGATGCTCCGCATCTGGCGGCTGCCCGAGGCGGACCGGCTGGCCGCCGACGTCTCCTCGCTGAAGGTGGCCTTCCACGTGGCCGCGCCATGCCCGCCGTGGCTCAAGCAGGCCTGGATCGACTGGCTCGGCCCCGACAAAGTGCATGAGCTGTACGCGGGCACCGAGCTGCAGGCAGCCACCGTGATCACCGGCACCGAATGGCTCGCCCACCCAGGCTCGGCCGGCCGCACGGTGCTCGGCGAGATCGAGATACGCGACCCCGACGGCCGGGCCGTCCCGGCCGGCCAGGAAGGCGAGATCTGGATGCGCCGGGGCCCGGGCGCCCCGCCCCCCGTACCGGTACATCGGCGCGACAGCCCGCAGCTCACCTGGCGGCTGGGAGTCGCTCGGCGACATCGGCCGGGTCGATACCGACGGGTACGTCTACATCACCGACCGGCTCATCGACATGATCCTCATCGGAGGAGCGAACGTCTACCCGGCCGAGATCGAGGCCGCTCTCGATGAGCACCCCTGCCGTCCAGTCCTGCTGCGTGATCGGCCTGCCGCACGAGGACCTCGGCAGCATTCCCCACGCCATCGTCGAGCTATCCGAACCGGTACCTGACGAGCATCTGATGGCCCATCTGCGCCAGCGGCTCGCCCCGCACAAGCTGCCCCGCACGATCGAGCGCGCCACCACGCCGCTGCGCGACGACGCCGGGAAGGTCCGCCGCTCGGCGCTCCGCGCCGAACGACTCGCCCAGGCCCCAGCCGTCGGGCCAGTCGGCTAAGCCACCCGAAGATGCCATGCGAGGGGCCGGCCCTCATGCGGAACGGCCAGTGGCGTTAGCGAGCTGGCGGGTGAATTCTTCCCCGTCTGCAACGGCGAGGCCGTCGCGCGCGAGATCCCCGGGGCACGGCTGCTCGTCCTCGAGGAAGCGGCCACCGCGATCCCCGATGCGGCGGCCGATGAGGTCGCCGAGGCGATGCTCACCCTGGGGTAGAGGACGGCGCGTGCCGCGCCTGTATGGCAACCGCGCAGCAGGCGTCGGATACCAACCCTCACCGGGAATCTTGCAGATGCGAGGCCATGCCTGCTCAGGAGTGTCCCGTATACCCCGCCCGGTAAAGATTCCCTCTGGGATCCCCTATCCGGGACACCATCTCCGCCCGCATTAGCCCGGCACAGAACGTCCCGTTCTGGTGCAGCATCGGCCACTACAGCTACGACAAGATCGCCGAGCATAACGGCGGTTAGCGCAGCTCAGCGATTCAAGGCATGGTCACTGGGCGTGCCGGCCGCCGGGCGCTCAGTAGCCGGCGATCTCGCCGGCGCGCTGCTTGCGCAGCGCACGCAGGTGGACGGCGGCCCGGCGGTAAGGGCGCCAAGCCCCTCGGCGCCCGTGATCAATCTCGCGGTGTGCTGTTCCGTCGCCAGGATCTGCGCGCTCGCCACTGGGCGGCTGAGGGATCCGGCCGCACGTGCAGTTACCCTGGGTGGCGTCATCGCCCGCAGCCGGGGTGGTGCTGACTGCGGCGGGGTGGGTTCTGGAGGTGGCTGTGGCTGCTGTGGTGTTCAGTCCGGATCGGGCCGGCCGCCGCTCCCGCTGCCGGACCGGGCTGGTGCTGGGGGCGGGCGGCGTGCTCGGCGCGGCCTGGATGACCGGCGCGCTGGCCTGCCTGCAGGACCGGCTGCCGTGCCAGGCCGGTGACGTGGACGTCATCGTCGGGACCAGCGCGGGGGCCGTGCTGGCCGCCGCGCTGCGCTGCCACGCTCCGGTCGAGGAGATGATGGCCTGGCAGCGCGGACAGGCCACCGGCATGCTGGCCGAGCATGCCGCCCTGGCCGCGCGGGACGGCCCGCTGCCGCCGCTGCCGCGCTGGGGCGTGGGCTCGGTGCGGCTGGCGCTCGCGGGCGTGGCCGCGCCGCACCGGGTCCCTCCGTGGGTGGGTGCGAAAGCCTGGTTGCCGCGCGGCCAGGCCCGGCACGCCGCGCTGCGCTCGGTGGTCGGCGCGCTGCATCGGCAGCATCATCAGCGGGCCTGCCGCGGCGGGCCGCCGCCGCACTGGGTCGACGGCCACACCTGGGTCGCCGCCGTGGACTACGACACGGGCCAGCGGGTGCTGTTCGGCCAGGAGGGCGCCCCGCGCGCGTCGCTGCCCGACGCGGTCGTCGCCTCCTGCTCGATTCCGGGCTGGTACGAGCCGGCGGTCATCGGCGGCCGCCGCTACGTCGACGGCGGCGTGCGGTCCGCGACCTCGCTCGATGTCCTGCGCGGCACCGATGTCCGGGACGTCTACGTGCTCGCGCCGACGGCCAGCACCGAGCCCGGCCATCCGCTCCTGCCGTACCTATGGTGGCAGCGCCGACTACGGCAGGTGCTCACCTATGGCCTGCTCCGGCAGGCCCAAGCGCTGTGCGCGCAGGGAAAGCGCGTCACCGTGTTGACGCCAGGCCCGAGGGACCTGGCCGCGATGGGGATCAACCTGATGGATCGTCGGCGCAGCGAGGCCGTGCTGGACCTGTCTTTGCGGACCTCGGCCGACGCACTCCGCAAGGCTTGACCGGGTCCTTGACCGTCGTAACTGCTAGCCGCCGCTCCCACTCCATCAGCTGCACGGGCCTCACAATGAACGTGTGCCTGACGCTGGGGAGCCTGCTGCCACGAAGAAGTCGCCGGCCTACCGGATCGGCGCGACCGTGCTCAGCGTGGCGGTCATCGTTTTCATCTTCCTGGCTGTCATCCCGCAGCTCGCGAACTACCGGGACGCCTGGGCCGCCATCGCGAAGATGAGCTTGGGCTGGTGGGTGGCCATCGCCGCCGCCGCGGTCATCAACCTGGGCGCCGGTGTCTGGGGATTCCAGGCGGCCCTGCCGCGGCTGCGTTTCCGGCACGGGTTCATGGAGATGCAGGCCTCGACGGCGGTGGCGACCACGGTGCCGGCGGGCGGGGCGCTGGCCCTGGGGCTCACCTACCGGATGTTCGGCAGCTTCGGGTTCTCCAACGTGGCCATCAGTACCGCGGTGGTGACCACCGGCGTGTGGAACCTGGGGGCCAAGTTCGGGCTGCCGATCGCGGCCGTGGCCCTGCTGGCGGTCACCGGACAACGAACCGGCGGCATGCCCCGGCTGGAGCAGGCGCTCACCGCGCTCGGGGTCGACCATGACGTCAAGGTCTATCCCGGCGCTGGCCACGGCTTCCTCAACGAACCTGACCCGGCGGACGCCACGCCGCTGCTGGTCTTCCTGGCGAAGATCTCCGGGACCCGTTTCACGAGCCGTCAGCCCGGGACGCGCGCCGCCGCATCGCCGCCTTCTTCAGCAAGCACCTGAAGGACTGACCAACGGTCTCCGCCAAGCCGGCCCGCAAGCACGCTCATGCGGCCACTCGCCGAGCTGCTGATCGGAGCTCCATCGGCCCCGGCGGTCGCGCCGTCGTGATCGCCAGGCCGGGATCCCCGCGCCGCTGGCCGCTACGGCTTGTCGAATTGCGCTTTAGAGCCGACTTGGACGTCGGCGCGTGTCAGCAGGTCGGCCCAGGCGGACCGGGAACAACGACAGGGAGCGGGCGCGGCACCAGGTGGCGGACTGGCGCAGGTCCATGGCGTATGCCTCTCTTGTCAGGCCGCGGTACCCGGCCAGGAACCCGGCGAGCGCGAGCCGTTCGGCATCGCTGAATGCTGGCTGAAGGGGGACGAGGGCGGTTGTGGTGGCGGTCACCGGGTACCTCCCGGTCCTGTAGGGCTCGATTACTGGATCTGACGTGGACGGGCTTCCCGGCTGGGATCGTCGCTGAGTGATCATTTCGATCGTCTACCTGGTCGTTCGTCGTCTGCTCGGCTGCCTGATGATGCTGACCCAGCGCCAGGTGTCCAAGGATGCCGAGCTCCTGGTGCTCCGGCACGAGAACGCGGTGCTCCGCCGCCAGATCAGCCGGGTCCGCTACCAGCCGGGGGACCGGCTGTGGCTGTCGGCACTGTCGCAACTGGTTCCCCGCCGCCGGTGGGGTGAGGTGTTCGCGGTGACCCCGGCGACGCTGCTCGCCTGGCATCGGCGGCTCGTCGCACGCAAATGGGACTACACCAGCCACCGACGTCCCGGGCGGCCGTCTACTACAGCCGCGATCCGCAAGCTCGTGATCCGCATCGCGATCGACAATCCGGGCTGGGGGCACCGGCGGGTGCAAGGCGAACTCGTCAAGCTCGGCCATCCGATCGCAGCATCCACGGTATGGCAGATCTTGCATGATGCCGGGATTGACCCGGTACCACGCCGCACCGGCCCGACCTGGCAGCAGTTCCTGACCGCGCAGGCCCGCGCCATCATCGCGGCCGACTTCGTGCATGTGGACACCGTGCTGCTCCGTCGTCTCTACGCGCTCATCGTCATCGACACGGCACCCGCCGCGTCCACCTGGCCGGTATTACCGCGCACCCGGACGGCGCGTGGACAACGCAGGCGGTGCGTAACTTCCTGACGGACCTCGGCCAGCGCGCGACGGCTCGTCGGCACCCTGCGCCGGGAGCTCTCGGACCGGGTGCTAATCATCAACGAGCACCACCTGCGACGAGCGCTGGCCGAGTACCTGCGGCACTATAACGCTGCCCGGCCGCGCCGTTCCCTCGGCCAGCTCACCCCAGCTCAAGCTGACACCCGGCCGCCTGAACCGGTCAACCTCGCCGAGTTCCGGATCCGCCGGAAGCAGGTCCTCGGCGGACTCACCCACGAGTACTACATCGCCGCCTGACTGTCCACAGGGCACCCCGAATCGTGTTTCCGAGCCCCACAGGCGCCGACCAAGGGTGCTGGGCGGCCCGGCGATGACGGCCAGTCTCCCCATCGACCGATCGATGCGGTTCTTGGTCGCAGTCCGACGATACGATGGGGCGTCTCGGCTCGAATCCTGGATCTGCGTAGTCCGCGATCAGGCGGATTCCGGTCCGGCATGCACGCGCTCGGCGACAGCCGCCGAGTCGAGGTAGCTGCTATGGCCCAGGCAGCACCGCTGAACCAGCGCGACTGGCGCTAAGCCGTAGTTCCCTCCGCGCGGGGACGGTGTTCGGGATCGGCGTTTGCGCCTTGATGATCCGCGGGCCGGGTGGCTGGCGTGCCGTAGCGGTGGCGGAACAGCAGGTAGGCTGGCGGCCCGGCGAGGAGGGGGAGCCAGTAGGAGGCGATCCGGTAAGCCAGGGTGGCCAGGAATGCGTCACCGGCGTGGACGCCGGCCAGGATCAGCAGGCCGCTCAGGCTGGCCTCCACAATGCCGAGTCCGCCTGGGGTCAGGGGGAAAAGCGCGATGATGCCGGCGGCGGAGTAGGCCAGCAGCACCAGGGAGGGCCGCGGGCTGGTCCCGGTGGCGCGCAGGGCGGCGAGGAGACAGACGTAGTCAAAGCCGAGGCGGCCGGCGGTCAGCAAGGCCGCCTGCCACCATTTCTCCCCCAGCACGGTCCTGATCGTGTCGCGTTCGGTCAGCAGCCGCTTGTCCAAGCCGGTCATCGAGGGACGGTGGCCGCGAGTGACCCAATTGCGCAGGCCCTGCGCCGCGCGACCGATTACGGTCAGCGGCCGGTCGGTATACAGCAGGACCGCGCCGAAGATGGCGAACAGGACGAACCCGGCGATGCCGAGCAGGGCGGTGTGGGCCAGCCCGGGGCTGATCGGCGCGCCGGCCAGTATGGTCGGCAGGGCGACGATGGGCAGGGCCAGCAGGCCGCCGACGCCGAGCAGGGAGAACGTGGTCAGGGCGCCGACGGCGGTGTCGGTGTCGAACCCGGCGGTGGTGAGCATGCCGAACTGGACGGCCGCGCCCGCCGCATCGCCGCCGGGCAGGCTATTGGTGACCGCGTTGCCGGTGAGCCCGGCGGTGACCACGGCGAACCAGCCCTTGGTCTGCAGCGCCAGCCGCTGGAGGGCGAAGTTGCAGGTGAAGGCGGCCAGTTCGGCGGCGATCGCGACGGTGAACCAGATCGGGCTCAACGTCGACAGGCGCGGCCAGGCACCCAGCACCGCAGCGAGCCTGGGCAAGACGAGGTAGATCGCCATGCCGGCCACCGCCACGACTAGGGCCCGCTTGATGACGGTCTTCCATGTCAGGGGGCGCTGCTGCTCGGCGTTGATGGCAGCGGCCTTCGCCGCGACCGGAGCGGACCTCCCGCCGGCGGCCGGTCCGCCGCCGGCGCCCTGAGGGTGCTTGTGAGCCGTCACGTGGTGGTTCATTCTGGCTAGCCGGGCTGTACCCGCCATCTTCGCTGTCGCCGGACTCATATTGCACCTCTTGGGCGATGGCCTTCGTCGCCATACCGATTGCCGGGGACTATTGGGCGAGCAAGAGCGCGATGTGACACACCGCCATCGCCATCCGCAACAAGGACCTCGCGCAGCAGCAGCGGGGCGGGCTCGCCGCGATAAGCATTAAAGATCGAAATCAGATGCCGAACGGGCGGTGGTGACAGCCTTGCCCAGATGGCTCATTCCAGCCAGTCACCGCGCTGCTGCCGGGGACCGGGCGCGTCCTTTCTCGCCCGCGATCGCATACGTTCAACGACTCGACGGCTGGGACACGACCGCCCACGTGCGGCGGCCGCGGCTGGATGTCCGTTCGCTGCGTGGAAGTCCCTGCTGGCATGCCGCGCTGCCAGTGGCGCCTCCGGGATCGGCGCGCCGGGATGAGCCTCCCCTCACGCGCTGGCTTGAGGCTCGGGACCACCGGCCTTGCGCCAGCTCTTCTTGCGGCGCCAGATCACGTAGGTGATGGCGCCGACGGGGATCGGCAGCAGGTACGTGAGCGTGCGGAAGACCAGGTCGCCTGCGACGGCCGCGCTGGACGGGGCGCCGCCGGCCACCATTACGGCGATGTACACCGCATCGGCGGTACCCAGGCCACCGGGAGTGACGGGAACGCTTCCCGCGAGCATCCCGAACGTGAAAGCGGCGAACACCACCGCCAGGCTGGCCTTCGAAGCGGGAATGCCGGTGAACCGCATTGACAACAAGAAAACCAGGAACGCGGCCAGCTGGCTCGAGATGGACGTGCAGGTCAGCCAGAACCACCGGGTGCGGGCCACGTCAATCGTCTGCCGGCGGATGTCCACCACCGCTGGCTCCAGGGAAGTGACCGGGCCCTTGCGGAACGGCCGTAGGAACCAGGTGGCCACCCTGTCCGCGATGCTGCCGAGCGCGCTGGCCGCCTGTTCCTTCCACAGCACCAGGCCGATGACAACGCCGGCCACCAGGCAGATGGCCAGCCCGGCGGCGGCCGCCACCACCAGCTGATGGGA
>Ga0335070_10010002_pt1 | contig 11090 bp, 10 predicted proteins | sample Lox_Sample_13_FD_206722 | JGI IMG/M metagenome (GOLD analysis project Ga0335070, IMG submission 206722) | Soil microbial communities from Loxahatchee National Wildlife Refuge, Florida, United States - Lox_Sample_1.3 | ecosystem: Environmental > Terrestrial > Soil > Wetlands | place: USA... | reverse complement strand
TTATGCCGGAGGAGTCAACGGCATAATGCTCCGGGAACAGCCCGCGGCAAATTTTATGTTTGGAAGCTTTTATGCGGAATCATTGCTTATGGCTGAAACCGGATTTTCAACCGGTGCCATCCAGGTAGCCGGGACTGCCAATATTCACCAGCTTCCTTTTTTTGTGGTGGCTTGTGATTATACCTTGATCGGGGAAGAGCTTTTTGCCGCTTCTGCTTATTTATCCAAAGAGCCCAAACTCTTAGGCAGTTTAAAAGGTTCTGATTTAGCTAAGCTTTTGATAATGATAATTCTGGCTCTTGGAGTTATTTTGGAAACAACCGGAGTTACCAGATTTACCTCCTGGTTTTTTGTGCAGTGAATGCAGATTTTTGGAGTATAACAGCTTGTCGAATTTGACCTTGAGGCTGTTGCAAATTCAGTGAGGCAAGAGCAAGCTTTTGCACTCTGTATAACAAATAACGGTAGAACAGACATTCCTGTCTGTTCATGATAGGCAAGAATAATAATGAAAGGTTCCTTTTTAATCTTATTGCTTTCAACCATATCCATCGGCTTTTTTCATGCCTTAGCGCCGGACCACTGGGTTCCTTTTGTGATGATTGGAAGGTCATCCAACTGGTCCAAAAGGAAATTAACCTGGGTAACTTTTTTGTCCGGGATCGGGCACGTCGGGTCTTCGATCTTGCTCGGAAGTGTCGGAATATTATTGGGCTTAACTCTCTCTAAGTTGCAGAATTTCGAAAGCTCCAGAGGCCAGATCGCCATCTACCTTTTGATAGGTTTTGGAGTGGCCTATGCCCTCTGGGGATTAAGACAGGCAAAAAAGCATACCCATCATCACCATTTTGATGTGAAACTAAGTCAGAAGAAGATTATAACAGTCTGGGCTTTGATGGCGGTATTTGTATTGGGACCCTGTGAGCCTTTGATCCCCTTGATGTTCTTAGCCACCCAGTTCGGCTGGAGAGGTATCTGGGGAATCTCGATTACATTTTCGGCTATGACTATCTTGATGATGATAACCCAGACACTCTTGGCTTATTCCGGAGTCAAACTGGTGAAGACTGAGTTTGCCGAGAAATATACGCATTCGATTGCAGGTGCGGTTATAGCTTTGACTGGAGTGTTCGTTTTATTTTTGGGCATTTAAAGTGCGGAGGTCTTTAGGCCTCCAGTTGTATAATGTGAGCTTGTAGGGACAGGTCTCGTCCCTGGCCGAACCTATAAGAGGACAGCCATAAAGGCTGTCCCTACAAAAGGCAAAAAAATTCCATGCGTAGAGAAGTTCCTTTAATCATCTGTTTTTTAGCTGGTGCTTTTTTCATCGGGAATTATTTTTCTCCGAAAATTCAGCCGGTCGCACAGATAGTCAACCAGTGGGCAATAATCGCCATCTCTTTTGCCTATGTTCTGGGAGTTTCCAATATCTTAAGGGTAAATTATCAGGTCATAAGAAGAAGGGGAAAGGATTGGGTCAATAAGATTGTTCTGATAGCCGGGTTAATAGTAATGATCATTTTGGGGATTGGCTGGGGTGTCAATGAAGGCACCACTTTCAACTGGGTCTTTATGAATGCTCTTTATCCCATGCAGGCAACTATGTTTGCCCTTCTGGCATTCTATATTGCCTCGGCTGCATTCCGGGCTTTCAGGATAAGATCCTGGGAAGCAGCCTTATTGGGTATCACTGCGGTTTTAGTGATGATCGGAAGAGTCCCCATAGGCGAGGCTGTTTGGAAAAATTTCCCGCCATTTACCGAGTGGATTATGAACGTGCCCCAGTTGGCAGCCAAAAGGGCGATTATGATCGGAGCAGCCCTGGGCGCGATCTCCACCGGCTTAAAAGTTTTGATCGGATTAGAGAAGACCTATATGGGTGGCGAGTAATTTGTAGTTGCTCGATTTATCGAGCATCAAGCCCAATGAATGGGGCGACTAAATTGAAGAACTATCAGGCTGACTGACACTGTAAAAACGAGTTTTCGGAAATTCTTATGCGCAACTTTTTTGAAAAACTCCAGACCTTAGACCGCAGGATAATTTTTATCTTCGTGGGGATTGCCCTTGTTCTTCCTCTCTTTTTCCCTTTGAACATAAAATTCTCGGTTACTGCTCCGGTTAAGAATTTTTATGATGCGATCGAATCTCTGCCCCCTGGTTCCAAAGTCCTTTTGAGCGCAGATTACGATCCTGGTTCTATGCCTGAGCTCTGGCCCATGCATTTGGCGGCCTTAAGACAGCTGAGCAAGCGGAACATCAAAGTAATCTCCATCCAGCTCTGGGCAACCGGCTCTCCTCTGGCTGAAAGAGCCTTTAATTTGGTATCAGTAGGGGAATATCACAAGCAGTACGGGGTCGATTTTGCTAATTTAGGCTTTAAGGAAGGAAGGGAAGTGGTGATGGTTTCGATGGGAAACTCCATTCCCCAGACCTTCCCAACTGATTATCACGGTAATAATACTACGGATTTGCCTATTATGCAGGGAGTAACGAATTTCAGCGATCTGGCGATGATAGTGAACATATCTGGAGGTCTTCCCGGAACAAAGGAATGGATCTTACAAGTGGTTTCACGCTTCCACATAAAGCTTGCCTCAGGCTGCACTGCAGTGAGTGCACCGGAATTTTATCCTTATCTTCAGTCAGGACAGTTAGTGGGACTTTTAGGCGGGATGAAGGGTGCGGCAGAATACGAACAGATGGTCGGGGTTCCCGGCCTGGGAAAAAGAGGAATGGATTCGCAATCTGTGGCACACTTAGTTATTTTCTTCTTTATAGTAGTCGGGAATATCGCTTATTTCTCTACGAAACTCTTGAAAAAGGAGAAAAAGTAGAATATGCCTTCATCCGAACTGATCGGGACCTGGGTTGCTGCAGGATTAACCATATTCTGTTTCAGCTTCCTGTATAAGGATAATCCTTTTTATAAGTTTGCTGAGCATCTCTATGTGGGGATTTCTGCTGGTTACTGGACTTCCCTGGAATATCACAATGTATTCAGGCCTAATCTGTGGGATCCTTTGATGAGATTAAACCTGAATGTTCTCTTCTCATTCCCCCAGATCGGATTAGCTTTTATGTGGCAGTATTTGATTTTGATAATTCCCTTCGCCTTCGGGATTTTATTTTTCACCCGGTTTACCAAAAATTTTGCCTGGCTTTCCAGATGGTCAATGGCCTTGATCATAGGAATCTTTGCCGGCATAGCCATCATCGGATACAGCACCGGCGATTTAATCCTGCAAATTCATGCCAATTTGCTACCATTATGGACCGGTAACTGGTTTTCTTCTTTGAATAATATCCTGCTGACAGTCGGTGTTCTCACTTCTTTGATTTACTTTTTCTTCTCCAAGGAGCATAAGGGAGCCTTAGGAGCTGGTGCCAAAATCGGCATTTGGTTTCTGATGATCTCCTTTGGTGCTTCATTCGGATATACGGTAATGTCCCGTATGTCACTTCTTATCGGAAGAATCTATTTCCTTGTCGGGAACTGCCTCGGGTTGATAAAATAAAAAAGCCTCCATCTCTGGAGGCTTTTTTTATGCTATCGACAATTTTATTTCTTTTTTGCCAGAGTTGCGCTCAGGGAGACTTTCGTGGTTAGGACCATTCCACCTCTGGGGTCGTTGTCGGTTACCGAAATTATTGCGCTCTTAATCGTTGTGTCAGTAGGTGCGGTAAAGAAAAAGCCAGAGGACTCACCATAGCCATTGGTTATCCTGGGCGAACCTGTGATTGTGCCTGAAGAGGCACTCGCAGAAAGGGAATGACCTCCCAAGGGGTTACCCGGGCGATCCTTTATCAGTACCGTGAAAGGCTCAGTAGTCCCGTATACCACTGAAGAGGTTATGTCTATCGAACAATTCTTGTAATAGGTAAAACCAGTCAGGAAATTGACCGGAACCGTAGCGGAAGACCAGCCTGCTTTGGCGGTAAGGTTGGAAACCGCTCCTATTCCATCATCCGGTGAAACCGGTGAATAATCCCGGGTCAAAATCTGGCTCGTCAGCTCGGTCTCAAAAATAGAAGCATTCACACCGTCCTGGGTAGTTCCGGAACCACAGGTTCCGAAATCTGTCTTCATATCGACCTGTGTCCCTCCTACTACGAAATTACCATTCAGGTCAACGACTCTGACAACCACTTTTCCTTTTGATGCTCCATCTGCAACCAGGGAAAGAGGATAGGTTAAGAATGTGGTAGTATCAGGTGGTCCCGAAACTATAATGACACAGGAGTCGGAAACAGTTCCTCCTGCAGTCGAAGCGTAAACATGAGCTAAACCATCATTCCTTGGCTCGCCAGAATGATATACTGATTTAGCTAAACCCCCAGCTGTAGTGGCATAAGCATCAACCATCCCCTCCTCTGTCCCAAAATAGACTGCGGTATTGTCCTGAACCGGATTCCCATAGATATCGTCTACCATCGCCAACACATCAGAGGTGACATTCACGATGTCCCATCCCCGGATATTCAAAGGCTTTGCTCCTAAGGAGAGATAGGCTGGAGGACCGGCATTGACTGCTACCCGGGTGACATTGGAGAAAATAGTTCCTGATTCAGCTCTTAGTTCCACTGTCCCGGAGATAGTACCACTATTCAAGGTTACCACTGCCTGGCCTGAGACACCAGTATAAGCTGTGTCTGGACCATACCCTTTATTCTCAAGGTTCTCGCCACCGTGGGGACCATTTAATATTTGGAAAACAATCTCATTGCCTGCCCCGACCTTGTTTCCAAGCTCGTCATAGCCTGTAGCCATCAAGAGCACGGACTCTATGCCTCCAGTTCCCTTTACCTGGATAGATGGCTTGGCTGAAGTGAATTCTATACTGGCTATGGTTCCGCTGCTGGAACCAGAACCAGTGTAGGTGATGTGTAAAGTCGTGGTTAAGCTGTCTCCGCTGGAAAGCCTAGCTTTCAGGGTTACTGTGCCGGTATCTGAAGATACGAAATAGGAGTGGGCATTGCCCGTGGTATCGGTCATGTCATAAGTATTCCTGAAAGAGCCCAAGGATAAAGGTGAAGCTGAAAAGTTCACCCGAATATTATTAAGGGGGTTATCATCCTGATCAGTCACCTTCGCCTGAACCAGTGTCGAATCTCCTGTTTGCATTGAGGTTTTCAGGGCAGTGAATGTTTTTAAGACCGTTTGAGTGCTGGGAGTAGGAGAAGTGGAACTCTTCTTACACCCAGCTACGAAGAGAGAAAGAGCCAAAACCACAAAAATCAATCCGAAAACAAAAAAAACTTTGTTCCTCATAACCGCTCCTTTAAATGTTTGTTATGGTTTGAAGTTAACTAACTATTTTATCGGCAGGTTTAAACAAGAATTTAGGGGGAAAAGTATACCCTTTTTCTCTATGGGAGAGGGTTAAAGAGAGATCAATTGTAGTTGCTCGATTCATCGAGCATTTTTGTAGCGCGACCTTTTCAGGGTCGCATTGCGAGGATGTAGGGATTCAAAATCTTGAACCCCTACCAATCAGATCACCAGCAGCTTTCAGCGTGTCCATCGGGCCCCCTGACCCGAAGGAGAAATCCTGGATGTGGGGCGTGAAACCCGACGCCGCAAATAGATTAAATTACCAGCAACTCAGCTATCTTCTCTTTGAGTTCTGCCAAATTGGAGGATTTTATCAGGTAGGCATCCGCGATCCAGGAGGAAAAATCAGACTTAAAAGTCTCGTACGCAGAATTCAAAACCACTGGGAGGTTTTTATTGAACCCCTTTATCTGCTTGAGCACCTCTAAACCGTGGAGTTTCTTTATCTTTATATCCAGAACCACTAAATCCGGGAGATTCTTTTTGGTCAGAAGGACTGCCTCTTGACCATCCATCGTTGTCATTACCTCATACCCCTCATCCTGAAGCTCTTCCTGGTAAAGCTCCAGAAGATGAGGCTCGTCTTCTACTAACAATATTTTGTACATAGGAACCTTCTTCCTTTAAGAAAGTCCTGGAAATTGATAATCAGTAGCGTCGCCACTCCCGTGGCAAAGAAAAATGTTATCACAGGAATAAGGACGCCAGGTCGATTAGCTCTCCCTCAGAAACGGTAAATAAACTATAAACTTTGACCCTTTCTCCGCTTCGCTCTTTACCTCGATGTACCCCTGGTGGTCTGCGATGATCTTCTTGCAGACCGATAAACCCAGGCCCGAGCCTTTAGGCTTGGTGGTAAAAAAGGGAATCCAGAGCTTTTGCAGATTCTCTTCCTTTATCCCTGAGCCTGTATCCTCGACTTCGAAAATGGCGAATTCCTCGTTTCTTTGAGTTTTGATAGTCAAAGCCCCTCCCTCAGGCATAGCCTCGACTGCATTTTCTATAAGATTGAAAAGAACTTGCTTTATTCTTTTAGGGTCAAAATTCAAAATAGGGGGTTCAGGGGAGAATTTTGTCTTTAACCAGATCCCGTTATATCTAAGCTTGCCCTTGAAGACTTCAATAGCCTCCTTGATCAGAAGATTCAGATCCTTTTTCTCATAGTTTAACTTGGTGGCTTTAGAATAATCTAATATTTCAGAGGTTATGCTCTCCAGACGTTCAGTCTCTTTTACGATTATTTCTAACTCGTGAGGCCCCAGTTTTCCTTGTTCTGCCTTTCTTAAAGCCCGACGAGCATAACCGCCCATGGTCACCAGGGGAGTCTTTATCTCATGGGCTACGGTAGTGGCTAACTTCCCTATATCCACCCATCTTTCAGCTTGCAAAAGATAGTTTTGATTTTCTCTTAAAATCTGGGAGGCAAGCTCTAATTCCTTTATTTTTTGCTTGAGCTCTTCATGCAAAATGATATTTTCGATCTGGGAAGCTGCCTGGTTGGCAAAAGTCTCCAGGCCTACCTGGTCGTCCTCGAAGATTTTATTGCCAGTGATGAGATTGTCCACTGCCAGAACCCCTATAGCTTTGTTTTCCGAGAATATCGGGACGAGCAAAAACCCCTTGGTGCTGAGAATTTTCAAAACCTCATCCGGCTTTAGATTTGAGACCTCTTCCTCTTTCAGATTAAAGCTTTTTTTCTCTAACATGCTTTTCACTAAGACATTATCCTTATCCTCCAGAGAGAAGGAAAGAGTCTTTATCCTGCTGGTTAACTCGTTCTCCTGCTCGTCCGAGTCAAGCACATTCTCCAGCATCTGGTCAAAAGTAACTTTTTCCCTTTTTATGTAAGACCAGATTTTGAAGGCTTCTTCCTGGTCTTTTGGACCTAATCCCATCTTTCCTTCCAGGGTTTGAGTCTTGGGATTAACCAGAAAGATGAAAGCCCGGTTAAAACCGAATGCCTCTCCAGCTGTGACTCCGGTCAATATTATCCTTAAGGTCTTATCCAGTTCCTGGGATTTGAGTAAGGCATCCGATACTTTTTTTAAAAGGGAAAGCTCCTCCAATTTCTTGTTCAGGTCCTGGTTTATCCTCTCCAGATAATTATCGAAGGTTTTCACTTGGCCGAGCAGAATTTTTAAAGACTCTTCTGCGATCCGGTCGGCGCTTCTCCTTCCGGCAAACCTGGAGGAAAGCTTCTGGAAAAAGCTGCATTCCAGGCAGTTCCCCAGTCTTTCATCCGGGGGAAAGCAGACTTCGAGCTTCTCCCCTGAAGCTAATAGGTTAAGCCAGCATTTCCCCTGCTCTTTTCTATCCGGTGAAAAACAAGAAAGAGGAACATCAAAAAAATCTGATTTCATTTCCCCCTCACAAAATTGATTTATATTTTACTATAAAGTCTTTACAATCATTTGTCAAGACTTTTATGTTGACATCTCTGAGATTTATTTTAATTTTACGTTTATGAGGAAATCCGAGTTCCAGAAAATTCAAAAAATAGTCAAGATTGCTTTAGATGAAGACATCGGTTCAGGAGACGTTACTTCCGAATTGACCATTCCGGAGCGACAAAGGGGTAAAGGGTTTATCTTAGCCAAAGAGAAAGGGATAATTGCGGGCCTGGAAGTGGTGAAATCTGTTTTCCATGAGATTGATCCCCGAATAACGTTCAAACCTTTAGGATGTGACGGAGATGAGGTAAAGCAAGGTCAAAAAGTTGTATCGATTCAGGGGAAGGTAAAAAGCATCCTGGCTGGAGAAAGAACCGCCCTGAATTATCTGCAGAGGCTTTCGGGAATTGCCACCTTGACGAATGAATTTGTGCGAAAAACCAAAGGAACTTCGGCGAAGATCCTGGATACCCGCAAGACCATACCTGGATTGAGGTTTTTGGAAAAGTATGCGGTGAAAAAGGGTGGGGGAGAAAACCATCGCCAGGGGCTTTATGATATGATACTGATCAAGGATAACCACATTCAGGCAGCCGGCAGCATCTCTGCAACAATCAGGAAAGCTCAGAGAAACAGAAGAGGACTTAAAATCGAAGTCGAAACTAAGAATTTAAAGGAGATTAAAGAAGCTCTGAATTTCAAAATCGATCGGATTATGCTGGATAATTTCAAGCTTGCGGATTTGAAAAAAGCAGTAAGGCTTATACGTTCAAAAAACAAAAAAGTGGAGATTGAAGCCTCGGGCAGGGTTAATCTGAAAAATGTCAGAAAAATAGCCTTGAGTGGTATAGATTATATCTCTATCGGAGCATTAACTCATTCAGCAAAGGCTCTGGACTTCAGTCTTCTGCTGAAATGAGGATGTAATAGAGGTCTTTAGGCCTCCATAAGTATAAAGTAGCCAAATGAATGTGGAAGGCTAAAACCTTCTGCAACCAACTATCATCCAGAAATAAGATGATCTCAGAAAATATTCTTACCCTTCTGAAAAGAGAAATGAACTCGGGCGGTCTAAGCACCAGTCTTCTTTCCTCGTCTTTGAATCTACCAACCTCTTCAGTTTATGAAGGGATTGCAGAATTAAAAAAACTTGGATACAAAATCGAGACCGAGAAGGGGAAAATTTATCGCTTGACCTCAGTACCTGATAGCCTTATCCCTTTGGAGATTCACGATAATCTCAAGACCAAAATTTTTGGGAAAAGAATCCTTTCTTACCGGACTTTGAAATCGACCAATGACTTAGCTTACAGGTTGGCTGAAGAGAAAGCTCCAGAGGGAACTTTGATAGTGGCTGAAAAGCAGACAGCAGGAAAAGGAAGATTAGGTAGAAAATGGCTTTCTCCTCCGGAAAAAGGAATCTGGATGAGTTTGATCTTAAGACCAAAAATCCCGCCAGCCAAAGCACCCGGACTTTCCTTATGCACCGGCTTAGCTCTGGTCCAGACTATAAGAGAAAAGACCGGACTGAAAGCAGACCTGAAATGGCCCAATGACTGCCTGATAGAAGGAAAAAAATTTGCCGGCATTCTTTTGGAGCTCTCAGCAGAACTGGATAAAGTAAATTTCGTCATAATCGGTGTGGGAGTAAACGTAAACCAGGTCCAGAACGATTTCCCCAGGAACCTGATAGGCAAAGCGACCTCCATCTTGATTGAATCCGGCAACAAATATTCCAGAGTTGAGCTTCTCAAAACCTTTCTGGAGAAGATGGAGAAAATCTATCTGAACTTCAAAACTTTTGGACTGAGATTTTATCTGGGGGAGATAAAAAGTTCTTCTTCAATGCTGGGAAGTAAGGTGAAGCTCTTATACGGAAAGGAGAAGATCAAAGGAATCGTTAAAGACATTGATGAGAATGGCTCCTTAATTTTCGAAACACGGGGACGCCTGAGAATCATAAGCTCCGGCGAGGTGACTCTGATTTAAAAGAAGAAAAAACGGGAGGGGACAAGCCCCTCCCCTACGAAAGATCCAGAAATCTTTCAGGAGGAAACATGCTTATTTGTATAGACATAGGTAATACCAACACAGTGGTGGGAATCTTCATAAAAAACACTTTGCGGAACTATTTTCGCGTCTCCTCCAATCATTTCTTGACAGTGGATGAGTGCGGCATTTTGATCCGACAGCTGATTGGAGAGGTCAAAACCGAGAAGATCGAAGGGGTAGTAATCGCCTCGGTTGTGCCAGCCCTGACCACTGTTTATGAAGAGATGAGCAGGAATTATCTGCATACTGATCCGGTGATAGTCTCATCCAAACTTCCTCTGGGCATAAAGATACTTTACGATAATCCCGAGCAGGTAGGAGCAGACAGAATCGCCAACGCAGTAGCTGCTTTTGAAATCTACGGTGGCTCGGTTATCGTGGTCGATTTAGGCACGGCCACAACTTTCGATGTGATCTCTGAAAAGGGTGAATATCTTGGAGGAGTCATATCTCCGGGAATCGAGACCTCTTCTGCCAACCTTTTTCAGAAAGCCGCTCTTCTTTCCAGGGTGGAGCTTAAGAAACCGAAAAAAGTCATCGGAACAAACACCCAGGATAGTCTTAAATCCGGAATAATCTATGGAGCAGTGGGACAGATAGACGAGATCGTCAAAAGGATTGAAAAAGAGCTGAAACATATTCCCAAAGTCATAGGAACGGGTGGCTTAGCTGAGATGATTTATAAGGAATCAGGCTCCATTCAAAAAATCGACCCCACCTTAACCCTGAAGGGGCTGAAGATTATTTTTGACAGGGTAATAAAATCAAATAAAGCAAAGAAAATCTGAGTATTATCAGACTTAAGAATTTGACCAGCATGAAGATAACTCGGATAAATTTTTCTTAAAATTTTACTTGCTTTTTTAAAGCCTGGTTTATATATTCTGCCAATCCTTAGCAAACTAAAAGATGGAGTGCTAAAAAAGTCGCATATTTTATTTAGAGACAAAAAGATAGAAGATTTAGATCTATTTACGTTCCGTCAGGTCCTGGACTTGATGAAACAACAGCCAGGCCATTAATCGACTATAAAAAACTAAAGTTATAAACCATTAAACCTTCTTAACTACAAAAAAAGGAGAAAAATTTATGAAGGTTAAGCCATTGGGTGACAGAGTGTTGATCAAGCCCCTGGAGGCTAAAGACGTAAAAAAGGGCGGAATCATCATTCCGGATACTGCCAAGGAAAAACCCCAGGAGGGGGAGATAATCGAGGTTGGTACTGGTAGGGTGACCGAAGAGGGAAAACAGTTGACCATGGAGGTCAAAAAAGGGGACAAGGTTTTATACGGTAAATACTCAGGCACAGAAGT
>Ga0335070_10010001_pt1 | contig 11090 bp, 6 predicted proteins | sample Lox_Sample_13_FD_206722 | JGI IMG/M metagenome (GOLD analysis project Ga0335070, IMG submission 206722) | Soil microbial communities from Loxahatchee National Wildlife Refuge, Florida, United States - Lox_Sample_1.3 | ecosystem: Environmental > Terrestrial > Soil > Wetlands | place: USA: Florida... | reverse complement strand
CTGGCAACCAACGGGACTTCGGTCTGCGGCGATTCTTGGTTCATGGTCGTCACCTGCTGCCGTGGAATGTGCGGTTGATGACGTCAAGCTGCTGCTCGCGGGTCAGGCGGACGAAGTTCACCGCATAGCCGGACACGCGGATGGTCAGGGTCGGGTAGCGCTCGGGATGCTCCATCGCATCGAGGAGCATCTCGCGGTTCAGCACGTTGACGTTGACGTGATAGCCCTGGGCACCGAAGAAGCTGTCGAGCAAGCCCACCAGGTTCGTCACCTGGATGTCGCGCGTACGCCCGAGGCCCTCCGGGACCATTGTCGCCGTGAGCGAGATGCCGTCTGCGGCATCGCGGTACGGGATCTTTGCCACCGAGGCGGCGGCCGCCATGATGCCGTGCGAGTCGCGACCGTGCATGGGGTTGGCGCCGGGCGCGAACGGCTCGCCCTTGCGGCGTCCATCCGGAGTGTTGCCGGTGTTCTTGCCGTAGACGACGTTCGAGGTGATGGTGAGGACCGACTGGGTGTGCAGCGCGTTGCGATACGTCGGATACTTGCGCAGCCGGCTCATGAACGCGCCGACCACGGCGGCGGCCAGTTGATCGACGCTGTTGTCGTTGTTGCCGAACTTCGGGAAGTCGCCCTCGGCCTGGTAGGCGACGACAAGGCCCGAGTCGTCGCGGATGACTTTCACGCGAGCGAAGCGAATCGCCGAGAGGCTATCCGCCACCACCGAGAGTCCCGCGATGCCAAATGCCATCGTACGGACCGGTGCGTAGTCGTGCAGCGCCATCTCGATGCGCTCGTAGGAATACTTGTCGTGCATGTAGTGGATGACGTTCATCGCGTTGACGTACACGCCTGCGACCCATTCCATCATGCGCTCGAACTTCCCCACCACGTCGTCAAATTCCAAGTAGTCGCCGCGTACCGGCTCGTAGGCAGGGCCGACTTGCTCGCCGCTGATCTCGTCGCGCCCGCCATTGATGGCGTAGAGGAGGCACTTGGCAAGGTTGGCGCGCGCCCCGAAGAACTGCATCTGCTTGCCGACGAGCATCGGCGACACGCAGCAGGCGATGGCGCCGTCATCGCCCCACGCTTGGCGCATGACCGTGTCGCATTCGAACTGCAGAGCGCTCGTGTCGATGGCGACCTTCGCGGCAAAGGCGCGGAAGGGGTCCGGGAGACGCGGCGAATACCAGACCGTCAGATTCGGCTCGGGCGCCGGGCCGAGGTTGTAGAGGGTCTGCAGGAACCGGAAGCTCGTCTTTGTGACCAACGATCGCCCGTCGTCGCCCATGCCACCAATGGACTCGGTTACCCAGGTCGGATCGCCGGCGAAGAGTTCGTCGTACTCGGGGGTGCGCAGGAAGCGCACGATGCGCAGCTTGATGACGAAGTCGTCGATCATCTCCTGCGCCTGCGTCTCGGTGAGGGCACCTTCCGCGAGGTCGCGCTCGATGTAGATGTCGAGAAAGGTCGAGGTGCGGCCGAGCGACATGGCGGCGCCGTTCTGTTCTTTGACCGAGGCGAGGTACGCGAAGTAGAGCCACTGCACGGCCTCGCGCGCGGTGCGCGCCGGGCCCGAGATGTCGCAGCCGTAGCTCTTCGCCATCTGCTGCAGCTCGCGCAGGGCTCGAATTTGTTCGCTCAGCTCTTCGCGGTCGCGAATGATCTCGTCCGTCGACATCTTGTCGTCGAGCGCTGCCTTCTCTTGCTCCTTCTTCGCGACCAGTCGGGCGACACCGTAGAGCGGAACGCGGCGGTAATCGCCGATGATGCGCCCGCGGCCGTACGCATCGGGCAGGCCGGTGAGGATGTGCGCGCTGCGGCAGCGGCGGATGTCGGCGGTGTAGGCGTCGAAGACGCCTTCGTTGTGGGTCTTGCGGTACTTGGTGAAGGCTTCCACGACCGCCGGGTCCGGTGTGTAGCCGTAGGCTTTCAACGAGCTGAGCACCATGCGCAGACCGCCGTTGGGCATGATGGCGCGCTTGAGCGGCGCGTCGGTTTGCAGGCCGACGATGATCTCGTTGTCGCGGTCGATGTATCCCGGCGCGTGCGCCGTGATCGAGCTGGGGATTTGCGAGACGTCGAGCACGCCTTTTTTACGCTCCTCCACGAACAGCGCTTCCAGCCGCTTCCAAAGGTTCTTGGTGCGCTCGGTGGCGGGGGAGAGGAAGGCGCCATTGCCCTCGTAGGGCGTGTAGTTGCGCTGGATGAACCAGCGCACGTTGATGTCGCGCTGCCAGAGGCCCGGCTTGAATCCGCGCCAAGCGTCGGGCTGAGCGGTGGATGCGGTTGCGTCAGAAGAGGTCATGGCTTGCACGTCCTTCATTTTCTTCCTGAATCCCGTCGATGAATCCCTGCGCGCCGGTTTCGATGCCGGCGGCGTTGCCCTCGTCGGTGTCGATGTGCATGGCGAGGCTGAAGTTGGGATCGACGCGCACGAGCACGTCACCGAAGACGAGCTCACGGTCGCCGGCGATGCGCACCCGCACGAAGGACTTGTCACGCACGCCGTAGCGCAGCGCGTCCGCCGGCGTCATGTGAATGTGGCGCAGCGCGCAGATGACGCCGCGCTCGAGGGCGACGCTGCCGGCGGGGCCTGCGAGCGTACAGCCGGGCGTCCCCGCAATGTCGCCGCTCTCACGCACGGGAGGATGCACGCCGAGCTTGAACTGCTCGGTCATGGCGATCTCCACCTGCGTCGCCTTGCGCACCGGCCCGAGCACGCGCACCCGTTCGATGCGGCCTTTCGGACCAACGAGGGTGACCTGTTCCTTGCACGAGAACTGTCCTGGTTGCGACAGGTCCGTATGGCGAGTCAGCTGATGGCCCGCTCCGTACAGCTTCTCGACGTGCTCCTGTGTGAGGTGCGCGTGATGCGCGGAGACCTCGACCAGAAACGGCTGCTGCTTCTGCGCGGCGAGCACGCCGGCAATGTAGGAGCGGCTCAAGGCGCGCAAGGCTTCGCGCGCCATCATGCGTTCCTCGTCCGTCGGGACGACGAGGACCCCCACCTGCGAGTCATCGGTCGAGATGCGGCACACTGCATCGAAGCCGCGCGCCTCACGGTTGCGCTGCAGATCGAGCTTGATCCCCATGCAATCCAGCCCCTGGAGCGCCAGCGCGCGCACCGCGGCGCTGCCTTGCCCGATGCCGCCGGTGAAGATGACCGCGTCCAATCCGCCCATCGCCGCGACATACGATCCAATGTACTTGCGGACGCGGTAGCAGTACGCCTTGAGGGCAATCAGCGAGCGGTGCTGTCCCTGGTCGGCAGCGGCGATCACTTCACGCATGTCGCTCGACACGCCGGAGAGGCCGAGCAAACCGCTCTTCTTGTTGAGCAGCTCTTCGCTCTGCGTGGCCGTGAATCCCTCGCTACGTTCGAGGAAGGCGAGGACGCCGGCGTCGACGTCGCCGCAGCGCGTGCCCATGATGAGCCCTTCGGCGGGCGTGAACCCCATGCTCGTATCGATCGAACGGCCATGGTCGACGGCGCACAGGGATGAGCCGTTGCCGAGGTGGCAGCTCACGAGTTGCAGCTCATTGGGCCGGCGTTTGAGGAACTGCGCGGCACGCAGCGCCACGTACGCGTGCGATGTGCCGTGGAAGCCGTAGCGCCGCACGCCCTTCTGTTCATAGAGCTCGTACGGCAGCCCGTAGAGAAAGGCATACGGCGGCAGCGTGTGGTGGAAGGCCGTGTCGAACACCGCCACGTGCGGCACGGCGGGAAACAGCCGTCGCATCTCGCGGATACCCGCGACGTTGACGGGGTTGTGCAGCGGCGCGAGCGGATTGAGCGCCTCGATGTGCGCCAGCACCTCGTCGCTGATCACCGTCGCCTCGGTGAAGCGCTCGCCGCCGTGCACGACGCGATGCGCGACGACGCTGACCTCGCCCGCGCCGCTGCTCACGCCGGTCTCCTTCGCCGTGAGCTCGCCGAGCATCGCCTTGAAGGCCTCCGCGAAGCCGCCCTGTGGCAGCTCACGTTTCACTTCGCCCTTCGGCCCGCGATAGACGTGTCGTGTCCCTGCCAAGCCGATGCGCTCGACCAGCCCGCGGGCGTTTCGAGATTCATCCATCGTGTCGTAGAAACTGTACTTGAGGGACGACGAGCCGCAGTTGATGACGAGAATCTTCTCCGGCCGCTCGCCCTTGAGTTTCAGGCCGTACGGGTCGGGGCTTTGGGCGAGCGCCGCGGTGGCCGCCGACGGGTCGGCGATCAAAGCTTTGAAACGGTCGGCGATCGTGCGGGTGATGTATTGGACTGCCCCTGGTTCGGCGACGATCACGGATTGGAAGAGCGACACGGGAATGCGCAGCACCTCGCAGCGCGACTCGGCGATGATGTCCGCGAGCATCGCATCGCCGGTCATGAGCGCCATCTCGCCGAACGTGCCGCCGGCCTCGATGCGGCCGACCGTCTGTCGTGTGCCGCCCGGACCCAGCACCGACCCCGTGGCCGTACCGCTGAGAATTATGCCGAGGTGTGCGGCCTGCGCCCCGTAGTGCACGATCGCTTCATTGGCCTCGAACGACGCGACGCGAGAACCGTCGACAAGGCCAGCGAGGCGTTCGTCGCTGAAGCCGGCGAACAGACCGACGTTGGCTTTCAGAAAGGTGACGATGTCGGATGGCGTTTTCATCGGGACGTATGACCTCCTGAGGATGGATCGACTGGAGCGGCAGAGGGCGTGCCTTCGCGCGCCGGCGCCGCGTACCACTGCTCCTTGGGAACCAGCTTGGCCTGCGCGGGATCGCTCACGTACGCCGGCGTCATGATCTGCACGCCGTACTCGTTGAACACGTCGAGGATGTTGCGGTGCAGCGCGGTGTACAGCGACATCATGGCCTGCGCGTCGTGGCAGTACGCATTGATCTCGTACTCGACGGCGAAGTCGGCAAGCTTGCGATGCAGGACGAAGGGTGGTGGCTCTTTGAGCAACCCGGGTGTGCGCTCCACCGCCAGGAGGAGCATGCCTTCGACTTGCCGCCAAGGCGTCTCGTAGCCGATTCCAACGGTGGTGTGCAAGATGAGGCCCTGCGCCCGCGCCAACGAGCTGTAGTTCACGATTTCGCTGTTGAGGATTTGTGAGTTGGGGATGACGACCTCCTCGTTCTTGAGCGAGCGCAGGTGGGTCACCTGCAGGCGCATCGCGATCACGTCGCCGAGCGTCTCGCCGACCTTGATGCGGTCGCCGACCTTGAAGGCGCGCCGGTACGTCATGGTGTAGCCGGCGATCATGTTGGAGATGACGGAGGACGACCCAAGGGAGAAGACGACCCCGAGGAAGAGCGAGATGCCTTTGAATGCGGCCGACTCCGATCCGGGGATGTAGGGGTAGGCGACGACGAGGCCGAATGCGATCACCGCCACGCGGGCGATCCTGTAGGTGGGTCCGGCCCACTCGCGATCGAACCCTGCCACCGTCACGGATCCACGCGCAACGGCGTCGAAGAAGAGGCGCGTCATCCGCAGCACGAAGCGCATGACGACGAAGAGAATGGCGAGGAAGACCAGGTTGGGGATATTCGCCAGAACGGCGCGGCCCATCACACGCACCGGGCCGACGACGACCGGCAGGACGCGGTTGGCGGCGCCGCGCGTCCAGGGGAACAGCGAGAGCACGAAGTGCAGATAGATCAGGACCAGCGCCAGCAGTGCCACCACACGAACGGCGCGCAGCATGTTACTCAGCGCCCCCCGGATCTGCTCCGCGCGTACGAGCTCGAACGACTGAGCCTCGAGCGCTTCAATGCGGCGGTGGAAGCGTTGCTCCAGGCGGACGTCGAGCCGGCGCGTCAGCCACACTACCAGCACCGTCGCCAGCGCCAGCGCCGCCGTGGCCACCACCGCGAGCAGCGCGTCGCGCAGCAATTGCTCCGGCCGGCGTTCCTGGCGGTACTCGTCAATCGCCTGGACGATGCGATGGCGGTAGAGATCGGCGAGCACCGTGAGGCTGACTTGCATCTGCCGCGCATCGGCGTCGACCAACATCAGGACGTCGCGCTCACCGGCCATGATCCTCATGTACTCACCCGACGGCACGACGCGCAGTTCGTCGGACCGGATGGTCGGCTCCGCTGCAATTGCCTCGATACGCTCTCTAACGCGGGCGGCGCGCACTGTCGCAGGCAGCGCCGTGGCCCCGCGGAGATGGAAGAGGACGTGGCCGTCGATCTCCACGGGCGCCGTCTTGATGGTCGCATCGGGGTTGGACTCCTCGGCCGCGAACGCCGACGGCACCGTTCCGATGATGACAGCAAGGAAGAGCAGTGCGCGGACCCAGGCGGTACGGTGCGGACTCCAATGCTGGCTCGGTGCTTTCATCGGCATGCGTTTCTTGAGCTTGGCTCCGTGCGACGCGCTTCCACCGCTCCTCAATACTCCATGAAGAACTTCTGCAACGCTTTGGGATCCTGCGTCTTCATCAAACCGAGCATCAGTAGGATGCGCGCCTTCTGCGGGCTCAGCTCCATGGCAGCGATGAAGCCGAGCTTGTCGTCGTCCACTTCGACGTTGCGCACGACGAGGCCGCTGCCCGTCCGCGACGAACGGACGACAGCAACGCCCTTCTTGGCAGCATCCGCCAGCGCGGCAATCGCGGCGTCGGTGCTGTTCCCGTCCCCCACACCGGCGAGCACGATGCCCTTCACACCCTTCTCAACGAGGAAATCGATCGTCTCGCGCCCCAAGTTGGCGTAGGAATAGACCACCTCAACACGCGGCAGGTCCTTCACTTCCTTACCCTCGACGGAGAACTCGCTCTTCGTGGTGTGGCGCGTGGTGTTCTCCGAGAAGAAGTACGCCTTGCCGGTGTTCATGACGCCGGCGCGGCCGCGGTTCGGCGACTTGAACGTGTCGAGTTGCGTGGTGTTCATCTTCTGCGCCTCGTGGGCGTAGTGAATTTCGTCGTTGAGAACGACGAGCGGCCCGCGCCCCTTGGCCTCCGGGTTGGCTGCCAACGCCACGGCGTTATACAAGTTCGCCGGGCCGTCAGCGCTGATGGCTGTCGCTGGCCGCATCGACCCCACCAGCACCACCGGCTTGTCACTCTTCACCACGAGGCTGAGAAAGTAGGCGGTCTCCTCCATCGTGTCGGTGCCGTGCGTGATGACGACGCCGTCGACGTCGCCCTTGAGCACCGCATTGACCCGTGCGGCCAGCCTCAACCAGACCTCATTGTTCATCGTCTGGCTGCCGATGTTGGCCACCTGTTCGCCGGAGATGTCCGCCAGGTCCTTGAGCGGCGGCACGGCTTTGATGAGATCGTCGACCGAAAAACTGCCGGACTTGTAGCCCGCCTCGGTGGTACTGGCCTGCGCGCCGGCGATCGTTCCGCCGGTGGCGAGGATCATGATCTTGGGTTTCGCGTGCGCCGCCGATGCCCACAGCAATAGAGCAACGGTCACCATCACAACGTTGCGACGCATGTGCAAAGCGATTCTCTCCATGGCTCTTTCTCCGTCCGATCACCGATGACTGATCACTGGATCACTGGTTACTGGTCACTGATCACTGGTCACTTCATGAGCTCGCCGATCTCCGCATGCCGCTCATTGTATAAGGAGCACGATCACCATCCCCCAGATTGTCAGCAGGATGGCGCCGACGGCATAGGGCACGGTGTAGCCGAGGGCGGGCACCTTGCTTTGCGCGACGCTCTGGAGCAACGGCAGCGCGGCTGTCGTCGTGCGCGCCCCCGCGGCCGCCCCGAGCGCAATCGCTGGATGAAATCTGAACAGATGCTTGGCCATGAGAATGCCGGCAAGGAGCGGGACTGAGGTCACCACGACGCCGGCAAGCAGCAGGCTGAGGCCCGCCGCCTTCAAGCCGGCTACGAAGCTGGGGCCGGAGGTGATGCCAACCACCGCGATGAACGTGGTGAGGCCGACGTTGTTCATGACCCACAGCGCCGGGGCGGGAACACGGCCGAACGTGCGGTTGACGGAGCGTAACCAACCGCAGACCAGCCCAGCAATGAGCGCCCCGCCGCTCGTGCTCAGGGTCAGGGGTATTCCGGCGACGCGGAGCTTTTGCGCGCCGAGGAGACCGCCCACGGCGATCCCGATCCCCACCACTGTCATGTCGGTGGCGTTGGTGGGGCGATCGGCATAACCCAACTCCTTCGCCGCGCGTTCGACGTTGCGCTGGGAACCGACGATCTGCAGCACATCGCCACGGTCGATGGTGGTGCCCGCGGTGAAGGGCATCTCTTCGCCTCCCCGGATGAGATGCCTGAGATAGACGCCGCGGCCAAATTCGTATTCCGCAAGCTCCCCGATGCTTTTGCCGGCGATCTCCTTGTTGGTGATCACGACGTCCATGACCTGACTGGGAAAGTCCATCAGCTCGAAGTCCTGCACCTCGGGGCCGATGGCGAGATCGGCTTCCACGAGCACATCGCGACGTCCAACAACCGCCACCACGTCGCCGAGCTGGATACGCGTACCCGGCTCGGCATCGACGATGCGGTTGTCATGACGGATCCTCTCGACCGACGTGCGTGTGTCTTTCAGCCGCTCTTCGCAAGCAGCAACGGTCTGGTTCGCCAGCCGCTCGTTGGTGACGCGGTAGGTGCGCACATCGAAGCGCCGGGCCGCTGGCACCACGCCGGGTTCGAGTTCGCGCGCGCCGAGCTGCGCCTCGAGCTGTTTGCACTCGGCTGCGAGATCGACGCCGAGCAGCTTCGGCCCAATGGATGCCAGCAGCCACGCCGCGCCGGCCGTGCCGAAAATGTACGTGACGGCGTACGCCACCGGCATGTGGTTCAGGAACACCGTGCGTTGATCGGCCGGGATGTCCAGCTGGTTGATCGTGTCGGTGGCCACACCGAGCACGGCGGAGATCGTCTGCGATCCGGACAGCAACCCTGCCGCAGCGCCGGCGTCGAAGCCCAAGAACCAGGCAACCACAAACGCGCTCGCGAGAGACACCAGACATTGCAGCACGGCGAAGATCGCCTGCGGCACGCCGTCGCTCTTGAGGCCGCGGAAGAACTGCGGCCCGACACCGTAGCCGACGGCGAAAAGGAACAGGATGAAGAAGACCGACTTGACGTTCGCCGAGATGGTGATGTGCATCTGGCCGACGAGCACGCCGGCGAGCAGCACGCCCGTCACGGAGCCGAGGCTGAACGTGCCGAGCTTGAGGTTGCCGAGCCAATAGCCCAGCGCCAGCGTCAGGAAGATCGCCAGCTCGGGGTACAGTTGAAACGACCTGACGAGCCACTCCATCGGACTAGGGGCCGCCCCTGAAGGCCTGCCGCATCGCCGGGGCCGGTTGGGGTGGGCTCAACTCTGTCCGAGCAGGCATGATGCAATCCTACCTTCTGACCGATCAGGCAGTGGTCAGAAACTCGCCGGCATCAGTCACCAGACGTACCTCCGTCGCGCAAGGAGGGTGCCATGTCAATGGATGCCTCGTTGAGGTGGTCGCAGGTACCAGATCTCCCATTGGTGGGAATGCCGGCGCACCTCCTTCGCAAAGTCGACACGGCAGAGAGCACCTGGCCTGTGGCTAAGTCCGCGGAAGCGCATGCGTCTTGGTGTTCGCCGTCTCGATGTTCCTCCCCTGGGTAACGCTAGGGTGAAGTTGCCGGCAGAATTGATGGGTTCTGATCGGGCCACTGTGGGGGCTCGCGTCGTGCGGCTCGACCATGCTATCGGCCAGCAGCGAGCGGCAGACACGGCGTCTCCCTTCGATCAATTAGGTGTGACATTGTACGGCGAGCCATCTGCGCAACCGAGCGGGGACTTTGGACTGCAAGTGGGGGGTACGGCGCACCACACTAGCGCTATTGCTGCCCGGTGGGGGGAGGCACCATCATGTACACAAGGGAGCCGTCGCTGTAGGCGCGGATGTACCAGTCGGACCCACAGACGTAGTAGATGGTCCCGCCCAGGGACATGACGGTGGGCGTGCAGGGCAGCGTCCAGTAGACAGGGACTCCTGCCTCTTCGTAATAGCCGTAATAGCCTCCGTAGTAGCCTCCGCAGTAGCCATCGTCACAATGGTCCTCGGCATACTCCGGCCAGTCCTCGCGACGCTCTTCACGCTGCTCTTGACGTTCCTCGCGGCGCTCCTGCCGTTGCTCCAGGCGCTCACCTCGGTTGGGGAGCTGCGTGCCGAAGCTCCCGTCCGCGGCGGGTCCTCGCACGTTGTATCCGCGGTCCATACCACCCGCAGGTCGATTCCGGCCGAACGATCCCGAGGCTGCCGGCCCGCCGCGGCTGAACCCTCCTGCACCACGACCGCCCCCGCCGCGCGCAGCGACCCCCTGGACGAGCGCCACTGCTACTACGAGGGTTGCCACGGCCCAGAGCGCTGCGACACGGCGCAGGCGACTCATGGCTGCTTCTCGCCGGCTGCACGCCCGCGTCCGGGCGTCAGGATGGGAATCCTCTCCGCCCCTGCTGCCGGGATGAACGTGAATGCCGAGTCGGGGACCTCGGGTTTGAAGGTCCACCCGTGGAAGTCGGCTTCGAACTGCGGCTGGCCCTCGGCCAGGCGATACGTGATCACGATGCGCTGTGGAAGCGGATCGCCGTCTCGTGCGATCCAGAACTGCACGTCCGCGGTGTCGCCCCGAAACGCGACGTGATCGGTGGCCACCCCACGGATCGTCTCCTTACCCACCAAGCGTGCGCTCCCGAGAACATCCTTCAGTTGCTGCGGAAAATCGGCCGCAAAGAGTTCGCGCAGCGGCAGGCGCATTTTGAGGTCCTGCGTGTAATATGCCAGCGCTGCATCGACCGTCCCGGGCTTTTGGACCGTTGCATAGACGTTCTCGTCGAGATCGAAGGCCGTGAGTTGGGTGCCGTCGAAGAGGAGGCGGCGACGCGAGCCGTCACGCCGCGTGACGTCGACGCGCGCGCGGTCCGGGCGCCGCAGCGTCAACTCCCGCCGCTCGCCGAATTCGATTTTCTCGCCCGAGTCCTGCACCACGTCGTAGGTGCAGTCGACGGCCACGGCGAGACGTGGTGTCTTCGCGAGAAGATTCGCCATCGCCTCGAGCCGCGCCGCCGCGGCCTTCTCCTCACCGCCCGCCACCGACGGACGGATGCTCGCCATCAGCAATGCCACGATGATG